>JFBN01011860.1_pt1 | contig 19470 bp, 19 predicted proteins | sample 768741 | NCBI WGS metagenome assembly JFBN01 (sample SAMN01983846, study PRJNA193217) | chicken gut metagenome | biome: terrestrial biome; isolation source: ceca of Broiler chicken | host: Gallus gallus | place: United Kingdom: England | collected 2010-09-07
TTTGTGCGCAACCTGCAAGGGGATATCATAGCTGTCGTCAATCAGGAGGGTACAGCCCTGCTCGAATACAGCTATGACCCGTGGGGCAAGGTGACGATTACACATAACGGTGAAAACCTGACCGAGCAGGAAAGGCAAATCATAGCAGTCCTCTGCCCGTTCGCCTATCGCGGGTATAACTACGACTATACCACAGGGCTGTACTATTTGCAGTCGCGCTACTACAACCCCGAATGGGGTCGCTTCCTCAACGTCGACGATACCAACATCCTCCTTGCCACTCAGGGCGAAAACCTCGGCGCAAACCTGTTTGCATATTGCCATAATAATCCGATGATTTTTTTTGATCCTACGGGAAAAAAGCCAGCGCAAAGACCAATCGTAAAGATATCTGTATATGATGGCCCAATTGGACATGCAGAGATTAGGCTTGGTCTATTCGTGTTTAGCTATGGTGTATATGCGAGTTACAATAATTTACAAAGAATCATAGGCTGTCCTGCAACAATGGTAGTTGTTGTAAATCCTTATGCTTGGTATAAATATGATGCGCAAACTAACGGTAATCGCAAAAGAACAGATATTAGCATAAATGTAACACAAACTGAGTACATGTTGCTGTATATTTTTTATTTGTTTGTTGTAGCTAATTCATCAAAGCAAGACAAAAAGAACGATGGGGACTGGATTTTGTGCAGGTTAACAACTAGCCCATATAAAACTTATCGCTTGGCAACAACGAATTGTGTTACCGTTATATTAGATGCTTTAAGTTTAGCAATGCCAGTGAAATATTATAAAGCCATGAGCATATATTATATGATATATCGTGTTCCTGTTATTCATCCTCAGCAGCTTAAATGGTTTGCTAATGTTTTGGCAGATGTTGGTTAATTGAAGGAATGATGCATATGAAAAAAAGCTTAAAATTTTGTATTATCATTATGTGTCTGATTCTTTGCGGTACATTCTCTATTGGAATCTATCGCCATCGACTAAGTTCCTTGAAAACCGGGTTCTTACTCTATGCAGAACCTGCTTCACCTGAAATTGTAATATACGATATACAAACTAATGAAAAAAGTAACCATCCTGTTTCTAATTATATTGAGATCTTTAGTATTGGACCATACTACGCAGGCGAATTTTGCTGTGGAGGCTCAAGTGCAACATCTAATGAAACTTTAGAATATAGCATTAGTTTGTTTCAAAAAGAGAAGTGTGAGCAAACTTTGTCAGTTCCCTATAAACCGGTGCAAGTTGCAGCGTTAGAAGACACGATTTATTTTTCACATGAAAGCACGATATATGTTGTGGATAGAGCTACTTCGCAGAGTAAGCCTATTGTAGAGAATGTACACATTGATCGGAGAGATAATGTTTTTAATGATGGCTTTTTTCTAAACGAAAACGGCGACCTTGCGTTTCTTCGCGATAGCGTACAAGGATTACAACTATGGTGCTTGTGTGCTGGAAAAGAGGTTTGCATGGGAGAAGTCAATAGTGTGTTTGGTTGGGTTTCCAATGATAGTATTATGGTTTTGGCAGAGGACGAAAAAAAACACGAGCGGGTATACATTATACAGAAGGACACATCCCGAGATAGGCAAATATCACTACTAAGAAGGTTTGGGTCTGCCGCTATTTTTCCAAGAGAAGAAAAAATGGCATGCTGGTTTCCTACAAATGAACCGAACTGGTATCAGTATGGTATTGTAGACCTAAAAACAGGTTGGGTAGATAGATATGCTTTTGGCGACCAATTGGACTCGTGTATGACATTGCCCAAATATGTTTTATGGGTGGAGGAAGAACCAAGTATATAGAATAAGCAATGACTTTGTACAGGAAAGGGGACGGTTTTGTGTCTTAAACTTCAAATTCCCCAAAACACCAAAAGCCATTGACAAATTTCCACAAAAATGATAGTCTATCCTTAGAAAAAGTATTCACTTTTCTGCTAAGAGGGTAGAGCGGGGACAATTCCATAGCAAAAACACGGCGGCGCTGTATCCGATCAGAATGGGGGACGGACACAGCGCCGCACTTTTATGTGATAAATTACAACTGATTATTTTTTCTCTGACGGGTGCCGCCGCCCGCGGCAGATGCAGCGAAGCAAGGACGCCGCCGCTGGCGGTTGGACGGTGGCAAGCCGCCCCGGAGAGAGAAACAAAAACGGCAAAAAAGGAGATGGACGCATTGAATCGCCTGAAGAGCTGATATAAAATCCGCCTGTACCGCTCACGGCTGTTTTACCTCCTTTGCGCCGTGTTTTTGGCTCTGGCTTGTTTCCATTTTGTATATAATTTTTGCCTTCTGATTCGGGTAGGGTTTAACGATTTGTTCTTTCCCGAAAAACAATCCGTCTATGCGGTTTCGGAAACTCAACCCATAGATAATATGCCGTTTATAACAGGTGTTATTATCGTAATTGGGTACGTTCTGACCCGGTTGGAGCTTTTGGGTGAGATCGTGTTCGCGACGATTGGATTATTTGGAAACCGTCTGTATGTGTATCAGGATGACACGCGTATCTACTTTGCGCCGCGATTGTTTTCCCGCGTCTCCAAGCGTGACATTTGTAAAATCGAACCTGTTTCGGTTGAAAATCTCGGCTTTTGGGAACGGCTGTCGAGCTTTAATTTCGGCAAAAAGTACCTGTATCGCTTTACCTGTTATGACACAGTGCTGCTTCTTTCTTCAAAGGATGAAGCGGGTATGGCAAGACTCACGGCGGATATCTGTGCGCGTTGCAATAAGACCGAGGAAGAAGAAACCGGTACGAATCATGCGCTCGGCGAAAAAATGAGCTGGTTTTTCATATGGGAATCGCAGCTTGGTTGCTGGATCGGCGCACATGTCGTTTCTGTCCTTCTTCTGTTTAAGTAAGACTGAGAACGGTTCTGTGTCCTAAGTCCCAATTGCCAAAATGACAAAAGCCTTGCATTCATTGAAAATGCAAGGCTTTCTTCTTTGGTGCGAGAGACGGGACTTGAACCCGTACGGGATTACCACACGCCCCTCAAACGTGCGCGTCTGCCGATTCCGCCACTCTCGCATATTCTGTTTTGCTGCTTTCGCAACGGTGATAATTATAGCAAAGGTTCGGCTTTCTGTCAAGCGGTTTTTGCAAAATATGGCGCAGGCTTTTTATGCCGGCTTTGCGGACGGCTTTTTGAAAAGCAAAGCACCGTCATTCGGCATCCGCCGTGTCACCAAAGCCCAAAAGCACGTTCGGCGTGACGCCGAAGGTGCGGCACAGCGCCGCAAGCTCAATATCCGTGATGAACCGCTAGCCGCACTCCATGCGCTGTACGGCATTTTTATCCACATCCAGCCCCATGAGCTGCAAACGGTCGGCGAGCATTCTTTGGCTCATATAAGGGGACTGCGCACGGCGCAGTTCTGCGATTTTTTTGCCGCAAAGGTTGTTGCGTCCGTCCGCGCTTTTGTTCTTGAACATAAAATCCTCCTTATTGACATTTAGTACTTGTCAACAGAAGTATTTTATGTTAGAATACGGCAAGAAATGACATCTACTAAATGTCAAACAAGGCGCAGTGCATCTGACTCAAGCTCTCCGAAAATTCAGGGTTGCCAATCGGGCTGCAATATGATAAAAATAAGGGGAGGCACAGCCTGCGCCTCCCACGAAAATGCAAATGCAATTTGACTTACCGTATGTGCACGACTTCGCCCGCCGTGATGATCTTTTCACCCTCTGCGGTGCTGACCACCAGCCCGCCGTTCGGCGCGATGTCCACAGCGCGCGCATCAAAATCGCCGTCCGGCGTCTGCACACGCACGGTCTGCCCAATGGTCGCCGAGCACGCTTTCAGGCGGTCTGTGATCTCTTTTTTATCCTCGAGCAGCGCGCCGCTTCTTTGAATATAACGGTCCATGTTGTGCACAAGCTCAACGCAAAGCTCGTTGCGGTCGATCTCGCCTTGGTAGGATTCGCTGATCGCACCCGCGATGCAGTCCACATCATCAGGGAATGCGCCGCGCTGCACATTGAGTCCCACGCCGACGATTACAAACTTCGGGCGGTTCTGCTCGTTGACGACTTCGCACAAAATGCCGCAGAGCTTGCGCCCCTCATGCAAAATGTCATTGGGCCATTTTACCTGTACCTGAAGATCAAACATATTGTAAAGCGTGTCCCGCACGGCAAGGCCCGCAAGCGACGAAAGGATGTCCAAATTCTTTTCCGCGCCGGAAAGCGTATATACGGCGCTCAAATAGACACCGGTATCGGGCGGCGAAGCAAAATCACGGCCGAGTCTGCCGCGTCCTGCGGTTTGGCAGTTCGCGACCACAAGTGCGCCCGCGCCCTTGCCTTTTTCACAAAGTTCCTTTGCAGCGGCGTTGGTAGAGCCTACCTCCGGGAAATAATGCACGCGCCGCTTCATGCGGTACTGGCGGATTTGATAGATCAGGTTTTTTTCACCGAGTTCTCGAACCATGTTGACCTCGCAGTTCTGTATTTCGTCCGGGGCAGATACCCCGAAAAATGTGGTATACTTTTGCTGTATCCTAATTATATATCATTTGGCACTGTCAATCAAGTGCGGAGGTGCAAACTTTTATGCGGCTGGAAGCCAAAAACTTAGAAAAAAGCTTCGGCGAAAAATGCGTGCTGCGCGGCGTTTCGTTTGCAGCGGAAAGCGGGCGCGCGCTCGGGCTGCTTGGGCGCAACGGCGCGGGCAAGACCACAAGCATTCGGATCGTGATGCAGGTTTTTCCGCCCGACGGCGGCGAGGTGCTGCTTGACGGCGAGCGTCTGCATACGGACCGTGTGCGTATCGGCTATCTTCCGGAGGAGCGCGGCCTGTACCCCAAAAAGCCGATTTTTGAACAGCTTGTGTACTTCGGGAGGCTTGCGGGGCTCTCCAAAAAGCAGACGGTGCAGAACGCCGAACGGCTGCTGAAACGCTTGGAGGTCACGCAGTATCGCGACAAGCGGCTTGAAACGCTTTCCAAGGGCAACCAGCAGAAGATCCAGCTGGTCGCGACCCTGATCGCCGACCCCCAGATCGTGATCTTGGACGAGCCTTTTTCGGGGCTTGATCCCGTCAATGCACAGCTTCTCAAAGACGTGGTGCGCGAGCTGATCGCACAGGGGAAGATTGTGCTGTTTTCCAGCCACCAGATGAACTATATCGAGGAATTCTGTGACGATATCGCCATTCTCCACGAAGGGGAGATCGCCCTTTCCGGTGCGCTGCGCGACATCAAGCGCAGTTTCCCGCGCAACGTAGTGGACATCTGCGGCACAGATCTTGTGCGTGTGCAGACCGCCTTGCGCGAAAGCGCACCGCCGTGGCTCATAAATATGGATCTACAGGACGATACGCTTGCGGTCACGCTTCGAGATCCTGCCGACAAGGCGGCGCTTTATCGTGCGCTGGAGCCCTGTGCCGATGTGCTGGACGCCGTTTCGGTGCGCGAACCGTCCTTGAACGAGATTTTTGTGCATTACACGAAGGGGGCGTCGGTATGAAACAGTTCCGGCATATTTTTGCGTTTGAATACTTGAGTTATGCCAAGAACAAGGCGTTTGTAGCGACAACGGTGATTTTGATCCTTGTTATGGCGGTCGTGCTGTGCTTCCCGCGCTTTTCAAACGGGGACTTTCTTTCGGGACTTGTTGGGGGCGAGGGACGCACCGTGGCGGTGGCGGGTGCTTCCGAAGCGGAGTCACAGGAGGTCGCGGCGTATTTGCAGACCGTTTTGCCCGATGACCGCGTCGTAGCCGACACAGCGGACGAAGCGGCATTGCATGAGCGCGTGCTTTCCGGGGAATACGACGCAGTTGTCCGGCTTGTAAGCCCGACGCAGTACCAGTATATCACCGAGACTGCCGCCATGACGGATATGACCTCCGTCACCGTCAGCGAGGCGCTTTCCGCGCGGCTTCGCAGCATGCAGCTGAGTGCTTACGGGCTTTCCGAAGCGCAGGTGACGGGGGTCTTGACCGCCGCAGTCACCGCCGTGCCCGTCACTTTAGGCAACGACCAGTCGCAAACCTTCTTTTACACCTATATCCTGATGTTCCTTTTGTATATGGCGGTGATGATGTACGGGCAGCTTGTCGCGCAAAGCGTCGCCGTGGAGAAAAGCTCGCGCGCTATGGAATTGCTGATCACCAGCGCCAAGCCGACGAGCCTGATGTTCGGCAAGGTGCTCGGCGCGGGGGCTGCGGGCTTTACACAGCTGATACTCCTTTTGGGCAGCGCATTTCTGCTGTATCGTGTCAATGCGGAATTTTGGGCGGACAACGCCACGATGGCGTCTATTTTCGACATGCCGCTGTCGATCCTGCTGTACACGATCCTGTTTTTTGTGCTGGGCTTTTTGCTGTATGCATTTTTATACGGGGCGCTCGCCTCGCTTGCAAGCCGCTTGGAGGACATCAACACTTTGGTCATGCCCGTGACGTTCTTGATGCTGATCGCGTTTCTTGTCTCCATATTCTCCATGCTCGGCGATGTGGACAGTGTCCTGATGCGCGTTGCCTCCTTTGTGCCGTTTACCTCGCCCATGGCGATGTTTACGCGCATCTGCATGGGCAGCGTTGCCCCGTGGGAAGTCGTGCTTTCGGTCGCGCTCCTTGTGGGCAGCACCATAGGAATAGGCTATCTTGCCGCCGCGATCTATCGCGTGGGCGTCCTGATGTACGGCAAGCCCCCGAAGTTTATGACGCTGGTGCGCGCCGTGCAAAGCGACCGCGCCGCCCGCCGCCGCTGAATCGGGAAACGGTAAAAAAAGGGTTGACAAACCGCGCACGCGGTGCTAATATACTTCCGGCGGTCAAAGTTGCCGCAGAGAAAAACGAAAGGAAAAGCGAAATGTCGAAACTTGCGTTGACAAAAGCGTACGCATATTTTTACTTTTACTTTACCGGCTTTTACGGTAGGGTTTCTTCGGCGTTCGCTTGCAATGTGTAGTTTTCGTTTTTTCGTGTGTTCTGTAAAGCTACTCCGCAGTGAACGGCACTGCGGAGTTTTTTTATGAAATTTTTTAGGAGCGATGTAAAATGGTTGTTATCTTAAAGGACAACGCAGACAAAAAGAAGGTCAAAAATCTGACGGACTGGCTCGAAAATCAGGGCCTTGCCGTCCACTCGGTCGTCGGACAATTTCAGACCATCTTAGGCCTTATCGGCGACACGAGCAAGGTCGATATCGACCTGATCCAGGGGCTGGATATCGTCGAGAACGTGAAGCGTATTTCCGAGCCTTACAAAAACGCCAACCGCAAATTTCACCCGGACGACACCGTCATTGACGTCAACGGCGTGAAGATCGGCGGCGGGAACTTCCAGTTCTTTGCGGGGCCCTGCTCGATCGAAGGCCGCGAGCAGATCATTTCGATCGCCAAAGACGTGCAGAAAGCCGGCGCGAAAATTTTGCGCGGCGGCGCGTTTAAGCCGCGCACCTCGCCTTACGCGTTCCAGGGCATGCGCGAGGATGGTTTAAAGCTGATGCTTGAAGCGAAAAAGGAAACGGGCATGCCCATCGTGACCGAGATCATGGACGCTTCGCACCTGCCGCTGTTCGAGGATGTGGACATCATCCAGGTCGGCGCGCGCAATATGCAGAATTTCGAGCTTTTAAAAGAGCTTGGCAAAACGGATAAGCCGATCTTCTTAAAGCGCGGGCTTGCCGCCACCTTGCAGGAGCTTTTGATGAGCGCCGAATACATTATGGCGGAGGGCAACGAAAACGTCATCCTTTGCGAGCGCGGCATCCGTACCTTTGAAACGGCAACGCGCAACACGCTGGATCTGTCCGCCGTGCCCATGTTAAAGGAAATGTCGCATCTGCCTGTGGTCGTGGACCCGAGCCATGCGTCGGGTATCGCACGGCTTGTCAAGCCCATGGCGTTCGCGGCGGCTGCCTGCGGCGCGGACGGTTTGATGATCGAAGTCCACAACGACCCTGCGCACGCGCTGTGCGACGGCCCGCAGGCGCTTCGTCCCGAGGAGTTCGCCGAGGTGACGAAAGGCGTGGGAAAAATTCTGCAAGCGGTAAAGGAACTGTAAGCCATGAAGATCGGAATTATCGGTTTGGGGCTCATCGGCGGCTCAATCGCCAAGGCGCTCCAATACAATACGGAACACACCGTGCTCGGCACGGACATCGACCGCGATGTGCTTTTGAAAGCCAAGCTGTTGGGCGCGGTGGATGAGGAACTGCACGAGCAGGACTTAGAGCAGTGTGATCTGCTGATCGTCGCGCTCTATCCGCAGGATACGCTCGACTTTGTGCAGCAAAATGCGGCGAAGTTTAAAAAGGGCGCGATCGTTATGGATTGCTGCGGTGTCAAGCGCGCGATCTGTGCGCCGCTGATGGCATGCGCAAAAGAAAACGGCTTTCACTTCTATGGCGCGCACCCCATGGCGGGATTGCATTTCTCGGGCTTTCAGTATTCCGAGGTCACGATGTTTGAAAATGCATCCATGATCCTCATTCCGCCCGACGATGCGGACATCGAAACGCTCGCCGCTCTAAAAGCGCTGTTTAAGTCCATCGGCTTTACGAACATCCAGATCTCGAATCCCGACGAGCACGACCGTATCATCGCCTATACCTCGCAGCTCGCGCATGTTGTCTCCAACGCCTATGTCAAAAGTCCCGAGGCGCAGGTGCACAAGGGCTTTTCGGCGGGCAGCTATAAGGATCTCACGCGCGTGGCAAAGCTCAACGCCGATATGTGGACAGAGCTGTTTTTAGATAATGCGGATAACCTTACGGCGGAATTGGATGTGCTGATCGCGAATTTGCAGCAGTACGCCGCCGCACTCAAAGCCAAGGACGCGCAGACGCTCCATGCGCTCTTAAAGGCGGGCAGCGACCGCAAAGAACAGATCGACGGCGTTTACCGCAACTAAAAGGAGGGCGAGGACCTTGCAGAATATTGAAGTGCAGGCGAGCCGGTGCTATACCGTCCGCATCGCCGCAGGGGCGCTCAGCCGTGCAGGGGCATGTGTACGTGAGGTCACGAAGGCCGAAACGGCGGTGGTCGTGACCGACGATATCGTTAACGCGCTTTACGGCGATCGGGTGATGGGAAGCCTGCAAGCTGAAGGCTTTCGCACGCTCCGATTTGTGTTCCCGAACGGGGAGGCGTCCAAAAACCTTACCGTGCTTAGGGATTTGCTGGAATTTTTGGCGGAAAATCATGTAACGCGCTCGGACTGCATCGTTGCGCTCGGCGGCGGCGTGGTCGGGGATCTGGCGGGCTTTGCCGCCGCCGTGTACCAGCGGGGCATTGATTTTGTGCAAGTGCCGACGACGCTGCTTGCGTGCGTGGATTCCTCCGTCGGCGGCAAAACGGCGGTAGACCTTACTGCCGGCAAAAACCTCGCAGGCGCGTTTTATCAGCCCAAGGCGGTGCTTTGCGACTATGAAACGCTCGCGACCCTGCCCGACGCAGTCTTTGCGGACGGTATGGCAGAGGTCATCAAATACGGTGCGGCGTTCGACCGGGATTTCTTTGATTTCCTGCAATCGCACGACGCGCGCGAAAATTTGGAAACGGTCATTGCGCGGTGCGTAGAGATCAAGCGCGACATCGTAGCCGAGGATGAGACGGATCGCGGCAGGCGCGGGCTTCTCAACTTCGGGCACACCTTAGGTCACGCCATCGAAGGGTGCAGCGGGTTTTCCGTCTCGCACGGCAGCGCGGTCGGCATCGGCATGGTGATCATGTCCCGTGCGGCATATCGGTGCGGGCTGACAAAAACGGATTGCTCGGAAGAGATCGCCGCACTGCTTCGGCAGTATGGACTTCCGACTGCGACCGATTTTTCGGCGCAAGACCTTTGCGAAAAGGCGCTTTCCGATAAAAAACGAAGCGGCAGCCATATCACGCTGGTCATTCCCGAAACGCTGGGGCACTGTGTACTGCACACGGTGGAGACCGCAGCACTCCTGCCGATCATCCAAAAGGGGCTGGAAGCATGAAAGTCCGTCTGACACCTGTGAAGCTTTGCGGCAGCATCCCCGCGATCTCCTCAAAATCCGACGCACACCGGCTGCTGATCGCCGCCGCGCTCAGCGATCGCGAGACGGAGATCCTCTGCAATGTCCTGTCCGAAGACATCCGCGCTACGGCGCGCTGTCTGTGTGCGCTTGGCGCACGGGTGGATTTTTTGGCGGATCGGATGCTCGTTCACCCAATCCCGCGCGAAAATACCGCTAAAGAAGTTTCTGTGACATTGGACTGCGGTGAAAGCGGCTCGACCTTGCGCTTTTTGCTGCCTGTTGTTTCCGCTTTAGGGAAAAACGGCGTATTCACGGGCGGCGGGCGGCTGCCCGAACGCCCCGTAACGGAGCTGCGGGAAGCCATGGAAGCCCACGGCGTCCGCTTTTCCGAGCAGGGGGTATTCCCCATAAGCACGATCGGAAAGCTGGGTATAGGCACCTACACGCTGCGCGGCGACGTAAGCTCCCAGTATGTGACCGGGCTTTTATTTGCACTGCCGCTGCTCCCTGAAAACAGTGTGCTGCGGCTTTTGCCGCCTGTGGAATCCAAACCGTATATCGAAATGACCATGGCAACGCTCAGGCGCTTTAGGATCCGTATCTTTTTCACCGGAGGGGAATTTTGGATCCCCGGCGGGCAAACCTACAAATCACCCGGAACCGTTTCGGTCGAGGGCGATTGGTCCAATGCTGCGTTCTTCCTAACAGCGGGGGCGCTTGGCGCACCGATTACGGTCACGGGGCTGAATTTGGATTCCCCGCAGGGAGACAAGGCGATTTTAGAGATCCTGCGGCGTATGGGTGCGAATGTTGAAACAACAGGGGGGTGGATCGCGAGCACACTGCAGGATGACAGCGACGAGGCTCTCATAGAGGCTTTGCAGCGCAGAAAAGCAAAAAAGTCAGAGCCAACGGAGGGGACAGCCACGGTTTCACCGGGGCGGCTTTGCGGGATCGCACAGGACATGGCGGATATTCCCGACCTCGCGCCGATCTTTTCTGTCGCAGCGGCAGCGGCACGAACGGGGGAGACCGCTATCCAAAACGCGGCGCGCCTGCGCTTGAAAGAGAGCGACCGCCTTGCGGCGATCCACAGGATGCTTGGCAGCCTCGGCGTTTCCTGCACGGAAACAGCGGACGGGCTTCTGATCCCCGGCGGGCAGTCGATTTCCGGCGGCGAAACGTCGGGCTTCGGCGATCACCGTATGGTGATGGCGGCGGCGATCGCTTCCGTTCTTGCCGAAGCCCCTGTCACGATCGACGGCGCCGAGGCGGTCGAAAAATCCTATCCGCATTTCTTTGAAGATTTCAAACGTTTGGGAGGTATGGTCGATGTCCTCGATCCTGCAAGGTGATCACATCCGTGTTTCGGTGTTTGGGCAGTCCCATTCCAAAGCCATCGGCGCGGTGATCGACGGTCTGCCCGCCGGTTTTAAGATCGACTTTGACAAGCTGCAAACCTTTACACAAAGACGCGCGCCCGGCAATGCAAGTTTTTCCACCGCCCGCAAGGAGGCGGACGAACCCGTGATTTTATCGGGCCTTTGCGACGGCATGACCTGCGGTGCGCCGCTCGGCATGCTGATCGAAAATACCAATACCCGCTCCGGGGACTACGACAACCTGCGCGACACCCCGCGCCCCTCGCACGCGGATTTTGCCGCGAATGTAAAGTTCCACGGCTTTCAGGATGTCGCGGGCGGCGGACACTTCTCCGGCCGCCTGACTGCGCCGCTTTGCTTTGCGGGCGGCATCTGCCTGCAAATGCTTGAAGCGCGCGGCGTCCGGGTGCGCGCGCATATCTATTCCATCGCGGATGTCTGTGACACACCGTATGATCCCGTGCAGGTGCAGGCTGACGACGTGGCGGCAAAGCCTTTCCCCGTGCTTTCGGATAAGCAGGGCGAAAAAATGCGCGGCGCCATTGAAAAAGCGCGCATGGACTGCGACTCCGTCGGCGGCGTAGTGGAATGTGCCGTGACAGGCATGCCTGCGGGCTTGGGCGAGCCGATGTTTGACGGTATTGAAAATCGTTTGGCAAAGGCGCTGTTCGGTATCCCCGCCGTCAAGGGCTTGGAATTCGGCAGCGGCTTTGCGGGAAGCCGTTTGCGCGGCAGCGAAAACAACGATGCCTTTTTGACCGACGGGGCAGGGCATGTCACGACTGCCACAAACAACCACGGCGGGATCTTGGGCGGGATCACTTCCGGCATGCCCATTGTATTCCGTGTCGCGATCAAGCCTACCGCGTCCATCGCAAAGCCGCAGCAAAGCGTGCATCTGCCGACGGACACACAGACCACGCTTGTGATAAAAGGACGGCATGACCCGTGCATCGTCCCGCGCGCCGTTCCCGTTGTGGAGGCGGTCACGGCGATCACGATGCTCGATATTCTCGGAGGTTGATAATATGGAAATTCAGGAACTGCGCCGCGAGATCAACGAGATCGACGACAGGCTTGTGGAACTGTTCTTAAAGCGCATGGGTGTGTCCTTAGAGGTCGCGAAATACAAGCAGGAAAACCGCATGCCTGTTCTTGACCGTACACGGGAACGCGAGCTGCTCGCCCGTGTCGCGGCAAAATCCGATGACAAGGATTTACAGCTTTATACACGGCTTTTGTATTCCTCCATTATGGGGCTTTCGCGCTCATACCAGCATAAGTATCTCGACCAAGGCAGCTCGGCACTTATGGAGCGCATCCGCCAAAGCGCCCAACGTTTTGCCATGCAGGATCTCCCCGAAAGCGCCGTTGTCGCGTGTCAGGGCGTGGAGGGCGCCTATTCGTCGCTTGCGTGTGAAAGGCTGTTCAAAAATCCCGATATTATGTTTTTTGCCTCTTGGGAGGATGTGTTTTCTGCTGTGCAGCAGGGGCTTTGCCGCTATGGCATCCTGCCGATCGAAAACAGCACGGCGGGTTCGGTGAACCATGTGTATGACCTGATGAACCGCCACAACTTTTACATCGTCAAAAGCGTGCGCTTAAAGGTCAGCCACGCACTGCTTGCAAAGCCAGGTACGGCGCTTTCCGAGGTGCGCGAGATCTTCTCACACGAGCAGGCGATCCAACAGTGCAGTAACTTTCTGTCGAAGCTGCCGAACGTAAAAGTTACCGTTTGTGAAAATACTGCCGCCGCCGCAAAGCGCGTGTCCGAAAGCGAACGCTCGGATGTTGCTGCGATCTCGTCGAAGGACTGCATGGCGCTTTACGGGCTGTCGATGCTCGCCGAGGGCGTGCAGAACAACGCGAACAATTACACGCGCTTTATCTGTATTGGCAAAGAGCCGGAGATTTTCGCCGGTGCGAATAAAACGAGCCTGATGCTCACCCTGCCGCACCGCCCCGGTTCGCTGTACGACGTGCTTTCCCGGTTTTACGCGCTGGACATCAATCTTTTAAAGCTCGAAAGCCGCCCGAAGCCCAACAGTGACTTTGAATTCCTGTTTTATTTCGATATTGAAGCGTCGGTTTATTCCGAAAACTTCCTGCGCATGATCTCTGAGCTGGAAGCTTCTGCGGAACAATTTTCCTACTTGGGGAGCTACAGCGAGATTTTATGAACGAAAAATAAAAAACACCTTTGGTTTGTGTTTACAAAACGTTCAACAAATCTCTATTGTATCGCCATAATTTGCCTGTATACTCAAACCATCGAATCAAGAGAGACCCCACTCTTGAGGAGACGCAAACAGAATTCCCCCTTCTGTTTGGCAGAACTTTTTCATTTCTCCCCCTTTCTTTTTTTACAAAAAGAGGAAAACCGCCCGGGCTCCCCCTCGGGCGGTTTTTCCTTTCTGCCGTACTGCCGTATCAAAACGAGAACGTTTACAAAACGTTCAACTCTATTTTATTGTATCGCCATAATTTGCCTGTATACTCAAACCATCAAATCAAGAGAGACCCCACTCTTGAGGAGACGCAAACAGAATTCCCCCTTCTGTTTGGCAGAACTTTTTCATTTCTCCCCCTTTCTTTTTTACAAAAGCGAAAAAGCCGCCCGAGCCCCCTCGGACGGCTTTTTCGTGCACTTTTGCGGCGAACTGCATCCATACAAAAGGGATGCGCCGACGCGGAAGGGAAGCCGCGCCGGCGCCACAGGAGAAAAAATGAGGTATTTATAGAGAACGGTGCGAAATGGCGCCGTTTTCCGCTCGGTATATCAATATTTGGTCAGATAGTTGCCGATCTCCCAATCGCTGACGCTGGTGCGGTATCTGTCCCACTCGTGTTCTTTGCCCTCGAGATACTTCGTATAGACATGCTCGCCGAGCGCCTCTTTGATGAAGGGGTCCTTTTGGAATTCGACCAGCGCTTCCTCCAGAGACCCGGGCAGGCTGTCGATGCCGTCCGCAGCAAGCTCCTCAGGAGACATGGCAAAGATATTCTTGTTTGTGCCTGCGGGCGGGGTGAGTTTGTTTTTGATGCCGTCGAGCCCCGCAGCAAGGCAGAGCGCCATTTCAAGGTAGGGGTTGCAGGACGGATCGGGGCAGCGCAGCTCTACGCGCGTACCCATGCCGCGCGCGGCAGGCACACGAATGAGCGCCGAACGGTTGGAAGCCGACCAGGAAAGGTATACGGGTGCTTCATAGCCGGGCACCAAGCGCTTATAGGAGTTGACCAGGGGGTTGGAGACCGCGGCAATGCCCTTGACATGCTTGAGAAGGCCCGCGATGAAGTACATAGCGGTGTCGCTAAGCCCCAGTTCCGTCTCGGGATCGTAGAAAGCATTTTTGCCGTCTTTCATCAGCGACATGTTGGTGTGCATGCCCGAACCGTTTATGCCGAATACGGGCTTGGGCATGAATGTTGCATGCAGACCGTGACGGCGGGCATAGGTCTTGACCACATGCTTAAAGGTCATCACGTTGTCGGCGGTCTTTAAAACTTCGTCAAAACGGAAGTCGATCTCGTGCTGGCCTGCGGCGACCTCATGGTGCGACGCTTCGATCTCAAAGCCCATATCCTCGAGCGCCAAACAGATCTCACGGCGGCACTGTTCACCCTGATCGGAGGGACCCATATCAAAATAACCTGCTACGTCGCCGGTCTTGGTGGTGGGGTTGCCGTCTTCATCAAGCTGGAACAGGAAAAATTCACATTCGGGGCCGACGTTGAAGGTGTAGCCCATTTCGGCGGCTTCCTTGATGACTTTTTTGAGCACGTTTCTCGGATCGCCCAAGAACGGCGTCGTGCCGTCCGCGCAGTAGACATCGCAGATCAAACGCGCGACGCGGTCTTTCCACGGCAGCAGTACAAAGGAATCGTAATCCGGGCGCAGGTACATATCGGATTCGTCGATGCGCACAAAGCCCTCGATCGAAGAACCATCAAACATACACTCGTTGTCGAGCGCTTTTTCCAACTGGCTTTCGGTGATGGCGACATTTTTCAGCTGACCGAAAATATCAGTGAACTGCAAACGGATGAATTTGACATCCTGTTCCTTTGCAATGCGCAAAACATCTTCTTTTGTGTAACCCATTTTGCTTTTCTCCTTTCAACTAAAAGAGGGCAACGACGCCTTATCGTAAGACGTCGTTGCCCTGCGTTTATGCTACCATTATAGCAAGCGGCATGGATTTGTCAACGGTAATATGAAAATTTTTACGAGGTTTGTCGTGATCTACAAAACGCAGCGCTTTATACAAAGTGCTTTTTAGGCAGAATGTTTGTTTTCCAGCCAGCATTTGCCTGCCGCGTCGCAGCTTGCCTTTGCCGCCGGTATTTGGAGCGTGCAAATGCGGGAAAGTTGCGCTATACTGAGGCCACACGATGCGAAGGACGCATCGGAGAAGGAGGTATACAACATGAAAAATACCATGAAGAAGCTCTGCAGTGTGTTGCTCGTTCTTGCGGCGATATTGGCATTAGCCGTGCCGTCGTTCGCCGCGGACGCCAACAGCCGCGCGGGCACGGTGCGCATCACCTCGGGCAGCTTGAATGTTCGTTCGGCGCCCTCGACCTCGTCGAGCGTGATCGCGTCGCTGTCCAAGAATGCGACCGTTACACTGCTTTCCAAAGAAGGGAACTGGTGGCGCGTGGAATACGCGGACGGCAAAAGCGGTTATGCTTCCGCAAGCTATATTGCCGAAGTATCCGGCAGCCGTGCATACCGCGTCAAGACCACAAGCGGCAATTTGAATGTCCGCTCGGGCGCGGGTACAAATTATTCCGTAAAAGCGTCACTCCCGAACGGCAAAGTCATCGTCGTGCTTTCGCAGTCCGGCGGCTGGGCGAAGATCGTCTACAACGGCAGAAGCACCGGGTATGTCAGTGCGTCGTATCTGACGGCGGTGTCGTCCGGCACGACCGGCGGCTACGCGGCGGTGCGGCTTTCCGTACCGAGCTTTAAGCAGACGGATTCCCGCTGGGCAAACGTGCTGCTCGGCTCTTCGGGCGAAACCATTGCACAGTCCGGCTGCACCACTACGGCGCTTGCCATGACCGAATCTTTCCGCACGGGCACGACGCTCACACCCGCGGATATGGCGAAAAAGCTCACTTATGCGCCTGCAGGCTGGCTGTACTGGCCGTCCAACTACGTGACAAGCACCAACGGCACGAACTACCTGCAAACGCTTTATAACCTGCTTTCACAGGGCAAGCCCGTGATCCTCGGCATGAAAAAGTCGAACGGCAGCCAGCACTGGGTCGTTGTAACCGGCTTTACGGGCGGCACGCTTTCGGCGGCGAACTTCACCGTCAACGATCCGGGCTCCAATTCGCGTACCACGCTGTCTTCGTTCGTCAATGTGTATCCGAACTTCTATAAGATTGCTTACTATAAGTGAAGCGACCTGAAACGAAAAGGCTTATAGAAAGAAAATGCACGGCAGGGGGTTCCCCCTGCCGTGCAAATTTTTGCGCGCAGGCATTTTGTTTAATCCAACATAATTTTGATCACGATTTTGCGCACAGCGGCGGGCTTGCCGTCCACACAGCAGCCGGGCTTGTGCGCATCCTGCGGATAAAACACAGCGAATTCTCCCGCACGGACCGCAAAGCTGCGGGAATTTTCATCGTTGCCCGTAAAAAAGGCAACATCCTTTTCGGAAGAATAGGGGACGGTGTTTTCCAGCGTTTCCGAAGGCGCCCAGAACATCTGCTCTTCGCCCTCGGCAATATACTGGACATCGGCATAAACACGGTGCGCTTCATAATCCTTTTCCGACGAAAAACCCGTATCGTAGGTCTGCACCGTTGCAAAGCAGCGGTCTCCGTCGAGCGCATAACGTCCGGGCGGCATCGGGTTTTTCCTGTCGTTCATAATAAAATCATACGCCAGAATGGAGTTTTGATTTTTATGGGCGTATTTCAGGAAATTCTCAACACTGTCCAAAATCATTTTTTTGTACCTCCTTGAAGCGTCGCCGCTTCAGAAATGTGTATATTCATGTGCGGGTAGGTCATTTCGATCCCCCGCGCATCAAAATCGGTTTTGATCTGTTCCAAAAGGCGGTAACGTGCCGACCAGTAATCTGCTGTTTTGACCCAGGCGCGCAGTACATAGGAAATGCTGCTTTCGTCAAACTTCTGTATCGCGGCAAAAGGTGGGTCGGGTTCATCCGTAAACATGCCGACTGCCTCGACGGAAGCGAGCAACGAACGGCGCACTTCCTCTATCGGCGCGTCGTAAGAAACGTCGATGTTTAAGTCCACCAGCCGTTTTTCCTGCTCCGTGTAGTTGATGATCTTTGTATCGATGACCTTGCTGTTGGGCACATAAATAATCTTGTTGTCTACCGTTTTGAGCTTGGTGTGGATGAGGCTGATGATGCTGACCGTGCCGCTCACATCGTCGATCTCTACATAGTCGCCGATCTTAAAGGGCTTTGAGATCAGCAGCATAATACCGCTCGCGAGATTGGCAAGACTGTCCTGTACGGCAAGCGAAGCAGCCAGCCCCACGACGGAAAACGCCGCCAGCATGGAGGTGACCGAAACGCCGAGCGTCTCTATGACGATCATCGCCGTGATGAACCACAGCACAAGCTTGACCGCAAACCGCAGGATCTTGCGCAATGTCGCGTCCATGGATATGCGGGAAAGCAAACGGTCGAGCAGCCGGCAAAGCAGCCGCTGGATGACGTAACAGATGACAAACACCAAAACCGCGGACAAAATTTTGCCCACGGTAAAGTTGCCGACGGAATAATTCAGAATCGCGTGCAGGGTATCCATGATACAAGAGATCCTTTATGTAGCGCAGAGTATGGTTGCCGCCATGGTGAACTGTGCGGCATAATACAGTATGTGGTTGAGAATGATATTGCCTTTGGTGTTTTTGCCCTCACCGAAGTACATGCCGGAAAGCACCAGGTCGGACAGCAGGAACAAAAGCCCGCCGATGGACATGACGACCCACATTTTTTGGAAATCGGTGAAATATGCCGTCACCATGGCGCTCGTCATCGTCCATGAGAGCATGAATGAATAGAGGAATACGATCCACTTGAATTTGCCGTACCGCATTTTAAGCGGCTTTTCGAGGAGAAGCGCGATCACGGCAATGACCAGCGCTGCCGCAGCGGAAATGAGAATACTTGCCGTCGTAAAGGGCGAAGCGACTAAGATAGCGGCAACGAAGCAGACATGCCCGAGCAAAAAGAAGATGAAGCCGGAATAAAGGTATGAATCCTTATCCTGCAAATAGATCCATTTGAGGTCGAGCCAAACGTCACCCAAGAGCCCGCACACAAGCCCGAAGATCATCAAAGAGCCGAATTCGTAAAACCCGCGGTTGGCGTTTGTTGCCGCCACCGCCGTGCCGATAAAGCAAAGGCTTGCCACAGCTTTTGCATACAGTGCGGCGATACCGCCGTATTTGACGCGCAAAAACAGAAATACTCCCGTCGCGGCAATGCCGACGCCCAACAACACCCAGTACACAAAACCACTCCAAGCCGTTCGGATACGCGGCCTTACCGCTTAGCCAGGCAGATTCACATTCTTGCCTGCCTATGCGTAAGCTCCACCGCGACCATTTTGAATTTCAGTAATACTATACAATATTTTTCCAAATATTTCAATATGTTTTTAGGGATTCGGCAAAAATCTGCTTTTTTCGGCAGCCGCGCTTTTCAAAAGAGGTAATCCGCGCAAAGACGGTTTTGCACATACGGCGCCATGCGCTGCTTGTGCGCGATGTGCAGGGGATGGTACTGAAACGCGCGCAGCGCCTCTTCGGACGTGAATTCCGAGTAAAACACAAAATCGCAGTCGCTTATAGGGAGCGCTTCGCCGATCTCACAGCGCACAACGCCGTCGATCGCTTCAAGCGTCTTAACGGAACGGTGCAGCAGGTCAAACACCTCGGCGCGGTTCTCGGGTGTTACTGCCTGAGAAAAGCGCCAAAACAAAATATGACGTACCATTTTTGTTCACCTCTTTTTTATTGTAGCATAATTTTTCAAAAAAGAAAGTGTTGACAAATGCGTTGATTTGTGCTTAAATAAGCTAAACCGATGAAACGG
>JFBN01307270.1_pt1 | contig 19467 bp, 19 predicted proteins | sample 768741 | NCBI WGS metagenome assembly JFBN01 (sample SAMN01983846, study PRJNA193217) | chicken gut metagenome | biome: terrestrial biome; isolation source: ceca of Broiler chicken | host: Gallus gallus | place: United Kingdom: England | collected 2010-09-07
CGCACGTATCAGAAGCTCAACTCCACCTACGTGGAGGGACTGCTCAAAGCCATCGGTCCGGATGGCCGCATTCACTCCACCTTTATTCAGACCGAGGCCCGCACCGGACGCATCAGCTCCACCGAGCCCAATCTGCAGAATATTCCCATCCGCACCGAGCTGGGCAGCCGTCTGCGCGGTTTCTTCGTTGCTGCCGACGGCTGCGATCTGGTGGATGCCGACTATTCTCAGATCGAACTGCGGATTTTGGCGCACATCACCGGCGATGAAGCCATGCAGCACGCCTTCCAGTCCGGAGCCGACATTCACCGCTCCACTGCTGCCAAGATTTACGGCATCCCCCCGGAGGAGGTAACCCACGATCTGCGCACTTCCGCCAAAGCCATCAATTTTGGTATCATGTACGGCAAAGGGGCGTTTTCCCTCAGCCGGGACCTGAACGTCCCGGTCAAAGAGGCTGAGGCTTTCCTCAAAACTTACCTCAACACCTTTCCCAAGGTGGATGGCTATATGAAGGACTGCATTGCCCAGGCCAAAGAAACCGGATACGTTTCCACTCTGTTCGGACGCCGCCGCCCATTGCCCGAACTGGCCAGTTCCAACTTCCAGGTTCGTTCCAGCGGGGAGCGCATGGCCCGCAATACACCGATCCAAGGCACAGCGGCCGACATCATCAAACTGGCTATGGTGCATGTATGGCAGAGCCTGCGAGACGAAGGTCTCAACGCACAGCTGCTTTTACAAGTACACGACGAACTGATTGTCGAAGCTCCCATCGACGAGGTCGAACGGGTAAAACAGCTGCTGAAGGATAAAATGGAGCAGGTCGTCCAGTACTCCGTTCCTCTGACTGCAGATGTGGGCACCGGTAAAACCTGGCTGGAAGCGCATTGACAGGCCCTGTAAAGTAATTTTCTTTCTGTCATGCAAACGTTTTGTCGTTTTTGTTCCTGTCATGTAAAGTCGGGTATCTTTACAGAGCAAAGCGTCGTATTTTAGAATCTTATTGGTGCGGGATTCCCTGCGCCAGATTGGTTGGTGATTTTCTATGTACATTCTCGGCATTGAGTCCACCTGTGACGAGACCGCCGCAGCCATCGTGGAGGATGGTCGGAAGCTGGTTTCCAATGTGATCAGTACCAGTGTAAAGGAGCAGGCTCTGTACGGCGGTGTGGTTCCAGAAATCGCAAGCCGCCGCCACGTGGAATATATCAGCGCAACAGTGGAGCAGGCGCTTGCCGATGCTTTCATGACAATGGCAGATGTGGATGCAATTGCTGTCACCTTTGCGCCCGGACTGATCGGCGCGGTGTTGGTCGGCGTCAACTTTGCCAAGGGTCTGGCCTATGCCTCAGGCAAGCCCCTCGTCCCGGTGCATCATCTCCGCGGACACATTGCTGCAAATTATCTGACCCATCCCGACCTGAAGCCTCCGTTTCTTTGTCTGGTTGCCAGCGGCGGACACAGTCACATCGTGATGGTGGAGGACTGGTGCCGTTACCGCATCCTCGGCCGGACTGTTGATGACGCCGCAGGCGAAGCTTTCGACAAGGTCGCACGCACACTGGGACTGCCCTATCCCGGCGGCCCCAGCGTCTCCGCAGCGGCGAAGGGCGGCGATCCCCATGCATACCGCCTTCCCACTCCTCATGTGGAAGGGAAATACAATGTGAGCTTTTCCGGTTTGAAGACCGCCGTTATCAACGAGGTGCATAATGCCGAGCAGCGCGGCGAGAGCATCAACGTCCCCAACATGGCCGCCAGCTTCCAGGAGCGCATCGCCCAGATTCTGGCCAAAAAGCTGCTGGCTGCAGCAGCCGATACCGGCGCCAAGGTAGTGTGCCTGGCTGGTGGTGTGGCTGCCAACGGCCGCCTGCGCCAGCTGGTCAACGATGGCGTACAAAAGCTTGGTGCCAAAGTGTATCTGCCTGAGCTGAAATACTGTGGCGATAATGGCGCTATGATCGCCGCCCAAGGGTACTACGAATATCAGGACGGCAACCTCGCCGGTCTCGATCTCAACGGTCTGCCCACTCTGCCCATTGACTACCGCTGATTTCTGCGCCGTACTGTACCCGTTCATCGCCCTTTTATTCCGAGCCTTCCCGACACCGGGGAGGCTTTTTCTTTTGTGCTCTTGTTTTGGTCTTCCGCTTTCTTGTGGATGTTGTCAAATGTAGAAGGACCTTTCTTTCCCGCATTTTTTCTTCCTCTGGCGAATACACTGAAAAAGCCCGGAGAACCCGCTGCCTTTGGACAAGGAGGCCCTGCATGAAAACGGTGATCTATCTCGACGTTCTGCTGCTGGTCAATTTTCTTGCCGGTTACTTCCTCCTTTTGGCTACCGGTCTGTTATCCGGCTGCTCAGTCCGCATTTCCCGTTTGCTGCCTGCCGCACTGCTTGCCGCGCTCTCCTCCCTGATTCTCTTTGCACCAGAGCTCCCTTACCCGTTACAGCTCCTGTATAAATTTCTGAGCGGCAGCTGCATCATTCTGGCCGCTTTCGGGTTACGGTCGCTGCGCCGCTTCCTCTGTGCATTGTTCTGGTACGTCATGCTCAATCTGTTACTGGCAGGATTTGCTTTGCTGGCCATTTTGCAGACCGGTGCTCCTTTTGTCCAAACCAATAATCTGGCCGTCTATCTTCGCATTTCTCCGCTGCTGCTTCTGATTCTGGCCGGCCTTTGTTGCCTTGCCGTTGAAGTCATACTGCGTGTCTTGCCACTGCGGCGGGACCCCACCCGGTCCATCGGGCTGGAACTGGAACTTTGCGGCACCAAAGTCTGTCTGCGCGCCATGTTGGACACCGGCTGCCATCTGAGCGATCCGATCACCTGCCTGCCTGTGCTGTTGGTGAGCTTTCCAGATGCCGAGACACGGCTGCCACAGCCATTGCGGGAATTTCTGTCATCCTGGTTTGAAGGTTCGCCTCCTGATGATCCGCCGGAAGGGCTTCGCCTTCGACTCATCCCATGTACCACTGCCGAGGAATCCTCCATTCTGCCCGGCTTTGCCATCGGACGTATGGGGCTGATCTCTTCCAGCGGCGTAGTGCCCCTCGACCGTACCGCCGTTGCCTTTTCGCGACAGAGCTTTGGCAGTGACTCCTATGAGGCTCTATATGGTTCCGATTTTTTATAAACCGTTTTTCCCGTGCCAACGATGGAAGGAGGTTCGTTTCCATGAATTTTGATCAGATCAGAGCCCAATTGTACCGTTTTCTTCTGAGACTGAGCACTCCCCAGACATTGCATTACATCAACGGACCGGATACCTTGCCGCCGCCGCTTTCCCCCGACGAGGAACGCAGAGTCTTTGCAGAGCTGGCTGCAGGCCATTCCAGCGCGCGGGATATCCTGATCACACATAATCTGCGCCTTGTCGTGTACATCGCCAAAAAATTTGAAAGCGCATCTGCCGGCGTGGAGGACATGATTTCTATTGGGACCATCGGTCTCATCAAAGCAGTCAATACCTTTGAGCCGGAAAAGAACATCAAACTGGCCACCTATGCCAGCCGCTGCATCGAGAATGAGATTCTCATGTATCTGCGCAAAGGCTCCAATCGAAGGCAGGACGCCAGTATTGATGAGCCTCTCAACACTGATTCGGACGGCAACGAGTTGTTGCTTGTGGATGTCCTTGTCAGCGAGGATGCCCAGGTGGGTGAGGCGCTGGAGCGCAATGCCGAACGCGTTGCTCTGCGCCGCGCCGTGGAGCAACTGGCTCCAAGAGAACGGCAGATCATGGAGCTTCGCTTTGGTCTGAACGGAGGCACAGAACATACGCAGAAAGAAGTGGCTGATATGATCGGCATTTCCCAAAGTTACATCTCACGCCTGGAAAAACGCATCATCAAACGCCTGCGCCGTGAAATGGAAGCCGTAGTCTGATCCGCACAGCATTCCTTGCGTTGTAAGAAAAAAGCCTGTGGAGCCTTCCCGGTTCCGCAGGCTTTTTTCTCATCAATTGTATACCGCGTTGGATTGCGTGATAAACTGCTGGGATACCCCTCCCATGAGGGTCATTTCCGATCCTGGAGCAAATACCGCATAGTCAAAGCCATTCTTGGTCCAGTTAAAGACCGAAGCACGGCCTGGAGACTGCTGCAGGGTGACATCCACCTCACCCACCGGATAACTGCCCAGGCTCTCGTAATCGTAGGCAGCATATTTCTCCGGCACCTGAAGGTTCCCAGCCGGGGCCACCCGGAAAGTGATATCGTCGCTGTACGCAACGGCGTATTCAATTTCGGCAATCTCCCCATCCACCAGCCAATAGCGTGTCGGTGTCAGAATATCATCATCCGGGATGCTCTCAACCCGAAATCCTGCAGAACGTGTGTAGTCCGGTTCTGCATATTCGACGTGGACCTCGCGCGTCTGATGTTTGGCAGTGCGCATTGCACGAACCACTGCCGCCAAAGCAATTGCCAGCCCAACCGACAATGCCACAAAAACAGAAAGCAGGATCAGCCATATCATTGTTTGCTCCATTGTTCACCCCTCCCTCTTCGCCATATTATGCTGTTCCCTGGCTGTACGTTCGAGAGCTGGAAATATTTTTCTGTCTGCCGCCCCTCCTGGAAGCCCATACTGTTTTTACGAACAGGAGGATGCAAGAAATGTATGCAGGAAAAGTTGAAATCTGTGGGGTGAACACCGCCCAGCTCCCCGTTCTCAGTGAGAAAGAAAAAGGCGAGCTCTTGGCTGCCGCCCGCAATGGAGATAGCAACGCCCGGCAGCAGATGATTCAGGGCAACCTGCGCTTGGTGCTGAGTGTGGTGCAGAAGTTTTCCGGACGCGGTGAAAATCTGGATGATCTGTTTCAGGTCGGGTGCATCGGCCTGATCAAGGCAATTGACCATTTCAATCCCGACTTGAACGTACGCTTTTCCACCTATGGTGTCCCCATGATTGTGGGTGAGATCCGACGTTTTCTTCGGGATAACAATCCAGTCCGAGTCAGTCGTTCCATCCGGGATCTTGCTTACAAATCCATGCAGGCACGGGAACTGTTGCAGCAAAAGAGCGGGCACGAGCCCCATATCAGCGAAATTGCAGAAACAGTCGGTGCCTCTCCGGAAAGCGTGGCTATGGCGCTGGAATCGGTGATTGAACCGGCCAGCCTGTACGAATCTGCCTACTCGGACGGAGATGATTCGGTTTCCATTATGGACCAGGTCAACGAAGGCAGCAACGAAGAAAGCTGGATCAGTGACATCATGTTTCGTGACACGGTACAGGCACTGAGTCCGCGGGAGAAAAAAATCATCTCACTGCGATATCTCAGCGGCAAAACACAGATGCAGGTTGCCCGGGAGATTGGCATCAGTCAGGCTCAAGTCAGCCGCCTGGAAAAAAACGCTCTGCGTCAGATCAAGGAACAAATTTCTACCTGCTGAATACGCTTGCAAAATATGAAAAGCCGCTCCACAGGAGGCTTCTGACCGGGAGCGGCTTTTCCCATCGCATTTTGTGAGACAAGAGAAAAGAGTAGTGAGATGGTTAGGCAGTGTCGACCGTTTTGCGAAATCGGTTTGCAACCTCTGGAATAAATGAAGCCTGGCAGCAAGGGAGATGTCCTCAAAAGCCACCTTCCGGCGTTTCATGTGCCATGTTTTTCTTGTTGCCCCACTGGATACCAGCCACATGATTCAACAGGACACAGACAAATGGCAGAATTATCGTCACAGAAACTGCCCACTACACAAAGTGCGGCGCCGTATTTCCCGGTTCAGCCTCTTAATGACATTGTTGGTTTGGATGCGAGTTCTACCTTATCCAGCTTGACAAGTCAAATTGTCGGAAGTTCAGCTAGAACCACAGACATGCGGATACAGAAATGTCCCAATGAGAACTTGTAGCCTCTCATCGGGACATTTGCTTTCAGTAATTCAGAACTTCTTCGGGAATCATCATGGCTGTGAGAATGCTATCAAGACGACTACCGATATTACATAAAGCCATATCCCGCTTGACTTCCTCTTCATCCAATTCACTGAATATACGCCCTTTTTCGATGGCTTTAATTTCTTCAAAGACAAAATCAATTCTTTTATTGCATTCACCCATAATCTCTCTTCTTTCCTCAGCAGACATGCTCCGTGCCATATTAGCAGCATCAAGCATTAATTGATTGGAAGAAACCTCTTTGGCAAGCATCTCATCAAGATTAAAATCCATATCTATCCTCCACATCTACAAGAAAACGAGTACACCGACACCCATAGCATCACGTGCACTCGCTCGAATTCAAAAACAAACACATTATAGTTTATAATGTATTTTATCATACAAAAGTCTATTCGTAAATAGCAAAATTCATACGACTGAGATGTGATTTTCCAGTATGACTATCCAAAATACAATTGAGCTGACCATCTATACTATACGAGCAACTTCCTTTGTTTCAAACATCAAAGGCTTATAAAACATTCCTTCTTTAAAGAATTTTTTGATTCAGATGTCGCTATACAGCCCCCGCTCGCAGTTTTAGTTTTACAAAAAACAATCTAACCTCCCTTCGTTTTTACAAAAACCCCAATTTTCCGGAAAACGGCCCCATTTTTTGTAAAAATAGTCCGATTCCTTCGAGTTTTACAAAAAACATTCTTATTTTTTGTGAAACAGCCCATTTCAGGCCATTTTTTTGCAGAAAGATCGTTTTTGTAATTTATATGTTTAGGGACAAAATAATTTGTCACGAAGTGCGCGCTAATTTGTCATGAACGGGGAAAAGAGAGAGGATAAAGAGGCTTGAATCGCCCGTAAACAGGGCGAAAAATATGTAGGAGGGCGTCTTGTGGGAGGCGCCGGCTGCCGGAGTGGATGGGCCTACCGGCGGGTATTTTGAGGAATGATGGGGATAGATGATGGGCTTTGTTGCTCTCTCGGAGAGAATAATAGCCGAATAACTGTAGAATATTTGCGGTTTCCGATGCGTTCCCAGCTTACCCATGAAAGGCGGCGCGGGCGGGGTATCGGAGTATTTGAAGAACTTTGGTCCCCTCCCCTTTCTGACAAACAAAAAAAGAGTAGTGCGAGGAAAAACCTCTACACTACTCTTCTATATGCGTTTTATGACAAATTATTTTTGCTTCTGTGACAATTTAATTTGCCCCTGGACAACGATCAGCCCTTGATAGCAGCGGCAACTTCAGCAGCAAAGTCCTCGTTGCGCTTTTCCAGGCCCTCGCCCTTGACATAATGGGTGTACTCGACAACCTTGATGTCGCCGCCCAGCTCCTTGGCAGTGGAAGCAACGTACTTGGTAACGTCCATGCTGCCGTCCTTGATGAAGGCCTGATCCATCAGGCAGTTCTCCTTGTAGAACTTGCCCAGCTTGCCGATGGCCATCTTCTCTTTGATGGCGTCAGGCTTGTTGGCGGTCTTCGGATCGTTGGCCATCTGAGCCAGAACGATCTCCTTCTCCTTGGCCAGAACGTCTGCGGGGACAGCTTCCTGGTTCAGGTAAGTGGGGTTGGCAGCAGCAATCTGCATAGCAATGTCCTTGCCGAATGCAGCGAACTCGGGCTTTGTAGCAACCTCGTCGCTGGTCTCGAACTTGACGATGACACCATGAGTGCCGCCGCCATGGACATAAGCAGCGCAATGGCCCTCGTAACGGGCGAAGCGACGAACCTTGATGTTCTCCTTGATGACCAGGATCAGAGCCTTCAGCGCATCGTCGACGGTGCCGTCATCCATCTTGCAGGACATCAGAGCATCCACATCGGCGGGAGCCTGCTCGGCAACCACCTGAGCCAGCTTCTTGGTGAAGTCGACGAACTTGTCGTTCTTGGCAACGAAGTCGGTCTCGGCATTGACCTCGACGACAACAGCGCAGTTATCAAAAGCAACCGCGTAAACCATGCCCTCGGCAGCGATACGGCCAGCCTTCTTGGAGGCGGTAGCCAGCCCCTGCTCGCGCAGGATCTCAATTGCCTTCTCGAAGTCGCCGTCAGCCTGGGTCAGAGCCTTCTTGCACTCCATCATGCCGCAGTCGGTCTGCTTGCGCAGTTCCATAACGTCTTTTGCAGAAATAGCCATAATTCTATTGTCCTTTCCGTTTCAAAAGTTCGCGTGACAGGTGAGCGGTTTTTCTCAGGCCTGAGCCTGCTCCTGAGCGGGAGCCTCCTCAGCAGCATCCTGAGTGCCCTGCTTGCCCTCCAGAACGGCATCAGCCATAGCACCGGAGATCAGCTTGACAGCGCGGATTGCGTCGTCGTTGCCGGGGATCACGTAATCGATCTCATCAGGATCGCAGTTGGTATCGACAATGGCGATGATGGGAATGTTCAGCTTGCGGGCCTCGGAAACGGCAATGCGCTCCTTGTGGGGGTCAACAATGAACATAGCCTTGGGCAGACCCTTCAGGTTCTTGACGCCGCCCAGGTACTTCTCCAGCTTGGCCATCTCCAGCTCCAGCTTGACAACTTCCTTCTTGGGCAGCAGATCAAAGGTGCCGTCCTCCTGCATGGTCTTGAGCTGATCCATGCGGTCGATACGCTTGCGGATGGTGCGGAAGTTGGTCAGCATGCCGCCCAGCCAGCGAGCATTGACATAGTGCATACCGCAGCGGGTAGCCTCGTCGCGGATGGACTCCTGAGCCTGCTTCTTGGTGCCGACAAACAGGATGTCGCCGCCGGCGGCTGCGGTTTCGCGAACAAAGTTGTAAGCCTCATCCAGCTTCTTGACGGTCTTCTGCAGGTCAATGATGTAGATGCCGTTGCGCTCGGTAAAGATGTACTTTGCCATCTTGGGGTTCCAGCGACGGGTCTGGTGACCGAAGTGGACGCCTGCTTCGAGAAGCTGTTTCATGGATACGACTGCCATAGTGATTTTCCTCCAAATATCATTTAGTTTTACCCTCCGCACCGCGTAATTGTTTCCTAACCCAACCGGAATTGGGCACAAAAAAACAACGCAATGCGTGTGTATTGCCGTAATATAATAGCACAAGCCCAAAGGCTTTGCAAGCATATTTTCGGCATTTCCCCAAAATTTTATGCCGCAGAAAGTGTAAAACACCAGTATCAAAGAAAAACTTCCGGAACAGAGTTCTCCGCCTCAGCCCAGAATACGCCTGGATGAGCGGCTGCAGGACTGATCGGGAAGCTCCACCATAATCACGTCTGCCCCCACACTCAGGATGCTCTCCCAGGGGATTTCCAGATCCTCATCCCGTCCCAGCAGCCCAAACAGCCTGCATCTGCCCCGCAGGATCACCGACTGGATCCGGGCGGTTTTCGCATCGAAGCCGATGTCATCCACCCTGCCCAGGTTTTCACCTGTTTTTGCCCGGATCACATCTTTTCTGCCCAAATCATGCAGCGTCATACTTCTCCCCTCCCGCCATATTCTGTCAGTTCACTTTATTATATTGCAGCATCAAGCGTTTTGTGCCTTGCGGCAGATGACAGAACGGCAGAAATGGTGTATAATGCAAAATCATATCTGACATTCAAAATGAACGGCCCCGTGCCTGGAGGTTCCCGATTTATGTATAAAAACATCATTTTTGATTTGGGCGGCGTTGTAGTGGACTTCAACCCCCGGGATTTCCTCATGGATTATTTCATGAACAAGTCCGCCGAGGACGCCGTATATGATCTGACCTTCGGCAGCAAGGAATGGCAGGATCTGGACCGGGGCGATATCACCCGAGCTGCCGCCAACCGCATTATGCTGGAAAACGCCGCAGAGTGCGGCCGCACCTTTGAAGTCCAGACGGTCATTGACGAGTGGGAAAAAATTCTTCGCACCAAAAAGACGACCATCAAGACAATGTGCAAGCTGAAGCTGGCCGGGTATCGGCTGTACTATCTTTCCAACATTGCTTCCGACACCATGGAGAACATCAAGCAACGGGATTTCTTCCCGCTTTTCGACGGCGGCATCGCCTCCTGTGATGTGCACGTCAACAAGCCGGATCCCAAAATCTATACCCTGCTGATGCAAAAGTATCATCTTGCTTATGAGGAATCCATCTTTGTGGACGACAACAAGCAAAACGCCCAGGCCGCCTACAACCTCGGCATCACCGGTATCCTTTACAAAAACAAAAAGTCTTTCAACCGCGCCCTCGGGCTGTGCGGCATCCATCTGACCAATCGCCGGGCTCCCATGCCGGCATCCCAGCCCCAGCAGTAAAAGCTTCCGCTATTGCTCCACATAATACGCATCTTTCAAAAGGCCGGAGATCCTCCCTGTGATCTCCGGCCTTTTCTTTAATCGTGATACTGTGCGTCCCGTTTCAGATTTCTGCCGGGGAATCCGGCAGGTCTGTCTGTTTTTCCGGTTTGCCGCGACCATCAAACACATGGCTGAGCAAAAACGGCAGATGCAGGACCCCCATCAGAATCAGCGAGTACAGGACATCCCCCCACCCGTATGTCTGATTTTGAAAGCTGAGATCCGGCACAAAAACCAGTCCCATATTATTATTGAGGTAATGCATGATTACGGCAACCCAGATGTTGCCTGTTTTCAGATAGCCATAGGCAATAAGGATTCCCAGGCTGATGCAGGTGATTTGTTGCAGCAGAATGCTCTGGAGCGGTGTATCCGGCGCATAATAGAACAGATTGAGCGGCAGATGCCAGAGCCCCCACACAACCCCCAGAAGAATCACGCCCCAGCGGCTTCCAAACCTTTCCTGCATCCGGGGCTGCAAGAAATACCGCCAGCCGTATTCCTCACCAAAAAAGCAGAGGAAGCTGAGGAAAAAGCTGAGCACAACATTAAACAGCATAATGTATGGCATCGGAGTCAGCAGATAATCGAGATAAGCCTTCTGCGCCCCCGCCAGAAAAGCCGGCAAAAAGATACGCAGCACATATATCCCGGCAAAAATAAGACTGCAAAGAACGACACCGCCTGTGCTTCCCTTGCGCCATCCAAGTCCAAAGGCCGAGCGTTTTTCCCTTCGGGTCGCCAACAACACTACCCATCCGACGAGGCTTGCCCCTATCACGAAAAAGTTGGAGATCGTGAGCCAGTCAAGACCGGGCAAAAATGCGCTGCACAGACAGCACACCAGCATGGCAGCCGTGACAAACAGATAAAAGCCGTAGAAACCGCGCGGCAGCAGCGCCTCTTTCCGCCTTGTCACCAGGAACGCAAGCATCACCCCGGCTGCAGGGTAAAGCATCTGCGTCAGGGGAAACGCCGAGACATCCGTACCTGCTTTGAGCCCCAGGTACATGGGAATGCCCATCAGATAAGGGCAGCCGTATGCGATGGCCAGAAAAATCCAGAGTTCCCTGCGGGTGGCTTTGCTTTTTTCAGTCATGGGAATCATCCTCCTCATTCGATATAGGGTCTTCCTCAACATGGTCCAGCTTTGCCCTGCGTTTGCGGTACAGTGAGGCAAAAAACTTCAGAATACCAAAAGTCAGCAGGAAAGAGAAAACACCGCTAAACAGGGCACCGGGCCAGTATCTCTGTTCGGCAAAAGTACTGCCCCCTGTAATTGCCGCCGCGGCGAAAGCGGCAAGGAGGTTGAGCCACAGACTGGGCTTGCCGGTTCTGTCCCAAAGCCCATATTTCAGGCTGGCTGCCAGCTCAAATACCGCAAGAACACAAAGCAGGAAGCCTTCCGCTGCATACTGCTGGAAGGGTGCCTTCATGGACGCCTGGACAATGGTGATCACAAGGAGCCCCCAGAAAGCCAGCCACAATCCGTAATGTTCGATTTTGAGCATCTGGATTTCCTGCATCTCATCCAGTTTACTTGACTTGAAGATGGTATTCATTGTTCTGTCTCCTCCTCTTCCCAAAACAATTCATCCAAAGTTTTTCCCAGCACGCGGCAGATTGCTCTGCACAGACGGATCGTCGGGTTATATTCCCCTTTCTCGATGGCATGGATTGTCTGCCGGGACACTCCTACTGCCTCCGCCAGGTCACCCTGTGTCATGTCCTTTTCCGCCCGCGCCGCCTTGAGTCTCAGATTTTTTGCCATGCGGCCACCTCCGTTCTGTCCATAGAATAACATACGCTTCCACAAATGTCAATTATATATTACATTTTTACAATATGATTTTATTTTTCGTTCTCTTTCTCGGACCGCCGCCCCATCTTTATTGCAGGGCAACTTTGAACTGTGCTATGATAGAAAAAATACTATACTTTTCTCCAGATAAAGGCGGTCCAACTTATGAAAGACGGTTTTCTTCCTGTACGTGCGGCATCCCCTGCATTGCGTGTGGCGGATTGCGATTACAACGCCGGACAGATCATTCTCGAAATGCAGTCAGCAGCGGCAGACGGCATCAAACTGTTGTGTCTTCCCGAGCTTTGCCTGACAGGGTATACCTGCAGTGACCTGTTTTCGCAGGCACCTCTTATTCAGGGTGCACAGGCAAATCTCTGCAGGATTCTGCGTGCCTCCACGGATCTGGATCTAATCACCCTGGTAGGGCTTCCCGTACCGATGGACGGAAAGCTGTATAACTGCGCCGCCGTGCTAGCAAAAGGGCAGTTGCTGGGGCTGGTGCCCAAAACCTGGCTGCCCAACTACAATGAATTTTATGAAAAGCGGCATTTTTCCTCGGGCCAAGCGGAAGCCAGAGCGATCCGTTTTGCCGGACAAAACACTCTGTTTGGCACACGGTTGCTGTTTGCGTGTGAGGAAATGCCCGGCTTTGTTCTGGGGGTGGAAATCTGTGAGGATCTCTGGTCTCCCGTCCCCCCCAGCTGTGCTCATGCGCTGGCCGGTGCCACCGTGATTGCAAATCTCTCTGCCAGCGACGAAACCATCGGCAAGGCCGCGTATCGTCGTGAACTGGTCAGCGGCCAGAGTGCACGCCTTCTGTGTGGATACCTCTATGCCGACGCCGGACACGGGGAAAGCACCACAGACATGGTCTTTGCCGGGCACAACCTGATTGCCGAGAACGGAGCCCTGCTCAGCGAGGCCGCCCCCTTTGGAAACGGCCGTGCTCAAACGGAACTGGACTTGGACCGCCTGCTCCAGGAGCGCATCCGCAACTCCAGTTTCTCTCCGCAGACCGACGGATACACCACGGTATCCTTCCATCTCCAGCTGACGGAGACCTCCTTGACCCGTAAATTTTCCCCCGCCCCCTTTGTCCCCCAGGAAACCACCGCCCGGGCTGACCGCTGCGAGATGATTCTGCGCATTCAGGCGGAGGGGTTGGCCAAGCGCATGGAACACACCCATGCCAAGTGCGCTGTGATCGGCATTTCCGGCGGACTGGATTCCTGCCTGGCTCTTCTGGTCGCTGTACGCGCCTGCAAGGTACTGGGCTGTTCCACCAATCAAATCCACGCCATCACCATGCCATGCTTCGGCACCAGCAAACGCACCCGCTCCAATGCCGAGATTCTCTGCCAGGCTCTGGGAGTCAGCTTTTCGGAAATCGACATCACCCGCACTGTGCAAAGCCATTTTGAGGATATCGGGCAGGACCCCGGCTGTTATGATGTTACGTTCGAAAACTGTCAGGCCCGCGTCCGCACACTGGAATTGATGGATTACGCCAACAAAAACGGCGGCTTTGTGGTGGGCACCGGGGATCTGAGCGAGCTTGCCCTTGGCTGGGCCACCTACAATGGTGACCACATGAGCATGTACGGAGTGAATGCAGGCGTTCCCAAAACGCTGGTCCGCCACATTGTCCGGTATGCTGCTGACAGTACTCCCGACAATACGTTACGCGATGTTCTTTTGGACATTCTGGACACTCCGGTCAGCCCCGAACTTCTGCCAGCCGCCAAGGACGGCAGTTTCAGCCAGCAGACCGAAAAGCTGGTCGGCCCCTACGAGCTGCACGATTTCTACCTGTACTATGTACTCCGCTTTGGATTTACTCCGTCCAAAATTTACCGTCTGGCAAAACAAGCTTTCCATGGCCGCTATGACGACAGCACACTCCTGTACTGGCTGCGAAACTTCTACCGCCGTTTCTTCGCACAGCAGTTCAAGCGGAGCTGCCTGCCGGATGGTCCCAAGGTCGGTTCTGTCACACTTTCTCCCCGCGCCGACTGGCGCATGCCCAGTGATGCCTGCAACTCCCTCTGGCTGAAAGAACTGGATGAGATGGACTCCACCCCTGCGCAGCAATAATTTTGTCAATAAAAAACGCCATCGGAGGCAGTTGCCGTTTCCGATGGCGTTTTTTATTTTTGCCTCCTCCAGGCTTTCGGGAAATAGTCCACATCCACTTGACTCGCGGATCTTCAAAGATTCGATTGCAAAAGAAAACCGCCGGGACTTACGTCCCGGCGGTTGTTGGTGGAGATGAGGGGGATCGAACCCCTTACCTCTTGAATGCCATTCAAGCGCTCTCCCAGGTGAGCTACACCCCCAAGTTTTCTGTCGTGGGGAGGTCTGTCTCCCGGCGACAGGTGTTATTATAGCAAAGGGTTCAGATAAAGTCAACACCTTTTTTCGATTTTTTTCAAAAAAGTTTTGTTTTCTTTGGCCCCTCTTCCATTTTCAACGATTCTTCGTTCTTTTGTGCAGCAATACGCAAAAAAGCGGGCGGAACCCGTTCACAGGGTCCCGCCCGCTTCTAATATTTCCGCAAATTTTATGATTGCTTCTCACTGAGTTTTCCCGCATGCAATCGATTGACAATATGATGCGTTGTCCACCGATAGGCCGGAATCAGGAAGATACATGCCGCAATCCAGGCCGCCGGGTTGGACAAAGCTGCGCCAAAGAAGCCCAGCCAAGGCACAAGAACCAGTGCCACCGCCGTACGGGCAATCATTTCAGCCACACCAGCCATCATAGCGACGCTGGAATACCCCAATCCCTGTATCACATACCGCCAGATGATCAGAGCTCCCAGCGGGAAGAAGAACAGACTGTTCCACAAAAGATATTCCTGGGCCAGATTCACGATTTCGATCTCAGTACCCGTATCGATGAACAGTCCAATAATCGCAACATCAAAAAAGTGCAGCAAAACCAGGGACCCCACCGCATACACGGCGACAATGCCCAGTGCATAATGTACACCGCTGCGGACGCGGTCCAGCCGGGATGCACCGAGATTTTGTCCCGCATAAGTAGCCATGGCGGTGCCGATGCTTTCCAGCGGCACCGTGAGCAGATTGCTTGTCTTGCTGGATGCCGTGACTGCAGCAACAACGGTACTGCCCAGCACATTGACCGCCCACTGCATAATGACGGATCCGATTGCTGTAATGCTGCACTGCAGTCCCATAGGAAATCCCATATACAGAAGTCGGCTGCATGCCTTGCGGTCTATCTGCTTTTCATCGGGCTGCATCTTCAAGACATCGAACCGCTTGCACAGATAAATCAAGCTGGCAATCCCGGAGATAGCCTGGGAAAGGTCCGTCGCCAGCGCAGCCCCCAGTACCCCGGCATCCAGCAATAGAATAAATGTCAGATCCAGCCCGATGTTGAGGAAGCTGGTCACCACCAAAAATACCAAGGGGGTTTTGCTGTCTCCCAATGCGCGCATGATGCAGGACACCATATTATAGAGAAATACAAACGGTATTCCCGCAAAGATCCAACCAATATATACCGCCGCACCATCTATAATGTCCGACGGCGTCTGCATCAGCTGCAGGATCGGTCTTGTCAGCAAAACCGTCGCCACGGTAAGGATGACCGCGCCTGCAAGGGAGAGCCATGCGGCATTTGCCACATACCGGCGCATATCACTGTAACTGCGCGCCCCGAAATACTGCGCGATGGGGATAGCAAAGCCGTTGCAGATCCCGATTACAAACCCCAGGATCATATAATTGATGGAGCTGGTGGAACCGACTGCCGCCAGCGCATTGACACCCACAAAGCGGCCGACAATAATGGTATCCGCCAGATTGTAGAACTGCTGGAACAGGTTTCCCAGTACCAGCGGAAACGAAAACCACAGTATCACCTTGAGCGGATTACCGCTTGTCAGGTCCTTTGTCATTTTAATCCCCTCTTGTCAAAACTTTCCTTACTTTTATGACGGGTTCCAAAAAGTGCCGGCCGCATCCCGCTGCCGCAAATACGGCAGGACTTGCAAAGTCTCAAAAATCCGATACAATGGTGGTAACACCAATGGCCATTCCAAAATGCAGGAGAAATCCCCAACACAAGGAGGACACCATATTATGAAACGCATCATCACCATCGGCCGGCAATTCGGCGCTGGCGGCGGCGAAATCGGCCGCCGGGTCGCCCGCGAACTCGGCATTGAATATGTAGACCGCGACCTCATTCTGCGCACCGCCGCGGAATCCATGCAGCTCACCCCGGAAGAGGTGCGCAAGTGGGATGAAAAAGTCCCCCACGATGTGGGATTTGCCCAGAGCCTGTTCAACTTTTATTCCCGCCCCCTGAGCGACGAACTCTGGAACGCTCAGGTCGGGGCAATCCGGAAGCTGGCAGACAGCCAGAGCTGCGTCATCGTGGGCCGAAACGCCGACTACATCCTGCGGGAGTTCGACCACTGTCTGCGCATCTTTGTCCATGCCGACCGCAACTGGCGGATGGCACATATGGCAAAGTTGATGCCGAATGCCACGCCGGAAGCCATCGAGGCAGATATGCGCGCTGCAGACAAGGCACGGCGCAACTACTGCGCCCACTATACAGGACAGGTATACGGTGCCGCCGAGAACTACGACCTGACCCTGTGCACCAGCAAGCTGGGCATCGACAAGTGCGTGGCGCTTGTTCTGGCTGCCTCGGATCAGCTGTAAATGTATGCTTTTGCAAAACGAGGTCTGTTTTGCAAAACAGACGTTCAAATTTTAATCGCTGTATTGACAGCTGACTCCAAGCGTTATTATAATATATACAATGCCATGGACAAAATCAAGACTGCTATACGGCAATTTGTTCTGCGCATTTATTCATTATTTTATCACTTTTGCCGAAGGCGGATCATTCGGTTTTCCGGAGCCGTTCCGCTTATATCATTTCACTTATACGCATCTGAGGCGATTGCGGATATGTGGCCGCAGTCGCCTTTTCGTTTTCGGCAGCTCGCTTTCACAGCGTTTTGCATATACTATACCCCATATACCATAGAGGAAAGGAACGTCGCATATGAAAAAGATGCTTGCAACTCTGATGGCACTGGGGCTGGCACTCTCGCTGGCCGCCTGCAGCACCTCCTCCGGGTCTTCCGCTGCTGCCAACTCCAACAATTCTTCCGCTACTTCCGACACCGCTTCCGGCTCGGACAAGGTCTGGCTCGTTGCCACCGACACCGTCTTTGTTCCCTTCGAGTATACCGACGAGCAGGGTAACTTTGTCGGCATCGACGTGGATATCCTGGCTGCCATTGCCGAGGATCAGGGCTTCCAGTATGAGATGAACAGCATCGGCTGGGATGGTGCCGTGGCCGCGGTTCAGACCGGCCAGGCAGACGCCATCATGGCAGGTGCTTCCATCAAGCAGGAACGCATTGAATCCGGCTGGATCTTCTCCGACGGCTACTACACCGCCACCCAGACCATCGCTGTGCCGGAAGATTCCGACATTGCCAGCTTTGAGGATCTGCGCGGCACCAGCGTCGCGGTCAAGAACGGCACTGCCGGCGCTGACTATGCCGAGAGCCTGAAGGATGAATACGGCTTTACCATCACCTATTTTGACGACTCCCCCACCATGTATCAGGATGTCATCATCGGCAACTCCTCGGCCTGCTTCGAGGATACCCCTGTCATGCTCGCTTACATCAAGCAGAAAGGCATTGCCCTGAAAGTGCCGGAAGGTCTTGAGAGCGAGGGTTCCCCCTATGCGCTGGCCATCATGAACGAGGACAATCAGGAGTTCCTGGATCTGTTCAACGCCGGTCTGGCCAACATCAAGGCCAACGGAACCTACGACGAAATCATCGCAAAATACCTGGAGTGATCATTGGCCCGGCGGACGTTGTCCTGTCTTTGCCTGACCGGGATTTTCCATCACCGGGAGCGCACGGCCGCAATCCGCTGTGCGCTTTCTCTTTGAATCTTTCATTTCTATCTCACCCAAGTTAAGGAGGACCTTCATGCTGAGAATCATCCAGATCTACGGCACCATGATGGTCGCGGCCATGGGGCAGACGCTTTTGCTGGCGCTGCTTTCCCTGTTTTTTGCCTGCCTGCTGGGCCTGTTTTTCGGTCTGCTCAGCACAGTCCGCAACCGGGCCTGCAACATCATCGGTGCGGTCTATGTCGACGCCATCCGGGGTTGGCCCCTGATCGTCCTGGCATACTTCGTCTATTTCGGCATCCCCATGCTGATCCAGGGACTCGGCTTCAAGAGTTTCCGCATGGACAGCCTGCAGGCAGGCGTCATTGCGCTGTCGCTCAACTGCGGCGCGTATATGGCGGAAATCATCCGCGCCGGCATCCAGAGTGTCGACAAGGGCCAGATGGAAGCCGCCCGCAGTCTCGGTCTGAGCTACGGCAAAAGCATGTTCAAAGTTGTGCTTCCGCAGGCCATCCGTACCATGATCCCCAGCATCATCAACCAGTTCATCATCACGCTCAAGGACACTTCCATTTTGTCGGTTATCGGCTTCCCTGAGCTGACCAACACCACAAAAAACGTCTCCGCCAATGTGGGTCTGCCCATGCAGGCGTGGCTTTTGTGCGGTCTGATGTATATGGTCGTCATCATTATCCTGAGCAAGGCGTCCAAGAACATCGAGAGGAGGATCAATCGTGGCCGGTAACGTCAAGATTCACGTATCCAATCTCGTCAAACGGTTTGGCGATCTGGAAGTTTTGAAGGACATCTCGATGGATGTCACCGAAGGCGAAGTCGTTGTCCTGCTGGGGCCTTCCGGCAGCGGTAAAAGCACCTTCCTTCGCTGTCTGAACCGGCTGGAGACCCCTTCCGGCGGTCAGATCCTCATCGATGGGCATGACATGACCGACAAACACACCGACCTCAACAAGGTCCGGGAAAACATCGGCATGGTATTTCAGCACTTCAATCTCTTCAACCATCTGACTGTCATGCAGAACCTGACGCTGGCTCCCGTGGAGACCAAAAAGGCCACCCGTGCCGAGGCAGAGGCCACCGGCCGCAAATACCTGGAGAAGGTTGGCCTGCTGGACAAGGCCAACGCCTACCCCAGCCAGCTGTCCGGTGGTCAGAAACAGCGCGTTGCCATCGCCCGCGCCCTGTGCATGCATCCCGACATCATGCTGTTTGACGAGCCTACCAGTGCCCTTGACCCCGAAATGGTCGGTGAAGTCCTGTCCGTCATGCAGCAGCTTGCCCGCGATGGCATGACCATGGTAGTCGTGACCCATGAGATCGGCTTTGCCCGGGAAGTGGCAAGCCGTGTCGTCTTTATGGATGGCGGATATATCGTGGAACAGGGCACCCCCGAGGAAGTCATTCTCCATCCGAAAGAGCCCCGCACCATCGACTTCTTGAGCAAGGTTCTCTGATTTCAGCCTTGTGATAAGGCAAAAAAACGGCCGGCCCACTGAGAGGGCCGGCCGTTTTTCAGTGCCGCTA
>JFBN01315877.1_pt1 | contig 19459 bp, 23 predicted proteins | sample 768741 | NCBI WGS metagenome assembly JFBN01 (sample SAMN01983846, study PRJNA193217) | chicken gut metagenome | biome: terrestrial biome; isolation source: ceca of Broiler chicken | host: Gallus gallus | place: United Kingdom: England | collected 2010-09-07
CAGACCGGCGCCGGCGGCCGCCGCCAGCGCTTCCGCCGCGCGGCGCGTGGTGCCCGTTGCGGAAAAATATGCCACCAGTTTCTTTTTCATTCTGCTCTCTCCTTTCCTACTCCCCGGCCTTCTCCACCGTAATCTGTCCCGACAGGGCCTGCAGATCCTCCAGTCCTTCCTCTGTACGGCCCAGCGCATAGAGTGAATCGTTTCTCCGGCCGGGCGCGAAGAACATGGCTACATCATCCCACGGCGCATAGTAAGCCATCTCACCGGCTTCCGCATCAGACAGCGGTACGCCGGACACCGGAAGTGGCGCCGGGTAAAACATTTTTTCATTGGTGCTGAAATTCTCAACGGCCGCCGTCAGAGGCAGCTGCCCATAAAGAGCCTCCGCCGCCGGGTTGTCATACAGACGGAACTGCACGGTATGCCCCGCCTGATCCCGCACGAGGATGCGCTTCTCTTCATGGGCCGCCTGTGTCTGCACCGCCGGGACAGGCGCCGGCTCTGACGGCTTCGCCGTTCCCTGCGTACCGCATCCCCCGGCCGCTGCCAGCAGAAAGGCACACAACGCGGCTGTCCGGAATTTCATCCTTCATCCCTCCCCGGAAATTCGTTACCTGATGTCTTCATTATGCGCCGTCCACGCCGTTCTGCCCAATACCTGTCCTGCATCCTGCGCCATGCGCGGCAGGAATGCATGCAAAAATCGGACAGCCTGCACTGTCCGGTTTCCGTTTATTTTTTTATATTCAGCATAGCCATCTGGCGAAGCCAGTTCTGCACATAGACCTCCGACATGCCGCGGTCGCGCAGCTTTGCCACCTCCCGCACCATCACCGGGTCCTGCAGCATCTGGCGGATGGCCGCCTCGATGCGCGCTTCGTCCTTTTCGTCCATTCCGGCTGCCTTTCCGTACTCTTACTGATTGGCCAGCAGCGCCTTTGCCCGTTCGATGTTGGCACGGACCGTATCGCAGCAGGCCTTGAATTCTGCCAGTTCGTCCGCCGGCAGATCATATTCCATGACCTCTTCCACGCCGTTTTTGCCGATGAGAGCCGGTACACCGCAGAAGATGTCCTTTTCGCCGTATTCGCCATCCAGCGGGCAGCTGCACGGGAAGATTTTCCGTTCGTCGTGGAGAACGGCCTTTGCGAGCGTCACTGCAGCGGAGCAGATGCCGTATTCCGTGCAGAACTTGCCGCTGTAGGTCACCCAGCCTGCGCGGATGGTCTGATGACGGACGGCTTCCTTGTCGAACTGGAAGCGCGGGTCTTTTTCCATCTGTGCCAGCGGCTTGCCGCGGAAGTTCACCAAAGACCACGGGATCATCTGGCGGTCACCGTGCTCGCCCATCATGAACGCATTGAAGGAATGATGTTCGATGCCCGTCTGCTGCGCAATGGCGCTGATGAGGCGGGAGGAGTCGAGGAGCGTGCCCGTACCGAAGACGCGGCCCTTCGGCAGTCCGCTCTTCTTTGCGATGAGGTGCGTCACCACGTCGCAGGGATTGGTGATATTGATGAAGAAGCCGTTGAAGCCGCCGGCCATGACCTTCGGAATGGTTTCCGCCACCTGACGGACGGTATAGTTCATTTCATCATCGCGGCTGCCCGTTGCACAGAGGGTGATGTCCCCCACAGCGTTGATGATGATGTCGCAGTCAGCAAGATCCTCGTACTTCGCAATCTGGTAATCCACGCGGTGCGGCATGAAATAGACCGCATCCATCAGGTCCTGACGTTCGCTGATGACCTTGGCCTCTTTCGGGTCGCAGATCTTGACGACGTCTGCCACGCCCATCATGCCCAGAGCATATGCCACATGCGCGCCTACATGGCCTGCGCCCAGTACGCCGATCGTTACTTTCTTATCTGCCATAATTTTTCCTCCCTTGTCCTTTTCCGCGGAGATTCCGCAATATCGAATTATGGAATAATACTATTATTTTACCAGAACGAATTCAAACAGTAAATGCCCGAACAGGCGGACAAAAAAACAGCATCCTCAGGGGATGCTGTTTTCTGCTGTCTTATTTCAGACGGAGACCGAGCTTGGCACCGAGTGCTCTGTAGCGCTCGATATCCTTGCGGCGCAGGTAGTCGAGCATGTTTCTGCGCTGGCCGACCATTTTCAGCAGGCCGCGGCGGGAATGATGGTCTTTCTTGTGTTCCTTCAGATGTTCGGTGAGGACCACAATCCGCTTCGTGAGGATGGCGATCTGTACTTCCGGAGATCCGGTGTCGCCTTCACAGGTGGCATACTGGTCGATGATTTCTTTCTTCTGTTCTGCTGTAAGCATAGTATTCTCCTCCTATTGGGAAATTGCTGTATCTGAGTAATTCGTCGGAGTGCTCGAAAAACTGAGACACAGTTCACATACAAGGAGATTATACCTGTTCCCCGCTGAAATTACAAGCTGTTTTCTTTCAGAGCCCGGCCACTGCCGCCTTCATGCTGCGGATATAGGTGCGGAGCGCCTCATCGGCCGCCCCGCCGTGCTTCCCGATCAGATCCACCACGGCGCTTCCCGTGATGATGCCGTCCGCCCCGGCGGCCATCTGCCGCGCCTGCTCCGGCGTGTGGATGCCGAAGCCCACCGCACAGGGCACGTCCGTCACCTCCCGCACGGCAGCGATCATATCCTCCACATTCATGGAGAATCCGTCGCGCATGCCGGTGACGCCCATGGACGACACGATGTAGAGAAAGCCCGACGCCCTTTCCGCGATCCGGCGGATGCGCTCCTTCGAGGTGGGGGCGATCATCTGAATGAGAGACACGCCGTATTCTTCCGCAAAGGGATGCACCTCGTCCTGCTCCTCGATGGGCAGATCCGGAATGATGACCCCGCCGACGCCGATTTCCGCGCAGTCCCGGAAAAACCGCTCTGTGCCGTATGAAAAGACCGGATTGAAATAGGTGAGAAACACCAGCGGGATCTCACTCACCCGGCGGATGGCCCGCGCCTCCTCCATGGCCTGCGGCAGATGGATGTGCCCGGCCAGCGCCCGCACGTCGGCCTCCATGATGACCGGCCCGTCCGCGATGGGGTCGGAGAAGGGCACGCCGATCTCGATCAGATCCGCACCGGCCTCCTCCATCACCTGCACATAGCGCACGCTGTCCCCGATGGTGGGATCGCCTGCGGTCAGAAAGGCGATCACTGCTTTTCCCTTGGTAAATGCTTTGTCCAACTTGCTCATGATGCCCTCCTCAGTCTCTCAGCTCTTCCCCGCGGTACCGCGCGATGGCTGCCACATCCTTGTCTCCGCGGCCGGAAATGGTGATCATCATCAGGCTCCCCGGCGCCATGGTCCGGGCGGCCTGCATGGCGCCCGCCACGGCATGGGCGCTCTCGATGGCGCAGATGATGCCCTCTGTCCTCGCCAGATATTCGAAGGCGTCCACCGCCTCCTGATCCGTCACCGGATGGTATTCCGCCCGGCCCGACGTATGGAGATACGCATGCTCCGGACTCACCCCCGGATAATCCAGCCCGGCGGAAATGGAATAGACCTCCGTGATATTGCCGTCGTCATCCTGACAGAAAAGGGACTTCATGCCGTGGAAAACGCCCACGCGGCCCTTCGCCATGGTGGCTGCATGATACGGCGTGTCCACGCCCTGCCCGCCGGCCTCGCAGCCGATGAGCCGCACGCCCTCATCCTGAATGAACGGATAAAACGTCCCGATGGCATTGCTGCCGCCGCCCACGCAGGCCACGACCGCATCGGGAAGCCGCCCCTCCCGGCGGAAAATCTCCTCCCGCATTTCCCGGCCGATGCAGCTCTGGAAATCCCGCACCATTTCCGGGAACGGCGCCGGCCCCACGGCGGAGCCGATGAGGTAATGCGTATCCTCACAGCGGGCGCTCCAGTCCTGCATCGCCGCGTTCACCGCATCCTTCAGCACGCGGGACCCGGTCTTCACCGCATGGACCTTCGCCCCGAGCAGCTTCATGCGGTATACGTTGAGCGCCTGCCGCTCCGTATCGATCTCTCCCATGAAGACCTCGCACTCCATGCCGAAGAGCGCCGCCACCGTAGCCGCTGCCACGCCGTGCTGTCCCGCGCCGGTCTCCGCGATGAGCCGCTTCTTCCCCATGCGCCGCGCCAGCAGGGCCTGGCCGATGCAGTTGTTGATCTTGTGCGCGCCGGTGTGATTCAGGTCCTCCCGCTTCAGGTAGACCCGGACGCCCAGATCGGCGGACATCCGCTTCGCCTCATAGAGCAGCGACGGCCGCCCTGTATAGATCCGGTTCAGCTCCTCCAGCTCTGCCAGAAAGGCCGGATCGTTTTTGCAGGCCTCGTAGGCCTCTCCCACTCTGTGGATCTCATTCATCAGTGTTTCAGGCACATACTGCCCGCCAAAGATGCCAAATCTTCCGTTCATGTCCGTTCCCCCTTTATCGGTCCTGATTCTCCTGTATCATCTGCCGGAGCAGCACGCCCCGGTCCTGTGCCCGCATGAGCATTTCCCCGATGAGCACCGCATCCGCGCCTGCTTCCTTCACCCGCCTTACCGCGGCCCGGTCCGTCAGGCCGCTTTCCGCCACGCAGAGCACCCCCGGCGGGACCGCCGGCCGGAGCCGCTCCGTCAGCGTCAGGTCCATGAAGAAATCCTTCAGATTTCTGTGATTGATGCCGATGATGTCCGCCCCGGCTGCCAGCGCCTGGCGCAGCTCCTCCCCGTCATGGACCTCCGTCAAAGCCGCCATGCCCAGAGCCTCCGTGCGGTGCAGAAACCGCTGCAGCTCCTCATCGGTCAGCATGGCCGCGATGAGCAGCACCGCTGAGGCGCCGGCCAGCGCCGCTTCCTCGATCTGGCACACATCGGTGATAAAATCCTTCCGCAGTACGGGAATGGAAAGCGCCGCTGCGGTCTCCCGGAGGTAGTCCATCGAGCCGAGGAAATGATCCGGCTCCGTCAGACACGACACCGCGGCCGCGCCTGCCTCCTCGTAGGTCCTGACAATGTCCAGATAGGGAAAATCTTCGGCGATCACGCCCTTCGAGGGCGATGCGCGCTTCAGCTCGCACAGGAAGGACAGCCCCGGCGCCGCCAGCCGTTCCCGGAACCGCTTCCCGCCATCTGTGTGAAATCCCTCTGCCGCTTCCCGTATCCGTCCGGCCCGGCCGTCCTGCTTCATGGCCTCCGCGCGCCTGCGGGAAGCCGCAGCTATCGTATCCAGTATCATACGGCCTCCTGCGATGCTTTCACGAAGCGCTGCATCAGCGCCATGGCACTGCCGCTGTCGATCAGCATCTGCGCCAACGCCACGCCCTGTCCGATGGAGGCAGTGCGCCCGCTCACATAGAAAGCGGCTCCCGCATTGAGAAGCACCGCGTTCCGCCGCGTCTCATAAATGCCGTCCCGGCGGCCCGCCAGCACTGCCTCCGTGATGGCTGCGTTTTCCACCGCATCGCCGCCGACGAGATCCTCCTTCCTGCCGCGAACCAGTCCGAAATCCTCCGGCGTCAGGGTATACTTCCGTTTTTTCCCTTCATTGAGCTCGCATACCTTCGTTTCCGCCGACGGGGAGATCTCATCCATCCCGTCCGTTCCGTAAAAGACGAGCGCCCGCTTCGTACCCAGCCGGTCCAGCACCTCCGCGATGGGTTCTACCAGAGAGGCGTCATATACGCCGATGCAATCATAGGCGGCGTGCGCCGGATTCGTGAGCGGCCCCAGAATATTGAAGATCGTCCGGATGCCCAGTTCCTTCCGCACCGGCCCCACATACTTCATAGCCTGATGGTACAGCGGCGCAAAGAAGAAGCACATGCCCACCGTGTCCAGAAGCCACGTGCAGGTCTCCGGCTCCTGCCGGATATTGGCCCCCAGCGCCTCCAGCACATCCGCCGCGCCGCACCGGGACGAGGCCGCCCGGTTGCCGTGCTTCGACACCTTCACGCCGCCTGCGGCGATGACGAAGGCCGACGTGGTGGAAATATTGAAGGAGCGGGCGCCGTCGCCGCCGGTGCCGACGATCTCCAGCAGCTGTCCCGGGTATTCCACCGGCCGCGCATGGGCCCGCATCCCTGCCGCTGCCCCGGCGATCTCCTCCGGCGTTTCCCCCTTGAGCTTCATCGCCGTCAGAAAAGCCGCCGTCCGCGCCTCACTGACCGTGCCTTCCATGATCTCATAAATGCTGGCCTCCGCCTGCTGAAAATCCAGGTCCCGTTTATCCGCCAGCAGCTGAATCGCTTCCGTAATCATCTTTCTTCATCCTTTCCTTTTTCGAATTGTTTTCTTGTATCCATCGTCTGAAAAGAATGAACGGCCATCGTCTCATCGTGTCCATGGGTGTCTCCCTTCCGGGACGGCCAACAAAAAATCCGTCCCTGACATGTCTGTCAAGGACGGATACAGTATCTCCGCGGTGCCACCTTGCTTCAGGATATGACTCCTGCTCTTTGTCGGGATACCAGCATATCCCCGGCTACTGACGTAAGCCTCACGTCGCAGTATACTCGTTGCCTTTCCCCTGCGCCCTCAGCGGTCCATTTGACGGGCTGCGTTCTGCTGGATTCTCATTATCCCAGCTCCCTGTAAGTGCACGATCCGTTTTGATCTCCGCTTCTACGGTTTTTCCTCTGCCTAAGCAGAATAATTTATCATTATTGTATGAAGTTGTCATCATGATACAGAAGAAAAACAGGTTTGTCAAGCATAGACTCTCATTAATTTCACTACAAGCTGATATTTTTTAGCTGCTGTTGAGCATAGATACTTCCCTGCTCTGCCGCCTTCTGATACCATTTCGCCGATTCTTTATAACTCTGCTCTACGCCTTGCCCCCAATAATAGCAATCTCCTAAATTATTCAGAGCCTCTATATTTTCTTTTTCTACAGCTTTTTTAAACCATGCCACGGCTTCTTTATAGTTCTGTTCCACTCCATCCCCATCACGATAACATTCTCCCAAATTATTCTGAGCTCTTGCATTCCCCTGTTCTGCTGATCTCTTAAACCATTTCACCGCTTCCTCACAATCCTGCACTACTACTTTTCCATAGTGATAATATTCACCCAAACTATTCTGAGCATTTGCATTCCCTTGTTTCGCTGCTTTACTATACCATTCTACTGCTGCCACGTCATCTATCTCTTGGCAGTAATAATCCCCCAACCAATTTTGAGCCCATGCATCTCCCTGCTCTGCTGACCTCCTAAACCATTTCACGGCTTCTTCCGCATCCCGTTCTATTCCAATTCCCCAATCATAACACCATCCTAAATTTTTCTGCGCAATTGCATTTCCCTGTCTAGCTGATTTCTTAAACCAATTCACCGCTTCTTTATTATCCTTCTCTACTCCATATCCATCCCGATAACATTCTCCCAAATTATTCTGAGCTCTTGCTTCCCCTTGTTCCGCCGATCTTCTAAACCATTTCACGGCTTCTTTATCATCTTTCCCTACTCCATATCCATCCCGATAACATTCTCCCAAATTATTCTGAGCTCTTGCTTCCCCTTGTTCTGCCGACCTCCTAAACCATTTCACGGCTTCCTCATAATTTTGTGAAATATTTCTTCCACAAAAATAAGTATTTCCTGCTTCAAATTGAGCCGCCACATCGCCTGATTCCGCAAGCTGCAATACATGCTGAAAAATGAATTTACAACTCTTTCGCGATACCAATTTCAATGCAGCAAGCAAATCACCAGCCTTTGCACCACGTTCTCGCCATTTCTGCGCCATTTCTACATCCACATTCACAGTCGAATAAGAATATTCATAATATTCTCCTAAATAATACATGGAACGTCCATTCTTGTTGTTAGATAGCCAAGAAAAGAGAGAAAATGCTTTTTCATAGGAGCCGTACATAAATAAGATTTCCGCTTTAAGAAGCAATCTATGATTCTCTATAGCCAACGCTTTTTCTTCTGAACTTTGAATTAAATGCTCTTCCGAGACTTGTTTTAATGAATATAATAGATCAAGAATTATATCGAAACTTTTTATTTCTGAATCCAGATTTATCTTTAATTTACTTTCTATGCAATTATTAGCCAAATCACAACATAACGCTTCCCTAGACATTTCCACATGAAACTGGGACAGATATCCTATCACCATGTCTACAATACCATTTTCATCACGATAAAAGGTATTCATCTGCTGCAAACTCTCCAGAAAAATCAGATGCCCTTTATTTTTAATTAGGCGTAAGTTTAATCCTCCTAACAACTTTTCCCAGATCACATGATCCTTTGCAATTTCACTAATAACTTGTTTGTAATTAACTTTTTTTTGAGGATCCATATCAATCTGAGCCATTACTACCTTTAAAAAAAGCAAATCCGATATGGAATAGTTACCTCCCGTAATATCATAAAAATTCCGTGCGAGACACACAATTTTTCGAGTATCATCCATATTCCGATACTCTGCGCCCTCAAATTCCAGATATTCAATAGCACTCCGCCAGATAAGTAAATCCTTATTACATTTTATATTAGCTGATTGTATTTCCAATTGTACTATACGGCGCTGAACGGTTCTAAAAAACATCTTCAATTTCTTGAAAATATTATTAAGTTCCCCTGAAATACTCTCCCGACTTATATACAATTTATTATTTGCTGCTGCGCTGACTTCAAAAGCTATTAGATGTTGTTTAGCTAATTTCCTCAGCACTTGTTCAGAAACATATCGTCGCACGGTCTGCTTCATAATAAGTTTCTTTCCCAGCTCTTCATTAGCTATCATGATCCCGTTAATAAATTGTCTCCAAACTCCTGGCCATTCCTTTTCGTTATCCTTCGCGAGTATCATATTAATACTATCAAAAATCAATTTATTAATATATCTTTAATTATCATTTGATGCAACTCAATAAAACAATCAATTTCTGTATCAAGTAATTCCCGCTCTTTACAAGTAAGTTCCCCCATATTAGAAAATACCAACTCACTTTGATTTATCATATATTTTTCTCCATATTTTCTTTTACAGTTTTCACTTAAAATACGATTTTACTTATTATGTCTCCTTAAAATTTAGCCGTCAAATTGCTAAAACGAATTTTTCGTTCGGTATAAAAAAGACCATAACTATGGCCTTTTTTTATAATGTATTTTTTATTTTAATAAATGAACAGTGATGGAGCATCTGTTGTGCGACGATGCCGGTGAACAGGCCGGCGGCGGCGCCGGTCAGCGCAAGGACGGGGAAATAAGCGAGAACGGAGGAAGTGCCCAGCAGGAGGACCGCCGCTGCCAGCTGTCCCATATTGTGGAGCACCGCGCCGATGAGGCTGCACAGCCACAGCCGGGAAAGAGAAAGCAGCCGCTTCAGGCATAGCATCCCCGCCAGACAGAGCAGGCCGCCGGCGAGGCTGTACAGAAGCGAGGCCGCCTGTCCCGCAAAGACGGCCGCCAGAAAAATGCGCGCCAGCAGGATCATCAGCGCCTCACCGGGGCGGAAGCGGAAGACCGCATAGACGGTGACCACATTGGCCAGCCCGATCCTGACGCCGGGCAGCGGCAGGGGCGGCGGCACCTGCATTTCGATCACAAACAGCACAAGAGAAAGTCCCGTGAGCAGCGCCATGGCATTCAGCCGCCGGATCGTCATAAAGATCTCCTCCCTTCCTCTGTCAGTCCGCCCACTGGATCACAAGGCGGTGCGGCAGACATACAATGGGCAGGCCTCCTTCTTCCAGTTTTCCCGCTCTCACACAGATCTGGTCCGGACAGTCCGCCGAAAGCATGCGGATCTCTCCCGGTGCGATGAGGATGGTATTTGTTCCCGCCCTGCCGGGGACCGTCATGCGCTCCTCTTCCTGCACGGCGGTGAGATCGACCGTGCGGAGAACGCGCCCGTCCTGCACGATTTCCACCGTATGTGAAGACGGCACGCTGCCGCAGCCCGTCATACCGCAGACTGCCAACACCACCAGTCCCAGTCCGGCTGCCCGCCATGGAGTCATCGCCTCAGCACCTCTGCTTTCTCCGCAGTATATTCCGGAAGGACCGTGAACCGCTCCGCCAGCCCTTCCGTCACAGTGATATGCCGGCCTTCCCCGATGAGGATCATCTCAAATCCGCCATGGGCCCGCCAGAAGGCCTCTGCCTTGTCCCGGCCCATCACAAAGAGCGCCGTGGACAGCCCGTCGCAGAGCAGGCCGTCCGGTCCGACCACGGTGACGGAAAGAAGGCCGTTCTCCGCAGGATAGCCGGACGCCGGGTCCAGAATGTGATGCCAGCGCTTCCCGCTGTCATCCGTGAAATACCGTTCATAGCTGCCGGAGGTGACCACGGCAGCATCCCTGACGGAGAGCATCCCTGCATGGCCCTCCGCATCGGGCGCGCGAATCCCCACGCGCCACGGCGTACCATCCGGCCGGGCGCCCACCGCTTCGATATTGCCGCCGAGGCTCAGGATCGCGGAGGTCACACCGTGAGCGCGGAGAACACGGCCTGCTTCCCGTCCGGCATAGCCCTTGCCCACCGCGCCAAGGTCGATCTCCATTCCTTCCGGCCGGTGCAGTGTGCCCTCAGACAGCCGGAGTCGCTCCCAGCCGGTGCGGGCCATGGTCTCACGCAGCGTCTCATCGGCCGGCACCTGCTGCCGCTCTCTGGTGAAGCCCCACGCTTCCACCACAGGATACAGGGTCGGGTCCAGCGCGCCGCCGGTCTCCTCAGCCAGCGCCAGCGCCGTACCGAGAGTTTCCTCCATATCTTTTCCGACCGGTATGTCGGTGCCGGACCCGTGGTTCACGCGGTAGACCTCACTGCCGGGATCGGTCACGGACAGCTCCGATTCGATCTGACGAATGCGCGCTTCGGCAGACTTCAGCCCTGCTTCCGCCTCCGGACCACAGGCGGTCATCGTCATATAGGTGTCCATGGCAAAGAAGCTGCGGCGCTGTTTCTCCTCCGCGTGCCCGCTGCATCCTGTCAGCACCAGACACAGCGCAAGCAGACCCGCCCATAGCTTCATCACCATCCTGCATCAGCGAGCCATTCTGCGATGCGCGGCTCTGCACTGTCCACATCCGGTCGGTATACGCCGATGAGCCGTCCCACACGGGCCGATTCCGGCAGTGCCGCCCGCAGGTCCTCCACGCTTTCCGCGAGGCCGCCCGTACCATGCGCACAGAAGGGAATGACGGTCTTACCGGAAAAATCATAGCTTTCCAGAAATGTCATGACCGGCATGGGAAGCGTATACCACCAGTTCGGATACCCCAGAAAGATCACGTCATAGGAATCCATATCCGCCACACGGTCCGTCAGCTCCGGCCGGCTTCCGATCTGTTTCTCCCAGGCCGCCCGTTCCAGACATTCCTCATACTCGCTGGAATAGGGCTCCTTCACGCGGATGGAAAACAGGTCGCCGCCGGTGCGCTCCTGAATCCATCCTGCCAGCCTGGCCGTATTGCCCGGCGGGAGCACGCTTGCCGACGTAGACGCATCGGGATCGACAGCCGACGGATCTTCCACGTGCGTATTTTCCGCCCAGGTAAAATAGGCGATAAGCACCCTGTGCCCTTCCCGCGGGACATCCGCCCCCGCTGCGGAAACCGGCGCTGCCGGAACGGATGCCGCAGGAGCCGGACCGCAGCCGGAAATCGCTGCCAGAAGCCACACCGCCAGTGCCGCTGCAAGCCACTGTTTCATATAATTCTCCTTTCTCCCGCTTCCGTTCTATCTTCTCCGCCGCGCCAGGCACAAAGACTGCCAGCCCAGCCAGAGAAACAGCGCCATAATCGCCGCGTGATCCAGATAAAACAGAAACCGGGATTCTTCCGCATCAAAGAAAACAAACTCATTTCGCAAAAACAGAATATCGGGCCAGCCCCTGTTCCAGAATGCCCACAGGCCGTATACGGAAAGCAGCCGTCCCGCTGCAGATGCCGCCGACCTGGTCCGGGCACCGGCCCTACGGAGACGGGAAGCCAGCATGTCCCCGTGAAGGCCGATATGAAAGCTCATGACCAGAAATCCCCAGTAGGCCGACACCATGTGCATTTCCCGCCCGAGCGTCATGCTGCCGGGAACCGGCAGCCCGCCCAGCAGCGGCCGGGCCAGAATGAGACTGCTCCAGAGAAGCGCCCCCATGATGACCACCAGACAGAGATTGGAGCCCGCCTGCAGATACCGGGCAGCGTTCCACCGGCCGCGTGCCAGTGAAGGCGCCCACCGCCGGTTCAGCCAGTGGTGCACTACCAGAAGCAGAAAGAACGCTGTCCCTGCCGCCATATGCGCCGTCATTCCGAAAAAAGGAAATCCCATCAGGAAGAACAGGCATACCGTCATGCCGGCATCCGTCAGCCGGCGCAGCCCTGCGCCGTTCATGGCTCAGTCCGCCAGATGAAGCGACCGCACCCAGTTGTCCACGGAATTTCCCGAGCGGGCCGCGGAAGAACCGCTCACATGGAATCCGTCAAGGACGACCGCATCGGGTTCCGCCGTCCGGATGGCCTCTACCGTATCGGATAGTGCGCTGCCGCCGGAGGTGCAGAAGGGAATGATGGTCTTGCCGGAGAAATCGTATTCATCAAGGAAGGTATACAGCGCCATGGGCATATCGCCCCACCAGTTCGGATAGCCCAGAAAAATCACATCATACGATGCCGGGTCTTCGATGTGCGATGCCAGTGCCGGGCGGGCATTCTGCTGCTGCTCCTGACGCCCCTGCTCTACCGTGGCGTCATAGGATGCAGGATACGGAGCCTCCGTACGAATGGAGAACAGCTCGCCTCCCGCAGATTTCTGGATCTCCCGCGCGACCAGCCCCGTATTGCCGGTCATGCCGTCTGCGGCGGGCTGGATGCTTGCCGATGCCGACGCATCTGCGCCGTCCGGGATCTCCGCATTTTCTCCGTAAGCAAAATAGGCGATCAGGATCTTATGACTGCCCGGCGCGGCCTGCTGAACTGCTGCCGGTGCGGCGGAAGCAGCCGGCGCCGCGGCGGAGGACTGCATCTCTTCTCCGCTGAAGGCACAGGCAGTGAGAGACAGGGCCAGCATGGCCGCAGTCGCAGGAAGTGTGTACTTTTTCATAACAATTCTCCTTTCCGTTGAAATGATAGCTGTCTATCTATTCCTCATGTCTGTATTATAAAAATCCGCAAGCCATGCTTCCAATACTCATTCCATATACAGAAATATGCTCATCATCTATATTTTCCAATAAAAAAAAGCGGGGTCCCGCTCCCCGTTTCCGGTTCACGAAATCCCGTATTTTCTTTATGCGTTCCGGCTGCTGCAGAGGCCGTTGATGATGACTCCCGGCCGGCCGCCCCGCATTTCCACATCGGCGTCCACACCGAACACCTCGGATATGCTCTGCGGCGTCAGGACCTCCATGGGCGCGCCGCACCGCGCGGCCAGCCCGTCCTCGATGATGCAGACTTTGGTGGAATACCGGCAGGCCTGTCCGATATCGTGGAGCACCATCACCACGGTGAGCCCCTCCTCCCGGTTCAGCCGGTTCACCAGCTCGAGCACCTCCAGCTGGTGGCAGATGTCCAGATAGGTGGTCGGCTCATCCAGCAGCAGGATATCCGGCTCCTGCGCCAGCGCCATGGCGATCCACACCCGCTGCCGCTCCCCGCCTGACAGAGACGCCATCGTCCGGTCCTTCAGTTCGTACGTATGGGTGCGGCGCAGCGCATCCGCCACGACCTCCCGGTCCCGTGTGGAAACGCCCTTCCACCAGTGCTGATAGGGATAGCGGCCGCAGGCGGCCAGCTCCAGCACCGTCATGTCCTTCGGCGTTTCATGGAACTGCGGCAGAAACGCCGCCTTCCTTGCCAGTTCCCCCGATTTGTAGGAAGCCAGCGGCCGTCCGCCGATGGATACCGTCCCCTCATCCGGCTTCAGATTGCCGGTGATGATCTTCAGAAGCGTCGACTTGCCGCAGCCGTTCCGACCGAGGAAGGTAACGATGCTTCCCTGCTCAACGGTACAGTTCACGCCGCGGAGCACCTGATGATCGCCAAAGGCGACCTTTACGCCGGATACTTCAATGGCCGCGCTCATCATACATTCCTCCTCAGCAGATACAGGAAAAACGGCGCGCCGAGAAAGGCCATCAGGATCCCCGCGGGGATCTCCACCGGAGCCACGATGATCCTCCCCACGGTATCACACAGCACGAGCACGCCCGCGCCGAGAAGCGCCGAGCCGGGGATCAGATATTTGTAATCCGAGCCGATGAGCAGGCGCACGATGTGCGGCACCACCAGCCCCACAAAGCCGATCAGCCCGGCGATGCTCACCGCGCCGGCTGCCAGCAGAGCCGCCACGGCGGTCATGAGGAAACGCACCTTCTCCACCGGCAGACCGAGGCCGCTCGCCGTCTCGTCGCCGAGCGACAGGATATTGAGCGCCTTGGCGCCGCAGAAGGCCAGCGCCAGTCCCAGCACCGTATAGGGAAACAGCGCATAGACCTGCGGCCAGCTCCGCGCGGACAGTCCGCCCACCATCCACAGCAGCGCGCCCTGCACGCGGTCTGCATAGAAAACGAGCAGTGCGGAAATGCCGCTCCCCAGAAAAGCGCTCACGGCGACCCCTGCCAGAATGATGCGGCTCGGACGAATGCCGTTTTTCCAGGCCAGCGCATACACCGCGCCCGCAGACGCCATGGCACCCAGAAAAGCCACCGGCGTCAGCAGCAGCGCCGCCTCCGGCAGAAAGATCAGCATGACCACGCCGGCCAGACCGGCGCCGCTGGATACGCCCACGATGCCCGGGTCAGCCAGTGGATTTTTCATGACCGCCTGCAGGATCGCCCCGGATACGGCCAGATCAGCGCCGACCAGCGCGCCCGTGAGATTTCTCGGGAAGCGGATATTCCAGATGACCGTTCCGTCCGTACCCGTCACCGGGCCGAACAGCGTGGCCAGTATACGCCCGAAGGCAATATCCGCCGAGCCGAAAATCAGGCTGCCGATCATGGCTGCTGCGGTAAAAATCAGAAAGGCGGACAGGATGCCCACACGGAGTGCACGGCTTTTCCCTGCCGCGTCCGTTGTCTGCCGATCCATATTCCCTCCTCCGGCAGACAGAAGCCTGCCTTTTTATACAGGAAAAGCCGCATAAAGCGGCTTTCTCACAAATCAGTCCTTGATGCCCTGTACGTAGAGCATATTGTCCCGGCGCACCAGATTATACAGAAGCGCATTGATCACAGAAGCCACGATCGGGCTGCCGCCCTTCGTTCCGCGGACCGTGATGTACGGTACGGAGCTCTCCTTGATCAGCGTTTCCTTGGATTCCGCCGCTCCGACGAAGCCGACCGGAATGCCGACGATCAGCGCGGGCGTGATGCCTTCCTCCTTTGTCATGCGGATCGCTTCAAACAGCGCGGTCGGCGCATTGCCCACGGCAATGATGGAGCCGTTCAGGGCCTTTCCGAAGGAGTGCATCGCTTCCATGGAACGGGAAATGTTCTTTTCCTTGGCAGACTTTGCGATTTCCGGATCGGCAATGCGGCAGAAAACCTGTCCGCCCAGCACGGAAAGCGCTCTCTTATTGATGCCCGTCTGTACCATGGTCACATCGCAGTAAATGTTGCAGCCCCGGCGCAGCGCTTCGATGCCGGCTGCCACAGCGCCGCGGCTCGTCTGGATGAGATGGCCGTAGTCCACATCGCCTGCGGCATGGATCATGCGGGAATATACGGTGATTTCCTCTGCGGTGAGATCCAGATCCTTGATGAAGGGATAAATCATCTCCATGCTGTTTTCTTCGATGGCTTTCGGGTTTTTAATAAAATTCATGATGTTCCTCCATGTATTTCAATACCTGCTCCTGCGAAGAAAAGACGGGAGCGCCTCCCAGAGAGGCTTCAGGTCTTTCTATAACGATCACATGGATGCCTTCATCCATGGCCGCTTTCAGTTTCGTGTCGCTGCCGCCTACAAGGCCGCTGTTTTTGGTCACCAGCACATCGGCCCGGAAGTCCCGGATCATGGCCCGGTTCATCTCATAGGAGAAGGGCCCCTGCATGGCGATGATCTGCCGCGCCTTCAGGCCCAGCTCCTCGCACATGCGGATCACTGAGGACAGGGGCAGCACCCGCGCCCAGATCGTCTTGCCCTGCAGGGCTTCTGCATGGACGAAAACGGGCAGTGTCTTCGAACCGGTCGTGAGCAGGATGCTGTCTCCCAGCCGGCCGGCCAGCGCCGCAGCTTCCTCTTCATTGGATGCCAGGTGCAGCTTGTCATACGCAGGCAGCGCGATGCCCGGCCGTTCATAGCGCACATAGGCAATGCCCGCTTCTTTGCAGGCAGCCCGCGCCGTCTCCGATACGATCGCGGCATAGGGATGGCTGCAGTCCAGGATGCAGGTGATATGCTTCTCCCGGACCTCCCGGAGCATATCCTCTCTGGCAAACCGGCCCACCTCAATGGTGATGCCCTCGTGCTCCGCGAGGATCTTTCCGTACTGGCTGACCACAGTCATGAGAATGTCCGCCCGATGATCCTCCGGCTGCTTCTGCATCCAGTCCGCCAGCCGTGCGCCGATCTCCCGGCCATCCTGTGTTCCGGAGATGATCCAGATCACAGCTTATACCCCCTCGGCGTGATCATGAAGCCGCCGGACACATAGGTATTGCTGTTGCCGATGATGACCGTGGACTGCATGTCCACATCCTCCTCAGGCAGCTTCTCCAGCGTGCTCACGGTCCAGTTCATGCCGGGACGGCCGGCCTTCCGCACGATGCCCACCGGCGTTTCGGGGCTGCGGAATTCCAGCACGATGTCCCGGATCTGGTTCAGATAATCCGCACGGCCACGGCTCTTCGGATTGTAAATGGCGATCACGAAATCGCCTTCCGCTGCCAGACGCGCTCTCTTTTTGATCTGTTCCCACGGCGTCATGAGATCGGACAGGGAAATGACCGCATAGTCATGCATGAGCGGTGCCCCCAGTGCTGCGGCGGAGGTATTGGCTGCCGTCAGGCCCGGAATGATCTCGCAGGCCGGACGCTTGTCCTCCGGCAGCTTCTGCACCAGCTCCAGCACGAGGCCGGCCATGCCGTATACACCGGGATCACCGGAGGAAATAACGGCCACGCTCCTGCCTTCTGCAGCCAGATCGACCGCTTTCTGGCACCGCTCCACTTCCTGCCGCATGCCGTTGCCCACCACGGGCTTTCCTGCAATGCGGTCGCGGATGAGAGCGATATAGGTGTTGTAGCCCACAATGATCTCCGCTTCATCGATGGCGGCGGCCGCCTTCGGCGTCATTTCCTCTTCATGGCCCGGCCCGATGCCGACGACACGGATAAGCCCACGGCCACTGCAGCCGTTGCCTCCGCAAACTTTGTTTTCGGAAGCAGTGTTTTCCCTTTCCACGCTTCCCTCAGCGCTGCTGATTCGCATACGTTTCCCACTCCAATCGTTTTTTCTACAAATTCTGATATAGCAACATGACCGGCTTCCGCCCACCATCTCAGCTCCTCCGGAGGATAGAAATGGATGGGAAGCCCCATGTGTTCTGCAAAATCCAGAAGCCCCTTTTCATTGGCCTTGGCATCCACCGAAGCCATGGATTTGACCTGCCAGGGCTCCGCGCCGATTTTAGCCAGTGCCCCGAAGAACGCGTCCCGGATGCGGGATTCCGCAGTCCCCCTCTTGCATCCCATGCCCACGAAAAGATTCCGGGGCCGGAGATAGACATGAGGCGCGCCGAGCGTCAGATTCCGTTCGGAAATCACCGCAGCGGCCCCGCAGTGCGCATCTTCCCGATACGGCTTCGCTTCCAGCCCCAGTGCCCTGAGCCGGCTGAAGATGGCCTCTGCGCCGGGGAATTCCGTGTCCACCAGCCAGAGGAAGGACTTTCCTTCGGCAATGGCGCTGTTCACCGGCTTCAGCGCTCCCAGCGGCTCCACACGCATATGCAGCTCGCGGGCCACGTCATCCGGCGCCCGATAGCCATGCACATCCGTGGCGGTCGTAATGACCGGATCGGCCCCGACAGCGGCCGCCACCTCCCGGGCCCACGCATTGGCGCCGCCCAGATGGCCCGACAGCAGGGAGATGCAGTGCTTCCCGCACTCATCCATCACGAGCACAGCCGGATCGGAGGCCTTGCTCACGATATGCGGGGCAACCGCACGGACCGCAATGCCCGCCGCCATGATGTACAGAATGCCGTCATAGCGGGGAAAAATCTCCTCCGTGAGCGCAAAGGTGCGCTGAAACAGCCGGGCTTCCCCGCCGCTCTCCGCGCCCTTTCTCTCATAGCAGGTGATCTCGCCGCCCAGAGCGTCCCGCACGGACTGACCGAGCTCCGCCCCCTCCCGGGAGACAGAGACGACAGCACATCTCATTTTTCATCCGTTCCCTTGCGGAACATGGTGGTGAATTTGCTGTCGTACAGTTTCGACAGATCGTATTCGCTGTCCAGCACGCGGCCTACAATGATCATCGCCTGACGGGTGACGCCCGCTTCATGGATGATATCGGCAATGGTCGCAATGGTGCCGCGGAGAATCTTCTGGTCCGGCCAGGTGGCGCGTACGACGATGGCCACCGGGGTATCCGGTGCATAGCCGCCGTCCGTGAGCTGTTTCATGACCTGATCAATGGCCTGTACGGAGAGGAAAATGCACATGGTCGCCTGATGCTGTGCCAGAGATACCAGTTTTTCCTTCGGCGGCATGGGCGTACGTCCTTCCATGCGGGTGATGATGATGGTCTGCGACACGTTCGGCAGGGTGTATTCCTGCTTCAGCGCCGCTGCCGAGGCAAGGAAGGAGCTTACGCCGGGGATCACTTCAAAATCCTCGATCCCTGCTGCGCGCAGTCCGTCCATCTGTTCCTGAATGGCCCCGTAGATGGCCGGATCGCCGGTGTGCACCCGTGCGACGGTCTTGCCCGCCCGGACAGCCTGAATCTCCACATCCAGCACTTCATCCAGATTCATGGTCGCGCTGTTGTAGACCTCGGCATCTTTTCTGCCGTATTTCAGGATTTCCGGATTGACCAGAGACCCTGCATAAATGATGACATCTGCTTCCGCGATCAGACGCTGTCCCTTGACCGTGATCAGTTCCGGATCTCCCGGGCCGGCGCCGATGAAATATACTTTCCCCATAAAAAAGCCTCCTCAAAATCTTGTATACTTTTATTTCTGCTTGACTGCCGTAAAAATGAAAACAGGGCTGAGCGGGCTGTACAGATGATACCGGCCCAGTCTGCGCAGGCGGTTCACCTGCATCTGGAATCCCTCCAGCGTGTAGTTCCGGTCTGCAAAGGCACGGACGATATCCCCCGTGGTTTCCGCGGTCACCGCGGTCAGCACGATGCGTCCGCCCGGAGCCAGCCGGTCATCCGCCGCATCCAGAATGGATGACAGATTGCCGCCGGTCCCGCCGATCAGGATGACATGGCACTGCGGGAGCCCGTTCATGGCCTCCGGTGCGACGCCTTCGATCACTTCAATATTATGGCAGCCGAATTTTTCGGCATTCTGCCGGATCAAGCC
>JFBN01432725.1_pt1 | contig 19418 bp, 13 predicted proteins | sample 768741 | NCBI WGS metagenome assembly JFBN01 (sample SAMN01983846, study PRJNA193217) | chicken gut metagenome | biome: terrestrial biome; isolation source: ceca of Broiler chicken | host: Gallus gallus | place: United Kingdom: England | collected 2010-09-07
TCTCCATGATCATCTTGCTGAACGTCGCAGGGTTTTTCGCCGTAGGCGGCCCGGTTCTGTTGCTGACGCAGGGCGAAAGCGGTACGTATACAATGGCGTATTACTTTTTTGCCGAAACAAAAAACAACGCGCTGTACCAGCCGGCGGCCGTCGGTATCGTATTTACCCTGCTTCTTTTCCCGATCGTGGTGACGGCGCGCTGGGGGCTCGGGAAAGTATATGCCGACGTGGAGTTTTAAGATGGAAAAGTTCAGTTTGATGAAAAATTTACCCGTTCGCATAGTTGTTTCCGTTCTCGTTGCGATCGTAGGCGTCCTCGGAGCGTGCCTGTTTTACGCGGGCGAATACATCGCGGGGCTGATACTGGTGCTTGTGCCGCTGGCATATCTGATCCTGCTCGTCTTTTTGCGTGACAAGGATTCTTACGGCGTAAAGGCGGTTTATTCGGTAATGCTTGCCATCTTTTACGTGTATGCGGTTCTGATAACGTACATGTTGGGCTGGGCGATCCTGCAATCGCTCAAAGCAGACCGCGAATTCAGCCAGGATCTGATCAGCCTGCCGAAAGATTGGCTGTTTTCGAATTACGCGACGGCGATCAAAACCGTTGAGTACCAGGACGTCTACTTTTTTGGCTTGTTTGTGAACAGCATTTGGTACAGCGTCGGGCTTACCTTTTTGACCGTGTTCATGACGCTGCTTACGGGCTACGTTTTTGCGAAATACAATTTCCGCGGCAAAGAGATCGCATTCAGTTTCATATTGCTCACGCTTTCCATCCCGATCGTCGGCAGCCTGCCCTCGGAGTACAAAATCATAAGGACGCTGGGCCTGAACGATTCGTTCCTGTACCTGATCACCGGCCTGGGCGGCTTCGGCTCCAACTTCCTGATATCGTATGCGTTTTTTAAGGGGATAGACAAGGCCTATATGGAAGCCGCGCAGATGGACGGCGCGGGGCATTGGCGGGTGTTTTTGAGGATCATGCTGCCGCTCGCGTCGGGGCTGTTCATATCGCTGTTCATATTGGGTTTTATCAGCAAGTGGAACGAGTATGAAAAGCCGATGCTGTTTTTGGACAGAATGCCGACGCTGGCCGTAGGGCTGTATTATTACCGCAACGAACACGCGGGGCATCCCGCGGAGTATCTCGCGGGCGTCATATTGTCGATGATCCCCGTGCTCGTTCTCGTATCCACGTTCGGCAACCGCCTGATGAAGAGCATGACGGTCGGCGGCGTGAAAGGTTGATATTTTAATGCGAAAGCATCGAAATAAATTTAAACGGAGGATTTTTATGAAGAAAGGCTTGGTAAAAGTTGCGTCGGTTTTATGCGCCGCAACTTTGGGCATGGGGCTTGCCGGCTGCGGCCTTAAGGCTCCCGAAGTCAAGGTGGAAGAGGGGACTGTCCGCATAGTCGTGCTCGACCGCGGGTACGGCAAACAGTTTGCTTACGATCTTGCGGAAGCGTTCAGCGCAAAATCGGCCGAAACGGGCTACAAAGCGCAGGTAACGTTCGATCCGACCGATACCGCCGCGATCAAGAACATGATGGAAATGGGGATAGATAACGAAGGCGACGTGTTTTTCTCGGAATCGTCGCCGGTATTCGAGTGGCTCGCCCGCAAGAATACTTTCGTGCCCGGTTATGACTATGGTCTCGCCGATATGGAGGACATTCTCGACGCTCCGGCAGACCCCGCTTACAAAGAGGTGCAGGAGAACCCTGACCTGACCAACCGCGACATCATCAACGCGTCCGTTCTCGATCAGCTCACCCTCGACGAAAACGGCAAAGTTTATGCCCTTCCGTGGACGACGGACATCACGGGCATCTATTACAACCACAAGGTTTTGACCGAACTCAACGAGGGGCTTTCCGATGCGGAAAAGATAGAACTCCCCAAAACGACGGACGACATGTTCGACGTGATGGACAAGGTAAAAACGCTTCGCAAAGCCGATGAAGACCCGTATCCGTTCACGTTCGGCAACCAGCACAACTATCTGGATAACTGCGCGTTCACGACATGGTGGGCGCAGTATGCCGGAGAGGATGAGTTGAATAATTTCCGCCAGGGCAAAGACGTGAACGGCGAATATACGGCGCAGATCTTCAATACTCCCTCCAGGCTTGCCGCGCTTGAGGTCATGCGCGAGTTGGTGAATCCTGCCAACGGATATGCTGCCAGCGGCGATTACGACTTGCACGTGTACATGTCGCAGGATCAGTTTTTCGAAGGCGAGGCGCTGTTCCACTTCAACGGCGGCTGGCTGGAAAGGGAACAGTCCGAAAAGTTTGAAACCAGCGAGTACGACGTGCGCTCTTTTAAGATGCCCGTCGTGAGTTCCATCGTCGATAAATGGCCGAAAGTGTTCACCGGAACGGACGACGAAAAGGACGACCAGCTGCGGGCGGCGCTCGATTATATCGACGGCGAAGGCGAAAAACCTTCTTTCCTGGAAGGGCACGATGACGTTCTCGATAGCCTGCGCAAGGCGCGCAACACGATCTCCAGCAAGGGCGTGCACATGAATATGTTCATTCCTTCCTGCTCCGAAAACCTGGAAGGCGCAAAAGAATTCGTGAAATTCATGCTCAGCAAAGAAGGTCAGGTAATCATGATGAAAGGCTCGTGGGGGAATCTTTGCGGCCTGACGATCGACCCCTCGCAGCTCGACTGTTATGCCACGGCGACCGAAACGCAGAAATCCAGGCTCGACGTATATTGCGACTCTGAAGTGGTTGTGGGCTTTGCCAAAAAGTATCCGATGGAGTATTTGAGCGGGCTTGTCCCTTATCGTGACGGTGCCAGCCCTCAAAAAACGTTTGCGACCACAAGCCCGGCTTCCGCGGCAGATTATCAGAAAGATGAGGTCTCGGATTATACGCTCAGATGGAATGCCATGCTGTCTCAGGCAGGCATCAAAAAATAAATCTGAAAAAGGAGATAGGGAAAGATGAAGCGATGGACTAAAATCCTGCTGTTGGCCGTTTTTTCGGCCGTGCTGTTCGGGTCGGTCTTTTATTTGTCTGCATGCAGCGACAAAACATCGGCCGATGCGAGCGAAGTGATGACCGCGATCGACGAGCTGCCTTCGGTCGAAGAGATCTCGCTGACGGACAGGCGCGCGGTTCAGGATGCGCGCAGCGATTACAATGCTTTGAAAAATGCGGACAAAGAACAGGTCACGAATCTTGAAAAACTTGTCGCGCTGGAAGAGCAGATCAAGACCTTGCTGGCTATCGACGGATTGACGATCAGCCTTGAGTCCGAAGCCGCCATGCTGGTCAGCGAAACCTATACGCCCGAAATTGCGGGGTATGCGTATAACGATATCGAAACGACGGTCGTATTCGAGATCAAGGACGCCGGCGAAACGGGCGCGGTTCTGAGCAACGGTACGATCACCGCTACGGGCAGCGGCGTTTTTACGCTGGGCGCGACGGTCACTTACAAAAACTGCAACATCACCAAGACGTTTGAAGGAGACGTCGAAGTGGGCGTTGCCGTTACGGGAACGGTGTCGTATGCCGCAGGTCTCAACGCGGGCGACGACTATACGGGCGTGACGGTCACGATCGGAAGTTATACCGTCGACGTCGATTCAGACGGTTCGTTCTCGTCGGTCGCCCGTTACGGAGAGGTCGAAGTGAGCGTCGAGAGCGATCTTTATGTGGCGGAATCCAAAACCGTTACCGTAAGCGAGGGAAATACCGATCTCGGCAATTTCGAACTCGCGATGTACAAAGTGGAAAACGCCGCGGGCATGGGCTTCCTCGGTTATGATTTTGAGAACAATACTTACAGAACGTCGATACGCGGCCAATTCAACGCGGTGTTCAGCGGATTAAAAGTCCCTGCCGGCGAAGAATTTATGTTCTCCATCGAGATCGCCGAAACGAACGGGGAATCCGGCCAGCGCTACGGCGCGACGTTCAACGGCATCGGGCTGCTGCTCTTTACCGCCGACAATTACTCGAGATTCCAGTATTTCAACCCGGTTACGAGCTATACCGATGCGGACAACGCGCACACGGACAGCCTTGACCCCAGCGGCGGTACGTTTGTGACCAGCCCCCGTCCCATGAAACTTATTTACTACCGTGTGAAGGACGGCGATACTTTCCGCTGGTTTACGGCGATCGAAGTTGACGGCAACTTCTATATTGCCGAGGTCGACACCGCAGGGAGCGGCGCCAAACTCGGCGGCAAGGCTACGATGGCGACGCTCGACGCGGAGGAGATCTCCCTCGGCGTCGGCGGGCCCGATCTGGACGACGGGCAGACCACTTCCTGGAAAAACCCGACGCTCGTTATCGGGAAGGACGCCGTTGCGGATCTTACTTATTCGGCGCTCGTGAATCTGGTCAAAGACGACGGCGATACGGAAAGCACCGCGGTGGTTTCGAAACCGGATTTCGTTTACGGCGACGAAGTGACGCTTACGATCACGCCCAAGGCATCGGCAGACGGGGTCGTTTACGGCATCACCGAAGCCAAGATGAACGGCCAGGACATTCTGGCGGAACTGCACAACGATCAGGCGGGGAATTATACCTACACGATCAACTCTAAAGCTGAATACCCCGACAACAAGATCACGTTCGATATCAAAATCGAAGCGCTTGCGTCCAATCCCAAGCCGGTGATCAACGGCCCGGCAAAGGCCGCCTTTACCGCAGACGGTAAAGCGCATTCGGTCAAGTTCAATATTACGGGATTCGGGCAGGTCGAAGTCACGGCCGCATCGAACGACGGCGCGGCGGACTACGTGAGCTGGAACAGCGAGAGCGGTTCCCTGGATATCGCCGAGGGGCTGCCGAAGGGAACGTATTCCGTCACGATCACGGCGGATAACGGTTCGACGGACGGCGCCGCCACGCACACGCTTGCGATTTATGTGGATACGCCTTATATGGACGGCTCTCTCGAAGCCGATGAGTTGGGCGTGTTCGATACGGAAGAATATCTGCAAAACGCTGCAAACGACAAATCATGGAACGATTTCCCCGTCACCGCGGAATTGGTGGACGATGCGAAAGCCAACGACGGCAAAGCCCTGAAAGTGACCAGCGTGAAAGAAGCGAACAATTACGTCATCGTCTATTTTGCGAGACAGGACGTTTTGCGTTCGCAGGTCAAGAGCGTTTCCGTCAGGCTGCGCGGCGAAAACCTGAATCCGGCGGGGCAGAACGCGATATGGATCAGGTACGGCGAAAACCCTCAGCAGGTCTATCCCGCAGCCACTTTTGTCAGCGGCGAGTACGTCACGATCACGATAGACAATCTTGCCGTGCTCAACGCCATGGCGACGGACGGCTACATGACGAAGATGTTTATACATTTTGCGGGCCCCAATAAAACGGGGACGCCCGCCATTTACGTCGACGAGATCACGTTTGCGGGCGGCCTCTATACGGACGATTCCCTCGAAGGCACGAACGATCTGATCGATTTCAATGCAGACAGTTATGCGAACGTCGTGAACGCGGGCCATTGGAACAGCAATATCTTCGCCGTAAGCAGCGAAATTTATGACGACAGCGCGAACGGGAAGGATTCCGTGCTGAAAGTCACCCAGACCGTCAAAGATCACGGTTTTGTGCAGATATATTTCTCGCAGAGCGGCGTGCTGCGTGAAGAAGTTGCGAGCGTCCAGATCACGCTGCGCGGCGTAAACATCACGGGCGTCAACGTCCGCACGACCGAAGCGAACAACGTCAAGTATACGGAGGCGAATGACGCCGAAGGTTATGTGACGATCACCGTTGAGGATGCCGCCGCGTTGAACAATATGGCGTCGAACGGTGTGATGACGGCGCTCGGCCTGCATTTCACGGGCACGGATGCGGAACTCTATATCAGCGATATTTCGTATACGCCCGTTTCCGCCGCCGAATAAGGCGACCTTAAAAACGGTACAGGAACAATGGAGAAAGCCTCGGAGAGCGATTTTCGAGGCTTTCATACCACAGGCGGCAGTTTGAATTTGTTTTAACCACAGGAGAGTTTACGTGTTGAAAGGACTTAAAGTCGACAAAAAATCGTTTGCGAACCCTCCGTCGGAATACCGCGGAGCGCCGTTTTGGGCATGGAACGGGAAACTGAAAAAGGAAGAACTTCTGCGGCAGATCCGCATTTTCAAAGATATGGGTATGGGCGGCTTTTTCATGCACTCGCGCGCGGGGCTGCAGACCGAGTATCTGGGCGAAGAGTGGATGGAACTGATAAGGCTTTGCGCGGAAGAGGCCGCAAAACTCGGCATGAAGGCTTATCTTTATGACGAGGACAGGTGGCCGTCGGGCACGGCGGGCGGACTGGTCACGCAAAACCCGAAGTACAGGGAAAAATATTTTACCGCCCGAAAGATCGAAAAGGAAAAATTCTGCCTGCTCGATTACGGGCAGGAATATCTGGCGTCGTTTGCCGTAAAATTTGCGGATGCGGAAGACGGGCGGGAAATGGCGGATTACTTCCCCGTTTGTTATGCCGACGAGATCCCCGAAGGATATTCGGCGCTCGTTTTTACGGCGCACGAACGCCCGAAAGAGGGCTTTTTTAACGGGGCGACGGACGTAGACCGATTAAACCGGGAAGCGACGGACGAATTTATCCGCATCACGCACGAAAAATATAAAGCGGCGGTCGGCGACATGTTCGGCAAAGAGATCCTGGGCATTTTTGAGGACGAGCCGCACCGCGGATTCGTATTCGGCGGCCCGGATTCCGACAGAATGCCGTATACGTATACGCTTTTCGAAACTTTTGAAAAATATACGGGTTACAGCCTGAAAAGCCGTTTGCCCGAACTTATCTATAAAAAACAGGGGGCATCGTTCAATAAGACCGCTTACGACTATATCGACGTCCTTGACAGGATGTTTATAGAAAATTTCGCAAAGCCGTATCATGACTGGTGCCGCAAAAACAAACTGGTGCTGACGGGGCACATCTGGCAGGAAAACAATCTTGTTTCGCAGACCAGGCTGACGGGGTCGGCGCAGCGGTTTTACGAATTTATGGACTATCCCGGCGTGGACGTGCTGAACAACGCGCTCGACAATTTCTGGATCGTCAAACAATGCTATTCGGTCGCAAAACAGCTCAAAAAGCCGTTCGTGTTGAGCGAACTGTACGGCTGTTCCGGCTGGCAGACGCGCTTCGAGGATTATAAACGGATCGGCGACTGGCAGGCCGTATTGGGCGTGAATCTGCGCTGCCACCATTTGTCGTGGTATACGATGGAAGGGGAGGCCAAGCGCGATTATCCCGCCAGTATTTTTTACCAGTCGGCGTGGTGCGGCAAATTTCAGTACGTCGAAGATTATTTTTCGCGGCTGAATTGCGTGTTGAGCGCGGGGAAACCGACGACGGACGTCGCCGTGATCAACCCCGTAGAGAGCGCCTGGGGCATGGTCAGGGCGAATTGTTTCGACGGCTATACCGCAACGTACCCCGATATGCGGGAACTGGAACAGGATTTTGCCGATACTTTCCATGCGCTGTCCGACGGCGGCGTCGACTTCGACTATGTGGACGAAGAGATTTTGGCCCGCCACGGAAAAGTGACGGGGAAGCTGCTGAAAGTAGGCGCGGCGTCCTATTCCGCCGTGATCGTTTCGGGCCTTGTCACGATCAGAAGATCCACGCTGGACTTTTTGGAACGGTTTGCGGCGGCGGGCGGCAAGGTCATCGTTTATAAACTTCCGAAACATATCGGGGGCATCCCCGCGGAAATCGACGGCACGAACTTCATCGTGGCGGAGGACATCGCTTCCGCGGTACGCGAGGCCGAAAAATTTACCGCGGTCAGGGTCAGTCATCCGAAGGGCGTCATGGCGCACGTCCGAAAAGTCGGGGCAGACTATTTCGCCGCCCTCGTCAATACGTCGGGGGAGGAGTGCCCCGAACCCGTCGAAATACGTTTCAATCTTCCCCGCAACGCCGAAGAATGGTGCCTCAGGGACGGAAGCGTGACGGGATGCGATCATAAAAAAGACGGTGCGGGCGTGACGATCAGAACCTCGCTCGATCGGTACGGCGAACGCCTTTTCAGGCTTACCGAAGGCGCGGTCGTTCCGCAAACGGCCGGAAAACCGACGGCGGGGCGGAAACTTCCCTCGTCCATGGCCTATGAATTGAGCGAGCCGAACGTTCTCGTCCTCGATATCGCAAAATATTACGTCGACGGCGCGTATGCGGGCGAAAACGAGATCTTGAAGATCGACAGGGCGCTGCGCGACAAATTCGGGCTCGAATACCGCGGCGGCGCAATGATACAGCCCTGGTTCAAGGAAAAATACTTCGGCGCGGCGACGGAAAAAACCGTATGCAGGCTGACTCTGGAATTTGAGGCGAACGTGCGCGATCTGCCCGAAGGCGATGTGATGCTCGCCATGGAGACCCCCGACAAATTTGAAGTGAAACTCAACGGCGTCGCCGTCGACAGGCGAACATGCGGAAATTATGTCGACAACTCCGTCTTTTGCATCCGTCTGCCGCACGGCGCGCTGCACGAGGGGCGGAACACGCTGCGCCTGGACTGCGATTACTCCGACGGACTGAACCTGGAAGCCGTTTACCTGCTGGGGGATTTCGGCGTAAGCGTAAAAGGACACGAATGCACGTTGACGGGGCTGCCCGGGGAATTGGATTCGCGCCCGCTTTACGAACAGGGCCTCCCTTTCTACGGCGGCAAGATCAAATTGTTTACGGGTATCGCCGGCGGCGTGTGCAAACTGAAATTCCCGCAGATACGCGGCGCTTATTGCGAGGCCGATTTCGGGAAAGAAAAGGAGATCGTGGCGTTCGCGCCTTACGAGACGAAAACTCGTGAGGTGACCGGCGCGCTGACCTTTGCGCTGTGCCTGACGCGCCGCAATACGTTCGGCCCTCTGCATTACGTCAATACGGACGGAAATAAGTGGTACGGGCCGCGCGAATTCGTCACGGAAGGACAGAAATTTACTTTGGATTACGTTTTTGACGACCAGGGTATCGACATTCCGACGGTATTTTTTGAAGAATGAACGGCGTCGGACGGTTGACCGGGATCGGGATTTTGAGGGATTTGCCATGAAGATAAAATTTTACGGGACGGCGGCGGTAGACGGAGTCCCCGCATTGTTTTGCAAATGCAGGGTGTGCGAAAAGACGCGGGCGGACGGCGGAAGGAACATCCGCACCCGCAGCCAGGCGTGCATCGACGATACGCTTTTGATCGATCTTCCGCCGGATACGTACACGCACGCAGTTTTCGGCGGGCTGCCGTTGCAGGATATCGAGCATTGCCTGATAACGCATTCGCATTACGACCATTTCGTCCCCGAAGAACTCGATATCCGTACGGCATACTGCGTGGCGGAAGTCACGCACGGGTTTACCGTATACGGCACGGAAAAAGTCATGGAAGCGTTGGGCGGGCGCGTGCGCGACGAAAAATTTACGGAAAGGGTCGGGTTTGCACTCATCGAGCCGTTCAAACCCTTTACCGCGGCGGGGTACAAGATCACGCCGCTTGCCGCCGACCACGACGCGGCCAGCGGGCCTGTCATCTTTTTGATCGAAAAGGACGGAAAAACCATCCTGTACGGCAACGATACCGGGTATTTCCCCGAAGACACGTGGCGGTATTTCGAAACGGCGCGCCCGAAGTTGGATATGGCGGTTTTCGATTGCACTTTCGGGAACAGGCCGGGTATGCGCAGGAATCACATGAATATACAGACGGTTATCGAAGTCCGCGAAAGGCTGGAAAAACTCGGCTGCATAGGGCGTGAAACGAAAAATTACCTGCATCATATCTGCCACAACAGTTGGACGACTTACGATGAATTTGCCGAAATAGCCGCCCCGTACGGTTTTACCGTCACGTACGACGGCTTCGAGGCGGAGGTTTGACGAAGCGCGGCCGCAAAACGGCCGTTCGCGCGCGGTGATCGCCATGGACTTGAACTTGAAAAAGAAAATCGAAAAAAATTTTGAAAGGCTGTCGGAACCGCTTTATCAGATACAGAACATCTTTCAGCGGCAAAGTTACGAGTGGTACGGCGACTGGGAGGGCAGGGCGCTGCTTTCGTTCGTCTGCCAGTTCAAACTTACGGGGAAAAAGATCCCCTGCATGGATCTGATGTTCGGGCGTCTGCCCGAAAAGACGAACGGGTATCTGTATTTCGGCAAGCCGTATGACGGCAAGGTCGCGGACGAGCAGCAATTGTCCGGCCACAGCTGGTATTTGCGGGCATTGGTCGCCTATGCCGGGGCTTTCGGAAGCGCCGAAGCGCTGGAAATTGCCCGAAGCACGGTGGAAAATTTATATTTGCCCGTTGCGGACAAATATGAGAATTATCCCGTCGAACGTGACGGCGGACAAACGGGCGGCGTCGGAGGGAACGCTTACAAAGTTCAGGACGGCTGGAAACTTTCCACGGACGTCGGCTGCGCCTTCATGCCGATCGACGGGCTGGCACATTATTACGCCGCGACAAAAGACGAACGCGTCGCCAAACTTCTGAGAACGATGATCGGCGCTTTCATGCGGATCGATAAACCGAAGATCGGAATGCAGACGCACGCGACGCTTTCGGCCGCGCGGGGGATCCTCGAATTTTACGCCGCCACGGGCGAGGAAAAATATCTTCAATACGCGAAAGATATTTTTGCGCTGTATGTCAGCCTCGGAATGACGCTGAACTATGAAAATTTCAATTGGTTCGGGCGGCCGGACACATGGACGGAACCGTGCGCCGTCGTGGATTCCATGATCGTCGCGCTGAAACTGTTCCGCCTGACAGGTGAATCCGGTTACGGAACGTTGGCCCGCAGGATATGGTTCAACGGCTTGCAGTTTTGCCAGCGCTTCAACGGCGGGGCGGGAACGAATTCCTGTGTGACGGCGGAAAACCCCGTGCTTAAAATCAATTCTTACGAAGCGCCGTTCTGCTGCACGATGCGCTATGCGGAAGGATTGCTCTATGCGGCGGAAAACAGTCCGCTGCTCATGCGGGACGACGGCGGCGAAATTTCGAAAGACCGGTACGGCCGCATTTTCATGGGAGACAAACTGCTCGCGGAGGATTTGAGCGGGCAGACAGAGGGAGAGCGTTATACCGCTTTCGGGAAAACTCTGGTCAGGATACCGTCTTTGACGGAGTATCCCCAAGCGACGGCCGAAAACATCAGGCTGAAAATCATATTTGACTGAATGTAACGACAACGAACAGGAGCAAACCGAATGAATCAATATCAAAAAGTGATCGAACTCGTGCATTCCGCAAAAAAGATCGTATTCGATTCGTCTTTAAGAGCGGATGTGCGGAAAATAGGAAACTCGGATTATGTCACGGCCGTGGATACCGCCGTCAGCGAATATTTGAAGAACGGGCTGAAAGAACTGTATCCCGACGTGGGATTTATGAGCGAAGAGGACGCGTGCGTCCGATGCGGAGAGAAGCGCTGGATCTTGGATCCGATCGACGGGACGACGAATTTGGTTTTCGATTATCATCTGAGTTCGGTGTCGTTGGGCTTGCTTTGGAACGGGAAAGTCGTATTCGGAGTGGTGTACAATCCGTTTACCGAAGAAACGTTTTCGGCGGAACTGGGGAAAGGCGCGTTCCTGAACGGAGAGAGGATCTTCGTCCGCAACCGCGCGATCGCCGACAGCCTCATCGAATTCGGATTCGGCGCCAGGAGGAAAAACGAATCGGAAAAAACATTTGAAACCGCGCGGGAAATTTTCACGGACTGCCTGGATATCCGGCACATATGTTCTTCGGCGCTTTCCGTCTGCTATATCGCCGCGGGGAGATTAGACGGTTTTTTGGAAAAACTGCTCAAACCTTGGGATTATGCCGCGGCGTCGCTGATCCTGACGGAAGCCGGGGGCGTTATCTCCGATTGGGAAGGAAGATCGCTTCAGTTCGACGAGCCGTCCGCAGTGCTTGCGGCGACCCGCAACAGTTACGGATATTTATTGAAAAAGGTATCTTCGGTCGGAGCGTGACGGCGGTATGAAGGATAACAGGATCATCGAGTATATCATGCCCGTGCGGATAAAAGCCGCAGAGGGCGGCATCGTCAACGTTCTGTCGCTTCTCCGCGAAAAGCCGCCGCAGATCGGGCTGAACGAAACGGAGTATGCCGAAACAGACGGCGGCGGATATCTGATTTTGGATTTCGGCCGCGAATTGAGCGGAGGCGTGCGCATCCTGACTTACAGGGCGGAAGGCGATGCGCAAGTCCGCCTGCGTTTCGGGGAATCTCTCAGCGAAACATGTTCCGAACCGAAAGGGATGCAGGAAGGCGCGACCGCGACGAACGATCACAGTCTCAGGGATTTTTACATAAAACTCGTGTCCCTTTCGGATATGCGTTTCGGGAACACGGGCTTCCGTTTCGTGCGGCTGGATTTTCCCGCGGGGAGCAAAATAAAGATCAAGAACATTTTTGCGGCGTTCGAACACAGAGACCTGAAAAGATCGGGGCGTTTCGAGTGCAGCGATCCCGCCGTAAACCGCATATTCGACACGGCGGCATATACCGTCGAACTTTGCATGCAGGGCATGCTTTGGGACGGCATCAAACGCGACCGCCTGGTCTGGATAGGGGACATGCATCCGGAAACGCTCGCCGTCATTTCGCTTTTCGGGGCGGATCCGTGTATCGAACAGGCGCTCTCGTTCGTCCGCGGCGAAACCCCGCTGCCCGCCTTCATGAACAATATACCTTCGTACTCTTTTTGGTGGCTGGCGATCATCGCGGATTATTACCTTCACAACGGCAATATCGTTTTTCTTGAACGGGAAAGAGATTATATCACGTCCCTGGTGAGCCTGATCGACGCTCTCGTGGAAAAGGACGGGAGCATGCGGCTGCCCAGATATTTTCTCGATTGGCCCACCGCCGACGCCGAAGGCCGCGCGGGGACGTACGCGCTGTGCGCTTATGCGATGGAAAAGGCGAAGGTCATCTATCGTGCGCTGGGCGAGGACGAAAGCGTTTTGGACGGCATTGCGGGACGGATCGACCGCTCGTTGCGGGGCGGGGATTTCAAACAGGTGACGGCGATGCGCGTATTCGCGGGGTTCGACTCCGCGGAGGACGTCGTCGGCCGCCTGCTCCTGCACGGGGCGCACGGCATGTCCACGTTTATGAGTTATTATATCCTTTCGTCCGTTGCCATGGCGGGGCGGACGAAAGATGCCCTGCAAATGATGCGCGATTATTACGGAGGCATGCTCGAACGCGGCGCTACGACGTTTTGGGAGGATTTCGACCTTTCCTGGCTGGAAGGCAGCGGGAGGATAGACGAATTTCCGAAAAAGGGACAAAAAGACCTGCACGGGGATTTCGGCGCATATTGTTACAAAGGATTCCGCCACAGCCTGTGCCACGGTTGGTCGGGCGGCCCCGTTCCTTTCCTCATGCATTACGTTTTGGGGATCAGGGAGGCCGCGGCGGGCTGTAAAAAAATGCTGTTTGCGCCCGACCTGTGCGGTCTGAAATGGGCGCGCGGGACTTATCCCGTTCCGCAGGGGAACATAGAGATCTCCCTTACGGAAACGAGAAGCGGGGTAAAGGCCGAAATAAACGCTCCCGCCGGGATCGAGATCGTTCGGCGGAAGGTTCGGCAATGAAAAGGGGACATGTTGGAAGAGCTCAAATATCTGATCAGTATATTGATCGCCGTGGTTTTGGGGTTCGCGATCGGGTTCGAACGGAAATTGCGTTTCAAGGAGGCGGGTATCCGCACGCATACGATCGTATGCGTGGGCTCGGCGCTGATCATGGTGGTTTCAAAATACGGGTTCGGCGATTCTCCGGATTACGACGCGTCGCGCGTGGCGGCGCAGATCGTTTCGGGGATAGGCTTTCTGGGCGCGGGGATCATCGTATACCGCAAGCACGAAATACGCGGACTCACGACGGCAGCCGGCGTATGGGCGACGGCCGGCGTGGGAATGGCTGCGGGGGCAGAACTTTATATTGTCGCGGCGGGGGCGGCGGTCATCATCATCGCCGTTCAGTGCCTACTCCACGCGAAGTGTAAATTGTTTCAGACAAAAAAATATACGCAGATCAAGATACGCTTTCAAAAGTACGGCGACGAGGACGAGAAAGTAAAGGAATTGTTTCAGGCGGACGCTTTTTGCAGGATGACGATGGAACGCAAAGGCGATAAGATCGTTTGCACGGCAAACCTGAATATCGATAAAGAAATATCGCGTCAGAGGCTGAACGAGATCATGTCGGAAAACCCGTTTATCCATTCGATAGAGTTCAGCGGAGAGGATTGAGGAAAAGACAGATGGATTTTCGTAAACTGATAAAAGAATTTGAAAACTGCCCGTGCGGGCAGAAACATGAATGCGCGATCGGCAACATACGGATCGGCAGCGGCATAACGGCGGACACGGGCGAGATCCTGAAAGAGAACAACTTTCCGAAAAAGATTCTGTTGGTTGCCGACAGGGTCACGTTGAAAGCGGCGGACGGGATCGAGGAAAGCCTTCGGGGATTCGAAACGGAATTATTGATTTATGATACGCTGCGCGTGGCGACCATGGCAGACGTGAAGAGGATCGAAGGATATCTGGATCGGGGGATCGGCGGCGTGCTTGCCGTCGGGACGGGGTCGGTTCACGATATATGCCGCCTGGCATGCGCGAACCGCGGAAAACCGCTGTGCCTGTTCGCCACGGCGGCGAGCATGGACGGGTTCGCCTCGTACTCCGCGCCGATCGTCGACAACAATTTCAAGATCACGTATCCCGCAAAATGCCCGGAGGTCATCATCGCAGACACAAAAATTCTCGCCGCGGCGCCGAAAGCCCTCAAATCGGCGGGGTTCGGCGACATGGCGGCCAAATACGTCGCGCTGATCGATTGGCGGGTGTCGAACCTGCTCTCGGGGGAAAGTTATTGCGAGCGCGTCGCCGCGCTGACCGAATACGCCGCAGACGCCGTCATGCGTATGGCGGATCAGATTACGGCGGACGACGAAGCTGCCGCGGCAAAGGTTTTCGAAGGGCTGCTGCTGACGGGCATTGCCATGAGCTTTACAAAAACTTCGCGCCCGGGCAGCGGCTGCGAACATATCATGGCGCACTACATGGAATGCAAGGAACTGCTCGAAAACAAGATCCCGAATTTCCACGGGGAGGACGTCGGCGTGACGACGCTCGTCATGCTCAAAATATACGGCGAGCTGTTGAAATTCCCGTCGGTAAAGTGCCATGCGGAGAAAAACGATTGGGAAAAAATCGAAAGAATGTACGGGCCGCTGGCGCAGGAAATGAAAAAACTGAACTTCCCCGAAACGATCACGTCCGATATCCCCGCGGGGCGTATCGAAGACAATTTTGCGAAAATTCAGGAAATCGTCCGCTCCGTACCCTCGTACGAGACCGTGAAAGACCTGATGCGGCGCGCGGGATGCAAGCTGACCCGTAAAGATATAGGAAAGAGCGAAGCGTTCATGAAAGAGGCGCTCATATACCATGTTTATATGCGTAGGAGACTGTCTCTGCGGCGCCTGATGAATATGATGGAGCCGGACGGGCTGATCGAAGAATTTACGTTCGATTGAACGGCCCGTTCCGCATAAATATAAACGCATGTCCGTGCGCGTGTGAAGCCCGCCGGCGGGTTTAAGCTGCCTGCGGGCTTTTTCGTCATTCGGCGCCGCCGCCCGTTGCCGGAGAAGAGGGGATTCCCGAAAAAGCATTTTAATTTCACGCAAAAATATTACTGTTCGGGTATTTTGTTTGACTTAAAAAGCCGATTGTGGTATAGTGATACCATATCACGCGAGGGAAACGAATGAAGGCGCTGGAAGACAAAATTTTAAAGGAAGGTACCGTCCTGCCCGGCAACGTACTTAAAGTAGGAAGTTTTTTGAACCAGCAGATGGATTCCGACTTTATTATGGATATCGGCAGGGAGATAGCCCGTCTTTACGAGGGGGAACGCGTAACCCGCATATTGACGGTGGAGTCGTCGGGTATCGCCATAGCGGTCGCGGCAGGGATCGCCCTGCACGTTCCCTCAGTGTTTGCGAAAAAGCATAAGAGCGCCAATATGCCCAAAGAGGTCTATACGGCACCGGTATATTCGTATACCCATAAAGAGACATACGAGATCGCGGTCGCAAAAGAATACATAGGCAAGGGCGACAAAGTCCTGATCGTCGACGATTTTCTTGCCAACGGCAACGCGGTGCGGGGGCTGATCGGTATCATCGAGAAAGCCGGCGCCGACCTCGCGGGCTGTGCGATCGCCATAGAGAAAGGATTTCAGGGCGCGGGGGACGAGCTCCGCGCGCAGGGGATCCGTGTAGACTCGCTCGCCATCGTGGATTCGATGGACGAAAGCGGGGTCATTTTCCGCGCGCAGTAAACGGCGCGCTTTTTGTTTCCGAAAGAATAATGCATTTTTATGCAGAAAGGAGAACGATATGAAAAAATTCTTGGCACTGTGTTTGACGGCTGTACTTGCCGTTGCGGGCATCGGCGTGCTTTCCGGCTGCGCCGAAGATGACGGCAAAATGAAAGTGGGACTGATCGCCCTGCACGACGAAAATTCCACGTATGACAAAAACTTTATCCAGGCGTTCAAAGAGGCGTGCGGCAATAAAGACGTGACGGCGGTCATCAAAACGGGCATCCCCGAAACCGACCTCTGCTATCAGACCGCCTGCGACCTCGTCGACGAGGGCTGCGACGTGATCTTTGCGGACTCTTTTTCGCATGAAGAGTTCGTCGTCAGGGCGGCAAAAGAATATCCCGACGTTCAGTTCTGCCACGCCACCGGCGTTACCGGGCATACGGGCGAACAGGAAAATTTCCACAACGCGTTCGCGTCGATTTACGAGGGCAGGTATCTCGTCGGCGTGGCTGCGGGCATGAAACTTGCCGAGATGGATAAAAACAAAGAACTGAAAGCGTCCAATTACGACGCGGAAGGCAACATCAAGATCGGGTACGTCGGCGCTTATCCGTATGCGGAGGTCATTTCCGGCTATACGGCTTTTTATCTGGGCGCGAAATCTGTGGTAAGCAACCTTGTAATGGACGTAAGGTTTACCGGTTCGTGGAACGACCAGACGAAGGAAAAGGAAACGGCGCAGACGCTTATTTCGGAAGGCGCGGCGCTCATTTCGCAGCACGCTGACTCCCTCGGGGCTCCTTCCGCATGCGAAGAAAACGGTTCCGTGCCGAACGTCGCTTACAACGGAAACACGAGCAGCACCTGCCCCGAAACGTATCTCGCCGCAACGAGGGTCAACTGGGTGCCTTATTTTGAATACATGATCGACTGCGCCCTCAAAGGGGAGGAGATCGATTATGACTGGTGCGGCACATTGGAGACGGGTTCCGTCGTGGTGGAAGAACTCGGCAAGAACGCCGCCGAAGGCACCGCGGAAAAACTTGCGGAAGTCACTGCGGAACTGAAGAGCGGAGAGCGCCACGTTTTCGACTGCGATACGTTCACGGTGGACAGCAAAAAACTTGAAACCTACAAGGTCGAAGGGGATATCGAAGTGGTCAAAGACGGGTACTTCCACGAATCCGACATTTCTCTGTACCGCTCCGCGCCGTATTTCGATCTCCTCATAGACGGGATCACGGCATATACGGACGAAAACTGAAGAAGCGAACAATGAAAACGCAAGACGGCGAAGAGTCTCTCTCCGCCGCTTGTTGTTTTCGGATAATTTTTACGAGGTATGGCTGTGGACGGATCCGTCACTTTGGAATTGAAAAACATCAGCAAATATTTCGGTTCGGTCGTCGCGAACAAGGGGGTCGATCTTACCCTGCGCAAAGGGGAGATCCTCGCTTTGCTCGGGGAAAACGGAAGCGGCAAAACCACGCTCATGAACATGATCTCGGGGATCTACTATCCCGACGAGGGGCAGATCTTCGTCAACGGCCGCGAGGTTTCCATCGCTTCCCCGCAGGACGCGTTCCGCTATAAGATCGGCATGGTGCACCAGCACTTCAAACTCATAGATCTTTTTACCGCCGCCCAGAACATCGTTCTCGGGATAAAAGGCCGCTACAACATCAAACGCATCAACGAGGAAGTCAAAGATATCGCCGACAGGTACGGTTTTGCGATCGATCCGAAAAAGAAGATCTACGACATGTCCGTTTCCGAAAAGCAGACGGTGGAGATCATAAAGGTGCTTTACCGCGGCGCGGACATCCTTATCCTGGACGAGCCGACCGCTGTGCTCACCCCGCAGGAAACGGAAAAGCTCTTTTCCGTCATGCGGGCGATGAAGGCGGACGGGAAGTCCATCATCATCATCACGCACAAACTCCGCGAGGTCATGGAGATATCCGACCGCGTTGCAGTCCTTCGGAAGGGCGAATACATCGGCTGCGTGAATACGGCGGATACGGACGAGGCCTCTCTCACCGAAATGATGGTGGGCAAAAAGGTGGAGCTGAATATAGAAAGGCCGGTTACGCAGTTCGACAAACCGCTTTTGGAGATACGTCATCTGTGCGTAAAGGGAGACGAGGGCAACCGCGCGACGGACGATCTGAGCTTTTTTATCCGCGGAGGAGAGATTCTGGGCGTCGCGGGCGTCGCGGGGTGCGGCCAGCGCGAACTTTGCGAGGCGATCGCGGGGCTTCGGAAGATCGAGTCGGGCGGGATCTATCACGAAGGCGAGAGCATTGTCGGCCTTTCTCCGAAAGAGATCTCTCACCGGGGCATATCGATGAGTTTTATCCCCGAGGACAGGCTGGGGATGGGGCTCGCGCCCTCGCTTTCGATCACCGACAACATGATGCTGAAAAATTATCAGGATCATACGTACGGCATCAAGCCGCTTGCCGTAGAGGAAGGCGACAGGTCGTTCAAAGCGAAAATGCGCCGCGCCGTCAACAAAACGGGGGCATGGCTGAACCGCCACTGCGTTTTCGTGAACCGCAAAGTCGCCCGCGCGGACGCGGAACGCGTCATAAAGGAACTGGACATAGTTACCCCTTCCGCGGAAACGCCCGTGCGGAAACTTTCGGGCGGGAACGTGCAGAAGGTGTTGCTGGGAAGAGAGATCCTGACCGAGCCGAACGTGCTGATCACGGCATATCCCGTGCGCGGGCTCGACATCAATTCGTCTTATCTCATTTACGATATCCTCAACCGCCAGAAGAAAAGCGGAACGGGCATTTTGTTTATCGGGGAGGATCTCGACGTGATGCTCGCCCTCTGCGATAAGATCATGGTTCTTTGCCACGGCAGGCTGATGGGCGTCGTGCATGCGGAAAAAACGACCAAAGAGGAGCTCGGGCTGATGATGGCGGGCGCTTTGGATCTTTCGGAAGAAAAGGGGAAACCGATGGGCATTGCCAAAGATTCGCAAATCGGGGAGGAACGCACATGGGACGCATAAAAGA
>JFBN01305864.1_pt1 | contig 19276 bp, 20 predicted proteins | sample 768741 | NCBI WGS metagenome assembly JFBN01 (sample SAMN01983846, study PRJNA193217) | chicken gut metagenome | biome: terrestrial biome; isolation source: ceca of Broiler chicken | host: Gallus gallus | place: United Kingdom: England | collected 2010-09-07
GCAAGGGGCTGCCGGTCTCTGCATTCACAGTGGTCAATAACCGTTCACGGCAATTACTTTTCTTCCGCGCGGGCCATGGCCAGCTGGAAGTCCTTGAGGTCGGTGAAGATCTCGTTGGTGTAGGGGTTCTTCCGCTGTTCGACGGCGCGCTTGACGATGATGGTCAGCACAATGACATTGGCTGCCAGGGCCGCAATGGCGATGACGCCCTGCATGGTGGGATCGGCCGCCGTGGGATGGGTTGCCGCGTCCATCACGCCGTCCACATAGAGCACGGGGATGGTGGCGAAGACGCCCTGATCCTGGAACAGCGGGAAGACCTGGGCAAACATGCACCACAGCGCCAGGGTGTTGGCGCGGTTCTGGATCCAGCCGCCCTTGTTCCAGAAGGCGTTGGCAAAGGTGGGTGCCAGCAGCAGAGCTAGGCCGCAGTACCAGGCATGGGTGGGCAGGTTGTTGTAGGTGTACTCAAAGTTCCACAGATCGTAGGCGATGATGTACAGGAAAGTCATGTCGGGCCAGAGCATATCCTGCTGTTTCTTGGAGGAGTAGATGCCCCACCAGCCGGTCATGCAGAGGATGTTCAGGATGCCGGCAATACCGTTGACCCAGTTCCACCAGCCGCCGTAGACCCACACGTTCTCGCTGGACAGCCACCAGCGGCTGCCGGTCTCGGCCAGGGCCATAGCGCCGCGGATGCCGGACTCAAAGTCGCTGGCCACGGCAATCAGGATATTGATGGCCACGATGGCAAAGGGAAATGCCTTGAACCAGTGGGTCTTGCCCACACCCCACTTGTACTTGAGCATCATGAAGCCGATGCATCCGATGGTGGCGGCGTACAGCTTGGCATAGTGGAACCAGCTGTTCATGTAGAGATAGGTGGGATTGTTCAGCGCCCAGTCCGCGCCCATGGCTGCGCCCACGGCCACCGCAACAAAATAGACCGTAAGCCCCGCAGGCAGGATCAAAAAGCAGAAGATGCCGCCCTGTTTGGTGCGGCGGGCCAGTTCGTTGACAAGAATCAGCCCCACGAAGACCAGCAGCCAGCCAAACAGCTGCCAGCCGGCGTTCTCGCCGTAAATTTGAAACAACATACAAAATTCCTCCCAATTTTATGATTTTACAGCGTATCCCCCGCGGAGGTCTCCGGCGGTTCCGGCACTTCCTCCTCGGGCACTGTAATATCCCGGATCATGGTTTCGTTGCCCTGGATCAGGTGCGTCTTTCCACTGCCGCATTCAGGGCAGGTGCGGCCGTGGGCTACGGTGGGATAGATGCATCCGCAAGTTTCACACAGTGTCTTTGCCGGGATCACCGCCACCTGCAGCTTTGCTCCCCGCAGCATGTCGGACTTGGAGGCCGCCCAGGTCCAGCAGTCCTGAAGATAATCCTCCAGCACACCGGATACCTCGCCCAGTTCCAGCGTCACCGCATTGACCCGGCTGACGCCGTTCTGGCGGCCCACTTCCTCCACGCTGCGGATGATATGAAAGACAATTCCCAGTTCGTGCATATCAATCGTCCTTCTTGCCGAAGCGGATCTTGATCTCCCGCTGGATCATGTAGGGCAGAATGGCCTTGAACTTGTCCTCGCTGCGCACCATGGTGCTGCATTCGGGGCGCTCGCGGAAGAGATGGATGGCGTCGAACTCGCATTTGGTGGTGCAGACGCCGCAGCCGATGCACTTGTTGGGGTCCACCACCGAGGCGCCGCAGCCCAGGCAGCGGGCGGTCTCCTTCTTCACCTGCTCCTCGGTAAAGGTGAGGTGGCCATCCCGGAAGGAATGGTGATAGTCGATGTCCTGCGCCATGCCTGCCGTCTGGCGGGCAGTGGTATCGTAGCTTTCCAGGGCCAGGTCGTCCTTGTTCAGCTGGATGAAATCCCGCCGGTTGCGGCCGATGGTCATGCTGGTGTTGGGCCGGACAAACCGATGGATGGACACGGCGCCCTCCTTGCCTGCCGCGATGGCGTCAATGGCAAACTTGGGTCCGGTGTACACGTCGCCGCCCACAAACACGTCGGGCTGCGCCGTCTGGTAGGTCAGGGCGTCGGCCACCGCACGGCCGCCGCGGCCCAGCTCCACCCGGGAGCCGTCCAGCAGGCCGCCCCACTGGATGCTCTGGCCGATGCTGAGGAATACATGGTCGCACTCCACCGTGACGGTATCGTTGTCATCGTAGGTGGGGGCAAACTTGCCCTCGGCGTCGTAGACCGAGACGCAGCGCTTGAACACCACTGCAACGGCCTTGCCGTCTTTGGTGAGAATCTCCTTGGGGCCCCAGCCGCAGTGGACGTTGGCGCCGTCCTCCTCGGCCTCGGCAATCTCGGCAGGAGTGGCAGGCATCTGTTCCCGGGCTTCCAGGCAGTACATATCCGCTGCCGCCGCACCGCAGCGCAGACCGGAGCGAACCACGTCGATGGCCACGTTGCCGCCGCCCACGACGACGATCTTGCCGTCGAGGCTGATCTTCTCCCCCTCGTTCACCTTGTGAAGGAAGTCCACTGCAGTGACCACATTTGGCGCATCCTCCCCGGGGATACCGGCCTTGCGGCCGCCCTGGCAGCCGATGGCCACATAGAAGGCCTTGTAGCCCTGGGCGCGCAGCGCATCCAGCGTCACGTCCTTGCCGACCTCCACGCCGCAGCGGATCTCCACGCCCATCTGGCGGATGATGTCGATCTCGGCCTCCACCACATCTTTTTCCAGCTTGTAGGAGGGAATGCCGTAGGTCAGCATGCCGCCGGGCTTTTTGTTCTTCTCGAACACAGTGGGACGGTAGCCCTTCTCGGCCAGATAGTAGGCGCAGGACAGACCCGCCGGACCGGCGCCGATGATGGCGATCTTTTCCGCAAAGCCGCCCCGGTTGGAAGGCGGGTTGATGGGCGGGACATAGCGGGTGGCCGCTTCCAGGTCCTTCTGGGCGATGAACTTCTTGACTTCATCGATGGCCACCGCCTGGTCCACGGTACCGCGGGTGCAGGCATCCTCGCAGCGGCGGTTGCAGACGCGGCCGCACACCGCCGGGAAGGGATTTTCCCGCTTGATGAGGGCCAGGGCATCGGTGTACCGGCCCCGGGCCGCCATTTTCAGGTAACCCTGCACCGCAATGTGGGCGGGGCAGGCCGTCTTGCAGGGCGCGGTGCCGGTGTCATAGCAGTTGATGCGGTTTTTATCCCGGTAGTCGATGTCCCACTTTTCGGGGCCCCACTTGACCCGGTCGGGCAGTTCCTGGCGGGGATATTCCACCGGGCCGTGGGTGGTGCAGAGTTTCTGGCCCAGCTTGACTGCACCGGCGGGGCAGTATTCCACGCAGCGGCCGCAGGCCACACAGTTTTCCGGGGTAACATGGGCCACATAGGCGGAACGGCTCATGTTGGGGGTGTTGAACAGCTGGCTGGTGCGCAGGGCGTTGCAGATGTTCACATTGCAGTTGCAGATGGCAAAGATCTTGTTCTCGCCGTCGATGTTGGTGATCTGGTGGACGAAGCCGTTGTCCTCGGCCCGCTTGAGGATGCGCATGACCTCGTCGTAGTCCACGTAATGGCCCTTCTTGGTCTCCACCAGGTAGTCGGCCATATCGCCCACGCCGATGCACCAGTCCTCCGGGTCATCGCCGCAGCCCTCCCCCATCCGGGCGCGGGACATACGGCAAGAACAGGGGCTGGCGGCATATTTGCCGTCATACTTTTTCAGCCAGTGGGAAATGTGCTCGATGTCCACCGACTGGTTCTCGGTCTCGATGGCCTTCTCCACCGGGATGACGTGCATGCCGATGCCGGCACCTCCCGGCGGCACCATGGCGGTGATGTGCTCCAGCGGCAGGAAGGTCATCCGCTCAAAGAAGGCGGTGACCTCGGGATGGTCCTGGATCTGGCTTTTCTGCATGTTGAAGAACTCGGCGCTGCCCGGCACGAACATGGGCAGAACATACTGTTTCTCGTGGCGCTCGTTCTCCCAGTTGTACTCCAGCAGACCGACGTAGCTCATCTGGTAGAGCAGCGGTTCCAGCTCCTCGGCGGATTTGCCGGTGGCCTTGACCAGCTGGGGCAGAGTCATGGGTTTGCGCACCTTCATCTTGAGGGCCACATCGGCCATCTCATCGGTGATGAGCCCCGCCAGTCCCCAGTATTCCGGGTCATCAACGGTGAGGGGACGAAGCTTGGCCGGGATGCGGTCGGTGATCTTCTGGCCCAGTTTGAGAATCTTTTCCCGTGGCTTTTCGTCCTTGGGAATCTTGAAGGGCAGCTTGCTCTCATCCAGAGGGAAATGGGTCTCACTCATGGTCGGCATCCTTTCTCTTTGCAGGTTTGTATTACAGGGTGTCCTTGTTCTTCCAGGCGGCGACTTCGGTGCGCAGCCAGTCGGCCCACTGGTCGATGCCCTCGCCGGTGCGGGCAGAGATGGGAATGATCCTGGCGTTGGGGTTGCGCATGTGGACGTACTCCCGGCATTTGTCCATGTCAAAGTCAAAGTAGGGCATGACGTCGATCTTGTTCACCAGCACCACATCGCAGATGGTGAACATCAGGGGATATTTCAGCGGCTTGTCATGGCCTTCCGGCACCGACAGGATCATGGCGTTTTTCACTGCGCCGGTATCAAACTCCGCCGGGCAGACCAGGTTGCCCACGTTTTCCAGAATGGCCAGGTCCACATCCTCCAGCCCCAGGCCTTCCAGGCCCTGGCGGGTCATGTCGGCATCCAGATGACACATGCCGCCGGTATGCAGCTGGATGGCCTTGGCACCGGTCTCAGCGATGGCCCGGGCGTCCACATCCGAGTCGATGTCCGCCTCCATCACGCCGATGCGTAGTTCATCCTTCAGCGCCGCAATGGTACGGCGCAGGGTGCTGGTCTTGCCCGACCCCGGGGAGGACATAAGGTTGAGCAGAAACACCCCTTTTTCTTTCAGCTGGCGGCGCATCTCATCAGCCTGACGGTCGTTGGATGCAAACACGCTCTGCTTGATCTCGAGCACTTTCACCTTGTCCACAACAAGCATCCTTTCTCTGGCTCTGCCACACACAGGCGCAGGCCCGGGCAGAATTTTCCATTTATTGTGAATAGTTTAACACTCCATGCCCCCCGCGGTCAACAAAGCCGCACAGATTCAGTAAAGATATGAAAAGCAGGGCTTTCTATTGGGCGAAATGTATGATAAAATTTCAGCATGGTATGTGGTATAGCCACAGCCCAGAAAGGAGTGCCGGAATGGAATTTGAAAAGCTGTCGGCCCCCAGTCTCAAGGATCTGTTTGTCCAGCAGCTGCGGGGGATGATTTTGTCCGGGGAGCTGCCGGTGGGAACCCCACTGCCCCCCGAGCGGGATCTTGCCCGCCAGATGCAGGTGAGCCGTGCGGTGGTCAACGGCGGCATGGCGGAACTGGCCAAACAGGGCTTTGTGGAGGTGCGCCCCCGTCAGGGTGCCGTGGTGGCCGACTACCGGCAGCACGGGAATCTGGACACGCTCATCGCCATCATGGAGTACCAGGGCGGCGTACTGGGCAACGAGGAAGTCCAGTCTATTCTGGAAGTCCGCCGGGCGCTGGAACATCTGGCCGTTTCCAACACCATCCGCCGGGCTTCCCGGGAGGATCTGGACCGTCTGGGCAAGCTGCTGGCCGCCATTGCCGAATGCGATACTCCCGCCCAGGCGGCGGAGGCTGCCTGGAACTACCAGCACGAACTGGCCCTGGTGAGCGGCAACAGCATCCTTCCCCTGATTTACTATTCCTTCAAGTCGCCGGTCATCACCCTCTGGACCCGGTTCTGCCGGCTGTACGGCATCGAGGCACTGTGCCGCAACACCGAGACTCTTTACGACCTCATCTGTGCCCGGGATCAGGAGGGCGCCGCCCGGTGGATCGACGAATACCTGGGACAGGCTATCTCGGGCGGGCAGCAGATCTACTGCGAATGATTTTTTCCTCTGCGTCGGTACAGACAGAAAAACGCACATCGGATGATCGTCCTTCCGATGTGCGTTTTCGTATTCTGAGCCCATGTATCGGCCGTTTTCACGACTGTTCTCTGTCCGATGCCGGAACGCTTTCCTCTTCCGCCGGGCAGGTGATTTCCATGATATCCTCAATCATGCGGTGGAGCAGCATGGCCTGCTCGGTGGGCGCCGCCGTATAATAGACTTCCTTGCCCTCCCGCCGGTTCACAATCAGTCCCGCAGACCGCAGCTGCCGGAGATGATGGGACACCGCCGGGCTGCTCATCTGTACCATGGCGGAAAGATTGGTGACACATTCCTCGCAGTGGCACAGCAGCCAGAAAATACGGATGCGGCTGCCGTCCCCCAGCTGCTTGAACACCTCCGCCACCGTCTGGAAGTTTTCCACACTGGGTACCCGGCTGCTTTGCTGTTCCATGGCCTGTCGGTGGTCATGGGGCAATGTTTGCTGTGCCATACTGCTCTCCCCTCTTTCCATCTTATCATACCACAGATTTCCACCCACGAAAACCCGGGGCATCGCCGTTTCCCCGCCTCCATCTCCGGGGCTGGGGCAACCCTTTTTATAGAAACAGGCTGCCCATCTGTGCTTACTCACAAACAGTCAGCCCTTGCTATCTGGGATGCCTTATTTCAGCAGATCAGCCAGCCGGGCCAGGCGGCGGACCGCCTCGTCCAGAACCTCCTCCGACCGGGCAAAGTGCAGCCGGATCAGATGGTTCACCGGCTCCCGGAAGAAGCTGGAGCCCGGCACGGCTGCCACGCCGATTTCCCGGATCATCCACTCGCAGAACTGCAGGTCGGTGTACCCTGCAAACTGGGGCAGGTTCAGGAAATCCTGAATATCCACCAGCACAAAATATGTGCCCTGGGGAATGTTGTGCTTGAGGCCGATTTTGTCCAGCCCCGCCAGCAGGTGGTCCCGCTTGGCGGTGTACAGGGCCAGCAGGTCATCATAATAGGACTGGGGGAACTCCAAGCCCACCACAGCCGCCTCCTGGAGGGGCGCGGGAGCCCCCACCGTCAGGAAGTCATGGACCTTCTTGGCTCCTTCCACCACATAGGCAGGTCCGATCAGGTACCCCAGCCGCCAGCCGGTGATGGAATAGGTCTTGGACAAGGAATTGCAGGTAATGGTGTGGTCGTACATTCCGGGCAGGGATGCCATGCAGACATGATGGTTGGGGGCATAAACCAGATGCTCGTACACCTCGTCGGTAATGACAAAAGCGTCATATTTCAGGGCCAGTTCCCCGATGTCCATCAGTTCCTGCCGGGTAAAGACCTTGCCGCAGGGGTTGGAGGGGTTGCAGACAATAATCCCCTTGGCGCCCTGGCGGAAGCCTTCCTCGATGATGGAACGGTCAAACTGATAGTCCGGCGGCACAAGAGGCACATAGATCGGCTCTGCCCCCGACAGGATCGCGTCGGCGCCGTAGTTTTCGTAAAAAGGGGAAAAGACCAGGATTTTGTCTCCCGGGTTGCAGATGGTCATGACAGCGCACATCATCGCCTCTGTGCCGCCGCAGGTCACCACGATCTCCTTGTTGGGGTCCACCTGCCGGCCAAAGGCCTTGGACTGCTTTTGGGCCAGGGCTTCCCGGAAATTCTGGGCACCGTAGGTCACCGCATACTGGTGAGGGCCTGTGTAAGCCACCCGGGCCAGGGCATCCAGCATTTCCCGGGGCGGGTCAAAGTCCGGGAATCCCTGGGAAAGGTTGATTGCACCATATTGATTGCTGATGCGGGTCATCCGGCGGATCACTGAATCCGTGAAGGTCCCCACGCGGTCACTCAATGCAGGCATAACATGGTTCCTCCTTGATCATTCAACAGGATGCCCCTATCATAGGCCCACACCGCACAATAGTCAAGGCGGGGGTTACGCTGGAAAAGGATCTATCTCCGGTTCAGGCACGCATCTGCTGGAGTTCCCGGCGCAGGCGGGGCCAGAGAACGGTAAAGAACATGAGCAGACTGAACCCGGCCCCCACAAAATCCGAGATGGACCCGGCATAAAACACCGACTCCACCCCGCCTATATGGGGCAGTACCAGCAGGCAGACTGCGTAGACCAGCTTGCGGAAGATGGAGATGGGGAAGGCAAACCGGACCTTTCCCATGGCAGTGAGTCCGTCCACCAGCGCATACTGGACCGCCACGCCGATCAGGGCCAGGGTATACCGGCGCAGGCAGAGCGATGCCATTTCCAGCAGTGCGGCATCCTGCAGAAACAGTCCGGCAAACCATCCGGGAGCCAGCTGGACGGCCACTTCCAGAAATCCGATGTACGCTCCGCACAACACGAACACCCAAAGAAAAGACTGCCGGGCCTTGCGCACATTGCCCGCCCCGTAGTTGTAGCTGAACAGAGTACCGCAGCCGGTGGTGATGCCCTGGGACGGGCAGAACACAATGGTAAGGAAACTCTGCACCACGGTGGCGCATGTGATCCAGGCGTCGCCCTGTTCCCCGCCATAGCGCCGCAGCACAATGTTGAGCAGGATAATAATCATGTTATCCAGCAAAGTGATGAGAAAGGACATGGAGCCGGTGGCTATGATCCTCCGGCAGATTTTTCCCTGGAGGCGATGCAGGCGCAGCCGGACCGGCATTTCCGGTCGGCAGAGCTGAAAAAGCACATAAACCGCCATCAGGCACTGGGCAATGACCGTGGCAATGGCAGCGCCCCGCACTCCCAGACCCAAACCGAAAATCAGCAGCGGATCCAGAATCACGTTGGTAAGGGCCCCAATGATGACGGCGATCATCCCCTTGCGGGCAAAGCCCTGGGCCAGAAGAAACTGATTCATGCCCACCCCCAGCAGAGAGGCCAACGTTCCCAATATATAAATGGTAAAGTAGGCGGAGGCATAGGGGTACAGGGCATCACTGCATCCCAGCAGATAGAGAAGGGGTCTGCGCAGAGGCAGCAGTACCGCCGTGACGGCTACCGCGATGCCAACCACCAGCCAGAAAGCATTGCCCAGTGCCTGCTCCGCCCGGCGCTGATTTTTCTGGCCCAGGCTGATGCCCATGAGAGACGCGCCGCCGATGCCCACCATATAGGCAAAGGCAGTGATGGCGGTCAGGGCCGGGGCACAGATTCCGATAGCCGCCAGGGCCTGTTCCCCGCCCTGGGGTATGCGACCCACAAAAATCCGGTCCACAATACTGTACAAAAGATTGAACGCCTGCCCGACCATGGCCGGGACTCCCAGCCGCAGCACCAGGCTGCGCACCGAATACCGCTCCATCAGTTCCCGGGTCGTTGTATATTCCGCCATACTCCATGTGGCCGGAAAAGGCCCGCAACACCTTTTCCGGCCGTCTTTCCCTCCCCTTTTGTTCCGGCCGCCCCCGGCGACGGGAAAACATTTCTTTCATCATACTCGGATCAGTGCAAAATGCAAGTACGCACCCGATGTTCAGCTACTTACCGGCAGGAAAGCATCCGGGCACGGGCCTTTCCATTTTTTTACTTTCCATCGGCAATTTCATACTATCCGTCAGGTAAGTGGATTTCGGATCCGTTAGTATCGCACTTTCATGTTCGTACTTGTTTTTCCTCCTGCACTTGTTATGATAATAGTATCCGGAGCGGTCCACCGACTGTACCCGCACAGAAAGGAGATCCTGTACCTATGGCAAAAGATTTTGGTGTAAAGCCCTACCTGTTCCCCATGCCGACCTATATGATCGGCACATACAACGAGGATGACTCTGTGGATGTCATGATGATGGCCTGGGGCGGCATCTGCGCGGAGGACATGGTTGCCCTCAACCTGGAAGCTGAGCACAAGACTGTCGCCAACCTGGAGACCCGCAAGGCCTTTACTCTGGCCGTTCCCGGCGCCGATACCCTGGCTGCCTCGGACTTTTTGGGCATTGCCAGCGCCAACAAGATGGCGGACAAGTTTGCCCGCACCGGCCTGCATGCCGTCAAGAGCCAGCGGGTGGATGCCCCCGTCATTCTGGAATATCCCCTGACCCTTGAGTGCGAGGTTGTGGAGATGCAGTCCCAGCCTTACGGTCTGCGGGTTTTGGGACGAATTGTCAACGTCATTGCCGATGAAAAGGTGCTGGATGACGCCGGAAAAATCGATGCCGGAAAGCTGCAGGCCTTCGCCTTTGACCAGATGCAGAACGGCTACTATGCCGTGGGGGAAAAGATCGGCCAGGCATGGCACAGCGGCGCCGGCCTCATGAAGCCGTGACCTTTCCGGGCGGAAAACAGCCTATCGCAACAGCAGGGACTGTGGCAGTCCCAACCCCCGGGCCCGGAGCCCACTCCATAAAACAGCAACCACCGTCAAACCCGACGTCATGCCGGGTCCAGCGGTGGTTTTTGTTTTGAGGTGTTTGTCAGGGAATGTATTTCATGCCCCAGCAGAAAATGGCATAAAACACCGGAAGTAGATCTTTTCCCTTTTCGGTCAGGGAATATTCCACCCGGGGCGGAATCTCATTGTACTGTTCCCGGTGTACCAGGCCGTCCCCTTCCAGTTCCTTCAGGGCGTTGGCCAGCATGGTGTTGGTAATGGGGGTCAGCATCTTTTTCAATTCTCCAAACCGCATGGGAGACTGAATGCACAGTTCATAAATGATCTGGAGTTTCCACTTGCCCTGGAGCATCTGGACGACCGGCGTGACCGGACAGTTGCCCTTTTCTGTCAGAAGGACACTGCTCACCCGGCGCTGAAATTCTTCGTAGGTCATGGACGGATTCATGGATTTGCCTTCCTCCGCTGGTATGGTTTTTCGTACCAAGTACAAATATTCTGCGTACTTGAAGCTTATTTTGTTCTTAGTATAATAATTGTATCGGCTTTGTGTTGGCCTGTCAATTTGAATGCTTCTGAAAGGCATTGTTACGCCAGCCAAAGAAGTATCATACATTCTGGTGGTGGAAATTCTCATGGCTGTGTGCATCAAGTCCCAAATTCAGAATATGAATCTGGTCATCGGCTGTACCATCGGATGCAGCTACTGTTATGCCAGAAACAATGTGCGGCGGTTTCATATGATCGAAGATTTTGAGAACCCGGAGTTTTTTCCTGGGAAACTGCGGCTCATGGACAAAGCCCGCCCTCAGATTTTCCTGCTCACTGGAATGAGTGATTTTTCCGGTTGGAAGCCGGAATGGCGGGAGCAGGTGTTTGCCAAAATGGAGCAGAATCCTCAGCACCAGTATCTGTTTCTGACCAAACGTCCGGAGGAGATCCAATTTTCCTCCCGCCTGGACAATGCCTGGTTCGGGGTCACCGTCACATCCCGGAAAGAGAAACACCGGATTGCCGATCTTCGGCAGCATATCCACGGCGGACATTACCATGTCACCTTCGAGCCGATGTTTGACGATATCGGCGCGGTGGACCTTTCGGGCATCGAGTGGATCGTCATCGGAACGGAAACCGGACATCGCAAGGGCAAATCCGTATCCAGGCCCGAGTGGGTGCAAAGCCTGACCGCGCAGGCCCACGCCCTGGGCATTCCGGTCTTTATGAAAGAAGATCTGCTCCCCATCCTGGGGGAAGCACAGATGATTCAGGAATTGCCCCCGGCATTCCAAAAGATTCTGGAGGAACAGCGAAAATGGCAGAAATGACCCAAAACGGCATCCTGATCCGGGATGTCCCGACCAAAAACATCATGACCAAGTCCAGCCTGCCGGTGGGCGGATACTCCGTCAACCCGTATGTGGGCTGCACCCATGGCTGCAAATACTGCTATGCCTCCTTTATGAAGCGTTTTACCGGGCATACCGAGCCATGGGGCACGTTTCTGGATGTGAAACACTGGCCGGAGATCAAAAATCCGCAGAAATACCGGGGCCAACGAGTGGTCATCGGCTCGGTGACCGACAGCTATCTGCCTCAGGAGGAGCAGTTTGGCAACACCCGACGGCTGTTGGAGCAGCTCAAGGACAGCGGCGCGGAACTCCTCATCTGCACCAAGTCGGATCTGGTGGTCCGGGACATTGATCTGCTCAAGGAGATGGGCAAGGTCACCGTATCCTGGTCCATCAACACCCTGGATGAGGACTTCCGGGCGGACATGGACCATGCCGTTAGCATCGGGCGCCGTCTGACCGCCATGAAACAGGTCTACAACGCAGGCATCCGCACTGTCTGCTTCATCGCCCCGGTCTTTCCCGGCATCACCGATTTTGAAGCCATCTTCCACCGGGTGAGAAACCAGTGCGATCTGGTCTGGCTGGAAAATCTCAATCTCCGGGGCGGGTTCAAGCAATCAATTCTGGACTACATCGGGGAAAAGCATCCTGCCCTCCTCCCCCTCTACCAGGAGATCTACAACCATGGCAGCCGGGACTATTTCCGCTCTCTGGAAGCCCGGGCAGAACGTCTTGCTGCCGAGAACGATTGTCCCTTTGTGGACAACGAGCTGCCCTATGGCCGGGCCCGGCAGGGTCACCCGGTGATTGTGGACTATTTTTACCACGAGGAAGTCCGCGGCTCGGATAACACCGGCCGCCGCAATCGAAAGACCTGACGCCGCCGTCATGCCATCGGAGCCTTCCCTTCCCCCTGCCAAAAATCTTTAAGCGGGAGCTGTACCATCAGCTCCCGCTTTTTGCGATTGATTTTCCCACCTTCCTATATAAGGAAAGGCGGTTTTAACCATCCGCAATATTTTTTTCAAAAAAGGGTTGACAAATGAATCACAGAGGGTTATTATGGCATTACAGTTAAACGGTTGTTTAATTGATACGATGAACACATGACAGAGAGGAGTTATCCCAATGAAAAAGACATACAAAATTGATGTAGACTGCGCCAACTGTGCCAATCTGATGGAAAACGCTGCCCGCAAGACTGAGGGCGTCCAGAACGCCACCGTCAACTTCATGACGCAGAAAATGATCGTTGAGTTTGCTGAGGGTCAGGAACCCGCCGGAGTCATGGCCAATGTGGTCCGCGCCTGCAAAAAGGTTGAGCCGGACTGCGAGATCTATCTGTAATCCGATTCTCTATTTCTCCTCGGGCGCCGGGCCCGGTATTCATTGATGACAGAAAGGTTGATTCTTCATGCAGGAATCCATTGTAAACGGCTTGCTGGTCGTTGTTGCCCTCCTTGCCGTGGTTCTTCAGATCATCGGCGCAAAGCCTTCCGCCAATATGACCCGAAAACAGAAAATCATGCTCCGGCGTATTCTGGCTGCCACTCTCCTGCTGCTGGTTCTTCAGGTGCTGGGCCCTTCCGCTTTCGATGTGTTCGGCGTTGCGGGCCGGTGGATCCGGCTGGGAATTTTCCTGGTCGATTACCTGGTCATCGGCTATGACATTCTGCGCAAGGCCTACCGGGGCATCCGCAACGGCCAGGTCTTTGACGAGAACTTTCTGATGGCCGTGGCTACCCTGGGCGCCCTGGCTCTGGCAATCTATGAAAACGGCGATTATCTGGAAGCCATCGCCGTCATGCTGTTCTACCAGATCGGTGAATGGTTCCAGTCCTACGCCGTGGGCAAGAGCCGCCGCAACATCAGCGAGCTCATGGACATCCGCCCCGACTACGCCAACGTGGAACAGGACGGCGCTCTGGAACAGGTTGACCCGGACGAGGTGGCCATCGGTACCGTCATTGTGGTACAGCCCGGCGAAAAAGTTCCCATCGACGGCGTGGTGGTGGACGGCGATTCCACTCTGAACACCGCCGCCCTCACCGGCGAGAGCCTGCCCCGGGATGTCCATGCCGGGGACGAGATCATCAGCGGCTGCATCAACATGACTGGCCTGCTTCACATCCGCACCACCAAGGAATTTGGCGAGAGCACCGTGTCCAAGATCCTGGATCTGGTGGAAAACGCCTCCTCCCGCAAATCCAAGTCGGAGGACTTCATCTCCCGCTTTGCCCGGATCTACACCCCCGCTGTCTGCTATGCCGCATTGGCCCTGGCCGTGCTGCCCCCTCTGGTGCAGATGTTTGTTTTGGGCATGGATGCCGGCTGGGAGACCTGGATCTACCGTGCCCTCACCTTCCTGGTCGCCAGCTGCCCCTGTGCCCTGGTCATCTCCATCCCCCTCTCCTTCTTTGCCGGCATCGGCGGAGCCAGCAAGGCTGGCATCCTGGTAAAGGGTTCCAACTATCTGGAAACCTTGTCTCAGACCAAAGTGGTAGTTTTTGATAAGACCGGCACTCTGACCCAGGGTGTCTTTGAGGTCAACGGCATCCATCACAACGAAATAGAGGACGAGCGGCTGGTGGAATACGCCGCTTTGGCCGAGAGCGCCTCCTCCCATCCTATCAGCAAAAGCCTGCGCAAGGCCTACGGCAAAGAGATCGACCGCAGCCGGGTCTCTGACATTCAGGAGATCAGCGGCAACGGCGTCATCGCCAAGGTGGACGGCATGGAGGTTGCTGCCGGCAACGACAAGCTTATGGCCAGGCTGGGCATTCAGGCCATTCCCTGCCACAGTGTAGGCACGATCATCCACATGGCCATTGACGGCAAATATGCCGGACATATCGTCATCTCGGATGTGATCAAACCCAACTCCCGCCAGGCCATCCAGTCCCTGAAGGCGGCTGGCGTGCGCAAGACTGTCATGCTCACCGGCGACGCCAAGAAGGTGGCCGACCAGGTTGCCGAGACCCTGGGCATCGATGAGGTGTACAGCCAGCTGCTGCCCGCCGACAAGGTGGCCAAGGTGGAGGAGCTTCTGAACGCCAAGACCAGCGAGAAGGCACGCCTCGCCTTTGTGGGCGACGGTATCAACGACGCCCCTGTTCTGCGCCGGGCCGACATCGGCATTGCCATGGGCGCCATGGGTTCCGATGCTGCCATCGAGGCCGCCGACGTGGTCCTGATGGACGACGATCCTTTGAAGATTGCCAAGGCCATCAAGATCAGCCGCAAGTGCCTGAACATCGTCTACCAGAACATTGTGGTGGCCATCGCCATCAAGCTTCTCTGCCTTGTCCTGGTGGCTCTGGGCTTTGCCAGCATGTGGCTGGCGGTCTTTGCCGATGTGGGCGTCATGATTCTGGCTGTTCTCAATGCCATCCGGGCATTGTTTGTCAAGAATCTTTGATGCCTCTTTTCCACAGCAATCCAACCGTAAAACTTCTTTCTGATCTGATTTCACAGTCAGCTGCAAAGTCTGATATAAAAAAGATGGAGCTTCCGGAGAGCAAGATTCTCTGGAAGCTCCATTTTCTTTTGTTGGAATTTCTGCGGGCTTTTTCACCGGGCAGGCACATTTTTACGTTATTTCGTCACTCTACTTATTCTAAACCAATGGTCGAGATGGGGAAACCTCTGGTCGGTTGAGAATCCGGAACGGTGCATGTACAATAAAGACAACGAAACAAGCAAAGGAGCAGGTCCCATGAAGAAAACGCTAGGTATGTTAATTTCCGAAACCCGCAAGCAAAAAGGCATGACACAGTTGGAACTGGCTGAAAAGATGGGCGTCACCGACAAGGCCGTCTCCAAATGGGAGCGGGACCTGTCCTGTCCGGATGTGAGTTCTCTGCCCACACTGGCGCAAGTGCTGGACCTCTCGCTGGATGAGCTGATCCAGGGGAAATCCGAGAAGTCGGAAACCGGGAACAAAATTGCTTCCCTGGTCGGTACAATTCTCAAAGGAGTGGCACTGGCCATGGGCGTGGCTGTCGCAGTCCTTTCTGTCCTGAACGCAATCACTCCACAGCAGGCTCTTCCCATGCTGGGACTGGGACTTGCCTGCCTGGCCGTTCACGCCATGGAAGATCGATCATGAAAGATTGCATTTTCCAGACAAAAGGGCCTTCCTGCGTTTTTGAGGCAGGAAGGCCCTTTCGTTGGTATGGACTGGTGACGCGCCCCTGCCGGTTCCCGTTTCAGGGCCGGAGGCTTACACCTGGGTAAAGACCTTCGCCATGATCTTCCAGCCGGTCTCGTCCTTCTTCAGGGCATGAAAATCCACATAATCCGCGCCAAAATAGTTTTCCAGCGTGACACGGATCACGGCAACGTCGTTCACCACATCCAGAATGTCTACCTGGGCCCTGGAATCGGCGGGTCCGGCCTGGGTGGCGCCGTCAAAGCAGGACCACCGGTGCGCCGTAAGTGAAGCGGGTAAGAGATCGGATGGTGGCCAGTGCCTCTTTACTCTTGAGAATATAGATTTTCTGAGGTTGGTAATTGACCGCCGTCGGAGCAAGCTGTCCGGCTTTCAGGATTTTTTCCATGACTTCCGGCTCGATGGGGCGGTCAGAGAAAGACCGGACGGAATACCGTTCCGTGGCCAGCTGTAAAAAGTCCATTGTTTCCCTTCCTTTGGGGCCTTCTGCCCCTCTGCTCATTTCTGGATGGTATTGGAGTTCTGATTGTATGCCTTGGCCACGCACTTCCACTGGTCGTCCAGTTTCAGCAAAATCAGCACATCGGTAAAGCCGATGCTGCCGCCCCAGCCTTCTTCCAGCACCCGGGCAACTGCCAGGTTTTCCTCCACCATCAGCACATCCACACGGGCCTTGAACTTCGGGTTGCCGGGTGTGGTGTCCACGTTATGGTAGAACTGCTGGATGGAACCGTGTTCCAGCACACCGTTCAGCCGGCCGAACAGTACAGCCTCATCCAGAAAGAGTTCCTTGGCATACTTGCTGTCGCCCTCGGCCACACTCTTGACAAACTTCATGGCGGCTTCTTCCACTGCCTGATATTCCTCGATGGCAGATCTCGTGGTAGTTTCCCTCCTGTAAATCAGAAATTCAGTTTATATAAAGCGGTTTCGCCTTATACCATAGTTGCCGCACCGCCCGGCAGGCGGCGCTCCGGAGCCGGGACACAGCCCCATGGGCATGGTTCCGGCCCTCAGAATTGACTTTGTTTTTGGATGATACTATAATCATAGCAAGCACAGGAAAGAAAACAAGTACGCACACGAAAGTGCGATACTTACATGAACGTTCAATACTTACACGGAGGAAAGTATAAAATGGGACAGCGCTGTATTGCAAACGAATGTCTTGGCACGACAGGGTTCAGCTATACCCTGTCGCTCATCAACGGGAAATACAAGATGACCATCCTCTACACTCTCATGGAATTCGGCGTCGTCCGCTTCAATGAGATGAAAAAGTACATTGGAGAAATCTCCTACAAGACCCTGAGCTCCACCCTGAAAGAGCTGGAGGCAGACCAGCTGGTCCACCGGGAGGAATACCCTCAGATCCCACCCAAGGTAGAATACAGCCTGACCGAGCGTGGCAAATCCCTGATCCCTATTCTGGATGGAATGTGCGAGTGGGGAGACAAGAACAGATTGCCGAAGAAAGAAAAACAGTGAAAAAGGCGGTTTCTCTCCTGCAGGAGAGAAACCGCCTTTTTTTGGCGCCGAATAGGCATCAATGAGTTCCTGGTTGTACTCCACACCGGCTTCCTTCAAAGCGGCCAGGAGATCCACCTCCAGGGTGGCACACTGGCCGGAGCCGGAACCGCCGGTGATCCACTGGGTGGCGGACCAGCCAAAGACGTTCACCTTGTTGACGTCCTTGCTCAGTGGCAGAACACTTTCCTCATTGCGCAGCAGTACAGTTCCTTCTGCCTGGATCTGTTCTGCCAGGGTGTTGCCGGCCTGCAAAAGCTCATCGCTGAGCTCCGCACGGCTGCCCATAAACTGGTCCAGCGTACTGCGGAAAGCAGCGCAGGCAATGTTGACGCCCAGCCCCAGAACCAGCAGGATGCAGATCACTGCCAGATTCAGCTTGCCGGGTTTCTTGACGGATTTGCTGTTCATCTATTTTCCTCCTTCATTTTTGCCGCTCCCCTTCGCCAATTCAGCGGGCGCGGCGTTCTGGATACCAGTATATTTTCTTCTGCCGGCTTCTTGGCAAAAATTTCGTAACTGGTTATTTTTCCTTCGCGTTTGACATGTTGCATAATTATTTTTTACTTTATAGCCAATTTTAGTGTTAAGTTGTTGTGCATATTCACAAGAAGCAAAACTGCCCTGGCAGGATGTTCCCACCAAGGCAGTTTGCACAGATGTTTTTTTCAGTCCGGCAACGGAAGCAGAATGCTGAGGGTAAACAGGTTGTCCTCGGTGGAAATATCCATGGACCCGCCATACCGCATGGCGATCTGACGGATGCTTTCCAGTCCAAAGCCGTGGTTCCGGGCATCCTTTTTTGTGGATATGATGCGCTCCTTGTCTTTGCGCAGATCATGGGCAAAGTAGTTTTCAGCCTGAATAAACACAGCCCCCAGACGCTTTTGTGCAGTAACTGAAATATTCCGGGCGTCCGCGTCGGGAACCTGCTCGCTGGCCTCAATGGCGTTGTCCAGGGCATTGCCGAACAGGGTGTACAGATCCACCGGGCTGATGAATTCCAGAAGTCTGCCGTCGGCCATCCAGGTGCACTCGATCTGATGCTTCTCGCACAGCAGACTTTTCTCGGTCAGCACCGTATCCAGAACCCGGTTGCCTGTTTTGACAGAGCAGTCGTATATCATGGCGGACCGTTCCAGTTCCTGCAGGCTTTCCTCCCGCTCCTCCGGGTTTGAAACCAGGCGCAGTGCCGATACCTGATGTTTGAGGTCATGGCATTTGCGGTTGATGATGTCGATGGTTTCCTGGGAGAGATGGTACTGGTCCTCCATCTGGATGCGCAGCCGACGTTCCGCCTCCGCAGCCGCCGCCAGATTCAGTTCCCGCCGCTGCTCCATTTGCAGCCACAGCAAAAACTGACAGCTGCACAGGTCATAGGCCAGGCTTAAGGGATAGGCAAAGTTCTCCCGCAGTCCCGGCAGGTAGCGGAAGGGATAATTCAGCACCAGTCCCATAATCAGCATCAGGCTCAGCACAATGACGGCTTTCCGCCATGTGACCAGATACCGGCCGTTATGTGCCAGCTTTCTGGCCGGAAAGATCCAGCTCAGCGCCATGGTTGCCGCCAGCAGAATCCAGTTCAGGCTCATATTGAATGGGCCTGTTCCGTAATTACCCATAATCACAGAAAGGCAAAACTCTGTGTGCTGCACGGCATACACGCAGGCCATGCCGAACAGCCTGTCCTGCCGGTTAAGCTTTGTGCAGACCGCAAAAATCAGCAGCGAGGCACACAGGGGCAGGACAAAGTAGAGAACCTGAAACAGGGCATTGACCCAAAACTGGGTAAAGAGGTGTCCCGCCTCCTGCCAGTCGTACAGCGCATTCAACACGCCTCCCAGCAGAAAACAGACCACTTCCGAAACCGCCAGACGGACTTTCCAGTTGGGCCGGTGTTCCAGCGGCAGCACAAACACCGCCGTGCAAAGCGCCATGCCCTGCATGAAATCCGCCTGAAATACCTGTGATATAAAAGCT
>JFBN01306661.1_pt1 | contig 19210 bp, 22 predicted proteins | sample 768741 | NCBI WGS metagenome assembly JFBN01 (sample SAMN01983846, study PRJNA193217) | chicken gut metagenome | biome: terrestrial biome; isolation source: ceca of Broiler chicken | host: Gallus gallus | place: United Kingdom: England | collected 2010-09-07
CTGAATTGTCGAAAGAAAGCGATATTATTTCCACAGGACAAAAAATCTATGCAAAAACGCACGCGGAATTGTTGAATACCATCCTTCATAAAAATCCACCGATGCGCGGCTACATGAAAGCAGGGTATAGGCTTGATGCAGACCATCTGATCTGGATGATTCGGCTCGATAATTGTATTCGCGGGAATTGGACAAATGAAGAGATAAACGAAAATACGATTGTCGAACGCTACCATGGAACAGAAGAAGTATTGAGCGATTATGATACCCCATGCGGAGAGCGAATCGCATTTCAGGTTATCCGAGGCGGCGATATTGCTTATTATCTTTTTAAAGGCGTATACGCATTGGACGACGAAAGCACGTCACATGAAAGGATTTGGCGAAAAGTCAGCGATCAATTTGACTTCAAAAAATACATATAGTATCATTCTGTTTTCGGGATATATATAAGGGCTTCGCAACATGAAGCCCTTATAACGTTTTAAAAGATATTCGAGAGCGAAAGGGCGTACGAGGCGGGGAGCGTTTCGGCGAGATGCAGAAGGATCTCTATCTTCGGGAGCGCAAGGTCGTAGTCTCCTTCCGCAACGAGGCGCACCGTCTCGGAGAGCGTGTCGTCCACACGGTTTACGTCGTTGTGCGGCAGCCACACGTGCAGCTTTTCCTTGCGCGCCTCCCAGGCGGTGCGCACCGCCTCCGCGTCGCCGCCCGTCGCGTTCCCGCCGTCCGTCTTTTCGTACAAAGTGCGCAGCTCTTCGTGAAAGTTTTCGAAACTGTTTGTCACATAGATGTTTTCGAATACCGCCGCGCCGATCAGCAGAAGGAGCGCCGCGGCGATCGCCGCAAGTGATTTGATCATGGTGCCTTCCTTATGTAGCGGACGGCGGAAAAGCGCGGTACCATGTCCGCGTTCTCCGTCTTCCCGCGCGGGCATGGGTGCGCGGGAGGGCAGGCGGAGCGGCTACCATGTCTTGCCGTCGGGGTATGTCACGTTCAGCGTGCGGAACTTTTCGCCCTTTTCCTGTAAATACAGTTTTCCCGTGCCGTCGGCGGTGAGCACGAGCACCTTTTTTATCTTCTTCACGCCCTCTTTGCGCAGGACGCCCTCAAAAAAGTTCTGTTCCAGTCCCGTGAGCGCAAGGTTCTTGCCGTCGAATCTTCCGTTGTCGATGATGACGAGCGGGAGCGACGTCTGCATCTGTTCGTAGTTCTCTTTCGGCAGCGCCGAGAACGTGCCGTTGGATTCATACAGCGCATAATCGATGCAGTCGAGGGAGAAATACCCCGCGGAGCGGAGCGATTCGATGAGATCGGAAACGTCGAGGTTGTTGCGCTTGAGCTGATAATCGTCGATGCCGTTTTTATTGATGACGACGCTCGGCTTTCCGCTGATGAACGATTTCAAAGGCTTGACTTTCAGGTCGATCAGCGTGACGATCTCGTGCAGAACATAGATGGCGAGCACGGAGACGACGCCGTAGAGGAGCGGGATGGACGTATCCGCCATGGGAATACAGGCAAGCTCCGCAATGAGAAGGGTGATGACGAGCTCAAAGGGCTGCATCTCGCCGATCTGGCGCTTTCCCATAAGGCGCATGACGATGAGCAGGACGATATAGATGATCGCCGTGCGGATCATGACGAGTACCATATAAAAAGTATCCGCTTTTTTGAAAAATGTATGCTCATTTGATTGCTTTTTTGCGCAGATCCGTTTATAATATGCGGCAGAAGAGTAGCCAAGGTGCGTTAAGTGTTGCGAAACGGGACGTTGTTCGCAAACGAAAGGGGAATCCCCTGCGGTGCCGCGGCGCGTCCGCTCGAATATGCGCGAAAGCGCGTTCTGAAAGTTGCCGCAAGATGACCTCCGCTCGTTCGGGGACGGCTGCGGCTCGGCGGACCTCCTCAAATGAAGGGAGGTTTTTTTGTATGCTTTTTTCCACCTATTTCCGCGCCCTTTCGGCGGGGAAGAAGACGGCGTTCGTCGCCGTGCTGGCAGCGCTGAGCGTCGTCGTCAACTGTTTTTCCATCGATATCGGCGCAAGCAACAAGATCGCGTTCACATACACGGTCTGCTTCTTTGCGGGGTATCTTCTGGGCGGCGTTCCCGCGTTTTTCGTGGCGCTGTTCGGCGATGTGATCGGGTACCTTGTCAACCCCGTCGGCGTGTACTGGCTGTACGGCGTCACCCTCGGCTTGTACGCTTTTTTAATGGGCGTCGTCATGAACGTGCCGCTCGGGAAGGGACACCGCGCCGCGCCTTACATCAAAGCCGCCGCAGCGCTGCTGCTCGGCTATGCGCTCGTCACGGTCTTTTTGAATTCGCTCATCAATTACTCGTATCTGATGGTATTTGTGTGGAACGGCGCACCGACCAAGACGTTCCTCGTCTACCTCGGCGGCAGGCTCGCGTTCCAGACGATCGTTTACGCCGTCAATTTTGCGATCTGCGTCGTGCTCCTGCCCGTTCTCGTGCATATCGGCAGAACGGGGTCGAAGAACAGGAAAACGCCGCCTGCGGAGGGGGAGGACGAGCGCGTCCGCCCGGGCGTGCACGACCGTCCGGACAATCCATAAAAATTACTTACAGTCAGCCCGATGCGCGTTATCGGGTTGACTTTTTTATTCGCGGCGTGCTATAATGAAACGGATTTTTGAAGGAGACAGCCATGAACTCAGCCTTGCTTGCCGATACGGTGATGTTCGGCGCGAACAGCCGCGGGATCATCATCTTCGGGTTTGAGATCTACTATTACGCCATCTGCATCGTGTGCGGCATGATCGGCGCGGCGGCGCTCTCCGCGCTTCTGATGAAGCGCAGGAACATGTCGCCTGATCTTATCTTCCTCTTGTTTGTCGTGTGCATCCCCACCGCGGTCATCTGCGCGCGGCTCTTTTCCTGCCTTACCGATCCGAAGATCGGCATTCAGAATTTCTTCCGTTTCCGCGACGGCGGACTCTCCGTCACGGGCGGCGTTTTGGGCGGCGTCTTTGCAGGCTTCGTCGTCTGCCGCATCAAGAAGGTGAGCTTTCTGCGGGCGGCGGACTGCGTCGTCGTCAATATCCTCATCGCGCAGTCGCTGGGCAGATGGGGGAACTTCTTCAACGGCGAAGTGTACGGCGCGGAGGTCACGAATCCCGCGCTCCAATGGTTCCCGTTCGCGGTGCCCATCAGCCATCTTGCGGGCGCGGGCGGCATCGACGGCTTTTCCGACCCCAACGCGACGTGGCACTATGCGTTCTTCTTCTACGAGAGCGTGATCAACCTCATCGGCTGGGCGATCCTCTTCACGCTGGCATGGAAATTAAAGAAAAAGCCCAACGGCATCCTCACCTGTTCGTATTTTGTGTGGTACGGCACGGTGCGTTCGATCATGGAGCCGCTGCGGGATCCCGAATTCATTCTCGACAGGGGCGGCGTGATGTGGTCGGAGCTCTTCTCCATCCTCATGGTGGGGCTCGGGATCTGCGCCATCCTCGTGCTGCTCATCCTCAATTTCCGCAAGGAGGGCGCCTTCTTCGGCAGCCGAACGGGCGACCCGTGCGGCATCAGCGAATACATGACGCCCTATAAGGACGACGAACCCTATTATTCCACGATCAATATGTTCGGCGACAAGTATCCGCCCGCACCCCCCAAAAAGAAAAAGGGGGAGGACGGCGGCGCGCCTTCCGGAGCGGCTGACGATGCTCCCGCCGGGGCGTCCGAAGATGAAAAGCCGGAGGACGGCGGAGGCGACGCATGAGGAACCTCACCCTGCTTACCGACCTGTATCAGCTCACGATGGGTCAGGGATATTTTGCGCGGGGAAAGCACACGCAGAAGGCGGTGTTCGATATCTTCTTCCGTCCCAACCGCCTCATCACCTATTCGGTCGCCGCGGGACTCGATCAGGCGGCGGACTATTTGGAAAACCTGCACTTCGACGAGAGCGATATCGCCTATCTCCGTTTGCTCAACATGTTCACGGAGGACTATCTCGCGTACCTCTCCGAACTGCGCTTTACGGGCGACGTGTACGCGGTGCGCGAAGGGGAGATCGTCTTTCCGTACGAGCCCATCGTCACCGTCGTGGCGCCCATGCTCGAGGCGCAGCTCGTCGAAACGGCGCTTCTGACCTTTATCAATCACCAGACACTCATCGCCTCCAAAGCCGCAAAGATCTGCGCGGCGGCGGGCGGCGGGGTCATGGAGTTCGGCCTGCGCCGTGCGCAGGGTGCCGACGCGGGCGTCTACGGGGCGCGCGCCGCCATGATCGGCGGATGCGTCGGAACTTCCAACGTCTATGCGGGCAAGCTCTTTCACGTTCCCGTTTCGGGGACGATGGCGCACAGCTGGGTCATGAACTTCGGAAGCGAGCTGGAGGCGTTCCGCGCCTATGCGGAGAGTTTTCCCGAAAACTGTCTTCTGCTCGTCGATACCTATGATACCCTCCGCAGCGGCGTGCCGAACGCCATAAAAGTGTTCCGCGAGCTGCGCGAAAAGGGGTACGAACCCAAGGGCATCCGTCTCGATTCCGGCGATCTGGCGTATCTTTCCAAAGAGGCGCGTAAGATGCTCGACGACGCCGGGTTTGAAAACGCGATCATCTGCGCCTCGGGCGATCTCGACGAAACGCTCATCCGTTCTCTGAAGGCGCAGGGCGCGCGCATCGATACATGGGGCGTCGGCACCAAGCTCATCACGAGCGCCGATCTCCCCGCGCTCGGCGGCGTGTACAAGCTCGCCGCGGTGTACGAGAACGGAAGGGAGATCCCCAAGATCAAGCTCTCCGACACGACGGAGAAGATCACCAATCCCTCCTTCAAGGAGGTCTACCGCATTTACGACGGCAAGACGGATAAGGCGCTCGCCGATTACATCGTGCGCGCGGGGGAAACGGTGGACGAGAGCAAGCCGCTCACCCTCTTCCATCCCGTCGATACATGGAAGCGCATGACCGTTACGGGATTCCGCGCAAGAAAGCTGCGCGAAAAGCTCATCGAGGGCGGAAAGCGCGTTCAGCCGCGCTATACCATTCCCGAGATCGCCGCATACCGCGCGGGCGAATACGCACGCTTCTGGGAAGAGTACACGCGGCAGGATATGCCGCACATTTATAAGGTCGATCTTTCTCCCGCGCTGTACGAGCTCAAACGCGCGCTCGTCGAAGAGCACGGGCGAGGGTAAGGAGACGAAATGTTCGGACTGTATACCAAGCGCGACGTACAAATGCTGGTTCGCCGCCTCCGCGACGAATACGACGCGGCGCTGAAGGAGCAGAAGGCCGCGTCCGAGGAGCTCAAGGCGGAGAACCGCGCGCTCTCGGCGCGCGTCTCGGAGCTCGAAGGGGAGCGCGGCAGCGTTTCCGAGGCGCTCGTGCACGCCGTAAAGGAGGGGGAGCGTATCAAAGAGGAAGGTTCCCGCGCGGCGGAGAACGGACAGAAGGAATTTGCGCTGCTCGCCGAAAAGTGCCGCTTGTTCCTTGCAAAACTCATGCAAAAATATCCCGACGAAGAGGATACGCAGGCGTTCGCCGCCTTCGTCGAGTCGCTCTCGGGCGCGCTCGGCGAGGAGGAAGAGGAGAGCGGGCTGGATATGGACGAAGTGCTCGCTCCCAAACAGCCCCTCGATCTGGGAAAGCTCTGTAAAGATCTCGGACTGATGGAGGACGGCGAATGACCAAAAACCAGATGAAACGTTACAAATACATCATGGCGGGGCTGGGCGGCGCGCTCATCTTTGCGGTGCTGCTCGCCGTCGATCTTGCGACCAAGGCGTGGGCGGAGTGGTATGAGTTTGCCTACGGGCTCAACCAGCCCTCGTACTTCCTCGGGTTCATCAAACTCACCTATACCCAGAACCGCGGCATCGCCTTCGGCATCGCGAGCGACGATCCGCTCGTCATGTCCATCATCATCGCCGTCACCATCCTGCTGGCGATCCTGCTCATCGTCGCTTTTTTCACGATCTTCCGCAACAACATGCCCGTGCGCATCTGTCTCGCCACCGTCGAGGCGGGCGCCGTCGGAAACATCATCGACCGTCTTTGCCTGGGCTACGTGCGCGACTTTCTCGACGTCCGCCCGATCGGATTCGGCATCTGCAACATCGCCGATTTTTATATCGTGTTCGGCGTCATCGTTATTGCGTTCATCATCCTTTTCATCGGCAAAAACGCGGTGTTCCCGCTCAAAAAATCGTGGCGGGAGCAGGCAAGAAAGGAAGATGAGGAGCGCGACCGCATGAACGGACATTCCGGAGATGCGCATCGGGATGAATGAGTACGTCGTAGAAGTTCCCTGCCGTGCGGACGTGTTCGTCAGCGAGCGCGCGGGGCTCACGCGTTCCGCCGTCAAAAAACTGGCGGACGGCGGACATCTCTTTGCGGACGGCGTTCCCGTAAAAGCCGGGCAGCTGCTGAAAGCGGGTGCGAAAGTGACGGTGGAGATCCCCGCGCCCGTACCCATCCGCGCGCAGCCCGAGGATATCCCCGTCGACATCGTCTATGAGGACGAGGATATCGCCGTCGTCAACAAGCCGCAGGGCATGACGGTGCACGCCGGCGCGGGCAGGACGGAGGGAACGCTCGTCAATGCGCTCCTGTACCGCCTGCACTCCCTGAGCGGCATCAACGGCGAGATCCGCCCGGGCATCGTGCACCGCATCGATAAGGATACTTCCGGGCTGCTCGTCGTCGCCAAGAACGACGCCGCGCATCTCTCGCTCGCCGCGCAGATCGCGGAAAAGTCGTGCAAACGCGAATATCTCGCTCTGCTGGAGGGGGTCGTCAGAGAGGAAACGGGGCATATCTCCACGCTCATCGGGCGCGATCCGAAAGACAGGCTGAAAATGGCGGTGCTTCCCGCGGGCGGGCGGCGTGCCGAAACGGATTTTTTCGTGCTGGAACGCTTTCCCGCGAACACGCTCATGCGGTTCGCATTGCAGACGGGGCGCACACATCAGATCCGCGTCCATGCAAAGTATATGGGGCATCCCGTGGTGGGCGATCCCGTATACGGCTATAAAAAACAGCGGTTTTCGCTCAACGGACAGCTCCTGCACGCATACCGTCTCACGCTCACGCACCCGAGAACGGGGGAGCGGCTCACCTTCGAGGCGCCTCTTCCCGAGTATTTTGAGCGCGTGCTTGCGATCCTGCGGCGGGAGAGCGCGAACGGACATTAAGGGAGAAGGATATGTTGATTCTCAATCAGGACGAAATGCGGCGCGCGGTCACGCGGCTTGCGATGCAGGCGGTGGAGGCGTGCAAGGGTACGGACTTCGTGCTCGTCGGGATCCGTACGCGCGGGGTCATTCTCGCCCGCAGGATGCAGAAGGAGATCGCGCGGCTCGAGGGCGCCGAGCTCCCCGTGGGCATCCTCGATATTTCGCTCTACCGCGACGATCTGCTCGAAGGCTGCGACGCGGTGTTCAAGGGCAGCGAGATCGGGTTTCCCATCGAGGGCAGGCAGGTCGTGCTGTGCGACGACGTCCTCTATACGGGCAGAACGGTGCGCGCGGCGCTTGCGGCGCTCTCATCCATGGGCAGGGCGGGCGCGGTGCGCCTGTATACCCTTGTCGACCGCGGGCACAGGGAACTCCCGTTCCGTGCGGACGGCGTCGGCAAAAACGTTCCCACGTCCAAAAAGGAGCGCGTTGTGGTGCGCTTTGCCGAAACGGACGGCGAGGACGGCGTATATCTCTTCAAGAGCGGAGAATAAATTTGTCAAAAACGGCGGACAGCCGTTTTCGGAGGTACATAAATATGGCAAAGAAAACAGAAAACAAACAGCAGACGACGCAGCACAGACGTTCCGCGCCTTCCCGCGTGAGCATCGTCGACCTTCTCGCGTTCCTTGCGCTGGCGGCGTCGGCGATTCTGCTCGTGATCGGTCCCATTCTGAAATGGGTCCTGGCGAATACGGGCGGCACAGTCGTCATGCAGGCGCTCAATCTCGTGCAGCAGTACTGCGTGCTCGCGGCGATCGCCATTCCCGGCTGGTACTTCGTGCGCGGGAAGCGTAAAGCGTGGCGGATCGCATACTTTATTTTCCTTGCGATCTATGTCGCGGGCACCATCCTCGGCATGACGCTGGGCATCTGAAAATACGATCGGAGAGAAAACGGCTTTTCCAGCCGTTTTTTCTTTACAAATCAGCGGATTTTTTTTATAATAAAGGGGAAACAAACATACAGAAAAGCGCAGCGGGAGAGAGGTATGAAACCTGTCATTGCGATCGTAGGGCGCCCCAACGTCGGCAAGAGCACCTTCTTCAACAAGGTCGCGGGGCGAAAAATTTCTATCACGGAAAACAGGCCGGGCGTCACGCGCGACCGTATCACCGTAGACTGCGAATGGCGCGCCAGGCCGTTCACGCTCATCGATACGGGCGGCATCGAGCTCAAGAGCGAGGATACGATGTGGAAGGAGATCGCCGTTCAGGCGAAAGCCGCCGTCGAGCTCGCGGACGTCATTCTCTTTTTCACGGACGGAAGGGAGGGGCTCACCTCCTCCGATTACGACGTTGCGGACTATCTCCGCCGCAGCAAAAAGCCCGTCGTGCTCGTCGTCAACAAGGTGGACGAATATTCGCCCGATAAACTCTTCGAGTTCTATTCGCTCGGGTTGGGCGAACCGTACGCCGTATCGTCCGAACACTCCCGCGGCATCGGCGACGTGCTGGATACCGCCGTGGAGTTTTTCCCCAAGGGCGAGAGCGCGGAGGACGGCTCTTTGAAGATCGCCGTCGTCGGCAAGCCCAATGCGGGCAAGAGTTCGCTCGTCAATAAGATCCTGGGGCAGGAGCGCACCATCGTCACGCCGCTTGCGGGAACCACGCGCGACGCGGTGGATACCCGCTTCGAACAGGGCGGCAAGGCGTATACCATCATCGATACGGCGGGGATCCGCCGCAAGCGTTCGGTGGAGGACGACGTGGAGTACTATTCCGTGCTCCGCGCCTTCGACGCCGTGCGCCGCGCCGACGTATGCGTGCTCGTGGTGGACGCGGGCGAGGGCCTCACCGAACAGGACGTGAAGATCATCGGCTACGTACACGAGCAGGGCAAACCGAGCGTCGTCGTCATGAACAAGTGGGATACCGTCGAAAAGGATACCCACACCATTGAAAAATTCGAAAAGAAGCTGCGCGACGACCTCAAATTCATGGATTATTTCAAGTCGGTGTATATTTCCGCAAAGACGGGTCAGCGCGTCGACAGGGTGCTCGCCCTTGCCGAGGAGGCGTTTGCGCACGCCAACTTCCGCGTGGCGACGGGGGAGCTCAACGACCTGCTCATGGACGCGATGCGCGTTTCCGAACCGCCTTCCTACCAGGGGCGGCGGCTCAAACTGTATTTTGCGTCGCAGGTCGCGGTATGTCCGCCGCTGTTCGTGCTCATGGTCAACGACGAAGGCCTCATGCACTTTTCCTACGAGCGCTATCTCGAGAATACCATCCGCGGCGCTTATGACTTTTCCGGCACGCCCATCCGCATCCAGGTGCGCAACAATAAGGAGCAATCATGAAGGAGATCGCCTTTTCCGAACTGTGGTACTGGCTGCTCCTGATGGCGGTCGTATGCTATTTCATCGGGTGTTTCAATTTTGCCGTGCTCATTGCAAAAACGAAGCATAAAGACGTGCACAAGATCGGCAGCGGAAATCCCGGCACAATGAACATGACGCGCGAATTCGGGCTCAAAGTCGGGCTCATCAACTTCCTGTGCGACGCCTGCAAGGGCGGGATCCCCGCCGTGATCAGCTATTTCATCTTCCGCGATTACGTCTTTGCGGGAACGGCGGTCGCCGTCTCGGATTTTACGCGGTATTTCTGCGGCGTGTTCGTCATCATCGGGCATATCTGGCCCGTCACCATGAGGTTTCAGGGCGGAAAGGGCATTGCCTCCTCGCTCGGACTGCTGTGGTTCTGCCTCTCGTGCGATAGCGCCTGGAATATCCTCTTCGCGCTTCTTGCGCTCATCGGCGTCGTACTCTATATCGCGTTTACGGAGTGGGGCTCGATGGGGTCGCTCCTTGGCGTGAGCGGGCTCTCCGTATGGCAGGGGCTCATCTTCTTTTTCCGTTACGAGGCAGTCATCGGAAACGTATGGGTCATCCTGATGTTTGTCCTGCTGCTCCTCCTCAATTTCCTCACATGGTTCGCGCACCGCAAAAATCTCGTGCGCCTGTTCGCCGGCGAGGAGCACCGCACCTCCGTGAAAAAACTATCCAAAGGAAAACGCGGCACGCAGAATATGTGAGCCGTACCGTAAAGCCGCCGTCCCGTATCAGGGGCGGCGGCTTTTTTATCTTCGCTTTATTCCGGGTTTTCCACGTTTTCTGCGCCGTTGTTTCCGGCGGTCTCCGTACTGCCGTCGGGATCGTCGTTTCCGGCTGCCTTTGCCTTTTTACGGAAGGGCGGGAGGGGGCGGAAGTCGAACGCCTCCATGGCGGCGGGCTTTCTGAAAAAGAGCACTGCCATGGGAACGAGCAGCACGATCGCGCCGCAGAGCATCAGGAACATGTCCATCATCGTATCGATGAGCGCCGTGCCGCGCCTGTCGGTCACGATGTATGTGCCGTCGGGGAGCGCCTCGATCACTCCTTTATCCCATTCCTGCGCGCTGGAAGTGGGGGAAACGGTGTCCACCGTAAATTCGAACAGCTCCCATAGGTATCCGAGCGCCAGCGTGATGAGCAGGGCGAAGAGAAGCACGCATATCGTCTTTCTCGTACCCGCAGGCTGATTTCTCAAAAGCAGGAGCGCCAGACCCAGTCCCGCTGCCGAGAAAATAACGCCCGAGAGGGAGTGCAGGATCCAGTCCCACGCGTCGAGCAGTCCGTACAGTCCGTATACGTTCCCGAGCACGTTTGCCGAGCACGCGAACAGCGAAATGCCGATCTCTACGGGCAGGGGCGCGCGGAAACGGAACACGAATTCCGCCGCAAAGATCGCGGAAATGCCCAAAAGTCCGAAAACGGTGTGCTGAACTTTGTGGATGTACCAGCTCGTTTCAAGCCCCTGCGCTGCAAATTCCGCGGTGCGCCATATAAAACCGCCGAGTGTCACCGCGATCAGCGCCGCCCATACGATCAGCGCTGTCAGATTCCGCGGCAGCGAGAAGAATTTTTTGAGTTTCATCGTCGTTCACGCACCTTTATTTATGAGAATACAATCAGAATCATACTGTTTTTTCGGCGCAATGTCAAGGGATTGCGCGCCGGAACTGTCCGCCCCGTGTGACCGTCGTGTGAAATTTTGCCGTTTATGCACAATATGCTTTTTTCTCTGCATTTCATTGACATTTTATGCAAAGTAATGGTATAATACAAGCTGAAATATTACAATCCGGGAGAAGGAACATGACCTTCCGCAAACTACCCACGGGCATGCAGGATATCCTGCCCTCCGAGTGCAGGATCCTCAATCACGTCAGAGAGGCGCTTTCGGCGCTGTTCGAACGCAGCGGGTACGAACCCGTGCTCTCCGCCGCCGTGGATTATTACGATACATATTCGCAGATCGCAAACGCGCTCCCCGAAGAGCGCATGTTTAAGTTCACCGACGGCGACGGGAAGCTCCTCGTGCTGCGTCCCGACGCCACGCTCTCCATTTCGCGCATCGCGGCGACCAAGCTCGAGCGCGGGAGCGCGAGGCTTTGCTATTTTGCAAACAAGTGGGACGCGCAGAACGCGGGCGGACTGAAGAGCCGCGAGATCATTCAGGCGGGCGTGGAGCGCCTCGGCGAGAGCGGCGCGTTTTCCGATGCGCAGACCATCGCCTTTGCCGTGGACTGCACCCGTGCTGCGGGGCTTGCCGATCCCATCGTCGAGATCGGTCACGTCGGCTACTTCAAGGGGATCCTCGAGGCGTGCGGGCTCACGTCCGCGCAGGCGGAGGAGATCCGCGGTCTCATCAACGCCAAAGACGGGCTCAATGCCGAGCGCGTGCTCAGAGCGGCGGGGGCGGGCGGCGCCACGCTGGACGCCGTGCGCACGCTGCCCACGCTGTTCGGCGGAACGGAGGTGTTCGACCGCGCGGAGGCGCTCACGGAGAACCGCGAGGCGCTTTCGGCGCTGGCGCATCTCCGCGAGGTCGGGCGCATCCTCGTCGATATGGGGTATGAAAAAAACATCTGTTTCGATCTCGGCACCGTCAAGCGGCTCTCCTATTATTCGGGCGTCGTCTTTTCCGGATTCGTCAAGGAGCTCGGCGTGCCCGTGCTCTCGGGCGGCAGATACGATACTCTTGCCGACGATTTCGGGAAGCATATCCCCGCCGTCGGATTTGCGATGGGGCTCAAACGCGTGCTCGTCGCGCTCGAGCGCCAGGGCAATCTGCCTCCCGCGCCCGCGGCAGGCTGCGCCGTCGCGTGCGAAAAGGGCGCCGAACGCGCCGCCGGCGAGCTGTGCCGGAAACTTTCCGCAGGCGGCAGCCGCGTAACGCTGCTCGCGGAGTACGGCGAAGAGGCGCTCAGATCCGCCTCCGCCGACGAGAAATATTATGTCACGGCAAAGGGGGTACGCAAAATATGATCACGTTTGCTCTCCCCAAGGGCAGGCTCGCCGAAAAGAGCGCGGAGCTGCTCTCGGCGTGCGGCGTCGATACGGCGGTGCTTGCGGAGGATACCCGCAGGCTCGTTCTGGAAAGCGCCGATAAGAAGTACGGTTTTTTCCTCGTAAAACCCGCTGACGTTCCCGTGTATGTGGAGTCCGGCGTCGCCGATCTCGGCATCGTCGGCAAGGATACGCTCATCGAAGAGGGGCGTGATCTTTACGAGATGCTCGATCTGAAGATGGGCGAGTGCAGCCTTTGCATCGCAGGGTATCCCGAGCGCAAAGACGCGCTCACCAACGCGCATCTGCGGGTGGCTACCAAGTATGTGAACACGGCAAAAAAGGTGTTTTCGGAGCGCGGCGAAGAGATCGAGATCATCCCGCTGCACGGCTCCATCGAGCTCGCGCCCGTCACGGGGCTCGCGGACGTCATCTTCGACGTGGTGCAGACGGGTTCCACGCTCAGGGCGAACGGGCTCGTCGTGCTCGAAGAGGTCTTTACCGGGATCACGGCGCGCCTTGTTGCCAATAAAGTGAGCTTAAAGACGAAGGCGGCGGATATCCTGCCCCTCATCGGCAGGCTCAGGGAGGTACTTGCATGAAGATATACAGCGCCGGAAACTGCGCGGGGCTCATCGCGCGCACCTTTGACGAGCGCGCCAAAGAGCTTGCGGCTGTCAAGGAGATCCTCGCCGCCGTGCGCGAACGCGGCGACGAAGCGGTGTTTGCCTACGAGGAGAAGTTCGACCGGACGGTGCTCACCAGGGAGACTTTCCGTGTCACGGAAGAGGAATTTGCCGCGGCGGAACGTGCGGTCGAGCCGGAGTTCCTCGTCAGCCTGAAAAAGGCGATCGACAACATTTATGCCTACCATGTCCGCGTCGGACGCAGAGACACGGTGGAGACGAAGGATGGCAGAACGACGGGTTACGTCGTGCGCGCGGTGGATCGCGCGGGCATCTATGTGCCGGGCGGCACGGCGCCGCTCTCCTCATCCGTGCTCATGGGCGTGCTCCCCGCCAAGGCGGCGGGCGTGCAGCATATCGTCGTCGTTACGCCCGCCAAGGAGGGGAAGGTATCCCCGTATACGCTGGCGGCGGCAAAGGCGTGCGGCGTAACGGAAGTGTATAAATGCGGCGGCGCGCAGGCGATCGCGGCGCTCGCGTACGGCACGGAGAGCGTGCCGAAGGCAGACGTCATCGCGGGCCCCGGGAACATCTACGTCACGCTCGCCAAAAAGGAAGTGTACGGGCAGGTCGGGATCGATATGCTCGCCGGCCCCAGCGAGATCCTTATCATTGCAGACGGTACCGCGGATCCCGCCTATGTGGCGGCGGACGTCCTTTCGCAGGCGGAACACGACGTGCTTGCCCGTGCCATCGTTGTCACGACGGACGCGTCCCTCGCTGAAAAGATCGCGGCGGAGGTGGAAACGCAGCTTAAAAAACTTCCGCGCGAGCGCATCGCGCGCAGTTCCGTCGAAAACGGCGGCGGCATCATTGTCGCAGATACTCCGGAACAGGCGTGCGACATCGCCAACGCGATCGCGCCCGAGCATCTCGAACTGTACGTTGCCGATCCCGCGGCGCTGCTGCCTTTGATCAGGAACGCCGGCGCGGTGTTCATGGGCGGATACACGCCCGAGCCCGTGGGCGATTATTTCGCGGGGCCCGATCATATCCTTCCCACCTCGGGCAGCGCAAAGTTTTTCCAGGTGCTCAACGAAGACGTGTTCACGCGCAAAATGAGCGTGATCTCCTACACAAGGGAGGCGCTCCGCGCGGACGGGGCGGACATCATCCGCCTTGCGAAGAGCGAGGGGCTCGACGCGCACGCAAACGCCGTGGCGATCCGTCTGAAAGATATGGAGGAGAACAAATGAGGAAAGCTGAAGTTTCGCGCAGGACAAAGGAGACGGATATCTCCCTCTCTCTTGAGCTGGACGGCGCAGGCAGGGCGGAGATCGGGACGGGCGTCGGCTTTTTCGACCACATGCTCGAGCTGCTCACGGTGCACGGCAAACTCAATGTAAAACTTGTATGCAGGGGCGATCTTCAGGTGGACGCGCACCACACGGTAGAGGATGTCGGCATCGCGCTCGGCGGCTGCGTGAAAGCGGCGCTCGGCGATAAACGCGGCATTGCCCGTTTTGCCGATCACGTCGTGCCCATGGACGACGTCGCCGCGCAGGTCGCCGTCGATTTCAGCGGCAGGCCTGCGCTCATTTTCCCGGATAAGATCGCGGGCAGCGCCGGCGGGTTCGATATGGAACTCGTCGAGGAATTCCTGCGCGCGTTCACCGTGCATGCCGGCTGCAATCTCTATGTAAAACTGCTCAGCCGCGGCAACCGCCATCACGAGGCGGAGGCGGTGTTCAAGGCGCTCGCCCTGTGCGTGCGCGACGCGGTGAAGGTCGTATCGGACGAAATTCCTTCCTCCAAGGGGATGCTCGAATGATCGGGATCATCGACTACGGCATGGGGAACCTGCGTTCGGTGCTCAAAGCCATCGAATTTCTGGGCGGCGAAGGCAGGGTGACTGCGCGGGCGGAAGAGCTCGACGCATGCGAAAAACTCATCCTTCCGGGCGTCGGAAGTTTCGGCGCAGGCATGGAAAACCTTCGCCGCGGCGGATTGGACGAGTACGTCAGACGCCGCGCGGCGGAGGGTACGCCCCTTCTCGGCATCTGCCTCGGCATGCAGTTTCTGCTCGAAGAGAGCGAGGAAGAGGGGCTCTTTCAGGGGCTCGGACTGGTCAAAGGGCGCGTCGTACCCTTCACGGAGGGCAAGATCCCGCACATGGGCTGGAACGCCGTAGAGGATATGCGCGGGCCGCTCTTCGACGGGATCCCTTCCGGCACGCAGTTTTACTTTGTACACAGCTACTTTGCCGATACGGCGGAGGAGTACACGCTGGGCAAAACGGAGTATTATCGCACGTTTGCCTCTGCCGTCGGAAAAAACAACGTGTTCGGCGTGCAGTTCCACCCCGAAAAGAGCGGGGCTGCGGGGCTGCAGCTTCTGCGCAATTATATGAGGTTATAGATGAAACTCTATCCTGCGATCGATGTTTTGGACGGGCGCGCCGTGCGCCTTCTGTACGGCAAGCGCGATCAGGTCACCGACTACGGCGATCCCGTCGAATTTGCCAAACGCTGGGCGGACGAGGGCGCGGAGATCCTGCACGTAGTCGATCTTTCCGGTGCGTTCGGCGAGGCGGGCGGATTTGAAAAGGTGCTCGAACGCATCGCCAGGGTGGGCGTCCCCGTGCAATCGGGCGGGGGGCTCAGGTCGATGGCGGATATCCACCGCCGTTTCCGCGCGGGCGCCGACCGCGTCGTGCTCGGCACCGTCTGCGTGGAACATCCCGAAGTGCTCTACGAGGCGGTCGGGCGGTATAAAGAGAAGATCGTCGCGGGGATCGACGCCAAAGACGGTTTCCTCGCCGTGCGCGGATGGACGCAGCTTGCCGATAAAGACGCCTTTGAATTCGGCTGCGAGGCGAAGGCGCTCGGCATTGCCGACGCCGTGTTCACCGATATCGGAAGGGACGGCGCGCTTGCGGGCGTCAACGTCGCCGAAACGGTGCGCATGGGCGAAACGGGGCTGAACATCATCGCCTCGGGCGGCGTGCGCGATCTCAACGATATCCGCGCTCTGAAGGAACAGGGCGTTTACGGCGTCATTCTGGGGCGCGCGCTCTATACGGGCGCGCTCACCTTCAAAGACGCGTTCGAGGTGAGCTGATGGTACGCAAAAGGCTTATACCATGTCTGGATCTGAAGGACGGACGCGTCGTCAAGGGCGTGAATTTCGTCTCGCTCATCGACGCGGGCGACCCCGTCGAGACGGCGAAACTTTACAATGCGTTCGGCGCGGACGAGATCGTCTTTCTGGATATCACGGCGAGCTACCGCGGCGAGAGCCCGATGTGGGACGTCATCTCGCGGGCAAGCGAGCAGGTGTTCCTGCCGCTCACGGTGGGCGGCGGCATGCGCTCCGTCGAAGATTTCCGCCGTATGCTCGCGTGCGGGGCGGATAAGATCGCCGTCAATTCCGCAGCCGTCCGCAATCCCGATCTCATTACCGAGGCGGCGTTGAAGTTCGGCCGGCAGTGCGTCGTGCTCGCCGTGGACGCAAAGCGCAACGGCGAAGGCAGGTACGACGTCTACCTCAACGGCGGCAGGGTGAACACGGGGCTGGACGCGATCGAGTGGATCTGCGAAGGCGTCAGACGCGGCGCGGGCGAGATCCTGCTCACGAGCATGGATCGCGACGGCACCAGGGAGGGGTACGACCTCGAGCTCACGCGGCTTGCCGCGGAGGCTGTCAACGTTCCCGTCGTCGCCTCGGGCGGGGCGGGCAAAATGAGCCATTTTTACGACGTGCTCACCGAGGGCAAGGCGGACGCAGCGCTCGCCGCGTCGCTCTTTCACTTCGGCATCATCAACATGCGCGACTTAAAGAAATATCTCGCGGAGCGGGGGATCCCCGTCCGCATGGAGGGCAACTGATATGGAAAACGTAAAATTCGACAAGAACGGGCTCATCTGCGCCATCGCGCAGGACTATGAGACGGGCGAAGTGCTCATGCAGGCGTACATGAACGCCGAGGCGCTCGACGCGACGCTTAAAACGGGCTATGCGCACTATTACAGCCGTTCCCGCCAGAAACTCTGGAAAAAGGGCGAGGAGAGCGGCCACACGCAGAAGGTCGTCTCCGCTGCGTTCGACTGCGACCGCGACTGCATCCTGCTCCAGATCGAGCAGACGGGCGCCGCCTGCCATACGGGGGAGCGGAGCTGCTTCCACGACCCCGTCGTCACGAGCGCGCAGGGCGGGCTCACCTTCCTCGGCGAGCTTGTGCGCGTCGTGGAGGACAGAAAGAACAATCCCGTTGAGGGATCGTACACCGCCTATCTTTTCAGCCGCGGCGTGGATAAGATCGCCAAAAAAATGGGCGAAGAGGCGGTCGAGGTCGTCATTGCCTCCAAAAACGACGATAAAGAGGATCTCACCCGCGAGATCGCCGATCTTACATATCATCTCCTCGTACTCATGGAGGAGAAGGGCGTTTCGCTTGCGGACGTCTGCACGGAGCTGAAAAAGCGCCATAAGTGATCCGCTCCCCCGCAGGGGGCGCGGAACGCAATTCATATCTGCGCGGGGCGGCACGTCACGTCTGCGCCCGCCGGATATCCGTTTGATTTTTTTTTCGGGAGAAACAACTATGACAAGAGAAGCCCCCGGGACGCTGCTTTCCTGCCGTCCCGCGATCAAGGTGATCGACGCGACTCTCCGCGACGGAGGTCTCGTCAACGATTTTCGTTTTTCGGACGATTTCGTCCGCGCGCTGTTTGCGGCAAACGCCGCGGCGGGCGTGGATTACATGGAGCTCGGCTATAAGGCGGACAGCGATATGTTCGATCCTGCGGCGTTCGGCAAGTGGAAGTTCTGCCGCGAGGCGGATATCGAAAAGGTGCTCGGCGGGAACGAGACGGAGATGAAACTTGCCTGCATGGCGGATGTCGGCCGCTGCAATTTCAGGCGGGATATCTGCGAAAAGGGCAATTCGCTCATCGATATGTACCGCGTTGCGACTTACATCAATTCCATCCCCGCCGCCATCGAGATGCTCGAATACTGCGATAAACTCGGGTATGAAACGACTGTCAACGTGATGGCGATCTCCAAGGAGACGGAAAAAGAGACCGATCTCGCGCTGGAAATGCTCGGACACAGCCCCGCAAAAGCCATTTACATCGTCGACAGCTACGGCGCGCTCTACCCCGAAGAAATGCGCGTGCTCGCCGCAAAGTACCTCGAGGTGGGGGATAAGTACGGCAAGCAGATCGGTATCCACGCCCACAACAACCAGAACCTCGCCTTTGCGAACACCATCGAGTGCGTCGCGGCGGGCGTCAATTACCTCGATGCCACGGTGAACGGCATGGGGCGCGGCGCGGGCAACTGCGCGCTCGAATTGCTGCTCGGGTTCCTCAAAAATCCCAAGTACAAGCTCTTCCATATCCTTAAATTCCTCGAAGGCGGGCACATGCAGAAGCTCCGCGAGGCGGGCGCCGTGTGGGGGTACGATCTCCCGTACCTGCTCACGGGGATCTTCAACCGCCATCCTTCGAGCGCCATCCGCTACATCCGCGAAAACCGCTCCGATATTATCAATTTTATGAACGAATTGCTCGATCAGGAATAAATCGATCAGTTTTCCGAATGAAACAGTTGCATATTAAGAATGTGTTTTTTGTGTGAAAGAGGCAAAAAATCTCTTTCCGAATATTTGACATTTTAATTGCAAAATGGTAGGATAAAGAGAACGTTGAAATTGCGCGCGATTTTGGCGTTCTTTTTATCGTCAGCGATTTTGTTAAGTAAAAATCACTGATCGCTGCGGAAACTGTCAGGTACCGTAACGACGGGACGCCGCGCGCAAGATTACTTGGAGAGAGGAGGTTGTTTTCTTGCTTAAAACTTTGGCAAAATGTATTCGGGAATACAAGCTCGCTTCGATTCTGTCGCCCATTTTCGTCACGATCGAAGTTGTTCTCGAATGCCTCATCCCGTTTGTGATCGCAAAGCTCATCAATGTTATCGATGTAAACGTACCGACTGAGATCGATATGGGGCAGGTGTGGATGTACGGCGGGG
>JFBN01432653.1_pt1 | contig 19198 bp, 5 predicted proteins | sample 768741 | NCBI WGS metagenome assembly JFBN01 (sample SAMN01983846, study PRJNA193217) | chicken gut metagenome | biome: terrestrial biome; isolation source: ceca of Broiler chicken | host: Gallus gallus | place: United Kingdom: England | collected 2010-09-07
ATGACACGAATTATCCGGTATACCGCACCGGTGAGACGATGGAAGAGCTGGCGGCAAGAGTACGGGAAAAGACGGATGCCGCAGCAGAAAAGGGATATGACCGTGTGAAGGCGGATGCTGAGTCGGATTATAAAGAAATCTATGACCGTGTAAAGATCGATCTCGGACAGTCGCGGACGGATATGACGATGGATGAGATTCTGTCGGCTTACAGGAACGAAAGCGCAGATCAGAGCGCGCGCAGCTACCTTGAAACGATCATGTTCCAGTATGGAAGATATCTTCAGATCGCATCCTCCAGAGAAGGCGACAAGCTTCCCGCCAACCTGCAGGGAGTGTGGCTGGATGTCTCGGGCGCTGCAAATGACCCGGTTGCATGGGGAAGCGACTATCACATGAATGTCAATCTTGAGATGAATTACTGGCCGACCTATGTGACAAATATGGCTGAATGTGCAGAACCGATGATCCAATATATTGAAAATCTGAGGGAACCGGGAAGAAAGACTGCGGAGATTTATTTCGGAATTGACAATTCTGACGGACAGCAGAACGGATTTACGGCGAATACACAGAATACGCCGTTTGGCTGGACCTGTCCGGGCTGGGAATTCTCCTGGGGATGGTCTCCGGCAGCGGTGCCCTGGATGCTCCAGAATGTGTATGAGGCATATGAGTATTCCGGAGATATTGACAAACTCAGAGATGAGATCTTCCCGATGATGGAGGAAGAGGCTCTGTTCTATGAGAGTATATTGAAAGAAACGACAGATACGGATGGAACGTTCCGCTACGTGACAGTTCCCGCCTACTCACCGGAGCACGGTCCATATACCGCAGGAAACACCTATGAGAACACGCTTGTATGGCAGCTGTTCAATGACTGTATTGAGGCAGCTGCAGCGCTGAATGAGGAACAGCCAGGCTCTGTGTCTGAGGAGAAGATCAGTACATGGGAAAAGTTCCGAGACGGTCTTAAGCCTATTGAGATCGGAGACAGCGGGCAGATCAAGGAGTGGTATGACGAGACATATATCGGACAGAATGAATGGGGCTGGATCAGCGGATACCAGCAGAATCACCGTCATATCTCCCATCTCCTCGGACTGTATCCGGGAGATCTGATCACTGTGGAGAATGAAGAATATATAGAAGCGGCAAAGGTTTCCCTCAATGACAGGGGCGATCAGGCAACCGGATGGGGAATGGCGCAGCGGCTGAATGCATGGGCAAGGACCGGCGACGGAGACCATGCATACCAGATCATAGATTCCTTTCTTAAAAACAGCGTGTATTCCAACCTGTGGGATGCACACGCACCGTTCCAGATTGACGGAAACTTCGGATATACGAGCGGAGTGGCAGAGATGCTGCTGCAGTCCAATGCGGGATATATCAATCTTCTTCCAGCCCTCCCGTCCGAGAACTGGAGCAGCGGTTCTGTGAGCGGGCTTGTGGCAAGAGGCAATTTTGAGATCAGCGAGAGCTGGGAGCAGGGAGAACTGATACAGGCTCAGATTCTCTCCAACAACGGTGGAACCTGCACTTTCCAGGCTGAAGGATGGGAAAACGTACAGGTTGTTGATTCGGAAAGCAAACCGGTAAAAGTGACAGCTGTGGAAGGAAAGAACGGAAGATTTGAGTTCGAGTCCGAGGCAGGAGAGACATACCGGCTCATAGAGACAGCAGAAGAACCGGAAGAGCCTGCAGACGAAGCCGATAAGACAGCCCTGAACATGGTCATCACCATGGCAGAGAAGCTTGAGGCAGAGCAGGCATCCACAGGATGCTACACCGAGGAGACCTGGGCAGCAGTCCAGACAGCCCTTGACGCTGTGAGAACCCTCGCTGCGGACGAGAGCGCATCCCAGGAGAATGTTGATAACGCATTCCTTGAGCTGATCACCGCAGTCAACCTGCTGGAGAACGCAGTCCAGAGAGTTGGACTTGAGGCAGCCATCGAGGGAGCGCAGGCGATCCTTGCAGATGCAGAAGGACTTGAGCAGTACACGCCGGAGAGCGTAGAAGCTCTGAGAACAGCCCTCGCAGAAGCAGAAAGAGTTTACGCAGAAGAGAGCGCAGACCAGGAGACGATCAATGCGGCGGCGAGAAGCCTGATGGACGCGGTCACAAGCCTGGTGGTAGTCGATGTGGATACAAGACTTGATATCCTGATCCAGAAAGCAGAAGAGCTTCTGGCAGACAGCGATCAGTATACAGCAGAAAGCATTGCGAACCTGCAGGCGGCGCTGGATGCGGCGAAGCTTGTCGCGGAAGACAGAGATGCCATAGATGCAGAGATCAATGAGTCTTACAGCGCGCTGGCAGAGGCGATGACTTCGCTGGTGAGAAAAGCAGATAAGTCCGAGCTTAAGACAGCTTTGGATAAGGCGGCTGAGATCCTGGCAGATTCCGGCAGATATGTGGAGGACACGATTACAGGGCTGCAGGCGGCGGCAGATGCGGCGCAGGCAGTGTACGATAAGGAAGACGCATTACCGGCAGAGGTTGGCGAGGCAGTGAAGAGCCTTGTGGACGAGATCCTCAAAGCTCGTCTCCTGGGCGATGTGGACGGCAACGGAGCAGTCGATAGCGCAGACTCTGCGGAAGTGCTGAAGTATGCGGCAGAAGCGCAGGAACTTGATGAGGTGCAGAATAAGGCTGCGGATGTGAACAGGGACGGCGCGGCGGACAGTACGGACGCGGCGGCGATACTGGGATACGCGGCGGAGCAGGCGTCAGGATTTTAAAGAAGTATTTTGAGTATAAAGAAGAAGCGAAAGTCTGTGAATGTGAAGACCTTCGCTTCTTTTTCTGATCATTGTACGGAATTAAAGAGAATTTTTTATTGTCAGTGGATGAGCCATCCATAATCCTGGCTGCAATCCCCACATAATCCGCATAGACGGTATCATCTATGATTTGAAAGATTTTCATATAGCGTTTTTCAAACAAGATAAATCGGTAGGCATTTTTAGGGATATATTCTCCTGAAAGCCACGGGTATCTCTGTGGCATTGTTTCCAGAGAATTTGCCGCCTTTTCAAATTCCATGGTCAGCCGTTCCGCTGCTTCTGGACTGACCTGCGCCAAAAATGCGGCGTGGGAAACGAGCATCTGCGTCGCCCGTTCTGATACGATGACACGGTATTTACTCTGATTTTCCACGATCCGTCGTCTCCTTGATTGCACTGTGCATCATGGCTGAGACTTCAGCGACAGAATAACCTTTGCTTTCGTGCATCCTGTCCTCCTGGACCAAGTCAATATACCAGAAAAATTTACAATTAGATTTGGAGAAGAAAGTTACTGTGTGAACAGTTACAGAAGAAACGACAGAAAACATCTGTGATTTCTGCTCTTTTTCTATACGTGTTAAGAATTTCTCTTTTGTAGAAGACGGACTCAAAAAAAGTCCAAATATACAGTAAATCAGTCCTAACGGTTATTCCGATTTATCAAGTAAAATTCTTATTGGAAATGAAGGCGAAGGCCGAAGAAATAACATAGGAAGAGGAGGAAAAGGCATGAGTATGAAAAGAAAGGGAATGAGGATGCTCAGCGGTGGGCTGGCAGTCCTGATGCTGGGAAGCATGGCGCCATACGCCGGAACGGCATATGCGGCCGGAGCAGACGAAGCGGGAAGTCTGCAGGACACGGCTGATCCCGGACAGACACTTCCCGAGGCGGATGTTTTTAATGTTGATTTTTCGTCAGGCTATGAGGATCAGTCAGATATGAGAAACCAGCTGAAAGAGACGTTTGGGTCCCCGGAAATTGCGCACGATGCGGAGTTGAACAGAGCTACGGCAAATTTCAACGGCAAATCAGCATATCAATACTATTTCGGAAAAGAAAATTATGACAAGATCGGCGAGAAGGTTACGATGGAATGTATGGTGAAGTTCAATGATATTCTGTCCGAAGAGCATGATTTCTTTTCGAATCAGGAAGGCAGCGGGATTGGTCTGGGGCTGTATGATGGGGAACTGACTTTTTTTGCCCATGTGGGCGGAAGCTACAGGCAGCCGGTGGCGGATGTTATGGCAAATCAGTGGTATCATATCGTTGGTGTTGTAGACGGCACAGAGGTAAAATTATATGTCAACGGAGTACTGGCAGATGTGAATAATGATGCGGAAAATCCGGGCATCCAATATACGCCTTACCACCAGGCCCAGACCATGGTTCTGGGCGGCGACAGTGCGAACGGAGGTGTCCAGTTTCTTTCCAATACAGAGATTGCCTTTGCCAGGATATACAGCGACAGCGTGACAGACGAGCAGGTACAGGTCATGAGCCAGAATGCCTTTGAAGGAACTGCGGTGACGGAAAAGGGCGAGGTAAGGCTTGATTTTGCAGCCTCTTCCGGTGCTGCTGAAAATTCGACATGGAATTTAAATATCCATGCAAACAGGAACAGACCGGGCAATGTGGACCGGATCGAATACGATATTGTCTACGACACAGCGCTGCTGGAGTATAAAGAAGCTCAGCTGGTCCCGGAGAATGTACAGATCAGCGAAGAAGAAAAAGGAAGGATCCACGTTGTCTCTGACAGGGAGCTGTCATTAGAAAGTACAGGCAACTACGGCGCAACAAGGCTTGGAAAACTGGATTTTCAGGTGAAAGAAGCGGCGGATTCCTGCGAGACGTCCATACGGACTGAAAACTTCAGGGCATGGTCGTCGGGAAATGATGTCACAGAAGAAATCGGGAATCTCCCGGAAGCAGAGAAAAAGCTGAATATATATGCAAAAAACAGTCTTGATTTAAACGGCGACGGTGTGATCGGAGCGGGAGACGTCGCGCTGGCAGATGGAGAGATGAAATCAGCCGTGGCTGCGGAGGCGGCAATCTATCCGTATAAGCATGCGGTGATACTTACAATGGATGGCGCGGGAACTGTGTGGGATCCGGATTCCATCTACTATGCCCCGAATAATGACACTCTGCCGACAAAGTACAGTGATGAATGGACGATGTCCAAAAGAAAAAATACATATGCCATGGAGCTTTTGAATGAAGAGTTCGCGACGAGCTATACTGCGCAGGCTGTGGTCCCGTCGATCTCTGCGCAGAATTATTTCTCGATCCTTCACGGCCTTCCGTGGGGAGATGCGCCTGCTGACTATCAGCTCGACAATGATATAGCAGAGAGCCGTTATTTTATGGATTTTGGAAGGGCGGAGGCTCTGTATCCTTCTGTCTTTAGAGCTGTGGAAAAAGCATTCCCGGACCGCCCGAATGCGGCTTTTGCCGAGTGGGGAGCGATCGTAAACGGAATCGTTGAGATGGATGCCCAGGTCGCTACGAAAAATTCGGAATCACAGCAGAGCTTCTACGATGTGGCAGACTATATCCGAAGCGATGCATACAAGAATACGTCTGTGATCTATATGCAGAATGACTGGATGGATCATGTAGGACATGGTTCCGGATATTATACAGATACCTACTGGGACGAGCTTCAGCAGTATGATGAACAGTATAAGGCAGTGATCGACGCGCTGAAAGAAACCGGGGAATACGACGAGACGCTGATCGTAACAAATGCGGATCATGGCGGAAGCGGATATGGTCATGGCTCTATGGATCCGTCTAATATGGATGTATTTATCGGAGTCGGGGGACAGACTGTCAATTCGGGCAGACGTCTGTACGGCGGTGACAATGCAGATATCACTCCGATCGTCCTGTCAGCGCTGCGCGTGGATGTGCCGGACTCTATGACAGGCGGTATTTTTGATGATACGATGTTCCTTTCGCAGGAAGAGATGGAAAAGAAGAACAGAGATATAGAAAAGGTTGTATTCAACAGTACAGAAAAGAGCGCTGTCATGTCGCTGACCGGGCAGAAAAGTGAGATCAGGGCAATCGACGCAGTCATTGATCTGAATGGAGCAGAGCCCGCCTCTGTCACAGCAGAGGGAGGCGAGATCCTGAGACAGGAGATCGTAGATGGAAAGCTGAAGGTCACGGCAGCCTATGAAAGCCAGCCCACAGAGCTTCTGAAAATTTCCCTGAAATCGGGTTCTGAGACAGGAATCAGTGTGGAAGAGATCATGCTCGGTACAGAGACCGGGGAAGAAATATACCCGGATCTGGATAATACTTTTGAGGAAGGGCTCGTCTCAACCGTTGATACGGAAAGCCTGAATCTTGTCATCGCCATGGCAGAGAAGATGGAAGCAGAGCAGGCAGCTACAGGCTGCTACACCGAAGAGACCTGGGCGGCAGTCCAGACCGCACTTGACGCAGCGAGATCCCTCGCAGCGGACGAGAGCGCATCCCAGGAGGATATTGATAACGCATTCCTGGAACTGATCACAGCAGTCAACCTTCTCGAGAACGCAGTCCAGAGCGTAGGACTCCAGGCTGCCATCGAGGGAGCGAAAGCCATCCTTGAGGATGCAGAAGGGCTTGAGCAGTACACGCCGGAGAGCGTGGAGGCGCTGAGGACAGCCCTTGCAGAAGCGGAGAGAGTTTACGCAGAAGAGAGCGCAGACCAGGAGACGATCAATGCGGCGGCGAGAAGCCTGATGGATGCGGTGACAAGCCTGGTTGTAGTCGATGTGGATACGAGACTTGATATCCTGATCCGGAAGGCGGAAGAGCTTCTGGAAAGCAGCGAGCAGTATACATCAGGAAGCATTGCAAACCTGCAGGCGGCGCTGGAGGCGGCGAAGCTTGTGGCGGAGGACAGACAGGCTGGCGATGAGGAGATTAATGAGGCTTACAGCGCGCTGGCAGAGGCGATGGCCTCGCTGGTGAGAAAAGCAGATAAGTCCGAGCTTAAGACAGCTTTGGATAAAGCGGCTGAGATCCTGGCAGACTCCGGCAGATATGTGGAGGACACGATCACAGGGCTGCAGGCGGCAGCGGACACGGCGCAGGCTGTCTATGACAAGGAAGACGCATCCCCGGCAGAGGTCGGCGAGGCGGTTAAGAGCCTTGTGGATGAGATCCTGAAAGCACGCCTTCTGGGAGATGTGGACGGCAATGGAGCGGTCGACAGCGCGGATTCCGCAGAGGTGCTGAAATACGCGGCAGAAGCGCAAGAGCTTGACGACGTGCAGAGCAAGGCTGCGGATGTGAACAGGGACGGCGCGGCGGACAGCATGGACGCGGCGGCGATCCTGGGATATGCAGCGGAGCAGACGGCAGGATTTTAATCAGACATACACGATCAGGATCAGGAAACTATAACAGAATCAAAGAAAGAGGGTTGAAAGATCTCCGGAGAAAGAAGAGCAGAAACGGCAGGAAGAACTGCAGTTTCTGCTCTTATTCTTCGTATTGGCAGGATTTTCCGCCTGCCGTATTCAAGTTCGAAAAAAAGTCCAAATTTACAGAGAATCCGTCCTAATAGCCGAGCATATTTTTCGAGTAAAATGTACTATAAGAAACCAGGCAGGCGTAAGCCGTGCAGGGAGTATTGTCCAAAAGAGGAGGAAAAGGCATGAACATGAAAAGAAAAGGGAGGAGGATGCTCAGCGGCGCTCTGGCGGTCCTGATGCTCGGAAGCATAGCGCCGTATGCGGGAACTGCAGAAGCGGCGGAAGCTGAGGCAGTCTATCTCTCCGACCTGGAGTGGGAGAGCGCGGAGGCGGGATATGGGGACGTGCAGAGAGACATGGCTTCTGAGGGAACCCCGATCCGGCTCACAGATGAAAGCGGCAGTCCTGTGGATTATGAGAAAGGGATCGGCACTCATGCACAGTCGAAGATCGTCTATGACATTGCGGGCGAGGGCTATACCAGATTTCAAAGCGATGTAGGCGTGGACTATTCACAGAATTATTCCGGCTCTTATGCAGATCTGGAATTTCAGGTTTATTTTAATGATGAAAATTCCGAACCGGTCTATGAGAGCGGGGAGATGTACAGCGATACACCTTATCAGTCGGTTGATCTGGCACTGGACTGGTCTGTGAAGAAGCTGATCCTTGTCGTGGAGGATGGGGAGAACAACTACAACGATCACGCGGACTGGGCCGGCGCGAGATTCCTCACGGAGTATGTGAGAGGGGATAAGACCCGGCTTGAGGCTGTGATTAAAGAGGCGGAAGAGCTTGACCTGACAGACTATGAAGATACAGACGGGGATGATTTCGCAGAGTTCCGCAGCGCACTGAAAGACGCACAGGAGGTCTACAGCGACGACCATGCAGCCCAGGAGGTTATCGACGAGGCGGCGGACAAGCTTGAGAAGGTCATGGACAGCATGACAGAAATAATCCCGGAGGATCCGGAAGACTTTATCGTGGATGTGACAGTATACGGCGCAGATCCGACGGGAGAGACGGACAGTGCAGAGGCTGTTATCAAGGCACTGGAAAAGGCGGAACGCATCAGGGAGAAGGATCCGGATCATGAGATCACGATCAGTTTCCCGGAAGGAACCTATCAGATATATCCTGATAAAGCCCAGGAGAGGGAACTGTATGTTTCCAACACGGTGGGTGCTAACACAGATTATAAAGACAAAAAGATCGGAATTCTGATTGAAGATCTGGATAATGTGACCGTCGAGGGAAATGGGTCGGAGTTTATCTTCCACGGAAAGATGACAACATTTGCGGCAATCCGCAGCAATGACATTGTATTCCAGAATTTCAGCGTTGATTTTGAGGTACCGACTACAGTTGATGTGACGGTGGAATCTGTGGACGGGAATACGGCCACGATATATGTGCCTGAGTGCTATGATTACAGCATTGAGAACGGGCAGGTCCGCTGGTACAGCGATAAGAGTCCCTATACGGATGAGTATTACTGGACAGGCACGGACAAGTTTGAGAATAATTACAACCAGAGCATCAACCTGGAGACCGGGATCACCGAACGTTCAAATGCGCTCTTTGACAACCGGACAGGCATGGAGGATCTCGGAAACCACAGGATCAGGATCACCTATTCTTCCAGACCGGACAGTGTGGACGTGGGAATGTGTTACCAGATGCGCCCGACTCTGAGAGATACCCCGGGAGCTTTCCTCTGGCTGAGCAGCAATGTTTGCATGGAAAATCTCGATATCCGGTATCTGCACGGATTCGGTATCGTGGGCCAGACGTCCGAAAATATTACGCTGAGCGGCGTGGACTTCAGGGCGCCGGAGGATACCGGCAGAACGACTGCGGGATATGCGGATTTTGTCCAGATGTCCGGCTGTAAAGGCAGGATCACGGTGGAGGACTGCTATTTTGCCAATCCTCATGATGATCCCATCAATATACACGGGACATTCCAGCAGATCGTGGATATCAGTGAAGACAGGAGAGAGATAGCGGTTCGGTATATGCATGGAGAAACGGCAGGATTCCCCAGCTTTGCCGAAGGAGACGAGGTGGAGTTTACAAGGCAGAGTGATATGCTGCCGGCGGAAAACTCCGTCCGCACGGTGGAAAAAGTGATCAGCGGGCCCACAGGCGACAGCAGCAACGGCGTCAGCCTTACAGATACAGTGATCCGTTTTACAGAGCCTGTACCGGAGGAGATCCGGGCGTGGGAGTATGTGGCTGAAAACATTACATATACGCCGGAAGTAGAGATCCGCGGAAATATTTTTCACCAGATCCCTACGAGAGGCGTGCTCGTTACAACGCGCAGGCCGGTTGTGATCGAGGACAATATCTTCGAGGGAACCTCCATGGCGGCTATATACATTTCCTGTGATGCACAGAGCTGGTATGAGTCGGGCAGAGTGGAAGATGTGACGATACAGAATAACAGATTTTACAGATGTCAGGGAAACGGGGTGATCTTTATTGAGCCGACGAACCCAAATGTGTCGACAGAGAGAACGGTCCATAAAAATATAAGGATCACGGGAAATGAGTTCTATCAGTCCGGAAACCGAGTGGTAGATGCAAAGAGCGTAGCCGGTCTTACGATAGCGGATAATAAGATCAGCCGCTTCAGCCCGGATATTTCTGCCATCCTGACAGAATCTGGAGAAGCAGCGTCAGGATATGCCCTGGCAGAAGGCGAGCGGATCATGCTCGAAACCGGGACGTCCGGGACAGTGCTTGGCAGTGAGCTGTATGCGTTCAACGGATGCACCGACGTAGTCCTTCAGGACAATGAATATGATGCGGGACTAAACCGGGGAGCTTCCATCTACAATATGGAGGAAGATGATATTCAGATCAAAGGAGAAGAGGTCTCGGTCAATGAAGACAATCCGACAGATGCGGCCGGTGAGATCTTTTATGAGTCCGGAGATCCGGAAGTGGCCGAAGTAACGCCGGACGGTTTCCTGATGGGAGTATCCGAGGGCGAGACTACGGTTACTGCGTATACGATCTCAGGAGGCAAGAAGTATGCTTCTGAACCCGTGAAGGTCACGGTGAAGGGAGAAAGCGCATACCCGGCGGAGGTTGTATTTGACAAAGATCAGATCAATACTGCCGAGGCAGGAGAAACCCTTCAGATGTCTGCCAAGGTCTATCCGGAAGATGCGCAGGATACATCTGTCACATGGTCCGTGGAGACGGCGGAGGGCGGAGATGCCACGGCAGAGGCAGAGATCTCTCAGGACGGTGTCCTGACGGCAAAAGAGCCGGGAGCCGTGCTGGTGAGGGCATCTGCAGCCAACGGAGTGTCCGCAGTCATGCCGGTGATCATCACAGGAGAAGAGCGTACACTGTCAGATGCCATGACAGTGGTGAATCCGGTCGACGGCGGCTGGTCCGTAGAGGAAGGCAGCCTCTGCATCAGACCGTCCGGAAACAGCGACTGGGCAACAGGAAACGGAGCGACGAACATCGTTCTCACGGAGGTTCCTGACACAGAGAAGGTATCCGTGACTGTGAAAGTGGACGGAAAGACCCGGGCAGGGTATGAGGAAGCGGGTCTTGTATTTTATACGGACAGCGACAACTATACGGCGATACAGAGAAAGCACGGGAACGGAAGCCCGAGACTGAATGTGGTGACAGAGACGGGCGGTTCTCCGTGGGAAGACGGGATCGAAGATCCGGGATGGGACAGTGTTTACCTGAAGCTGGAGAAAGAGGGCGACACGGTCAGAGGATACTACAGCCAGGACGGCTCTCAGTGGGTGCTGGTCCGGGAAGTGGAGAATACAGGGATTGACGATGGATTCAAAGCGGGAATCCTCTGTTGCTGCGGTGACGGGACGACAGAATTCCGCTTCGGCAGTCTGGCCATCAATGGGACAGAAGTGCCGTTCGATCAGGAGGCAGTGCTTCCGGCTGTGAGCTCGGTGACAGCATCCTGGGACAGAGCTGCGGGGACGCTGCGCGCAGAATATGAGTCTGACGGGAAATACACATCCTCCGACGTGATCCTCTGGATGGCTGCAGAAACTTCGGACGGTCCTTATGTGATCGTGGACGGACTGACGGGACAGGAAGTGCAGATTCCGGCAGGATACAGTGGATATTACTTCAGGCCACTTGTCATCCCGAGGCTTTACACAGGCGCGGCAGGAATGCTGGCAGAGGCGCAGGAGCCGGTGCAGGCAGACAGAGAAATCCCAGAGGCGATATCCAATACGGAGTTGGAGAGTGTGGAATGCCGCGGTGCTGCTTTCGAAGACTTTGAGAAGTTCCGGCGGTATTACGCTACATCTGTACAGGAGCTTAGAACAGTGGAATTTCGACTTGTTCCCTTCTCCGGAGCCACGGTCAGATTCCTGCATAATGGAACAGAAGTGAAGACAGAAGGAGAGGGCGTCTATCAGGCGGCGCTGAGACCAGGGATCAATGCTATGGAGATTTTCGTGACAGCGGAGGACGGGATAACTTCAGGAGTCTACCGCTATACGGCGCTGTGCTTCACCGGGGAAACCGGGGAGCCGGAGGAACCCTCCGACGCAGCCGACAAGACAGCCCTGAACATGGTCATCACCATGGCAGAGAAGCTGGAGGCAGAACAGACAGCCACAGGATGCTATACAGAGGAGACATGGGCAGCAGTCCAGACAGCACTTGACGTGGCGAGAACCCTTGCTGTAGATGAGAGGGCATCCCAGGAGGACGTGGACAGCGCATTCCTGGAGCTGGTCACAGCAGTCAACCTGCTTGAGAACGCAGTGCAGAGAGTCGGGCTCCAGGCAGCCATCGAGGGAGCGAAAGCGATCCTCGCAGATGCGGAAGGACTGGAACAGTACACGCCGGAGAGCGTAGAAGCACTGAGGACAGCTCTTGCGGAAGCAGAAAAAGTTTACGTAGAAGAGAGCGCAGACCAGGAGACGATCAACGCAGCGGCGAGAAGTCTGATGGATGCGGTCACAAGCCTGGTGGTAGTGGATGTGGATACGAGACTCGATATCCTGATCCAGAAGGCAGAGGAGCTTTTGGCAGACAGCGATCAGTATACATCGGCAAGCGTGGAGAACCTGCAGGTGGCGCTGGATGCGGCGAAGCTTGTGGCGGAGGACAGAGACGCCACAGATGCAGAGATCAACGAGGCGTACAGCGCACTGGCAGAGGCGATGACATCTCTTGTCAGAAAAGCAGACAAGTCTGAGCTGAAGACAGCACTGGATAAGGCGAATGCGATCCTGGCGGACTCCGGCAGATATGTGGAGGACACCGTCGCAGGCCTGCAGGCAGCATCAGACACGGCGCAGGCAGTTTATGACAAGGAAGACGCATCCCCGACAGAGGTCGGTGAGGCAGTGAAGAGCCTTGTTGACGAAATCCTCAAAGCACGTCTCCTGGGCGATGTGGACGGCAACGGAGCAGTCGACAGCGCAGATTCGGCAGAGGTGCTGAAGTACGTATCGGAAGCGCAGGAGCTTGACGAAGTACAGAGCAAAGCTGCGGATGTGAATGGGGACGGCGTGACGGACAGTACGGACGCGTCAGAGATCCTTAAGTATGCGTCAGAGGTGAGTACAGAGTTTTAGGTTAGAGAAATGAGGAGGAAAAATGAAGAAACGAGGAATCGCATGGCTGCTGACAGCTGCGATGATGCTGAGTCTGATTCCCGGGCAGAGCTTTACTGTCCGGGCGGAAGAGTCAGAACCGCCGCAGCAGATCGAAGCAGAAGAAGGCCGGGAGAAGCTGAACTTTAATCAGGGTTGGAAGTTTGTGAGGCAGTACATTCCTGAGGCAGTGGAAGTAGACTATGACATGGAAGAGCTGGAGCGCTGGGAGAGCGTGGATCTGCCCCATACGGTCCGGGAAGAACCGCTTATCAACAGCGGTGGGATCAACTATCAGGGACAGGCAATGTACAGAAAGCATTTCTATCTTTCTGAGTCCTATCAGGGCAAGAAGCTGTATATAGAGTTCGAAGGCGTGATGGGCGTGACCGATGTGTGGGTGAACGGAGAACACCTTCAGGGGCATATGGCGGCAAAGACCGGCGATAATACACAATACGGCGGGTATCTGCCGTTTGTGCTGGACATCACGGACTATGTGCACTGCGACGGCGAGGCTAATGTGATCACAGTTCTTACAGACAACAGCGACAATGAGACTGTGCCGCCCGGAAAACCGCAGAGCCAGCTGGATTTCACCTATTTCGGCGGAATCTACAGGAATGTGTGGATTCATTCGGTGAATCCGGTCCACATCACGGACGAGCTCTATGAAGATGTCGTCGCCGGAGGAGGGATCCTGATCGATTATCCGGAGGTGTCAGAGAAGACGGCATCCGCAGATATCAGCACTCACGTGAGGAACGAAGAAGACACGGATGTGACAGTCACGGTAAATACACAGATCGTGGATAAAGAGGGACAGATAAAAGGAGAGGCGGAGGACGAGATCACATTGGAAGCGGGAGAAGCGGATACCGTATCCCAGAATCTCACGATCACGGATCCACATCTGTGGTCGCTGGACGATCCTTATCTGCACACAGTCGTATCCACAGTGTATGTGGACGGAGAGGAAACAGACCGGGTGGAGACATCCACGGGAATCAGGCGGATCACCATGGATCCGGAGAACGGAGTCCTGATCAACGGTGAGAATCCGGGATTCCTCTCGGGCGTGAACCGACATCAGGAATATCCGTATATCGGATATGCTGCATCCTCTTCCCTGCAGAGGAAGGATGCAGTCAAGTTCAAATCGGCAGGGTTCAACATCGTGAGGACCGCACATCATCCGCAGTCGGAGGACTTTCTCGAAGCATGCGATGAGCTGGGTATTCTTGTAATCGAAGCGGTTCCCGGATGGCAGCACTGGTCCGATGATCCGGCGTTTGCAGAAAGAGTGGAGAATGATATCCGTCAGATGATCAGGAGAGACAGGAACCATCCGTGTATCTTTACATTCGAGATCTCCCTGAATGAGTCCCCAGGAGTCCCGGAAAACTTTACAAATGAGATGGATGCGGTGGCAAAAGAAGAGCATCCGTCCGTAAGGACTTCTGCGGAGAATCCTCATGACAATGCGGCGGGTGACGTCCTCTACGGGAAGCCGGACGAAGTTGCGTCATGGTCGGATACAGCGCTTTCCCTGATCAGAGAATATGGAGATTTCTGGGAAGAGCAGTATGGCACATTTACCGACAGCTGCCGTGTGACTCGGGGGACAGGAGGTTTCTATCCGGGAGGGGAAGCTCGGATGGTGATCCAGGCAAACAACAGGCTCTGGAACGGATTTACATTCAGCGGAACCGGAGCGACTTCGCTCGCAGAAGGAATTGGTTATTATAACGATACCGATCACAGATATGCTGGGATGACGATGTGGATCGGGATCGATCACAACAGAGGATATCATGAGACGATGTCGCCCTGCGGTATCTGGGATCTGATGCGCATCCCGAAATATTCTTATTATGCATTTGCCAGCCAGAGACCGGCTGAGAAGGATGAATATCTGGAGTCTATGAGTGTGGAGACAGGCCCCATGCTGTTTGTGGCGAGCAGCTGGAGTGAGACAGCTCCTGTCGTAGACAAGACAAACGGGGAAACACTGGGGACGGACGACAGCCGCATCATCTATGTGTACAGCAATGCCGAGAAGGTGAAGCTGAGCGTAATGGGAGCCGGTGGGGAAGTCCTCTATGAGGCGGAGCAGGAGCCGATGACCGGCGAGAGCTCAGGAGTCAGCGAAGTGGACAATCTGGAGCATCCGCCGTTCTATTTTGAGAATGTGCCGTATACAGAAGGAGCCTGGCTCCTTGCGGAAGGATATGACGCAGACGGACAGGTGATCGCATCGCAGGAAGTACATACGGCGGGAGAGCCGGCGGCAGTCCGGCTTGAAGTTGACGATGAGGGAATGGATCTGACGGCGGACGGATCGGATAAGGTCATGGTATATGCGTATGTTGTGGATAAGGATGGCAATGTCTGCCAAGATGCGGACAACACGATCGAGTTCTCCGTCGAAGGCGCAGGATCGATCGTAGGAGACGGAGACCGCAGAGTGGGCTCCAACCCGGTACAGGCAGAGGCTGGCGTTACCGGCGTGTATATCGAGGCGGACAAGACGGCAGGAGATATCCGCGTGACAGCAGAGAGCGACGGTCTGGAGTCAGGCAGCGCAGAGATTACTACAGTGCCGCTGGAGGACAAGGTCGTTCCATACGAGGAGATCGCGCAGGGAAGGCCTCTTGATCAGACGTCTATGTATCTGACGGAGAGGGAGGAACTGATCCTGGGAGAGAACACTCCGTCTGTGACGAAGGGAAATATAACTGCGGGCGGAACAGAATATCCGTACAGTATGGCGGTGAAAAATCTGACGCCGATAACCTATGACCTGGGCGGAAACTATGTGAGGCTGACCGGAAAGGCAGCTCTTCAGAATCCGGACAGCGTCAGGAACGGGGCAGAGTTTAAAATTTACGGTGACGGCGCGCTCCTGTACAGCAGCGGCATGGTGGCGGATCAGGTGGCGGAGATCGATGTCGATATTTCAGGCGTGCAGACACTGACGCTTGTGGCAGGCGATGGGACGAGCGCGGATGAGCCTGTTACCTGCTGGCTCTCACTCTATATCACAGAGGGCACCGCAGCGCCGGATGAGAGCGAGCTAAGAGAAAATATCGCTGTAGGCGCAGCGGCGGAGGCAACAGGCAGCGATGAGGGGACGGCGCCGGAAAATGCGGTGGACGGAGACGTCCTCACACTTTGGAGAAGCGACGAAGATGTGACAGAGGATCACGCGGAATCCCTCATTGTGGATCTGGGTAGCGGACAGGATATCCGGAATGCGAGAGTCGGGGTAGAGTTTGATTACCTCAGATGTACGTATTCCATCTATACCTCCCAGGATAAAGAGGAGTGGAAGCTTCAGTCGACTTCATCGAAAACAGCCCACGGAAATGCAGAGCTGGACTACTTCACCGCAGAGGACGCAAGATATGTCAAGGTAGAGTTCACAGAAGTGGAGTCAACCCAGGGGGGAACAGGCGGAAGCGCGCCGCGTGCCTCCATCAGCGAGCTTGAGCTGTACCGGGATAAGGGCGTGGAGACAGTAAAAGACTATAACCTTGCCGGCCTGGCCGTGGCGGGACACGACGTTGTGTTCAGCCCTGCACAGACAGAGTACGAGATCGGCCTGAACGGAAACGAAGAAATCTTCTGGGTCAAAGCGTTCCCGGCGAATAAGGAATCTTCAGTGACCGTCAATGGAACAGCAGTCGAGCTGGGAAATGCGGACACGCTCGAGGAGCTTGACTATATGGCAGCAGCGCCGGACGAAAACGGGAACATTACAATAAGAGTAGAATCTCCGGACGGAAAAGGCATAAAAGAGTATGTCATCCATGTGAATGAGGAGAACAGGCAGAACCGGTATGACGCCCTGGAGGCGCTGGTGCCGGGAGTAAACGGCGCAGGGCAGTGGAGCTACGGTGCTATGGATACAGAGACCGGGACAGTCACGCAGATCAGCGACAGCGGAAGCGGATTTATCGCAGGTGAGTATGCATGGCATACAGGGGACGACTGGCTCTACGCAGGACCGAGATATATGCATCCCGATCCGGGCACTGACGCTGTGAGAACATTCGAGGCTCCCGAAGCGGGAAATGTGACGTTGAGCATAACCGCTCAGAAATATCAGAACCAGCCCGGAGACGTATCCCTGAAGATCCTGAAAAACGGAGAGAAGATATGGCCAGCAGACAGCAGTGAAGAGATCCTGAGCCAGGACGAGGTATTCCGGATCAAAAAGACAGTAGCTGTCGAGACCGGTGATCAGATTCAGATCGCACTTGGAAGCAGCGGAGATAACGGCGGAGACGCCACATGGATTTCCTCCTGTGCAGAGTATACAGAGGCAGAAGAGAATGTGGCCTACCTGTCAGATATGGAATGGGAGAGCGCAGAGGCAGGCTACGGCGATGTGAGAAAGGATGCTCCTTCCGAAGGAATGCAGATCTGCCTTACCGGAAGCAATAACGAACCTGTCGTCTATGAGAAAGGAATCGGAACCCATGCGCAGTCCAGGATCGTCTACAATATTGAAGGAATGGGATATACCCGTTTCCTGAGTGATGTGGGCGTGGACTACTCCAGGAATCCGAACGGATATGACGCAAGTGTGACGTTCAGGGTGTATTTTAACGACGATAATACAGAACCGGTCTATGACAGCGGGGAAATGTACTGCGATACACCGTTCCAGACCGTGGACCTTGCGCTGGATGAAAGCGTGACCAAGCTGATCCTTGTGGTCGAGCAGGGAGCAAACAATTACAGCGACCATGCCGACTGGGCGGGAGCAAGATTCCTGACAGAAGAGGATACGGAAGAGCCCGAGGAACCCGACGCAGCCGACAAGACAGCCCTGAACATGGTCATCGCTATGGCGGAGAAGCTTGAGGCAGAGCAGGCATCCACAGGATGCTACACAGAAGAGTCCTGGGCAGCAGTGCAGACCGCACTTGACGCGGCAAGAGCCCTTGCAGCAGACGAGAGTGCGTCCCAGGAGGATGTAGACAACGCATTCCTCGAGCTGATCACAGCCTGCAACCTTCTGGAGAATGCAGTGCAGAGAGTAGGCCTTGAGGCGGCTATCGAGGGAGCGAAAGCAATCCTTGCAGATACGGAGGGACTTGAGATGTATACACCGGAGAGCGTGGAGGCACTGAGTACAGCCCTTGCGGAAGCAGAGAAGGTCTATGCGGAGGAAAGCGCAGATCAGGAGACCATCAACGCGGCGACGAGAAGCCTGATGGACGCGGTCACAAGCCTGGTCGTAGTCGATGTGGATACGAGACTTGATATCCTGATTCAGAAGGCAGAAGAGCTTCTGGCAGACAGTGATCAGTATACAGCGGCGAGCGTAGAGAACCTGCAGGCGGCACTGGATGCGGCAAAGATAGTGGCAGAGGACAGACAGGCTTCTGATGAGGAGATCAACGAGGCGTACAGCGCATTGGCAGAGGCGATGACCTCTCTGGTGAGAAAGGCAGAGAAGTCCGAGCTGAAGACTGCATTGGATAAAGCGAATGCGATCCTGGCAGACTCCGGCAGATATGTAGAAGATACCATTGCAGGACTGCAGGCAGCGGCAGACGCGGCTCAGGCAGTTTATGACAAGGAGGACGCATCATTGACAGAGGTCGGAGAGGCGGTCAAGAATCTGGTAGGTGAGATCCTCAAAGCGCGTCTCCTGGGAGATGTGGATGGCAACGGAGCAGTCGACAGCGCGGACTCTGCGGAAGTGCTGAAGTTTGCGGCGGAAGCGCAGGAGCTTGACGAGGTGCAGAGCAAGGCAGCGGATGTCAATGGGGACGGCGCAGCGGACAGCACGGATGCGGCGGTGATCCTGGAGTACGCAGCGGAGCAGACCGCAGGATTCTAAAGAAGTTTTTTGAAAATGAAAGAGAAGCGAATGTTTGAGAGCGCAGACATTCGCTTCTCTTTTTTGGGGTTGATGGACGAGATTCTTAAAATACGTCTCCTGCCCCACATAGACGGCAGAATAAACTATATTAGGAATGACGGAAAATGAATCAGAAAGTCCGGCAGCTTGAAACTGCCCGGGCAAATCTGGAACAGCTTATCCGGTCAACGCCAGAAAAGAACGGGGCAAAAGGAATCTTTCATCCAGATTTGACATGCATAAATTTGCAAAAATCTGCCATAATAAAATCATTAAGAATATGTACAAACTTGATACTGAATGATATAATGGTGTCAATTGTGCGAGCTGTGAAATCAGCGTAGCTGATTTCCCCTGGCGAGCGGAGAAAACTCTGCAAGCCTTGGTAAGCTGATAACAATACAGTAGGAAAATCCTATCAG
>JFBN01359837.1_pt1 | contig 19127 bp, 25 predicted proteins | sample 768741 | NCBI WGS metagenome assembly JFBN01 (sample SAMN01983846, study PRJNA193217) | chicken gut metagenome | biome: terrestrial biome; isolation source: ceca of Broiler chicken | host: Gallus gallus | place: United Kingdom: England | collected 2010-09-07
TTCGTTGAAGCCCGCCGGTGGTTTTGCTTCTAATTTTTCGTTTCCGCTTGCAAAAACACGTACCTCTTTTTGCAGCGCACACATGACAGCGCTATTGCTTGCGGAACCGTTTGCAGAATCTCCAAAATGTATGTATCCTCTCTGCGTGAAAACCAACAAATGATCAAGAAGCACAAATCACGCCGAGGATGCAATTGACAAGCCAAACAACTTTACACGATTCGCTTGCCGCTTACAAAAACGGCACTGATGCGCACATCGTCGTCAAACAGCAGCAGATCCGCATCGCAGCCCGCCGCGATCTTTCCTGTGTGGTCGTCGATCCCGATCACCCGCGCGGGTGTAAGGCTTGCCATCTTTACACAGTCGCAAAGCGGGAGCCCGAGCTTTTTATACAGATTGCGCACCAAAAGGTCGCAGGTCGCCACCGACCCCGCAAGGCACGAGCGGTCGGCAAGCAGCATCACGCCGTCCGTGTAGACGACCGCCATGCCGTTTTCCTGCACGAACTCTTCGCCCTCCTGCATCTGCGTCGCGGCAAACTCCAGCCCGTCGGTGATGACATACATTTTGTCCGCGCCCTTGCATTTGTAGATCAGCCGCAAAACGCCCTCGGGCTGGTGGCGCAGGTCGGCAATGACCTGCGTGGTCACATCGTCGTTGACGAGCGCCGCCTCCACCGTTCCCGCGTGGCGGAATACACCGACCTTGTGGCAGGAGGTACAGGCGTTATACAGGTGCGTGACGTCCGAATACCCGTTTCGGAACGCCTCCTGCGCGATGTCATAATCCGCCGTGGAGTGCGCCACGGATGCCACCGCGCCGTGCTTGCGGATGAGCTCCCCGAGCGCCATGCCGCCCTTCACTTCGGGCGCAGCGCCCATAATCTTGATCCCGTCCCAGTAAGAGAGCAGATCCTCACAGTCCCACTCGTCAGGCACCAGGATGTTTTCAGGGCTTTGCGCGCCGCACATGTTCGGCGAGAGGAACGGCCCCTCCAAATGCACGCCGAGGATGTGTACGTTGTCCGTCGCGCTCTGTGCCTCGCGGATGCCGTCCATCGCGGTTTTGAGCTGCGCGATGGGCGCGGCAAGTGTCGTCGGCAGAATGGAGGTCGTCCCGTAGCGCGCGTGCGCTTCGCACATGCGCACGACAGCATCCTTGCCGCCCATGGCGGAATATCCGCCGCCGCCGTGCACATGCAGGTCTATAAAGCCCGGCGAAAGGTATTGCCCGCCGCCGTCGAGCACCTCGGCGCCCTCGGGACAGGAGACGTGCGCGCCGACCTCTGCGATCTTGCCGTCTTTGACGAGGAGTTCGCCGGGAAACACGTTGTTTTCCCCAATGATTTGAACATTTTTTATATGCAGCATCATAATAGGAAATGCTCCTTTCGTTATGTCAGTTTTGCTGTTATACAAAGGATCTCGCCCTTGTCTGTAATATCCGCTATCCCGTAATCCCCGGCGTGCACACTGCCCGGGCACAGGTAGTAAATGCCGTTCTTGTATTCTGTACGCGGGATATGCGTGTGCCCGTGCAGCACCAGATCCGCGTGCAGGCGCTCGGCTTCTTCTTCGAGCATTTGGAACCCGTGCTTGACAAATCGTGTATGCCCGTGCAGCGCCAAAATGCGCTTCCCGCCCAAAAGCACCAGCTCCTCTTTGGGCAGCTGGGAGTAAAAATCGCAGTTCCCCGCGAGCGCCGTGACCTTTTTGTCCCGACAAAGCTGTTGTATATTCGGAGACAGAAAATCCTCCTCCCCGTCGCCGAGAAAAAAGACCGCATCCGCCTCGCGGTGCAGGCGTAACGCACGTTCAAGTGCGTATCGGTCGCGGTGCGAATCCGATAGCACCAGCAAACGAAGCATAATATCTGCCTCCCGTTCATAGGTATTTGTATGACAAGTATATCAAATCGGTGAGGTGTTTGCAATGCAGGATAACGGATTTTTGGATAAAATGATCGGGGAAATGAAAGCCAAAGGCAGCAAAAAGGAAGTAGAAGATTATCTCATGCAGCAGTTGAGTCCTGCGCAGTCCAAAAAGCTCCAGGAGGTGCTGTCGGACGAAAACGCCGCGCGCGCACTGCTGCAAACACCGCAGGCGCAAAGCCTTATGCGCAAGCTGATGGGGGAGAATGCGGATGGACACGAACAGCATCAGTGAGCTTTTGAATTCCGTCAGCCCCGAAGAGCTCGAACGGCTCAAAAGCGTGGCGCAGAATCTGATCAGCTCCGGCGCGGTGGGCGGGGGAAAAGGACAAAACGAAAATTCTTCCAAACCGTCCGCCGCGTCGGGAAAGACAGGCGGGGGTATGTCCTCGCTGTTTGGCGAGGATCTCACGAAAACGCTTGCGACGGTAGCGGGGCAGATGGGCAAAGAGGATGATCGAACGCGGTTTATCCATGCGCTTATGCCCCTGCTTTCCGAAGAGCGGCGGCAGAAGGCAGAGGAAGCCATGCGGTTCCTGCGCCTTATGGATGTGCTTCCGCTTTTGAAGGGGTTGTTCTGACATGCAGGAGTACACTTATGATGAACTGCGCCGGATGCAGGAAAAGGCGCTCGAACGTGTGCGCAGTATGCAGCAGCGCGCACAGCAGTATGTAGAGGAGGACAATCGCGCCGCAGCCCAAAGACGCCCGCAGAATACAGACGAGCGCAAACCGCTTGCACAAAATGCGGCGGCGCCAAACCGGCAGCCGCAGAAAAAGCCGCCGTCCGGCCGCATCAAAATGCCGTTGAACCTGCCGGAAAACCGGGACCTGACCTATCCGAGCTTCAAGGAATATTTCGAGCCCGAAACACAGAAGGCGAAAGTGCAGACCGAACAGAGCACCAAAGCGAACCTGCTTGACGACGTTCTGCGCGAGCCGGATGAAGCGATGCTGTTTTCCCTGCTGCTGCTCCTCAAATCCGAGGGTACGGACGAATCGCTGTTGATGGCGCTTCTGTATATCATGTCGTAAGAAAAGCAGGCAGTCCGTTTTCACGGACTGCCTGTTTCTTGCGTTACGGCGTCATGCCGTAAGCTTTCCTGCGGCATTTTTCCGTTCGGAAAGCATGCCGCAGGCTTCCAAAACGCTAAAGACGATTATCCCAACCGTCAGTACGGTTTTCAAAAAGCACAAAATTTGTAAGATCTGCGTGCCTGCGCGCACAAGGCGCAGATCGCGTAAAAACTGCTCCATATCGTTCCCCACTACACATCAAATTTACAAAGCGTTTTGCGGCGCGCTCACAAGCACCGCGTGCGCAATGGACGGGATGCTTTCCCCCTGCAAGGACGAGGTCTGCGACATCAGCGCCCCCGTCGCCACCAAAACCACGCGCTTTAATTCTCCGGCGGTCACACGGCGCAGGATATAGGAATTGAATACCGAGCCCGCGCACCCGCAGCCCGAGCCGCCCGCGTGTACGTCCTGCGCCTTCAGGTCATACAGCAGCAGCCCGCAGTCCGCGTGCCGGTCACCGAGATCTACACCGTGGTCTTTCTGCAAAAGCTCCTTTAAGAGTTTTGTCCCCACAAGACCCAAGTCGCCCGTTAAGATCAGATCGTAATCCTGCGGCGTGCTGCCCGTGTCGTTGAAAAAGTCCGCAATGGTCTGGGCTGCGGCAGGCGCCATAGCCGCACCCATGTTGTTCGCATCCTTCACGCCTAAGTCAACGATCCGACCGAACGTGACCGCCTCCACACAGGGCTTATCGGGTGTGGTCGCCCCCACGACGCTCGCGCCTGCGGCGGTCGCCGTGCGCTGTGCCGTGGGCGGACGCTGACCGCCGTATTCCAAAGGCTGGCGGAACTGCCGCTCCGCCGAACAGAAATGCGAGGAGGTCGAAGCAACCGCCACGCCCGCCGCTTTCGTGTCTACCAGAACACTTGCAAGCCCTAAGGAGAGCGACATGGTCGAGCACGCCCCGTACATCCCCAAAAACGGGATGTTCAGCTCCCGCAGCCCGAACGATGTGCCGATGCACTGGTTCAAAAGGTCTCCCGCGAGGATGAAATCCACTTCGGCAGGCGTTTTGCCCGCTTTGTCGAGCGCGCGGATGACCGCTTCGCGCTGCAGGGTGCTTTCCGCCTTTTCAAACGAAATTTCCCCGAGCGTATCGTCCGTGTAGATGTGGTCGAATTCGGCTTTCAGCGGACCCTCGCCCTCGGTTTTACCGACGACGGCGGCGTTGCCGATAATGGACGGGCGCGTCGGAAGGTTCAGCGTATATCTGCCTTGTCTTACTGCCATAAAAGCGCCTTCCCTTTAGTATAGCTTAAAAATATAGGCGATAAGCCCATAGATGACCGCCGCGAACGTGCCGTAGGCGATGACCGGCCCTGCAATGGAAAACAGCTTGGCGCCCGTGCCGAGCACACGCCCCTCTGCCTGAAACTCCATGGCGGGAGAGACGATGGAATTCGCAAAGCCCGTGATCGGCACGACCGTTCCCGCACCCGCCACTTTGGCGATCTTATCGAATACGCCGATGCCCGTGAGCACCGCCGTCAGGGCAATCAGCGTGACGGGTGTTGCCGCCTTCACGCCGTCCTCGGAAAACCCTGCGCGCGTATACAGCCACGTAAATACCTGTCCGAGCGTGCAGATGAGTCCCCCGATTGCGAATGCGCAAAACAGGTCTTTTGCTTTTTTCGAGGGCGGCGACGCCTTTTTGGTCATGGAATCGTATTCTTTTCCGGTGGTAGCCATTGCTTTTCACTCCTCATACGCTTAGATTGACCGAAAACCGTATGAAAATTCATAATTTGTCCATTGAAATATAGGAAAAAATCGGCTATGATTCAATATGGAATGATTTTGTGCCGGAAAGGAGCGCCGCGCGGACAGTCGCTGCGCGGGGAAGCTGTATGGAACTGATCGAAGTCAAGGATATTTATAAGATCTACAACCCCGGTGAAAATGAGGTGCGCGCGCTTGACGGTGTGACGCTTTCCGTTTCGCGCGGGGATTTTGTCGCCATCGTTGGGCAGTCAGGTTCAGGGAAATCCACTTTGATGAATATGCTGGGCCTTTTGGATATCCCCACAAGCGGGGAATACTATCTCGACGGGGAAAATACCTCCGACATGACCGATGACGAGCTCTCGGAGATCCGCAATAAGGAGATCGGCTTTATCTTTCAGGGCTTCAACCTGATCCCGAGCTTGACCGCACAGGCGAATGTCGAGCTGCCGCTTACGTATCGCGGCATGCCTGCCGCCGAGCGGCACAAGCTCTCGCTTTCGGCGCTGGAGCGCGTGGGGCTTGGGCACCGATTGACGCACCTGCCGAAGCAAATGTCCGGCGGCCAGCAGCAGCGCGTGGCGATCGCACGCGCGGTGGCGGCGCGCCCGCCCATCATCCTCGCCGACGAGCCGACCGGCAATCTTGACAGCCGTTCGGGTGCGGAGGTCATGAAAATTCTGCACGAATTAAACGACGAGGGGCGCACGGTCATTCTCATCACGCATGACAACGGCATCGCTGAAGAGGCAAAGCGCGTGATCCGTATCCAGGACGGCAAGGTTGTGGAGGATTACAGGCGTGAAGCGATTTCGTCAAATTCTTAAAATTTGACGGAAACATATTGTTTTTTGTTTGCGGTTCGTATATAATATATTCGTTTCGGCGGCGGGAAAACGCGCCGATATCGGAAGGGGAGATACTGTATGCCGGATCTGAACAAGACCATTCAGTTTTCCATCAAGGACGAGCACGAAGAGGCGATGCGCCAAACCATCGTCGCGGTGTATGAGGCGCTTCGGGAAAAGGGATACAACCCCATCAGCCAGATCGTCGGGTATATTTTGTCCGAAGACCCGACATATATCACGACCCATAACAACGCCCGCAGCCTGATCCGCCGGCTGGACCGCGATGAGCTTTTGCAGGCGCTTGTAAAAAATTATCTGCAAATCGGTTCGGACGGCAAGTAAGGAGTGAAGCGCATGGCACAGGAGAAACAGGCGAAACAGGAGAAAACGGAGAAGCCGGCAAAGCCGGCAAAACAGGATTTTTTGACCTATAAAGGCAAGCCTCTGGTGCGCAACGGCGATACGATCTATTACGGCAACATGTCGGACGATTACGTTATTATGCTGCGCATCACTTCGAAAAAGGATTTTGAAGGTTACGACTTAGCTTCTAAGGTCACGGTGCAGCTTTTAAGCACCGACCCGGATGCAAGCGCTAAGGAGCGCGTGATCAAAACCAGCGAGAAAAAAGGGCTGTTCGCCGCTATGGACATTGCTGAGATCTGGTTGGAGCGTGCGCTGCGCGGCTAAGAAAATGGATTGCCGCTCCTTAACGGGAGCGGCTTTGCTTTTTTATCGTGCTGTTTACAATTTTAAAACTGCGGGGGCGAAATTTTGCGCGTTTTTGATTTTGACAATACGATCTATGACGGTGAGAGCGGGCTGGATATTTTTCTGTTTTATCTGAAAAAAGAGCCGAAGCTGATCGCCCGCTATATCCCGAAGGTCGGTGAGGGCTTTGTGCGCTATAAAATGGGTAAGGTAGCGCTTAGTGAGGTCAAAAGCGAGTACGGCTATATCCTGCGGGAATGCTGCGCACAGTTAGACGATATTGATCAAAGCATCGTCGAGTTTTGGGACAAGCACGAAAAGAAGATCAAAAGTTTTTACTTAAAGATCCGCCGCGATGACGACGTGATCGTATCCGCCTGCCCTGAGGTGATGCTTTCGGAGATCTGCCGGCGCATCGGGGTGCAGCATTTCATCGGCACCGAGGTCGATCTGAAAACCGGCGAGATCGGCCGCCTTTGCTATCGGGAGGCGAAGATAACCGCTTACCGCGAGCAATACGGCGATGTGCCCATTGACGAGTTTTACACCGATTCCGTAAACGACCGTGCCATGATGGATATTGCCCGCGACGTCTATTTCGTGACGGGCGATCGTGTTGAAAAAATCAAGGCAGACGGGGTTTGGCTGAAAGACATAGAGCAGTAAAGGAGACGCCCATGAAAAAGATCTTAAAAATCGTCGCACTCGGCTTGAGCGCTGCCGGCGCGCTGATCGCTGTGCGCGCGGGTGTGGAGCTGCACCGTATCCTCAACGGCGAGATCCGTCTGCCCGACGGCTTTACCTATACCGCGCACAGCGGCTGCGAGGACACGGCGGACAATTCCATGGAGTTTATTGAAAAGGCGCTTGAACTCGGCGTCCCCGTCTTGGAAGTGGATGTCAGCGTGCGCAACGACGGTACGCCCGTCCTGCTGCATGCCGAAACGGCGGGCGACGATGAGGGCGTTTTGCTGGAGGATGCCCTGCGCCGTGTTGCCGAAGGCTCCGACAGCGTGCAGGTGAACCTTGATCTCAAGGCGTTTTCCAATATCCCTGCCGTATATGATACCGTCGTGCGCTGCGGCATGCAGTCGAGATGCTTCTTCACCGGCGTGACGGCGGATCATACCCAAACGGTCAAGATCGACGCGCCCGGTATTCCCTATTACCTCAACGCCGACCTCAATCGGTTCCAGCTTGAGGACCGCGCCTATTTGCGCAGTGTGGCGAACGAAGTACTGCGCAGCGGCGCGGTAGGGCTCAACTGTCACTACAACAACGCAAGCAAAGCGCTTGTGGAGGTGTTCCACGAAGAGGGCTTAAAGGTATCCTTCTGGACGGCGGACAACAAATTCGTGCAGCGCAATTTGCTGACTTTGTCGCCCGACAATATTACCACGCGCCGCCCGGTGCTGCTGCAATCCCTGCTCGAAGAGGAATAACCCGCATAGACTTTGAAAACGCATACAGCCTCCTTTGTCCGCATACATATAGAAGGACAAAGGAGGTCTGTTTATGAACGAGGGCAATACCAATAACCTGATGAAAATGCCGCACAGCGTCGTGCTGGAGGATCGGCGTCGGCTGACGGTTTCGGGCGTTTCCGATGTAGACAGCTTTGACGAACAGATGATCGTTGTGTTTACGGAGCTTGGCGAGCTGACCGTCAAGGGTGCGGACCTGCACATCAGCCGATTGAGCCTTGAAATGGGCGAGCTCGCGGTGGAGGGCGACATCGCTTCGCTTTCCTACGCTGAGCAGTCCAAGGAAAGCCGCGGCTCGTTCTTTAGCCGGGTGTTCCGCTGATGACCTATATCGCGGACGTCCCGCAGCAGGTGACAGCTTTTCTCTACGCTGTCGGCTTCGGTTTTTTGATCGGGCTGCTTTACGACGTGTTCCGTGCCGTGCGGCATGCAGTCTCCGACGGCAAAAAAGCGTTTTTTATCTCCGACGTGCTGTTTGCATTTTCTGCAGCGTTCCTGACCTTCCTGTTTGCGCTGACGGTGCACGGCGGCAGCGTGCGCGGGTATGTGCTGTTCGGTGAGCTGCTCGGCTTTTTAGCGTATTATTTCACTGTAGGGGTTCTCGTCATGCGGCTGTTCGATAAGGTCATCGCCGCCGTGCGCCGCTTTTTTCGTGTGATTTTGCGCTTTTTCTTGGCGCCGCTGAAGCGTTTTGCAGCGTTTTGCAAGCACTTTTTTGCAAAAAATGTTCAAAAAGCACAGAAAAAGTCGGAAACTTCGGTAAAAAAATCAAAAATGTACTTGCAAAGTGTGCGACACTTGTTGTATAATCAAAACGATAGAGTATCGTCCGAGGGCGAAGTATACGCACAAGCCGAAAGTGACGGAAAGAAACATCATGGCAAAACGAAAAAGAAAAAAGCAAAAACATAGCTTCATTCTTTCTCTGGCTCTGCTGCTTGCAGTAGGGTATTTTGTCATTTCTTTTGTCAGCACGCAGCTCGATATCCGGGAAAAGGAAAAGGAGGCTGCCGCGCTGCAGGAGCAGATAACGCAGCAGGTTGCCGAAAACGAGCGTTTGCAGGCAGTCGTGGACGGCGGCGACGAGTCCGAGTATATCGAGCGCGTCGCCCGTGAAAAGCTGGGATATGTTATGCCTGATGAAAAGGTATACTATGATATTACGCCGAGCAACTGACGCACGTTCGTTATAGCTTGGCAGGAGGAGACATATCGTTTCTATGGTCGAAGTTGGGGAAATTCTCGAAGGCAAGGTTACGGGACTTACGGGGTTTGGCGCGTTTGTTACGCTGCCGGGAAATGTGACCGGTATGGTGCACATTTCCGAGGTGTCCCAGTCTTATGTGAACGACATCCATGATTTCCTGCAGGAAAATCAAACGGTCAAGGTCAAGGTTCTGGATGTCACGCCTGAGGGCAAAATCAGTCTGTCCATCAAAAAGGCGAACCCGGCGCCCGAGGGCAAGCAGGAGCATCCGCGCCGCAGCGGTCCGCCGCGGCAGAAGAGCGCGCCGAACGTTTGGCGCGGGAATGAGACGCACCGCGAGGAGCCGCGCACCTTTGAGGATATGATGGCGCGCTTCAAGCAGGTCAGCGACGAAAAGATCTCCGACTTAAAGCGCGCGACCGACGGCGGCCGCCGCAGTTCTTACTCGAAGAAAAGATAATTTTGAAAATCAAGCGCGGGCAGGCGAGATCGCTTGCCCGCACGGTTTTGAAAGGGGATACCCATGCGCGAAATCCATGCTTCCGAAATTGAAAATACCGTCGCAAGGCTTTTGATCCAAGCGAATAAAGTCCTGCCCGGCGACCTGTGTGCATGCATAGTCGAAGCGGGAGAAAAGGAATGTGAACCCCTGCCGAAAAAAATCATGGACACGCTTTGTGAAAATCTGGACGCCGCGCGTAAGCTCGATGTGCCGATCTGTCAGGATACAGGGATGGCGGTGCTGTTTTTCGAGATCGGGCAGGATGTACACATCACAGGCGGTGATTTTGAAGCGGCAGTCAACCGCGGCGTTGCCAAGGGCTATACCGAGGGGCTTTTGCGCAAATCCGTGGTGCGCGACCCGCTTGACCGCGTGAATACCGAGGACAATACCCCCGCCGTGATCCATACGCGCATCGTCCCCGGCGAACACATTTCCATTGTCGCCGCGCCCAAAGGCTTCGGCAGCGAGAACATGAGCCGGCTTCGCATGTTCACGCCAAGCGCCAAAGCGGAGGATCTCATGGATTTCGTCGTGCAGGTCGTGAAAGACGCGGGCGGCAACCCCTGCCCGCCGATGGTTGTCGGCGTGGGCTTCGGCGGCGATTTCGAGTATTGCGCCTACCTTGCTAAAAAAGCGCTTTGCCGCCCTGTTTCCGAGCGCAACTCGAATCCGTTTTACGCCGATATGGAGCGCACGCTGCTCGAGCGCATCAACGCCTTGGGTATCGGACCGCAGGGCTTCGGCGGCAAAACCACGGCGCTGTGCGTCAATATCGAGACCGCGCCCACCCATATCGCGGGACTGCCAGCTGCCGTCAACATCGGCTGCCATGTCACGCGCCATGCGAAGGCAGTTCTATAAAAATTAGAGATTTTTAACAAAATTTTCAAATTCCGTCTTTATTCTTTGCCGAATGTGTGCTATACTGTTCTTGAAAACAAAGGCGGCAACGCCTTTGAATATATACAAAAGGGGATGTTGTAATGAACATTACCATTGTCGGCAGAAAATGCACACCCAGAGAATCCTTTAAGGAACACGCGGCAAAAAAGCTGCAAAAGGTGGAAAAGTTTTTCGGTTCGGAGGCAACCGCCAAAATCACGGCGACGGTTGAGAAAAACGCCAAAGTAGTTGAAATCACGCTCCAAAAGGGCGGCTTTATATTCCGTGCGCAGGAACGTGCGCAGGATCTGGAGGATGCGCTGGACGCCTGCGTGGACTCCCTCATTCGGCAGATCCGTAAAAATAAAACCAAGCTGGAGCGCCGCTTGCGCGAGGTGTCGTTTGACGAGGTGTTCAACGCGCCCGAAGCGGAGGAAGAGGAATTCGACATCGTGCGCACCAAGGCGGTGGAGCTTCGCCCGCAGAGCGCAGAAGAAGCGATCTTGCAGATGAATATGCTCGGGCACACGTTTTATATGTTCCTCAATGCGGATTCCGGTGCGGTCAATGTCGTGTACCGCCGCAAGGACGGCGGCTATTCGATCTTAGAGCCGCAGGCGGAAGAAGCATGATCCAATAAACAAACAGGCGGGTATCCATTCGGATACCCGCCTGTTTTGCTTAAATCGATCAAAGCATCATCATGTAATAGGAATAATCCGTGACTGCGGTGGAAAACACCACGCCGAAAATCACAAAAAAGATAATATAGAACAGAACAACAAAAACGACTTGCAGGATCACGGAGATCAGCGCCGCCATGCCGTAGGATTTCGCGCATTTCGGGCGCTCGTCACGTTCGACCAAGAACATGATCAGCCCCAAAACGGGGATGAAGAAACAGGCGATCCGCAGCCAGATGGACGGCTCATCGACCTTGACAGGCTGTGTCGGCGTGAATGCGCAGCCGCATTTCAGGCAGACGGCTGCATTGACATCGCACGGGTTGCCGCAGTGCTGGCAGTATTTCACGGGGGCACCGCCCGCGGCGTTGGCGCCGTACGGCGGTGCGGTGTTATAAACGGGGGCGTTTTGTGTAGGTGCGGCTTGCAGCGCCGCGCCGCAAACGGCGCAGAATGTATCGGTATCGCCGACAGCGTTGTGGCAGTTCGGACAAGTTTTCATATCGTTCACCTCGCGGAAATTTTCTACCGTCATTGTAGTATACGCCGCGAAAATTGTCAATAGAAATACATGTAAGATGAACCGCCCCGAGGCCGAGCCCCGGGGCGGTTTTGGTTTTAGCGTTTCCCGTCAGACGATTATTCTGCGTCCGGCGCGTAGAGGTCTTTGAGCTTAAGCAGGTGTGCGTACCGTGCTTTCGCAACGTCCTCCGATTCCTGGAAGAGAACCTTTGCGCGTTCGGGGAAGGAACGGGTCAGCGAAGAATAACGCGCCTCGTTCATCAGGAAGTCCTGATAGCTGGCAGAAGCCGGCTTGCTGTCAACGGTGAAGGGGTTCTTGCCCTCGGCCTTGAGCGCGGGGTTGTAACGGAACATATTCCAGTAGCCGCAGTCCACAGCCTTTTTCATCTCTGCCTGGCAGTTGACCATGCCGCCCTTGATGGAGTGCATCTCGCAGGGGGCATAGGCGATGATGATGGACGGGCCGTGATAGGCTTCGGCTTCCACCAGCGCCTTGATGGTCTGGTTCTGGTCGGCGCCCATGGCGATCTGTGCCACATACACGTAGCCATAGCTCATAGCGATCTCGGCAAGGCTCTTCTTGGCAACGGATTTGCCCGCAGCAGCGAACTGCGCAACCTGGCCGATGTTGGAAGCCTTGGAGGCCTGACCGCCGGTGTTGGAATAAACCTCGGTGTCGAAGACCATGATGTTCACATCTTCGCCCGTGGCAAGAACATGGTCCACACCGCCGAAGCCGATGTCATATGCCCAGCCGTCGCCGCCGAAGATCCAAATGGACTTCTTGGAAAGGTATTCTTTGTTATCCAGAATATCCTTGCGCGCGTCGCAGTCGCAGTCAAACGCTTCAAGCGCCGCAACAAGGTCTTTTGCTGCCGCCGTGTTCTTGTCGCCGTCGTTGACGGTGTCAAGATACGCGCCGCACGCCGCCTTCACGGCTTCCGTGGCCTTGTCGGAATCCGCAATGGCTTTCACTTCGTCGATCAAACGGTTGCGGATCGCGTTCTGGCCGAGGTACATGCCGTAGCCGTGCTCGGCGTTGTCCTCAAACAGCGAGTTCGCCCAAGCGGGACCATGGCCGTCCTTGTTGACGGTGTACGGCGAGGTCGCCGCAGGACCGCCCCAAATGGACGAGCAGCCCGTCGCGTTGGAGATATACATTCTGTCGCCGAACAGCTGCGTGATGAGCCTTGCATACGAGGTCTCCGCGCAGCCTGCGCACGAGCCGGAGAACTCCAGAAGCGGAGTCTTGTACTGGCTGCCGATGACGGTGTTGTTCGCAAGGTCTTCCTTGACGCTGACGTTTTCGACCATGTAGTCGAATGCCGCCTGCTTCTCATCCTGCGATTCACGCGGGACCATCTTCAGGGAGTTGGTCGGGCACACGCCGACGCACACGCCGCAGCCCATGCAGTCCATGGGGGAGACGGCCATCGTGTATTTGTAAACGTCCTTGCCCTTGCCTTTTTTGTCCGCAAGCGTGGCAACGGCGGGCGCCGCAGCCGCTTCCTCGGCGTCAAGCGCATAGGGGCGGATGGTCGCGTGCGGGCAGACATACGCGCACTTGTTGCACTGTACGCAGGTGTCGGGGTTCCATTCGGGAACCATGACCGCAACGCCGCGCTTCTCGTAAGCGGAAGCACCCTGTTCAAACGTACCGTCCGCATGATCCACAAAGGCGGAAACGGGAAGAGAGTCGCCGTCCATCTTGCCGACCGGCTTCATGATGGAGTCGACCATCTTGACGAGCTTCGCGGGACCCTTGTCCGTCGCGGGCTGTGCATCGTCCGTTGCATTTGCCCACTCGGCGGGCACGTCGATCTTCACATAGGCGGTAGCGCCTGCATCGATCGCCTTTTCGTTCATTTCGACGATCTCTTTGCCCTTCTTCATGAACTTCTGTGCCTTTTCCTTCATGTAGCCGATGGCTTCCGCCTCGGGCAGCACCTTGGAAAGGGAGAAGAACGCGGACTGCAGAACCGTGTTGGTGCGCTTGCCAAGGCCGATCTCGGCGGCGATGTCGATCGCGTTCACGGTATAAAGCTGGATGTTGTTCTGCGCGATGTAGCGCTTGGTTTCAGCGTTGAGCTTTTCGGCAAGCTCCGCGGCATCCCACTGGCAGTTGATGAGGAACACGCCGCCGGGCTTGACGTCCTGCACCATTTTGAAGCCCTTTTCAATGTAGGAGGGATTGTGGCAAGCCACAAAGTCCGCCTTGTTGATGTAGTAGGGGCTCTTGATCGGCTTGTCGCCGAAGCGCAGGTGGGAAATGGTCACGCCGCCGGTCTTTTTGGAGTCATACTGGAAATATGCCTGTACATATTTGTCGGTATGGTCGCCGATGATCTTGATGGAGTCCTTGTTCGCGCCGACCGTGCCGTCGCCGCCGAGGCCCCAGAACTTGCACTCGATGGTGCCTTCGGCCGCGGTGTTGGGCGAGGGCTTCTCGGGCAGGGAGAGGTGGGTCACGTCATCGTTGATGCCGATGGTGAAGCGGCGCTCGGGATGCTCTTTCTCAAGGTGCTCATACACGGCAAAGACGGATGCGGGCGGGGTGTCCTTGGAACCAAGACCGTAACGGCCGCCGCAGACCTCAATGTTTCTGCCGGCTTCGTTCAGCGCGGCGACAACATCCAGGAACAGCGGTTCACCGATGGAGCCGGGTTCCTTAGTGCGGTCAAGCACAGCGATCTTTTTGACGGAAGCGGGGATCGCATCCGCAAAATGCTTGACGCTGAACGGACGATACAGACGGACCTTAACAAGACCGACCTTTTCGCCCTTCGCGGTCAGATAGTCGATGACTTCTTCCGCAACGTCGCAGATGGAGCCCATCGCAACGATCACGCGGTCAGCATCCGGCGCGCCGTAGTAGTTAAACAGCTTGTAGTCCGTGCCGAGCTTTTCGTTGACCTTGTCCATGTACTTTTCAACGACAGCGGGGACGGCGTCATAATATTTGTTGCACGCCTCTCTGTGCTGGAAGAAGATGTCGCCGTTTTCGTGCGAGCCGCGCATCACGGGGCGCTCGGGGTTGAGCGCGCGCTTGCGGAACGCATGCACAGCGTCCATGTTGCACATTTCCTTGAGGTCTTCGTAGTCCCAAACCTTGATCTTCTGGATCTCGTGCGAGGTGCGGAAGCCGTCAAAGAAGTTGATGAACGGCACTCTGCCTTCAATGGCGGCAAGGTGCGCGACCGCGCCGAGGTCCATGACCTCCTGCGGGTTCGTCTCGGCGAGCATCGCGAAGCCCGTCTGGCGGCAGGCATACACGTCGGAGTGGTCGCCGAAGATGTTCAGCGCATGTGAAGCGACGCAGCGTGCCGAAACATGGAACACGGACGGCAGCAGCTCACCGGCGATCTTATACATGTTCGGGATCATCAGAAGAAGACCCTGCGAAGCGGTATAGGTGGTGGTCAGCGCGCCTGCGGCCAGCGAGCCGTGCACGGTGCCGGCGGCGCCTGCTTCGGACTGCATTTCCGCCACGCGGACGGTCGTACCGAAGATGTTTTTCTGCCCTTGCGCAGCCCACTGGTCTACATAGTCGGCCATGGGCGAGGAGGGCGTGATCGGGTAAATGCCCGCGACTTCCGTGAATGCATAGGAGACATACGCGGCGGCATTGTTCCCGTCCATCGACTTCGACTTGCGCGAGACGATGGGCTTTTTCGTTTCTGCCATGATATTTCCTCCTTGGTGGATAGTTGCCTGCAAGGAACGGGGATCCGCACCTTAGAAAACGGGATGGCTGCCCGTTCGCATACGAAATCATTTTAGCACGTCAAGCCGCGCATGTAAATATGAAATCCGATGAAAATCCCGCCAAAAACAGATTTTTTTTGAAGATTCTGCAAGGAAAAGGCGGCGTGGTGTTTTGCGGAAAACGACATTTTCCCCACAGCCGTACATTTCTGATGTACGGCGTTGACTTTATGAATAAAATAGTATATACTATACAGAAATTTATATATTTCAGAAAGGAGTCCACAAACCATATGGACGACGCAGACCCCGGGAATATTATACTGAAGCTCGTATTGCTTTTTGTGCTCACGATGCTCAACGCCTTCTTTGCCATGTCGGAGATCGCGATCATTTCGCTCAACGACGCGAAGATCGATAAGCTCGCCGAAGAGGGGCACAAAAAAGCCCGTCAGGTGAAAAAGCTGACGGAAAACTCCAGCAATTTCCTTTCGACCATCCAGATCGGTGTGACGCTTGCAGGCTTTCTGACCTCTGCTACGGCGGCGCAGAGCTTTGCGACCATGCTGACCGACGCGATTGCGGGAACTGCGATTGCAAATGTGGTGCCGCTCGGTGTTATCAGCGGCGTTTCCACGGTGCTCATTACGCTTGTCACCTCGTATTTTTCGCTGGTTTTGGGTGAGCTCGCCCCCAAAAAGATCGCCATGCAGAAGCCCGAAAAGGTTTCGTTTGCGGTTGTGCCGATTTTGTTGTTTATCAATAAGATCTGTCTGCCCTTTGTCAAGCTGCTTTCCGTCTCCACAAACGGCGTCGTGCGCCTCTGCGGCATGGACCCGAACGCCGACGAGGAACCCGTCACGGAAGAGGAGATCCGCATGATGGTGGACGTCGGACAGGAAAAGGGCGTTATCGAGGATGTCCAGAAGGAGATGATCAACAATATCTTCGAGTTCGACGACATCGACGTGGCGGACATCATGACCCACCGCACCGATATGGCGTGCGTGGACATCGAGGATTCCCTTTCGGAGGTGCTCGCGCTTTCTATCAAGGAGGGCTATTCGCGCATCCCCGTGTATGAAGAAGATCCCGACAATGTCGTCGGGATCGTATACATCAAAGATCTGCTCAAATATGTCGGCTCGTCGCTGCCGAAATCCAAAGGCATCAAGGACTTTATGCGCGAGGCGTATTTTGTGCCGGAGACCAAGCGCTGCGGCGCGCTGTTCTCCGAAATGACGGAAAAGCACATCCAAATGGCGATCGTCGTGGACGAATACGGCGGCACGGCGGGGCTTGTGACACTGGAGGACATCGTGGAAGCCATCGTCGGCAACATCCAGGACGAATATGACAACGAGGACGAAGAGATCTCCAAGATCAACGAAACGACCTTCACCATGGACGGTGTGACCGATCTCGAGGAGGTCGAGGAGCAGCTCAACATCGAATTCCCGGACGGCGATTACGATACGCTCGGCGGCTTCATCATCAGCAGACTCGGCTTTTTGCCGAAGGACGGCGATATGAACGCGGTCGAATACGCGGGCGTGCGCTTCACGGTGCTCAATGTGGAGGAACGCCGCATCGGCAAGGTCAAAGTGGAGATCCTGCCGCCACCCGAGACGGAAGAACAGCCCGAGGAGCGCAAATCGATCTTTGAGCGCACCCGCCGCGACGAAAAAGCGGAAGAAGAATAAATGAAATAACAAACCGGCAGTCGTAGCGATACGACTGCCGGTTTTTGCTGCTTTTCCATATTGCGCAGCGGCAGGCCAAAAAGACATCTGTCTTATCATTTCTACAAAGCAAAATAGTATTATCTGTGAGAAAGCAGGATGTACGATAGAACCGCTGGATCCTTCCGTAATTCAGACCGCTGTGATATGGAAAAAGGCTTCAAATAATGCCTTCGCAAATAGCTTTTCAGATTTGCTTTTGTCAAATCAAGCGGCGATCAATGCGGAATATGGAAAGTAGAAAAAACTTTCATAATGTGGTATAATAATGAACGGAAAGGAGACGCTATTATGCAATACTTTATTGATTCACAAGACGGGAGTCTCCAAGCCGCTCAGAATTGCAACGATAAAGAGCCGTTTTTCACGGTTATGAGCACGGCGGAATTTCACGAATGTAAAGAGCAGCTTCCGTATTATAAAGAACTTCTTCACTGCCTCGGATCGATTCGTTACTGTAAAGCGGAAGTGTTCAAAAACTGCATCATCGGAACATTACGCCTGCCTCAAAAAAGCGAACAGCGTTCACCGCAGCTTTCTTTCGGCTTTTATTTGACTGGACAGTCGCTCTTATTTGTCGAAGATGTAGGCGATTTGAAATTATGGGTAGACAAACGGATAAGTATGTTTCAGGAGCTGAACAGTCCGGCTCATCTTCTTTTGCAGTTTATGGAGCAAATGATAGAGGATGATGTTCTCTATCTTTCTCACATCGAGTCAGAAACAGAAAAAATGGAAGAAAATATCGGCTCCGGCGGTTCGGCAGACTTTTTCCCGTTGCTCACAAAACACAGGCAAAAGCTGTCCGAATTAAATGCTTACTATGAACAATTGACAGATATCGGAGAGTTGTTTCAATCCCGCGCGTGTTCTTCATTTGCAGACGATACCGGGGACTGGGAAAAATTTACCCACCGTGCCGAGAGATTGCAAAATCATGTTCAGTTGCTTCGTGAAAATATGCTTCAGCTTCGTGAGCTTTATCAGTCAAAGCAAGACGCACGGCAAAATAAAATTATGGGGATTCTCACAATCGTCACAACCTTTTTCCTGCCTCTTACTTTAATCACGGGATGGTACGGAATGAACTTTGCCTATATGCCTGAGCTTAAATGGCGGTACGGTTACCCGGTTGTTATACTTGTTGCGCTGATTATTGCAGTCGTCGAATTTATTTACTTCAAAAGGAAAAAATTCTTTTAATTTCGCTCTCTTAAAATATGAGACTTACAGGAGGTGTTTTTATGGACGAAACAAGGCAAAGCCCGGAACAGATTTTGAAGCAAATTGAAAAGGAAGAACAAAGCCTTAATCGCGGGCATTTGAAGATATTTTTCGGATATGCCGCAGGCGTAGGCTAAACCTATGCCATGCTGAAAGCCGCACATTCGGCAAAGAGGCGCGGCGTTGATGTTGTTGCAGGTTACATTGAACCGCACGCCCGTCCGCAGACCTCTGCACTTGTAAACGGGCTGGAATGTCTTCCGAATCTTGTTTCGGAATATAACGGAATTACTCTTTCGGAATTTAATCTTGATGCTGCGCTTGCCAGGCACCCACAGTTAATCCTTGTGGATGAGCTTGCCCATACCAATGCGCCTGTGTGCCGACATACAAAGCGTTATCAGGATATTGAAGAGCTGCTTAATGCGGGAATAGATGTTTATACCACGGTAAATGTTCAGCATATTGAAAGTCTCAATATCGAATCCTCCTTTGCCTGTATTGTAACAAAGGAAAGCGCAATTAACGAATGTGCGGACATAACAAAACCCGCCGCCTTAGACTTTCATCTAAGATGGCGGTTTCTGTTTCGTATCAGAGCATCACCTTGACGGCAAAGCCGCCGCTAAAGAAGTAGGTGTTCGTCCAATACCCGATTGGTGGAGACAGAGGGGATCGAAGCGGCGCTGCGCTTTGCTTCGTTCGTTTGCTTCGCAAGCCTTCCGCATTGTATGTCGGTTGCGGCTCTGCCTTGCGGCAAACCGCCGCAACATCGACAATGGGGTTCGATCCCCTCCGACCATTTATGGATACAAATAAAGACAGCGGACAATCTGTCCACTGCCTTTATTCTTGGTGGAGACAGAGGGGATCGAA
>JFBN01306714.1_pt1 | contig 19098 bp, 13 predicted proteins | sample 768741 | NCBI WGS metagenome assembly JFBN01 (sample SAMN01983846, study PRJNA193217) | chicken gut metagenome | biome: terrestrial biome; isolation source: ceca of Broiler chicken | host: Gallus gallus | place: United Kingdom: England | collected 2010-09-07
ATGCTTTCACGAAGTGAAAGCATAGCAAGCATTGCAAGTGTGGCCACACTTGCGAAAAATCAGCAAAAGCTGTTGGTTGAGTAGAGGAAGAATATGGTTAATCGAAAAAGAAAGATTGCTAAAAAGGTAATGCTGACGGAGCAAGAAGCTGAGCAGATCGAAAAGAATATGAACGAAACGGGAATTGAAACTTTTGGAGATTATGCCAGAAAAATGCTGCTCGATGGATACATTGTCAAGGCTGATTTTTCAGCGGTTAGGGAAGTGGCCCATCAGTTATCTAAAATAGGCAACAACGTCAATCAGGTTGCACGAAGAGTGAATACTGATAAAAATGCAATGGGCGTAGACTTGCAGGAAATCCGAACAGCACAAACGCAAATTATAGATTTACTACAAAACTTAATGCGAAAGAGTATGTGATTAAATGGCTGTCACTAAAATTTGGTCTATAAAAAAGACTGTTCAAAAAGCAATCAATTATATCATTGATCCGGCAAAAACGGATGGTGGTATCTTTGTGTCGGGCTTTGGCGTTGCGCCGGAAACGGCAGCTTTAGAATTTCAGATGACAGCCGATTTTGTAAGGTTAGTAAAAGGGGATCGTGTCAAAGGTGAGAATGCGGCATATCATATGATTCAGTCATTCTCACCCAAGGATAAAATTGATGAGGCAGAGGCGCATGAGATTGGAATCAAATGGGCCAAAGAGATTTTGGGAGATGATTATGATTTTGTAATCGCTACCCATAATGATAAGGGGCATATCCATAACCATGTTATTTTTAATGCTTACAGCGAAAAAAAGCTTAAAAAATTCCGTACACAACCTTTCAGGACGGCACAAAAATTAAGAACTATCAATGATCGTCTGTGCCACGAGAGAGAACTATCGGTCATTCCGTTTGTTCAAAGAACTGAAAAGTACTATGATTATAAAGAGAGAGAGATAAAAAAATATTGGAAAGCAGAAGTATCCAGTCGAGTCAGATTTGTTCTTGAGCAAGTTACTCGAATGGATGAATTTAAAGCTGAACTAAAGAAACTTCATGTTGCATTTGATGAGCAAGATAATACATATCAGTACGAGGGTTATCCTGCGTTAACTTCCGATGAATTGAAAGGTATAGACAGCGATCCGAAGCAAATCCTTCAAGATAATCTTGTATGGAAAGAGCGTATAGAAGAAGCTGTGCTTGAATCAATAGCAGCCCCCGAAACTATCAATTTTGAAAGTTTTCAAAAGCGATTAGAAGAAAAGTATGGAGTAGAAATTAAGTGTAGTAAAAAGGGTACTTTATCATATTTATATGAGGATACTTCCTGTCCAAAAGTTTTGCCAGAGGCATTCTTCAAAGTAAAAAGTGTGAGTGAAGCAATTGCGCAAAAGAGTGCTGAAAATTTAATCAAGGCTCAAACTGACTTGGCAGAAACATACACTTTGTATCAAAAGAACAAAAAGCCAAATGAAATTGTGAGTTTTGCAATTCCTGAGGATGAGATAATAACGCATTCTAAACATGGTGTTCTATTGAAGTATCATGAAGGCAGCGTATTTGTTCCGTTTTCAAAAGGTAATGATAGAGGTTCTGTCGCGTTTGGAAGAAATTATTCCTATCGTTGGACGGATGCAGATGGAAAAAAAGAAAAATATTTCTCAGGAAACGAATTAATTGCGCATTTTTACCGAGAAGCAACGCAGTTAGAAATTGGTTCACATAATATTGCGGGCGTTGGAAATAAAGGAATAACTATAACAGTGGAAAGTCTTGGTATTAAAAGGCTTTTTATTGATAAATCGGATGTCATTTCAATCTCTCCGACAGGAGCAGTGATTTCGCTTTATCAACCACGCGAGTACCAATATCATACCTTTAGCGGAGAGAGAAGTGCGATTAAGGGTTCAAATTTAGTACAATCACTCAAAAATGAGCCGATTCTCTCAAATGACAATGATAGCGTTAAGCTTGAGTATAAACTACGAGCAGCAACACGCCAGTCAGCGTTACGCGGCGTGAAAGCGATGACGGATGCATTAGTGACTTATCGTAAAAATAATGCGCAGTCACTACATGAAATGAGTTTTGTCTTAGAGAAAGAGCAACGTAATCTAGCTGTTTTAAAGGATGAAGAAGCGAAACTTAGCAAAAAATTAGAAGAGTATCGCAGCGCTTATAAATATTTGAGTGTTTATCAAAAATATTTGCCAGTATGGAGAGAGGCTCAGAAAAGACTTTTAGGAAAACAGGCATTTACAGTACGACATCAGCAAGAAATCAAAAGCTTTGAAATTGCGAAAAACTACTTGATGAGAAATGGAATTAAATCAGATATTCCATTGGATTCTGTAAGGAATTTAATGGAAAAGTATCAGCAAGATATTAAGCAGCTGAAAAAGCAAATATCTTTAAAGGAGAAAGAAGTGCGAAGCATTCTTCAAAGCTTGGATGAGCTATCAACCGCACCTCAGGAAAGGAACTTATCATGCGATATGAAGAAATCATAAAAATGTGGCAAAAAGAAGATGTCAAAACAGGATATGACTTAGAAAGAGTCCTCAATAATTATGGTGTCAATTTTGCTTATCACTCAGCAAAAATTGAGAACGATAATATTGATTACAACGACACAAGGGAAGTTTTTCAAAATGGAAGAGTTTCCAATTATACAGGAGATTTGAGAACGCTTTTTGAAATTCAAAATTCAAAAAATGCATATCAATTTATGCTTAATGCTTTCGGTGATAGGCAACCTATTGACTCGAATTTTGTTAAAAAGCTACAGAGGATACTGACCGTAGGAACGTATGATGAATCACGATACTTATACGGTGAGAGACCAGGAAGCTACAAATTACATGATTATGTAACTGGACGAAATGAAGTAGGGGCATTACCGGAAGATGTTCCTATCGAAATGGAAGAGCTGCTTGAAGAAATTCAAAATGTTGACGCAAAGGATGTTCTGACAGCAGCAGCCTATCTACATGCAAAGTTTGAAAACATACATCCTTTCGCGGATGGTAATGGTAGAACAGGCAGATTGCTTATGAATTACTTTTTGTTAATCAACAATCATCCCCCTATTATTATTCATGAGGAAAGCAGGAAGGATTATTATTCAGCACTGGAAAAATTTGACGAGTTTTTGGAGTTGTTACCGCTAAAAGAATATTTAACCCAGCAATTATCTTTAACATGGGAGAAGCGTTTAAGTCGATTAAATATAAGAGAAAAACTAAAGGCAGCTCAAAATAAGAGAACGTCAGAATTTGAACAATTAAATCCAAACAAGAAACATATTCAATGAAAAAAGCCCATTCCACAGCAATGCTGGGAATGGGCTTTTTTATCTTACAATTTATAGATAGGGTTGGGTGATGTTACCGATTTATCGGGGAGAGAGTTTTTGATCTGTTTAAGTTTATTTGCAAGAGATTTTTTTTCAGATCTGAAATTTTTAGAGGTCTCAATTAGATATGGAGTTCATGTTTTGCCACTGGTTTAGGGGAGTCGGTAATTTGATTAAGTTGTTGAAGTTTGCTTTGAATAGAGGCTTTGTGAGGCAGAGGGTTGGATTGCGCAGACTTCATTGCTCGACAAACGTCGTCAGCGCGATTTTCAATGCTTTCGCGGATGGTATCCATATAGCCGGTTTCAAGCTTCTCGAAGTAGCGGTATACATCGGCCAGTGGAGTGGGTGAATCCAGCAATGCCTGAATCTGAGCATCAGTTAGTTTCAGATTTTCCATTGCCATTACGATGTCATTTCGCACAGTGTATTCATAGGTATGCTTTAAAATTTCCTCTGCCGGTTGATTTTTCAGCCAATCTTCAAAGAAGTTTTGTTCTTGTAGCATTTTTTCATGAAGTAAAACGATTTTACTGCTCATTACTGTATTGTCCTTTCATAATTTTTATGTTGATTGATAGTGCCGTGACACTGCTCTTTGGCATTTTTTAATTTTTCTGTGATGGAAATAGATTGTGGATTGGGCTTGGTAGGAGCAGAAACGGCTTTTTCCTCCATGTTCAGCTCTGCATCCAGCTCTGCCAGACGAGTACTTTTCTGAGTCAGTTCTGCTTCCTGGGGGAACGGCTTACCCAGCTCTGCTTTTGTGGCTTCCTGCTGATTCTGAAGGTTGATGAGCTGCTCACGAGCTGCTTCTAGGCGGTCAGGCACCGCAGCAAGGGCATTGTCCAGACGAGTAATGTTACCTCTAGCATCTGTACCGAGGGATACACGATGGCTCATGGCTCCTTTCAAGACCACATCAAACTCATGGCGGAAGCTATCAAAAGACAGCTCCATAGTAAATCCACGGTAAGTGCCAATGCACACCGGCTCATTGCTCTTGACCTCCTTGCAGGCTGCCAAAAGGATTTCACCGGCATCTGCTTTTTCTGTGTAGCTCTTGCCCATGAGTTCCATGCCACAGAAGCCTTCTGCAACCTGCGGGTGAGCAGCCACCGTCTGCACATCTGTTTCAAAGCCCTGGATATAGCCCTGCTGTCGCTCAATTTCCGCAGGGAAATACTTGAGCAGCTTGTCCTCCATACGGTACTGCTGGCTTTGGTGGTCAGCTTTCAGTACTTTCAAGCGGGCAACCTCAATATCCAAGTCCATCTTCTCCTTAATGAGCGGATTACCAGCACATAGAGCCTTGATTTCCGCATAGGACAGAGCCTGCTCATCCACATCATCACAGGAACGGACGGGAGATTTCGAGGTCATAATCTGAGAGATAAATTTCTGCTTATTCTCCAGCGTCTGATACAAATAAGCGTCAAAAGTTCCCTCAGTTACATACTGGTAAACTTGCACCTCCTTGTTCATATTACCTTGGCGAATGATACGACCGTTACGCTGGGTCATATCGGAAGGACGCCAACCCACATCCAGATGGTGCAGAGCCACCAGACGGTCTTGACAGTTGGTGCCTGCTCCCATTTTCTGGGTACTTCCCAAAAGCACTCGCACCTGACCGGTACGGACTTTGGCAAACAACTCCTTCTTTTTCGCTTCGGTGTCAGCCGTGTGAATAAAGGCAATTTCTTTTTCCGGCACACCAGCGGCCATCAGCTTTGCCTTGATGTCATCATAGACACTGAATGTACCGTCGTTTTTGGGGGTGGAGAGGTCACAGAATAAAAGCTGAGTTAGTTTATCCGCCTTGCCCTCCTCCCAAATGCGGAGAACATTGCGGACACAGGCGTTGAGTTTGCTACCTGGATCATCAGGCAGCAACGGATTCATTAAGCGCTGATCCAGTCCCAGCTTGCGTCCATCTGAGGTAATTTTGAGCATATTGTCAACTGACGGGTCAACCACACCGGAGTGAACAGCAGAAGCACGCTCAGAAAGCTCTGCCACCATATCCTGCTGATGTTCAGATGGCTTTACCACTACAGTTTCAAACTTGGCCTTAGGAACCGGAAGATGGAGCTGGTCTGAGGTCTTAACGTCTGCCACTTCCTTAAACATATTCATCAGCTCAGGAAGGTTGAAAAACTTTGCAAATCTGGTTCTGGCTCTGTAACCGGTACCTTCCGGGGCAAGCTCAATGGCAGTGGTCGTTTCGCCAAAGGTTGATGCCCAACAGTCAAAGTGGGTCAAGTTTTTGTTCTGGAGACTTTCATACTGAAGATACCTCATCACGGTATAAAGCTCAGTCATGGAGTTGCTCACAGGAGTACCCGTTGCGAAAATAATACCACGCCCACCGGTGATTTCATCCAGATAGCGGCACTTCATAAACATATCCGAAGATTTCTGCGCTTCCGAGGTGGAAAGACCGGCAACATTCCTCATTTTTGTATACAAAAAAAGGTTTTTGAACGCATGACTCTCATCCACAAACAGACGGTCAACACCCAACTGCTCAAAGGTCACAACATCGTCCTTACGGTCATTTGCCAGCAGCTTATCCAGGCGGGTTTGCAGGGATTTCCTCGTCTTTTCCATCTGCTTGATGGAGAAGTTTTCGCCACGCTGCCATTTCAGTTCTGCAATGGCACCTTCAATCTCGTCGATCTGCTCTCGCAGCTGACGCTCTTGACGCTCGGCAGACAGTGGGATTTTTTCAAACTGACTGTGACCGATGATAACTGCATCGTAGTCGCCGGTGGCAATTCTGGCACAGAACTTTTTGCGGTTCTGGGGTTCAAAGTCCTTTTTGGTTGTGACCAGAATGTTGGCAGAGGGATACAGCCTTAAAAACTCCGATGCCCACTGGGTTGTCAGGTGGTTGGGAACTACAAACAAGGACTTCTGACACAGCCCCAGGCGCTTACTCTCCATGGCAGAAGCTACCATTTCAAAGGTTTTGCCGGCACCAACCTCGTGTGCCAGTAGCGTATTTCCACCATAAAGCACATGGGCAATGGCGTTTTTCTGGTGTTCACGGAGGGTAATATCGGGATTCATACCACCGAATACAATGTGATCACCGTTGTACTCACGGGGTCTGGTGGAGTTAAACAGCTCATTGTACTGATTGACCAGAGCTTCTCGGCGGTGCGGGTCTTTCCAGATCCAGTCACGGAAGGCATCTTTGATTGCCTGTTGTTTCTGTTGTGCCAAAGTAGTTTGTTTCTTGTTCAATACACGACGCTGTTTGCCATCCGCATCCTCAATGGTGTCATAAATACGAATGTCCTTCAGGTTCAGGGTTTCCTCCAAAATGCGGTAGGCATTGGCACGGTCAGTGCCGTAGGTCATATAGGCTGCAACATCGTTGTGGTTGGGCGAGCTTTTGCCAGAGATACGCCACTCTGCGGTAATTTCAGAGAATTTTACCTCAATGTTGCGACGAAGGAAGTAAGGGGTTTCAAAGGTTTCCTGCATAAACTGCTGGATATACCTTGCATCAATCCATGTAGCCCCCAGACGTACATCAATTTCAGAAGCATCCAGGTCTTTGGGCTGTGCCTTTTCCAAAGCTTCTACATTGGGGCGATACTCTTGACTGTGCCGTACTGCCATCCGTGCTTGACGGAGCTTTTCGCGAACATTACCGGAGAGATACTCGTCAGCAGTTACATAACGGGGGGAGCTGCCTTCAGACAACGGTTCAGGAATACGGAAAATCACACCACGTAAATCTGCTGCGATCTTGGCCGTGTCCTCTGTACCCATAAGCTGTGCCATGAAAGGCAAGTCAACCTTACCACGTTCACCAATACACACAGCCAGAGCCTCCGCAGGGGTATCCACACTGGTTACTTTGCGTTCCGGGCGAATGGTACGCTTGGTAAATATATCTGCTTTGCTCTTTAGATTACCGTCCTCATCCACATTTTCCAGGGAACAAAGGAGATAATAAGCGGAATCGTCGGAGAACGCCTTTTCATTGGCTTTGTTGTTAATCAGTCCGTTGCTGGCGGTAAAGGAATCATAGGCATCATTCAGCTCCTGCTGCTTTTGGGCAATGGCTTCATCGGGGTAGTCCTCTAGCTGATACTCCATCAGCTCATTTACGATACGGCGAAGCTCCACCATGCCGCAGACACGCTCTTTGGCCTTGTCGTTCAGCTCTACCAGACGCATAACAGAGTTTTCACGGAAATATACCTCACCATCGACCACCGTGTAGGAGAAGTTTTTTACATCAGGATGGGCAGCAATGGTAATCTGCTCTTTTTCCAGGCTTTCCACATCCTCTGTCAGCTTCACTGAGGTATAGGTTCCCTCAATGTGAGTGACAGCTTCCCGAAGCAGCTCGAACAGCTCCACACCCTCACGGGGGCGAACTGTTAAGTCCTCCTTGCCATACTGGGTGCTTTCCGTAGTCAGCTCACCCAGAACCATTTCAGGGTGTTCCACGAAGTAGTCGTTCATGGTGAATCCATCCGGGGTGGTGTTCAGGTGTACCCAGTCCGGCACAATGTCGATGGGGTGGTCGCGCTTTTGCAGGAAGATGATGTCGGACACAACCTCTGTACCGGCATTTGCCTTGAACGCATTGTTGGGCAAACGAATGGCTCCCAGCAGCTCTGCCCTCTGAGCGATATACTTTCGGGCATCCATATTCTTGGAATCCATGGTGTATCGGCTTGTCACAAAGGCAACCACACCACCGGGACGAACCTGATCGAGAGCCTTGGCAAAGAAATAATTGTGAATGGAGAATCCCAGCTTGTCATAGGGCTTATCTGCCACTTTATAGTTGCCAAACGGCACATTACCCACAGCCAGGTCGAAGAAGTCACGGCGGTTTGTGGTTTCAAATCCAGCCACCGTAATATCAGCCTTGGGATAGAGCTTTTGGGCAATGCGTCCGGTGATGGAATCCAGCTCCACACCGTACAACTGACTGTTTCGCATTTCAGGGGGCAGCATACCAAAGAAGTTACCCACGCCCATGGACGGCTCCAGAATATTTCCGGTTTCAAATCCCATGCGACCAACAGCATCGTAGATGGCACGAATCACCGTAGGACTGGTGAAATGGGCATTAAGGGTGGACGCTCTGGCTGCTTCATACTCACGCTCCGGCAACAGTTTTTTCAGATCGGCATACTCCTGTGCCCACGCAGGCTTGTTGGGGTCAAAGGCATCTGCCAGACCGCCCCAGCCCACATAGTTTGCCAGAATTTCCTGCTCCTCCGGGGTAGGTGTACGGTTTTCCTCCTCCAATGCAAAGAGGGTGCGAATCGCTGCTACATTGCGGACATATTTCAGCTTGGCTCCACCTTCACCCAGGTTGTCATCGGTAATGACATAGTTTTCAGCCGGAACACGAATCACGCTGTTTTCCTGAAGCATAGTGTTGATTTTCGCCACCACCTCCAGAATCTCAGGATTTTGCCAGCCGTCCACTTGTTCATAATCGCTGATGAGGGTGTCCTGTCCATCCTTACACTGAATCAGATCCAGACTGCCAGGCAGAGGGGTTCTGGTGTTCTGCACACCCAGAGCCTTGATTTTGTCTGTCGGCAAGGACTGATATGCTGCCATCGCTTCCTCAAAGGTGCCATACTCGTTCAGCTGCAATGCCCCACGCACCTGCAAGTCCTCCACCACATAGTAGTGGTGGATAAAGTGGTCAGGCTGCTGTGTCTGGCTTTCCATCTGCTGTTCCAGCAAATGACGCATCGTTCCAATGTTCTCCACCCGGGAAATAGGAAATCCCACTGCATTGTCAAAGGTCACATCACGCAGCTCCACCTTGTCAATGGACAAGTCTATAGACTCCACTCGGAAAGTGCGGTCATCCAGCTCCACCACAGTCTGACCGGGAATCAGATACTTTGCAGCAAATTCCTCATTGGTGAGAACATTGGTTTCCACTTCTGCTGCCAGCTTAGATTGCTCCACATACAGCCACTCAGTAGATTCTTTTTCGGCAACAGCCTTTTTTACCTCTTGTAAGTAGTCGTTTGCCTGCCATTCGCTGCTAAACTCCTCGCTGACACCCTGCTCATCTGCATAGATCTCATCCCGAATATCATCCCAGATGGCATAGCCATTTTCGGTTTCGATCACGCTGAAACGCTCATAGGATTCTTCCTCGCTGGCAATCGCTTCGGCATCCCGCATGACCTGCTGGACGAAAGGACTGTCCTCCTTACTGTCCTGCTCCAATGCTTCGGGTTCGTGAACAGTAGGGCTACCAAAAGCACGGGAACCATCTGCCCCAAATTCAGCTTCCATTGCATCAATAGCTCTTTCGGCTTCATGGTTGATGGAGGGCATCATGTAGGTTTTGCGTTCTGTTTCGCCTTGTGCAATCGCAGAGATAGTGACACCGTGGCTCTCACGGAGCAATTCTGTATATTGCTCCAGTGTATGAGAAGGAATCCCGCACATATCCACGCGACCGACATCGGGAATCGAGCGTGTTGTGAGATTGATTTCAAGTTTCTGAGCCGCAATTTTGGCATCTTCGCCATACATTTCAAAGAAGTCACCGACCTGATAAAGCACAATATCATCAGGGTGAGCTTCTTTTATCTCGTTATAGACATCAAATGCACTTTGATTTTTCTGCACTGCCTGTTTTTCCTGATGATACTGCTCCAGAGCATCCTTATCAAAGTAGCGTCCCTGCTTTACCAGATCGTCGATACGGGTTGCCACCTGCGACCAGGAGAGCTGCACCTTATCACAGCCAGGTTTGGTGTATCGAATGCCCTTGGCATCGTGATCCTCACCACTGCCAGAAGCACCGGAAAGGGTATGGGAATGACCGCCAGTGCCATACTCATTTTTCAGGAAGTTTGCTTTATCCTGAGCCGAATGACCAGACTGCCAATACTCATAGATACGAGCCTTGCCACCAGAGAAGCCACTGCCACCGCAGAGGGATTCGTTGATTTCATCATTGGTGATGAACTGAGGGATAATAGGAGCCATCATCCTGTCTGTGTGATACTCACGCAGAGGCAAAGAAAGCTCCTCCAATCGCTGCTCCAAACGCTCCAGCTTATGATAGTGGAAACGCAGAACAGAGGGGTCATTACGGTAGGTTTCCAGAAAACGCTGATACTCCACCATGAGTACAGAGCGGAACTCGCCATCCGCCAGTTTATCTGCCAGTGCCTTGGTTGCATCGGGGAAACCACCGCTACCCAGCTCTTGAAGCGACGCAAGGCAACCTTGCTCTCTGCCTGCTTCAGAGAGGTCGTGAACAAGATACCAAAGGGACTCAGCCACTTTTGTTCGCTCATAGCCAGGAGCTTCCACCAGTTCCACATTGGTGGCATACTCGCCACTGTCCAGCAGTTTACCGATACGCTCAGCGGCTTCTTGCCAGGAAATCACCTGTCTGGACGGAGCAAAACGGGCGGTTTTTCCTCTGGCAATGTGGATACACTGCTCATCGAACCAGACGGTTGCTTCAATGCCATCCAGCTTGAAGCCGTTGCTGCCTTGATACAGCTCAGGCGGTCGCTTGGCAATCTCCTCGATGGACTTGCCCTTCATATATTCCAATGCCACCATCATTCTGAGGGCAGGTTCATTTCCACCAACCACAAGCATCTGGTCAATCTGATTTTCACCAAAAGAAAAAGCAGAGAGCTTTTTGCTTTCTGCTTGATCAATCAGGCTAATTTGTTCTGCTTCGGAGAGAAATAGGTTTAGGCTTAGCTGTTCACCAACTCCAACGCCACAATCTCCTCTGTTTGTGCTTTTAGGCTGTTCATGTGTTGCACTTATTGCATTTGCTGAGTTGCCTTGTCCAGTTTTGGACCCTATTTCAGAAGCATAGTCAACGGTTTCTACGGCCTCTGGCATGTCGTTTTGTTGCTCTCTCGAAGGTGCGAGAGCAGATGCTTCACGTAGGTTAGGAGCATTCTTCTGTACTGGCGCAGAATCTTGATCGCTACGACGTTCAGCTCGAGCTTGGTAATACAGTATTCCCCGATTAGTTTGCAGGTGATCCCGTTCATTGTTTTGGCTTAGCTCGGCTTCCTTTGTGAGTTCATAATTTCGGATAGTCATTTCAATTTCACGGAAGATTTTAGAAGAAATCTGACTGACAGCTACACCAAGGGCGTTGGCGGTTTGTCTGGTGTTAAAATTGAAAACATCCAGGAAATCTTCATGCTCAAAAGAGTCATCAAGATTTCCGCAGCAGCGAGAGTAAAGTGTGTAGGTAATGCTGACTGTAGCTGCATTTCGGAACGATACCCCGATGTTGTATTCATCATATTCCATCAGGAAAGATTTCTCAATGATGCCGACGATGCTTTTCCCGAAGTCATCCCAATACTTCGTTGCAAGCTGACGGGCGATCTTTTCCAGTTGATCTTCCAAGTTGTTATTAGTAGCGGGTATACCATAAGATTTTTCCAAAGCCTGCATCACTGGCTTTTGGTACTCGTCCTTCATTGTCCACACCTTAACGGGGCGGGAGTTTCTGCGACCACCGGTATCTGCTACATCAAAAACATAGCGAAGTTTGGGGTAATCACCATCGTAGGAAATCAGGGCAATTCCTTTGGCGCCACGCTTCACATAGCGTCCCATACGTCTATTCCAGAAGTCATATTCCGCACAGGCGGTTGCATCCGGCCTTTGCTCATGAATCATAAGCTGATCCTCGTAGGAGTATTTGTAGAGCCTTGCTGCCGTAGTCAGAAAGGAAGTCCAGTTTTCACGGCTGCTTGTCACCTCACAGGCAGCTTTTTCTGCCATCTGTGCGTACATTTGTATTTTTTTAGACATCGAATAAAACTCCTTTCCACTCAAATATTACTTGTCTTACTAAATGCAAAATTATTTTGCATCATGTTCGTTTCATCTCCTTCTCGTAGATAGGCTTGATAGATTGGTTACGCTGATCTGCTTTGTCTTTGAGTTGTGCCAGCAAAGAGGAAAAACTCTCACTTTTGCCGGTATTGATACCATCTTTTAATTGATGATTATCTAGAAAGGGCGTGACTTTCTTGAGCGGATCACTGATTACTGCATGACGACCTTCCTCAAAAGATCGTTCCATTACTTTCTCATAAACCATCGCTCGAAGCTCCTTGGGAGCCAGATCAAGAAGTTTCAGGATTTCGGCTCTTGCTTCCAGCATTGAAAGCTCAGGATTTTCTAATACTCCACTCTCCATATCCAGAAAATGCTCATTTAAAAGACTGTAATTGTAGCCTTCATCGCAGGTCTGAATGGCAAGGTATTTATCCCTACCAATTTTCCAGGCAGCTTCATGCCCCATAATTTCCGGCTCTGCTTGATAGGTAACTCCTTGGCGCTCCATAGACTCAGCGTATTGACGAATATGAAAAACATTGTAACCTATCTGTGTGTGGTGCTGATCAATGAATACACACTGTTTTATAACAGTTTCTTTCGGATAGTCTACTTGAATAAAACCACCATCAGGTAGCTTGAACAGTTCGTTGTAACGACTGTCAATGAAGCGAATATCCTGTTTGTTTTTTTCGTCCATTATTTTTTCCTCAATGATAATTATTTTTTATACGAAATCATACAATAAAAAAGCTTGCAAAATCGGTACCACGATTTTGCAAGCTTTTTTGTTGATTTAAGATCAGAGATTATACACCAATTCTGATAATACGCTCTCCTCTGCTTGTGCTTTTAAGCTGTTCATATGTTGTACCCATGCCATCTGATGAGTTTGCTTATCCGGTGCTGGATTCCTCTCCAACAGTTCAGTCATTAGCTGCTCTACTCTCCGATGTGCAGTTTCGTCGATCTCCCACAGATGCGGGAACAACTGCTCACTTAGAACCAAGTCACTGAACAGTATCGGATTATGCTCCTTTAAAAAAGATCGGCGCATTCTCCCGTACTTACCCAAAGGTTTAGCTTCAAAAGGGCTTAATTCAATGTCTGGAATGAGGTAGTCTCCATTTTGAGTATAAGTGATTTCGTTCATACTGATGTTCCTTCTGTTCTAGAAAATCAAGAACCCCTTGTTTTTTGAGAATGCACATATGCATCCACTATATCTTGTGTTAGTTCCTCTGTTGAAACAAAGTAGTCTCTTGTCCAAAGTGTCGGAGTTCTCAAGGTATCAGAAAATTGCTTCAACAATACCTTTGAGGTGCCAAACTTAATTATGCGCATTATATCTGCAGCACTGAAAGTAGGATCTGCACGAATAGACAAGCATACATGATCTACAAAGCAGCTTAAATGCAGCAATTGGAAATTGTTTTTTTGACATATTTCCAGCACGCTGGCCCGAAAAACATTCTCTAAATTTGAGATTAGAAATATTTTTCTGCGGTAGCGAGGACAAAAGACAAAGTGAAATTTTACAACAGAAGATAATTGATAGAAAGAATTATGTTTTTTCATGTATCAATTTTATTATAAAATTGATACATTGTCAAGAAGATTTTTTTCTTTCAACTAACCACAAATACCGATAAAAAGTTGGGGCTGAACAATTTAAATAGCTTGTGATTTCGCTAAGTGTGCAAATACCAGATCGCCATAAACGGATTGCAATAAAAAGCTGCTGCTCAGTAAAGGCTCTTAAATTTGAGGAAGAAAGAGCCTTTGAAAGAGTGGCTTTTTCTTTTTCAGATAGAGAACGTGTTTTGGGATGCCTTAACGGTTTCTCTTGTGACCGCAGCATATAAAGTGATGATTTACTGATTTTCGATACTTCGCATATTTCAGGTGTGGAAAAAGCATTGCTTATGTACAACCTCAAGGCTAGATCGCAAATATCTGGATTGAGAGCGGGGCGACCTGGATTTTTACCACGACGCCGGGCGGCTTTTTGCCCTTCTCTTGTTCTGGATGAGATTAGTTCACGTTCTTTTTCAGCTAGAGAACTATAAACCTCAATCAAAATATTATTGACCATGTCGAACATCCAGTCATCAGAAACAGAGCTGAGTGTTGTTGGAATATTTAAAATTCGGAAACGTACTCCTTTGGCTTGAAGCTCTTTTAGCTCAGCTTTAATCTCCTCCTTGTTTCTACCGAATCGATCTAACTCGTGGATGATGATTTCATCTCCGGCTGTCACTTTTGACTTCAATTTCAAGTATTGATCACGCGAAAAAGTTTTACCAGATTTTTTATCACAAAAAATGTTGCTATCCAAAATATCTGGACAGTAACTTTTGATACTGTCCAATTGCCGTTGTAAGCTCTGATCCTTTTTGCTCACGCGAATGTAGCCGTAAATCAACTTTCTACGTCCTTTCTTTTTTAGAATTTAGTATATCAAAATAAAGAAAAAGTGAAAAGTACACTGTCCAGAAAACGACCGTTTTTTAAACAATAACGAACTTAAATCGTCAAAATAATAAATTTTAGGAAAAAGGAGAACTATCATGCAGTTTAGTGACGTCACAAACTTATTATCCAAAGCTCTTATCGCCGGAGGCGGACTTGGTTTAGTCTTTTCTCTTATTCAGCTCGCCGGTGGCGTTAAAGATCACGAGGGTACGAAGATTCAATCAGCCATTTGGGGTGCAGTGGCTTCCGGTATCACTCTTCTTGCTGCCGGAATGGTTTCCAGTATTACGTTATGACACAAGGAGGCTGCAATGGATGCGAATGCGTTTTGGGATTTGCTTCAGCAATGTTTGAATTTTGGAAATGACCTTCAAATTCAAGCATTGTCACCAGCCATAAAGAATGGTATTCATACAATTTTTCTTGTTTTAAAGCCTACTGCCAGCATGATTTTGGCTTTATTTACAATATTGGAAATTTACCGTGTTTATATGAGAACGGAGCAGCTCATGATGCCAGGGCCTATGGTCATGATGTATGCTGTCACCTGGACGCTTTTTAAAGTTGCAATTGCGATCTTTTTGATTCGCCACATGGAAGAAATTTTATGGGCAGTTTACGATTTGTCAGCAAGCGTAATGTCTGTTACGCAGTCTGTTCAAATTGGAACATCTGGCGTTCCAGGCGGAATTACGAAAGAGCAAATTGATGAACTATTCAGGGAAGCGGATGGAAATATCATCTCAAATGTTTTGTTCTCCTTCCAATTACTTATTGTTCGGCTTGGTTTGAGCATAGCGATGGTCTATATCAATATCATTCTTTGGAGCAGAAACATCGAAATATACTTACTCGCAGCTCTTTCGGCGTTCCCAATGGTTTCCTTTGTGAGCGAAGAATATTCCGCAATTGGAAAGTCGTTTTTAAAACACTTTACGGCTGTTTGTTTGAGAGGCGCAGTTATGATTGTTGTTATCAAGCTCTACAATGTCATGGTTATTGCGATTCCACTTGATGGAAGCGATCTTTTAAGTTTAGGCATTTCTATGCTGCAATGCTTAGCAGTACTCTGTGTAGCTTTGTCGATTTCTGGACGCCTGGCAAAAACATTGACGGGAGCGATGTAATGCAAATTATTATTTTGTGTTTGTCTATTTTTGTGATTTCTGAACTTTGGAAACCAATCCAGAAATTCAAGCTCAGAAGCTTGATGAGAAAGAAAATGGGAGAGGTAATTACAAAGTCAGAGGCCATAAATTTATACAACAGATTTCAAAGGCTAAATAAAGCACATCGTGAAACCTTACCGCAAAGTTTTTGGGAATTTGATTCCTATCAGATTACTTCTAATGGCGTATGCCCAGTATGTAAAGCTTGTGGAAATACAATCAATTTACCCGTAGCTTATAACAAGCATTTGTCAGCAGAATGCATTAAAAAATCTTCTTTTGTTTGGAGGGAAACTGTTGAGCATTGAAGTAAGAGTCCCTGCCGAAATTACTGAATATCGCGGAAAAATTCTTTTTGGACTTACAGGAAGACAGTTATTGAGTTCAGCTGTAGGTTTGGCTGTTGGTGGTATAGGATATGTTCTGAGCTTACCTGTTTTGGGAACAGACAATTCCAGCTCAGTTGCGATGCTGCTCGCTGCACCGTTTTTCGCATTTGGTTTTATCCGGCCTCAAAACTATAGTTTGGAGGAATATTTGAAAATTATTTTTGCCCACAGAATGATGTGCTGCAAATATCATTATCAGACAGGAGAGGAGAACAACCATGTTAAGGCCGTTTCTCAAAAAAGACAAACCGAAACTACCGTTTCTTTTTTCTCAACCAAATCCAGCACACAACGAAAACGAGAAATTAAGCGGCAATGCAAGGCGCTTGGAAAACAAAAAGAAGCCGTCCAAAAGAGCGGCTCAAAAAATTCTACACTATGAAGCTTTGTTTGAGGATGGGATTTGTCAGCTTTCAAATACTGAATATTCTATTGCATTTGAGTTATTGGATATTAACTATCAAATTGCTCGTCGTGACGAACAAATCAGAATTTTCACGAAGTGGTGTGAATTTTACAATTCTTTTGATGACCAGGTGCGGCTCCAAATTATCTGCCGAAACCGTTATGTCAGAACCCAGCTTTTGAAGGAAATCATCACAATTCCCGATTTTGCTGATCAGCTGAATTATCACCGGCACGAATACAACGAAGTTATTATGTCGCAGGCCGTACAAGGGCAAAATGGCATTCAACGAGAAAAGCATCTGATTATTACTTTTTCAGCAAAATCGTATGAAGAAGCTATTCTGTCCGCTGGACGTTTAAAAAGTGAGGTAACAGCTGGTGTGAAGGCTGTTGGTGGCGGTTGCAGGTATCTTTCAGGCATCGAAAGATGCTATCAAATTGCATCTTTTTTTGAAGGCGATTATTACCAATGGAGTTATATTGACCTATTGAAGCAGTCGCTTACTACAAAGGATTTTATCGCTCCCGATTTCTTTGACTTCAAAAAAAATGATCAATTTAAGTTTGTGAGTGAAGGAAAAACTTTTTACGGAAAAATTTTGTACTTCAAGCATTATCCGCCCAATTTAAGCGATGCAATTATGAGCGATTTTTCTAATTTGCCATTTGATATTACAGTGTCTCAACATATTCTTCCGGTTGATCCAGAAGAGGCTTTAGATGTCATTCAGCGGCAGATTGCTTCCATGGATATGGAAGTCGAAAATCGCACACAAAAAGCTATGAGCGAAAATAGGTTCAGCGTTTATATTCCGTTTGAATTGCAGCGCAAAATGGATCAAGCGAAAGAGTTTATGGATGATTTGCAGAATAAAAATCAGCAAATGTTTCGTAATGTTATTTTCGTTTATACCGCTGCTTCTTCACAAGAAGATTTAAATAAGCAAGTTGAGCGCATTATGCAATGTGCGCGTAAACGAAATTGTAGACTTGCTGCGCCTGTCGAACAGCAGGAATTGGCACTTAATGCTGTATTACCTATCGGAAGAAATGATTTTTCATTATTCCGAACATTGAATACAGCAGCAACAGCGGTTACTCTTCCGTTTTCTGCACAAGATATGTTCCAAAAAACAGGTTTATACTACGGAATCAACGCCGTAACAAATCAGATCGTTTTTATCGACCGCAGAAACTTGATGAATCCTTCTGGATTTTTCTTGGGAGTACCAGGGTCGGGTAAAAGCTTTAAAGCTAAAGAGGAAATTATCAGCGTACTTATGAAATATCCTGAGGATGATGTAATTATTATCGACCCGGAACGCGAGTTTTCTCCTTTGGCCAACGAGTTTGGAGGAGAAGTTATTACAATTTCTTCGGCAAGTACAAACCATTTGAATCCGATGGATATATCGGATTACTACTCTGACGCAGATAGTCCTGTGCAGTTCAAAAGTGAATTTCTATTATCCTTGTTTGAATTATTAAGTGGAAAACGAGGCTTATCGGATGATGAAAAGGGCATTTTAGACCGCGTAATCCGAGCTACCTATGAGATTTTCTATCAACAAGGTGGAAAAAAGGAACAAATGCCAACTTTACAGGATTTCTATGAAATTCTGCAACAACAGCCGGAAGATGTTGCGCAGCGATTGTGCCTGTCCTTGGAATTGTATATTAAGGGATCTTTGTCAGTCTTTGCTCATCAAACAAATGTGCAGATTGATAAAAGATTTGTTGTGTATGATACCTGCGAGCTTAACAAACAGCTTAAAGCATTGGGGCTTATGGTGGTGCTCGATCAGATTTGGAACCGCATCACAGCCAACAAAACAGCCGGACGACGCACATGGATCTATACGGATGAGTTTTATTTGCTTTTTGCAGATGAACATTCCGCGAATTATTACTATGAACTCTACAAGAGAGCCCGTAAATGGGGTGCGATTCCCACTGGTATTACTCAAAATGTTACTGACCTATTACGAAGTCAAACGGCCTGCACTATGTTGTCGAATGCAGAATTCGTTATTCTGATGAACCAATCGGCATCGGATCGGGTAACGCTTTCGGAGATCATGAATATTTCCGAAAGACAAATGGAATATGTAACCGATGTTGATTCTGGTGAAGGTTTGATCATTGCGGGTAAAAACATTATTCCTTTTGTGGACAAGTTTCCCAAAGATACAAAGTTATATCACTTAATGTCTACGAAGTTCCAGGAGAATGCCACCATATGAACAAGTCTTTTATTTTGGATAAAAAATTTGATGGTGAAAAGGCCATCGAAAAACCTTCTGAGGAATCTCTGGCTCAGAAAGTCAATAAAAGGCGTAGCGTAGAGAGCGACCATACAGCGGCTGCATCGTCCGCTGCGAGGATGGTGTTGCCTGGGGCAGAGGGAGTGTTGAGCGCAAGCGTAAACAGCGCAGAGAGCGACCATACAGCGGCTG
>JFBN01306772.1_pt1 | contig 18995 bp, 22 predicted proteins | sample 768741 | NCBI WGS metagenome assembly JFBN01 (sample SAMN01983846, study PRJNA193217) | chicken gut metagenome | biome: terrestrial biome; isolation source: ceca of Broiler chicken | host: Gallus gallus | place: United Kingdom: England | collected 2010-09-07
CTCTTCTATTTTGACAATCTATTTTTGCCTGCGTGACAATTTAGGTTGCCCTTTGACATTTTTCAATCATCTCTCGGGCATTGGCCAGACTCAGCTCCGTGACCTTATCGCCCGATATCATGGCGGCCAGGGCACGCACCCGTGCATCCATATCGAGAGTATGAATCTGAGTATAGGTGCGTCCGTCACGCACTTCCTTGCGGATCAAAAGCTGATTGTCCGCAAAAGCGGCAACCTGCGGGGTATGAGTGATACAAAGTACCTGATGCCCCGCAGCTGTCTGTTTGAGCAGCTGCCCGATACGACCTGCAGCCAGACCGGATACACCGGTATCGATCTCGTCGTAAATCACGGTGGGAATGGCATCTTTGTCTGCCAGCGCGCTTTTGAATGCCAGCATAATGCGGGAAAGCTCACCGCCGGATGCCACTTTGGAGAGTGGTTTCGGATCCTCGCCCGGATTGGTGGAGATCAGAAATTCAATGGTATCCTGCCCGGCAGAAGCCAGCGGCCCCCGCTGATGCCGCAGAGTAAACCGGATACCGGGCATATTGAGAAAGGCCAAGGCCGACAACATCTGCCGGTTCATGGCATCAAAAGCTTTGAGGCGGGACTGGGTCAGCTCTTCTGCTGCCTGCCGGGCCTGCCGGTAGAGATCCTGTTTGAGCTGATTAAGTTTTTCCAGGCGTTCGGAGGAAGATTGATAATTTTCCAGTTCAGCCGCAGCCGCATCCCGCCTGGCCAGAAGATCTGAGACTTCTCCGCCGTACTTTTTCTTGAGACGGTAAATCAGATCCAGGCGTTCTTCAATCTGATTGAGCTCCCCTCCATCAAAGGTATAGCTGTCCAGACGGTCGGCAAGGTCGGTGGTGAGTTCCCGCGCCGTGTAGTACAGCTCATTCAGACGCTCGGAAAGAGCGGACAGGCTTTCATCCAGACGGGAAGCTTCCGACAAGTTGGTCGAAGCGTCGCCCAGCAGATCGGCCGCGCCGGAGACATCCGTCTCCTCCTGGCCGTCCAGCGCTGCATATGCCGCGGTGATGCGGTCGAGAATGCTCTGTGCATGGACAATGACATTCTTCCGTTCGTTGAGCCGATCTTCCTCATCGGTGGAAAGGTTGGCAGCGGTTAGCTCGTCAACCTCCTCCGTCAATGCCGCAATCCAGCGCTGTTTGTCAGCCTCACTGGCCGTCAGTGCATCCGCCTCCCGCTTGACTCTGACAACTTCCCGGTAGAGCTTATGGTAAGCTTCCCGCAAATCGGTATTCCGGGCGTACTGGTCGAGCAGGGAGAGATGCGCCGCCGGATTTGTCAGACTCTGACTGTCATGCTGGCCGTGAATCGCAATCAGGCCGGCGCAGATATCCCGCACCACTGTGGCGGTGGCAGGCATGCCATTGACGCGGCAGCTGCCCTTGCCTTCTGCGTTGATTTCGCGGTAGAGCAAAAGATCGTCCTGTGCCTCGTATCCACAGCGCTCCATCTGAGCACGGACATTGGCAGGAATGTTTTCAAAGGTAGCCCAGATGCAGGCTTTCTGGGTACCGCTGCGCACCAGCTCCCGGGAAGCACGATTGCCCAGGATTGCATTGATCGAGTCAATGAGGATGGATTTGCCGGCACCGGTTTCGCCGGTCAGCACATTAAAGCCGGGGGCAAAATGCACCTCAGCTTTCTCGATGACCGCTACATTTTCAATTTTGAGATCCGTCAGCATAGGGCTGCTGTCTCCCCTCTTTTGACATATGGAAAATCAGTGCCGGGGCGTAAAGCGACGCAGTTCCTCACAGATCATTTTGGCCGACTCCTCCGTGCGCATGAGGATGAAGAAGGTGTCGTCACCGGAGAGCGTACCGACTACGTTATCCCATGCACGGGCATCAAAGACCTCACAGGCGGCGTTTGCCATGCCGGAAAAGCACTTGACCAGAACCATATGACCGGCATAATCAACCTTGAGCACCGATTCCCGGAAGATGGTCTCGAACCGGCTGGGCGAATGGCTGACCTTGCCGGACTCGGAGGCAGACATATAGCGGTAGCCACCACTGCCGGTCGCAGTTTTGACCAGGCGAAGCTCACGGATATCCCGGGAAACTGTGGCCTGTGTCACATCAAATCCCTCGTCCCGCAGGTAGGAAAGCAGTTCTTCCTGCCGGTCAATGGGGTGCTTTTCAATCAAGTCAAGAATGGCCTGGTGTCTTGCGCGTTTCATGGATAGTATCATCTCCTCATCAGCTTGGTCTCAATGGCCCGGAATTGTTCGGCCCGATCAAACGCTACAAGCTGCAGCTGTGTTTTTGCTAGGTAAATATCAACCTCATCCCCCGGTGCCAGCGCACAGGAGACCCGGCTGTCTGCCGAGACAAGAATATCATCGCGGTTTGCAGACTCGGCAACAACAGTTACACGCCGTGTGGCGGAAAAGACCATGGGAATCTGCCGGGGACTGTGCGGACAAATGGCATTGAGCACAAAAACCGGCGCGGCGGCATCCAGAATAGGCCCTCCGGCGGACAGCGAGTAGGCTGTCGATCCGGTGGGGGTTGCTGCGATCATGCCATCACTTCGGTAACGGCAGACAAACACTCCGTCACAATAGACGGAGTAATCCATGGGATGGAGACGGGATTTCCCGTAAAGCACCACATCATTCAGCGCAGAAGCTGACCATGCATCCCCGTTTTTCTCTACCCGGAGCAATGTGCGCGGTTCGAGATGATAGTCTCCCTGGGCCAGGCGTTTAAGCTTTTGCGGCATCTCATCCGTTTCACAGGTAGCGAGAAATCCGATACGCCCCAGGTTGATCCCCAAAAGCGGCTTGCCAGCTTCCAGGCATTGCTCGGCAGCGCGCAGCAGGGTGCCGTCGCCGCCGATGGTGATAACCTGATCTGCCTCAGCCAGAGCCTGCTCCATGGGCAGACTTTTGGCCTGCTGGCATACAGCATCAGGGTCCAACCCACTGGGCAGAAGCACCCGGACGCCATAACTGTCCAAGAGACGGGCAGCCTGGCAGGTGACTGAAAGATCAGTATCCTTCAATGGATTGGGATACAAAAGAACCGTCATGTAACAAATCTCTTTCCGGCCGATCTATGGGCCTTGATTATCCTCTGTGACGGGAGGAAACGCCATCCAGCGTTTCATGTGCGGCTTTGACAACACGGTCGACGGCCTCCTCGTCCAGCGAAGGCTTGCCGTTGTGCCGAACAAAGAGCAGGAATTCGATGTTTCCTTCAGGACCTTTGATGGGAGAAAAGTCCAGCCCCTCCGCCGCAAAGTGGTTTTGCTCTGCGTAGCCAATGGCAGCGCGAAGCACTTCGCGGTGGGTCTCCGGCTCACGCACTACACCCTTTTTGCCGACCTTTTCCCGGCCTGCCTCGAACTGCGGCTTGACCAGGCAGACACCACAGGCGTCCGGAGTACATACGGCATCCGCCACCGGGAAAATATGCTTGAGCGAAATGAAAGACACATCCACGCTGAAAAACTGGATGGAATCCTCCAACATATCGGGGGTGACATTGCGGATATTGGTGCGCTCCATATTGACAACGCGTGCATCGGTACGCAGGCTCCAGGCAAGCTGACCGTACCCCACATCCACAGCGTATACCTTGACGGCACCGTTTTGAAGCATACAATCGGTGAAGCCGCCGGTGGATGCCCCGATGTCCATGCAGATTTTCCCATCCGGATGAAGTGGAAACACTTGCATGGCTTTTTCCAGTTTCAGGCCGCCGCGACTGACATAACCGATGTCGTGGCCGCGCACCTCTACCTGGGCACCGTCGGGCACAGGCTCCCCCGCTTTGTCGGCTTTCTGTCCGTTGATAAAGACAATGCCGGACATGATCAGGGCTTTTGCCCGCTCCCGGCTTTGCGTGAAGCCTTCCTGACAGAGATATTGATCCAAACGTACTTTCATGCGTTGTTCTCGCTTTCCTGGCCGAGTACACTCTGAGCAAGTGACGCGGCATCCAGATTCTGATCTTTGCGAAGCTGCGGTACATTGGCATGCAGCAGATGGCGATTGTCCACCGCGCGCAGCACAAAACGACCAGTCCAGCCGGCCTGCTGCAATGCAAAACAAAGCTGCTGGCCGATACCGCCGTCCTTGACGCATTCCTCAGCAAACAGGATGGTGTCGTAGTCTTTCAGTGCGTCGCAGAGGCCTTCCGGCAGGGGATAAATCCTTACCAGCTTCCAGCAGTCTGCGGCAATTCCTTTTTGAAGCAGCAGATCGCTCGCGGCAAGAATTTCTTCCGTTTCAGCACCATAGCTGACAAGAGCGATTTTCGCTCCGTCCCGTTGCTCGATTTTATCAAAGGTATGGCCGGTGCAGCCCAGAGCAGCCAGAGACGGTTTTTCTTCCCCTCTGGGATACCGGATGGCCCGGGGGCCTTTTCCCTCCCGGACAAGGTATTCCAGCCAATGATCCAGCTCTGCATAATTGGCAGGCGAATACGTCTCAATCTGCATCTGGCTGAAAAAGGAGGGATCGTAAATTCCCTGGTGAGTTTCACCGTCACCGGGCACCAGACCGGCGCGGTCCACCGCAAACAGAACATTGAGACGCATCAGGCAGACATCATGAATCATCTGATCGTATGCGCGCTGGAAAAAGGTCGAATAGATGGCGACAACGGGCAAAAGGCCCTGACTGGCAAGCCCTGCGGCAAAAGTTACTGCATGTTGTTCAGCCATGCCCACGTCAAAGAAGCGCTCGGGGTGGGCATGCTTGAAAAACTGCAGACCGGTGCCGTACTTCATGGCGGCAGTGATGGCGCAGAGATTAGTGCAGTCGTTGCCCAAAGCAGACAGTTTGGTACCAAAATAGCTGGAGAAGCTGTCCTTGGGGGAAACCTCAGGGTTGGTGAGGTGGTTGAGGTCGAAAGCGGAGACGCTGTGGAACTCACCGGGGTTTTCCTCGGCGGGCTTGAGGCCCTTCCCCTTTTGCGTGACAATATGGATGAAAAGTGGGGCTGTCTGTTCCTGAAGATTTGTCAGCATCTGGCTCAGCTGGATGACGTCATGACCGTCCACCGGGCCGATATACTGGAATCCCATTTCCTCAAACATAGTGGAGTGATAAATGCCGCGCCGGATGATCTGCTTCCCGCCCTGCAAAACGCGCACCACACCGATGCCCAGGACAGGAATGCTTTCCAGCGCATTCTCCATCTGGGCCTTGGCATGAAAATATTTAGGGTCGGTGCGCAGGCGGGTCAGATAGTTGGCCATCTCCCCTACATTTTTGGAGATAGACATCTTGTTGTCATTGAGAATGACGATCAGATTGTTAAGCATGCCCACATTGTTCATGCCCTCATAGACCATACCGCCGGTAAAAGCGCCGTCGCCAATGACGGCCACAACTTTGCCCGGCTCCTTCTTGAGCTTTTTGGCGCGGGCAATACCGATAGCAACAGACAGTGAAGTGCTGCCGTGGCCGGCGATAAACGCATCACAGTCGCTTTCCGAAGGGCACGGAAAGCCAGAGATACCGTCTTTCTGGCGCAGATGGGCAAACCCGGCCCGGCGTCCGGTCAGCAGCTTGTGAGTGTAGCACTGGTGGCCGACATCGAATACGATTTTATCGCGCGGCAGAACCAGAGCCTTGTGCAAAGCGACCGTCAGTTCGACCACGCCGAGATTGGAGGAAAGATGTCCTCCGGTTGCAGAGACGCTCTCGATCAGGAAATTCCGGATTTCATTGCAGAGAACCGGCAGTTCCTCAGGAAGAAGTTTTTTCACGTCTTCCGGCCGATTGATACGGCTTAGCAATGGATACCTCATGTGGTACACCTCTTTGTTTTACGATCCTTGCCTTGTCAAGGCAGAAAAAAGCAGAAAGGCCGTTACGGCATGGGAACGATGAATCCGATCAGAACGCCGAGAATTGCACCGGCCAGGACCTGAATGGGTGTGTGTCCCACCATCTCTTTGAGCCGCTTATCGGCAAGCCACGGGAAATTCTGAGCGCCCTCATCCATCCATTCATTCAGCATCTGATTCAGCACTTTGGCCTGTTCCCCGGTTTCGCGCCGGACGCCCATGGCGTCGTACATAACGATGATGGAAACGACTACCGCTACGGCAAACAGTGAGGAATCCGGTCCGCAATAGCGCCCCGTAGCCACCAGCATGGCGCATACAGTGGCCGAGTGGGAACTGGGCATGCCGCCGGCTCCCCAGACGCGCTCAGGAATAAAACGGCCGATAATGATCAGATTCAGAATCACCTTGATCAGCTGCGCCGAGATGGAACCCAGCAGCGCAGTCACCAGGACAAAATTCCATTGAAGCGGCATCAGAAGCCAACGCATTCATATACCTCATTCCGCAATTTTACTTGTTGCGCACCAGAAGATTCTGCGCAAGGTTACGCAGGAAATCTGCCTTTTCTCCCAAAGGGGCAAGCGCGGCCAAAGCCGAGTCGTTGTGCTGCTTCGCCATTTCCTGTGCGCCGTCCAGTCCGTATAATGTGACAAATGTTGTCTTGTCGTTTTCCGCATCGCTTCCCACGGGCTTGCCCAAGGTCTCGGTGCTGGATGTCACATCGAGAATATCATCCACAATCTGGAAAACCAGGCCGATTTCCCTGGCATAGGTTTCAAGGGGCTCCCGGAGGGATTCCGACGCTCCGGCCGCCGCGCAGCCCAGCTGTACGCCGGCAAGAATCAATGCTCCGGTCTTGTGTCGGTGCAGAGAAAGCAACTCCTCCACACTGGCACGGTTATGCTCAAAATGTTTGTCCAGTTCCTGCCCGTACAGCATACCCCGGGCCCCGGCCCCACGGGCGAGAATTGCAGCAGCCTGCACACGGCTCTCCGCGGAAAGGGGGGCATTGGCGATCACCTCAAAAGCGGCGGTGACAAGGGCATCGGCAGCAAGGAGTGCGGTAGATTCGCTGTATTGACGGTGGCAGCTGGGACGTCCGCGGCGGAAGTCGTCATTGTCCATGCAGGGCAGATCGTCATGAATCAGGGAATAGCAGTGCAGCATTTCAAGAGCAGCCGCATAGTCTGCCGCAGCAGAGAGGTCTCCCCCTGCCAGCTCACAGGCAGCGAGAACCAGAATGGCCCGTACCCGCTTGCCTCCCCCCAGCAGACTGTACCGTGCGGCGCGGGAAATTTCCGCCTGCTCCGGAAGGAACCGGTCACACAGGGTGCGCAGCCGCTCCTCCGTCAGGCTGACATAGGAAGCGTATTGGGTTTTATAGGAGTTATTGTCCATCGTCCGTTCCCTCCACCCCGGAAGCCTTGGCAAGCCGGGTGTCGATCTCTTCGATCTGCAGCCGGGCCGTGTCCAGGGTCTGATTGCAGTATTGGATCAGGTCGGCGGCTTCCGCATACAACTTGACCGATTCGGCCAGAGGCGTATCGGTCGCCTGCATTCTGGCAAGGATTCCCTGCAGACGTTCCAGACCTTCCTCAAAGGATTTTGGAGCTCTTTTCATTTCTGTCCTCTCCGTCGGAATCAACGGCATTCACCGTGCAGTGGGCACGTGCGCCGTCTCCTTTCAAAGTGATATTTTGCCCGGGATGCAGTTCCCGCACAGGAATACCGACCGCTGCCTCATCCATTATCATTGCATATCCCCGCGACAAAACGGCATAGGGATTCAGGGAAGATGCCAACCCGGCAGAGGCCCCCAAAGCCGACTGCTTCAGGGCCAGCGCATTTTGCGCTGTGCGGGTGATTTGCTCAGAGCAATCGTCGGTTTTTTGCTTTTTTGCACCCAGTGCGCTGCGCTGGATGCGCATGGCCTGCTCTGGCCGTGCCGTACTGAGTCTATTATAGCACATCTGCCACGCAGACTGTATACTATTTTGAATATTCTGCTTAAAACTGTATATTTCACTGCGGATTCGGTTTTGATCCGGCACGCACAATTCGGCTGCGGCGGATGGGGTCGGCGCCCGCAGATCGGCTACATAGTCGAGAATGGTATAATCAATCTCATGGCCGACGGCGGAAACCACCGGTTTGTGACAGGCGTAAGCGGCACGGGCAATCCGCTCGCTGTTAAAGACCCAAAGATCCTCCTTGCTGCCTCCCCCACGAGTAACAAGAATCAGCTCGACCTCTTTCCGGGCGTCGAGGGCGCGGATGCCGTCCAGAATGCTGGATTCTGCTTCCAGTCCCTGTACACTTACCGGGGCGAGCATCAGTTTTGCCAAGGGCCAACGGCGCCCCATCACCTGGCACACATCCTTGAGGGCTGCGCCCGTCTTGGAAGTGACAATGCCGATGCAGCGCGGCATGACAGGCAACGACCGTTTGTGCTCTGGGGCAAAGAGATCCTCAGCTTCTAGCTTCTTCTTCAAAGCGTCGAAGGCCATTTGGGCGGCGCCTGCGCCAAACGGACGCATATAATCCGCATAGACCTGGAAAGCGCCATCCCGCTCATACAAAGTTGCATTGCCGTAAACAAGGACCATCATGCCGTTTTGCGGCTCAAAATTGAGTAATCGGGCCTTATCCCGGAACATTACCGCCTTGACAGAGGCATTGGCGTCTTTAAGAGTGAAATACAGATGCCCGCTTTTGTAATGGCGGGTAAAGTTGGAAATCTCACCGCAGACAATGAGATTGTTCAGCGGTTCACACTGGGCAAGAACTTGGCGCGCCAGACGGTTGAGTGCAGTTACATCGATGTAGTCGGCCATGCCGATACCCCCTTGGCAGCCAGGATGGAAATGCCGATGGCATTGTCACTGGCAAATTTCCCGGGAACAAAGCGGACATTGGACATCCGGGCAAGGATATAGTCCCTTACGATCTCACTGCTCATAACGCCGCCGGCAAAGACGACTGTGAAATCGGGATATTGCTCACGGACGGTATTGGCCATGCGCCGGAGTGTCTCTGCCACGCACAGCAGGCAGTACTTGCAGACGTATTCGGGGGATTTTCCCTCGTTGAGCAGTTTCTCGCACTGGTTTTCCAGGCCCGAAAAGCTGCAGGTCATTCCCCTGACGCTGACTTTCGGACGGATGGGTTCCTGACATCCGGAGGCAAGCCGGCTGACCTCAGCGCCGGCTGGGAAGGCATAGCCCAGGCGGACACCCAGCCGATCCACCGCCTGACCGGCATACAAATCTCCGCTGGTGCCAAGACAGAATTGAGGCCTTGCCCCGTCACAATACAACAGATCGGTCGTACCGCCGGAAATATGAAAGACCAGGACCGGGCGGTCAAACAATTCGCTGCCAGACGCGGCAAAAAGCGCGGCGGCGATATGGCCTTCCTGATGCGTGAGTTTTACGAGTGGGATCCCCCTTGCCAGCGAGAAAGCTGTGGCGGCATTCACCCCGGCAAGGAAACAGGGCATATAGGATTTTTCCACCGGACGCGGCCGGGCCGAGACCCCGACGGCCTCCACGGCAGTCAGATCGGTCTTTTGGGAAAGTTCCTCCAGCATTTGCGGCAGAGCAGCGGTGTGATGAAACACGGCGTCGCTCTGGCGAAGCCCAAGCTGTCCCGGACGTACCGGCAAAAACTTCTTGGCATCGCAAACAACCTCTCCGGCTTCCGTGTCAAACACGGCCAGAGAGGTTGCGTAATTGCTGGTATCAATGCCGAGGGTCAGCATGTGGGATCATCCGTGGCCGGTGCATTTTCCTCACCGGCCTGCTCCCGGGCCACAGTGCCCAGAAGTCCGTTGACAAACTGGTAGTCGTTCTCGGCACCGTATTTCTTTACGAGTTCAACGGCTTCGTTGATGGCTACGGCAGGCTTTTTTTCATTGCCGTAAAGCATTTCGGCCAAAGCCAGGCGCATTGCCGTCAGGCTGACGCGCGGCAGACGGCTGAGTGTCCACCCTTTGAGATGGGCGGAGATGGTCTCATCAATTTCTGCCGCATGCCGGTTCATGACATGCAGAAGCTGGGTGGTAAAAGCGTCCTGAGCAACTTCCTGCATCTCGCCGCAGTCACGGATGGCTTCCAGCGGTTCTTCCGGCTGAAAGGTCGCCGAGAACGCTGCCAGAAAGGCGCTTTCCCGCGCTTCGCGGCGGGTCATTGCATTTTCTTCCATAATTCCTCTTCTTTTAGTTTATTCTTCGACCGGCTTGGGCTCAGCAAGCCCGGCTGCCACGACATTCACGCGGGAAACGGTGATCCCGGTCATGTTCTGGATGGTCTGCTTGACATTCTCCTGAACCTTCTCACAGACACTCATGACCTTGCTGCCGTATACCGGGATCACATGGATGGTAACCACCGCGACGCCGTCCTTCATCTCAACGTCAACATCTTTCTGCAGGCTGGTCTTGCTCAACAGGCCGCGCACGCTCTGATTGCTGCCGCTGGAAACCTCCGCGACATCGTCTACCTCAAGCGCGGCAAGACGCGCGATCTTGGCAACGACCTCCAGGGAAATTTGCAGGCTGCCGCCCGCGGTATTGCGTACATCCATTTGAGTTGCCTCCTAGCCGCAGGATGTTCGCAGCAAAGCGCCCCACCCTGCATATATTGGTTGCCGTATAGCGGTATCAAAGTATAAATTAGTGTACCACAAAACAGACGGCTTTGCAACCAAATCCGGGCGGATGGCGGCGCGCTTTCAGGCAAAGGTCACTTGACTTCCACAACGGTAATGTTCTGGGCTTTGATCTCGCTGCATTTCGACAGGATCACATCGCGGATCTTGGTGACCTCCTCCGCGGTGAGGGCATCGTTTTCTGTCATGACAGTCACGCTTGCGGCGTCGTCATCGAGCATGACGACACAATCCACAAACCCTTTGGCTTTGATTAAGGTTTCCAACTCGCTTTCGGTTTCGATGTTCGTGATCTGCGTTTTCAGGGTTTCGGTCATCTGCTGCTTTTCTGAATCGGAAAGGGTGGAGTTTTTCAGTGTCTTTTCGATGGTATCCAACGCCTCATCCCGGCTTTTCTCGCGGGAAAGTCGGGCCGAGTCAAAAAATTCTTCGCCGGTATCCTCATTGACACTGACAAGCTGAGCTTCGCCGTAGTTCTTGTCAGCCGTCTCCTGGCCGATTTCCTGTCCCTCCGTGGTCAGGGGATCATAGACGGCGACAGCGTCTCCGGCATCTCCCTGTACGGCTTGGACGTCCTCCCCGGCCTCTGCCGAGACAGAAACGGCATCGGTTCCCTCCGTGCTGGATACTGTCTGAGGTGTTTGCTGAGAGAACGACCAGTTCAGATAGACTGCCGCGCCCAACGCTGCGGTGAGAGCCAGCATGGTCATACCCCGCCCTGCCTGTTTGAATTTCATAACGATTTCCTCCCTTGTATGTCGGTAAAATTCATGAGTACAGGCGCGGCAGGGTCAATCCTGCTGTGCCATGCGTTCCACTGTGATACGATTGGCGCCGAGGCCGGTCAGCACCTGTACAATCTGGGTGACTTTTGCCTGTACATCAGGACTGTCCGCACCGCCGCACAGAACGGCTACCCCCTGAATCTCGGGCATGCGGGTCGTCTCAACCAGGGCGGGATCAGCGGCATCCTCGTCCAGAAGAAGATGCTCCTCCCGTATACTTCCATCGGTACGGGTTTCGCTGTCCGTGGCGTAGACCGTGTATTCCGACGCTGCCAGTGTGACCATCACACGGGTCTCCCCCGCCCCATCCACTTCCCGGATAAGGGATTCCAGACGCTGCCCAAGTTCCTGCGCGTACTCAGTTGCAGAAGTCTCTGCCGCTGTTTCGGATGGGGCCTTGTCGGTGGTCTGCGGGGATTGAGGCAGCCATTCTGACAGAGCAATGAGTATCATCCCGGCAATTCCTGCGGCGATCACCCAGTTGACCAGGCGCTTTTCGCCGCCCAGTCGGCTGCGGAGAGCATTGAGAGATGGAAACATCATGATGCATCACCTCCCGTGAGAATCTCGTAGGGCATTTCTCCGCAGTTATCCCGGAGTGTCTCCTCTGCCAGTCCGGCGTCCTCGGTATCCTCGAGCAAGACCCGGCAGACCCCATCGGAAATGTTTACCTGAGCTTCCACCCCCCGGTTCCCGAGAAGATCTTGCAGGGCCTGGGCGGAGGCTTCGCCGGAAAGAGCAAGGACATATTGTTGATAATCCGTCATTTCAGAGCCGGCAGCAGACTCTGTCAGGTCCAGGCGTGGCAGATGCCAGCGTCCGGAGGCGGGAATCTGTACTGCCGACGTTATAATATACAGCACTAATACGGTATTTATGACCGGTTTATAAGAATTGTCCGGCCAGAAAATTTGGATCACGCCGCCTACTGTACAAAGTATACAGATTCCAAGGGCAAGGTTTCGCAAAGTCTGCACGGTTCATCCCCCATTTCCCAGCAGCAGTAAAAGCAGCGTCGAAAGAAAAACCATAAAAAAATACAGTGTCAATATTGAGCCGCAAAGCTTCGCACCGTCCGCAAACAATCGACAGATCTGGCCGCATTGGCGCTGTCCGCTGGCGGAAGCAAGAATTCCGGACGCCGAAAAGGCCAGAAAATACAGCGTACAATGCAACAGTACGGGAAGAAAGGCAGCAGCCATGACCACAATGGCGGCAAGGGCAAGGGAGCCCTTGAGCAGGCGGACGGTGGACACCGTGCTTTCCAGGGCCGCAGCTGCGGCATCCCCCACCACCGGCAAAGCCCCGGACAATACACTCTTGCCGATCCGCATGGCCGCGGAGTCTGCATTCCCTGCGAGGATCCCCTGCAAGCCGAGCACAAAGGAAAAAAGTGCCGCACATCCCTTGAGCATCCAGGAGAGACATCGGGAAAAAAGTTTGGCCGCGTCCTCAATACCAGGATTTCCCCATAGTGCGGCAGATACGGAGAAACAGAAATAAATCTGCATAACCGGAAGCAGAAATTTTTCAATAGCCAGGGATAAGAATGCGGACATGGAGAAGAACATGCCGCTGTATACCGCTGCACCGGTAGTCTGTCCGCATAGGGAAAGAACCGCCGAATACACCGGGATAAAGCCCACAAGATAGGTCTGACTGTCAGCAGCGGTACTGCCCACCCGCCCGATGAGATCCATCATGGCAGACAGACCGAGCGCCCCGAATCCCAGCACAGAAACTGCGTCGATTCCCTTTTTCCAGCTGTTCCCCTGAGCTGCAAGCCCGACGCCGCAGGCAACCGCGAGGTATAAAAGTGACTGTGCAGTAAAGCGCAGAGGCCTGGCAAGTTCACCGGAAACCAGATCGGCAGCGCTCTCAAGGAGAGAGAAAAAATCCCAGTTGAGGTCGGCAGATATGCCGTCCGCGCCGCTTTCCTCCAGAATCTTCTGGGCGGAATCGGGCAGCTCTGCGGCCTTTGCCGGAAGGGCGAACAGAAAAAGAAACATTATCCCTGCAAGAATCCAGAAAAGGATGCCAGGAGACTTTGCAGCATAGGCAGCGCTTGCAGCAGCGCCAGCAGCCGTCCGCACAGATCCACCGCGGAGGCCGCAGCAGAAAGCCCTGCCTCCCGGCATAAATCCGAAGCAAACTGCCCGATCAGGGCAATGCCGAGAACCTGAAGAAGGCATGCGGAGCTTTCGGCAATACCGTACTCGGAAAGGGTATGTATCCATTCCAGCAAGGGGCTCAGACGCTGGGAAGCAAGCGCCAACAGGCAGATCGCCCCGGCCGCGGATGCAAGAAAGGCATACGCGGGCTGATCCTTTTTCAAAACCAGTGCGATCACGCAGGTGACCAGCGCCAGTGCAGCGGCTTTCCATATCAACATAGCAAACCATCGCAGTATGTTATAAATCAAACAGTGCTTTGATCAAGACGAACAGGTCACTGATCTGCCCTACCAGCATGGTCAGAACAACAATCAGCCCGGCCAGGGTGGTCATCATGGCTTGATCCTCCCGTCCGGAGCGAATGAGAAGCTGATTGAGGACAGCGACAATGATTCCTGTGGCAGCAATCTTGAAAACCAGATCGATGTCCATAATCGGGCCGCTCCTTTTCATTTGCGTTATATCAGCAGGATTGCCGTCAGGATTCCCATGCAGCCGCCGAGCCGGGGGTACAGCCGCATGGAAATACGGGCGCCGGCATGCAGTGTTTCCTCCCGCGGCCGGCACAGGCAGAGCATCCCGTCCAACGTTTGACAGGCGGATTCCCTGCCGCAGGACTCCAGAGCGATGAGGGATGTCTGCAATTCCTGGCGGACGGCGAGCTCAAACACACCAGGCACGGGTACTTCGGCAAACCGATAGCACTGCGCAAGACCCAGACGGGCAAATTCCGGATACGCGGCGGCAGCAGAGAGAACTTCCTCTGCCGGGCAGCCCCGGTATCGGATGGAATCACGGGTGTATTCCAGCAGACGGGTAAATGCGTGAGCGGTTCTCCATTTGTTTTGATCCATTGAGGCCAGGATGAAGCCAACTCCTGCGCCGCACGCAGTCAGAAGTCCCCCGCCGATCAGACAAAGAACGGCCATCACAGTGCCACCACGCGGGATACGGTTCCGGGACGGGAGCGTCCGTCCAGAAACACTGCGGTCGTGAATGCGCCGGTACGCAAAAGACGGACGAGCTGTGGTTTCTTTTCCAGATTTTCTGCGCTGTCACAGTGGACCGATGCCAGAAACACAACTCCCGAGGCGAGACCCGCTTCCAGAGCTGCTGCATCCTCGGCAGTTCCCAGCTCATCACAGACGATGGCCTGAGGGTTCATGCAGCGCAGCGCCATGCAAATGGCGTCTGCTTTCCGATACTGGGTATAAACATCACACGGGATGCTGCGGTCTTTGGGCAACCCGGAAGACCCACCCCAGAGCAGTTCACCGCGCTCATCCACCACGGAAAAGACACGGTCGCTTTGACTCAGATATTGGATCATGCTGCGAAGAAAAGTGGTTTTGCCACTTCCGGGAACGCCGGCAACAAGGATTCCTCCGGTCAGAGTGGAAAGCTGGCGCAGAATGTCCGCTGGAATTTCACAGGTGACCCAGCGCGCCACCCGCAGGTTGAGAGACGTGACGGCAGCAAAACCGGATGCTCCTTTTGTGCCCGCGACACCAATGCGGTCTCCACCCGGAATAGTGAAAAAACCCTGAGCAAGTTCCTCCTCGTAGGCATAAGCAGAATGCCGGCAGAGGGAAAGGAAGCAGGTCTGGATGGATTCCTGGGGAACTTTTTGGCAATGTCCGGCACGGGGCAGATACTTTGTTGCAGGAGAAAGGCGGCCTTTTATAGTAAACATGACGGGTTGTCCCACACGCAGGCGAATCTCCTGCACAAAGGCAGCAATCTGCGGATTCAGCGCGGAGAGTTCGGTCCGGAAGGGTTCCGGCAGTTTTTTTGCAAGAGCGAAGTACTCGTCCATTGGTTTCACCTCACATTCGGGTTTACACCAACACTGTATGTTGACCAGCCCGTGGATAGAACTGCCTGTCCTCTCGTTTCCTGTCTGGCAAACAAAAAATACCGCTGCCGTCAGGGCCCTCCCCTTCAGCAGCGGTATTTTAAAATAAGAAAAAGTAAGTCGGTTCAGAAACGGGCATACAGGAAAGTACCATCCGATAAAAAGCGGCCCATCAGCAAAAAGGCAAAGATGGCGCATTCATAGATGCACCAGCGCACCGGAAGCGGGCTGGCGGTGATTTTTTCCCTCAAATGCCAGCCGCACTCGTGCAAGACATCCACCAGAATCAAGACGGCGATTCCCATCAAAAGAAGCACCAAATCAAGACGGCTGGACAGCCCCAACTCCCAATAGCGGGAAAACGCCGTGAATTCTACACGCGCTCCCATGCAGGCGAAATAATAGAGTGCATCACCCAAGGTTTCTGCACGGAAAAAGACATATCCGATGCAGATAAAGACAAAAACGAAGACAACGCGGAAAGCATGATGCACACGGCTTTTGGAAGAAACCTTCAAGCGCTTCCAGGTCTTTTTGCGCCAACGGCGGGTCAGACCACTCACAACCTGATAAGCGCCATTCAAAAGCCCCCATATTACATAGGTCCAGGCTGCACCATGCCAGAACCCACTGACCAGAAAGGTCACCAGGAGGCTGGCATTGACCGGAGGTTTGGTAAAAAAGCGGCCAACCAACGGCAGCCGCTGGAACCAGCCATTCCAGGCAAGAGGTTCAAACACGTATTCCCGCAGCCAGGACGACAGGGAAATATGCCACCGGTCCCAGAACTCACCGATAGTGGCGGACAGATACGGCTGGCGAAAGTTTTCAGGCAGTGTGAGTCCCAGCGTTTCTCCCGCTCCCAACACAATATCCGTGTAGCCGGAAAAGTCTGCATAGAGCTGGAACGCAAATACAACCACGCCAAAGACCAGCTGGGACAAATCCATATCCCTGGGATTGGCAAAGGCCGCATTGACGACAGTGGCAGCCCTTTCCGCAATGGCATATTTTTTGAAGTACCCCCAGGCGCATCGCATCGCACCATATTGAAGGCTGCGGACACTAAAATCCGGGGTACTGTCCAGGCGCGGCATCAGATCATGATACCGGTTGAAGGGGCCTTGCGTGATGGAAAGGAAGAAAGAGGCGTAGCAGAACAATCTGGCGAAATGAGACTCCGGTTCAAGCTCGCCCCGGCGGACATCCAGAAGATATCCAGTCAGCTGCAGGCTGTAATAGGCAAGGCCCAGCGGCTGTAAAAGGGTTCCGCTCCACAGCCGCAATCCCAGAAGGTCATTGAGTGTGCCGGCCATCATGGCATAATATTTGAGCATGACCAGAGGGCCCAATGCCGCAGCCAAACCTACCGCAAACCATGCCCCGCTGTGAGGCGGGCCATCCGGTGCGGCACGCCTGGCGCTGAACCAGACAACCAAGGCCGAGGCAAGCAGCACGAAAAAGCCCGGGATGTCCAGCGACAGATAAAATACGATCCCCGCAGCAAGCATAGCATACCATCGCTTTGCCGCAGGCAGCCGGTACCAGACCAGCAGCAGAACTGCCATAAAAAGCAGAAAGCCCGGTGTGTTGACTGAAAACATACAACTCCCCTATCCTGCCCGGTGACACTTACAAACCATACGTGCCGTCGGGGGCAGATGCCAGTTTCTCTTCCAGGGTCGCAAAGAAAAGGTCCTCCAAAGGAACACCGTTCTCTCTTGCTTTGACAACGTCGCAAAAGATTGGCGTAAAACGCTCCGCCCCTTCCCCATTGAGGTGGTGGGCGTCTGCGAAGGCATCCGCATCCATGCGAATGCCTTCGGCATCCCGGTAGAGGGTGAAATCCCAGAATTCCAGACCGTTTTCGTCCGCATAATCCTGCACTGCGGACAGATACGACTGATAATTGGCGGTATTGTCACAGAAAGCGTTGGGCACCGGTGCGGTAACGAGAACCAGCCGAATCCCGTTGTCCGAACAGTATTTGGTAATACACTCCAGATATTCCAGCCCGAATGCTGACATGGGGGCTTCGGGATTCACATCAAGAATTGCGCCGTAACCGTAGGGCGTGACACCGTAGGTGTACACAAATCCGTTCCCACGGTATTCTTCCTCTCCCGGATAGGTCACATATTTATAGCTGCTGATATCGTAGCCATCGGTGAGTTTGGCAACCCACAGTTCCGGAATCTCATCCGGGCTGGCAATGGTATGCCGGGCGGGAAAAATCAAATCCGCAAAGGCCGCGGGCCCGCCCATCTCCCACAGATACTGGTAGCGGTTGAGAGACAGCGGCGGCAGATAATCGGTCAGCAGATAGCAGGCAAGAGGAACATCGCTGGACGCCTGCTGGTTGTAGCCGGTATAAAACATTTCCAGATATACGGTGTCAAGATCGTTGTGCTGGGCGGCTTCCTGCAAAAGATAATAGGACCCGTCCGGCAGTTGTTGGGAAGTTCCGGCATTGAAGCTGTGAGTACCCAGTTCCTCGTCCACAATGGCAGGGTCAAAACTGCGGTAGCAGTGGGACGCGCCCAGAAACAGCGTATCAATCTCGCCGCTTTGCTCGTACAGCTCTCCAAGCATGACGCGAGAATAGGAATGCACATCGTCCACCAGCAAGAAGTTCAGCGCCATGCACAGAAGCACTGTAATTGCAGCGAATGCAACCGCCTTTGCAAGGCGCGGCCCCCGGCTGGCGGGCTGTGCGTTTGGCTTCATGGGGCAATCTCCCTTCCGGTCAATTCATCGTTCGATCTCCATCTGCGGATGCTTCTCGGTGTAAGCAGCCGTGTCCAGTTCCCAGGTCGTGTTGCCGGCATCGTCGGCGGAAACCTGAGTAAAGCCCATCCGGTCATAGAAATCCTTGACCATGGCATTCTTGGCAGTGGGATAATAGTAACCCACCACTTTGGTGACTCCGCGTGCCGCAGCGTCCTTGACAAGGCAATCCATCATGGCGTCTTCCATGCCACGCTTGAGGACTCGGCAGCTCATCAGCCACAGGCGCAGATGCAACGTGTCCCCCTGCTGCTCGCCCGCGACAACGGTAACCACGCCGTTGTCGCCAAACTTGTCCACCAACTTGCCATACAGGCACAGCCAGGAGGGATTATCGGCCATGGCACGGATGTCATCCTCCGAGCAGCGCAGGGTGGTGAGGTTGAACTGGTTGGACTTGTTGGTCAACTGTGCGATGCGCTGGATATAGATGCTCTCAAACCCGCGGATGGTGGCTTTCATCTCCAGGCTGCGCAGATAGTCGGTGTAATCGGTAAACGCCGCTTCCGCCTGACGGCGCTGGGCGTTGGCGTGATACAGCTCGGTCTTTTTCAGGTCCTCTCCGGAAAGGGTAGTGACCTCAAAATATCCGCCGTGATCAAGCATCTTGATATAGTTTTCGGCGCCGTCCAGCGGCGGAACGGCGACACCCGGAATCTGTGCAGCAACAATGGCGCGCTCGGCGGGATTGTCGTCGGCAAAGACAAAGCTGTCCACCCCAAGCGAAAGTTCCTGCGCAATGCGGTTGAGGTTGACGTCCTTATTATCCCAGTTGGCTTTGATCGACACAAAATCATCCGGACGCAGCACACCGTCGGGATGATTCAGGCCGGCAAGAGCATTGGATTCATCGTTTTTGGAGTCCACTGCAAGGATGACACCGAT
>JFBN01359840.1_pt1 | contig 18942 bp, 31 predicted proteins | sample 768741 | NCBI WGS metagenome assembly JFBN01 (sample SAMN01983846, study PRJNA193217) | chicken gut metagenome | biome: terrestrial biome; isolation source: ceca of Broiler chicken | host: Gallus gallus | place: United Kingdom: England | collected 2010-09-07
AAAAGGGGGCTAGCCCCCTTTTCCAAGCCTTTTTCCCCTTGCAGCCTAGGTTCTTTCTGAATGAGGCGGCAGTTTTTCGACAGTCTCAGGCACACGACCCTTGCGGTCATGTGCCTCTTTTCGTGTTCGTGCGTCAGCCCTCAAAGCTGCGCCCTGCTTTGAAATCTTCTTCCAGCTTCTGCATGGTCTCCGGCTTCAAATGACGCTCGGCAAACGGATATACCGCTCCGTTTTCCTTTGCGATATGACGGCGCAGAAGATACACATACTCCATCGTGTGTGCCAAAACGTCAAGCTTTGCATCGGCGCTTTTGGTTTCCTCATACGCTTGTACTGCCTTTTCCAATTCGCTAACTGTTAAGCGCGCCATATCATGCTCCACCAGCATTCCGTGCTGCACCAAATTTTCTGCCGCCGGGCCAAGCTCCTTCACCATCGCGCGAAACAGCAAGCGCTCCTCTTTTTGATGATGCTCCTTGTCGGCGTACTCCCGGATGTGGCGGATAGCGTCATAAAATTCCTGTGCGTCAAAGGTGCCGTGTTCCATCAGCGCAACACATTTTTGCTGAAGCGTTTCGATAAATGCGGCAATTTTCTCGTGCTCATCATACAAGGTTTCCATCAAAGTCATGGTTAGGACTCCTTTCTAATTTCAAACTGTGTTTCACCGGGACGGTTTTGCACAAAGCCTTTTTCGGCGCAGTAAGCGGCCTGCCAAGCGCTTCTCAGCGGTAAATAAAGCGGAGCTTGCGGGTGCATTCGGCTGTCCAGCGTAATCAAAAGCGTGTCGCCCTCTGTGCGCACCACACATCCGCCGTCACAGGGCATTCCATCCAGCCAATAACGTTCCAGCTGCTGCCAAAGCGCCGTGATGTCGTCAGCGTGCGGTGCGGCTTTCGCTTGCTCACTGCCGAGCGCTGCGGCATACTGTACGGCTTCCTGTGCGTGTTCATTCAAGCAGTTCAGCACTGCGCCAAGCTGAGCTTGTGCATTGTTGACCAAGGTGCTCAGTGAGCCATGAATATTGCCAAGGTCTAAGATGTCTTCCAAAGCGCCCTGCGCAAGCGGATACTCCTTTTCGGCTTGCTGCCACACTTCTTCACAGCCGAATTTCTGCGCCAAAGCTTTGGCAACGGATGCAGTGTGCTGCACTTTGCCGTACATTTTATAATGAATTGGGCCTAATACTAAGCTCATAAAGCAGTCCTCCCCAAATGTAAAATATGACTTTCTTTGATTGACTTTTCGCCGTAATTATACTAAAATCAAAGCAAATTGTATGTTGTATATACAACGGAAAGGAGCGTCTTAGCAGTGGACAGTGCATTGCTGCAAAAAAGCCCGCTGTTTGCAGGAATTACCCCCGAGGAAATCGAGCGCTTGCTGCATTGTCTGGGAGGGCGTGTCAAATCATACGGAAAAGGCGATTTTATTTTTCACGCGGGTGCTGTGCTGCACCAAATCGGATTGGTCATAAGCGGCAAGGTGCAGGTGGTAAAAGAGGATTATTGGGGAAACCGGCTGATTTTTTCCAGCATGGAACAAGGCCAGCTGTTTGGAGAGTCCTATGCCTGCTTGCAAAAAGAGCCTTTGGAAGTCAGCATTGTTTCTGCAACCGACTCCCAGGTTTTGTTTTTGGACTTGGATCACGCCCTTTCGGTGTGCACCTGCGCTTGTGGGTTTCACACGCGCCTGATTCGCAACTTGATGACCATTTTGGCAAAGCATAACCTCAATTTGACGCGAAAGGTACAGCACATGGGGCAAAAAACAACGCGCGAAAAGCTGTTGGCTTATTTATGGTCAATTTCGCAAAAGGAGCAATCAGAGGAATTTGATATTCCTTACAACCGCCAAGAGCTGGCCGACTATTTGGCCGTGGACCGCAGCGCGATGTCTGCCGAGCTGAGCCGGATGAAAGCTGAAGGGCTGGTAGAATTCCACAAAAACCATTTTCGTTTAACGGAACATTCCATGGAAGATTTTTAAGCAGGGAAAATGCGGTGTGTGCGCCGCTGAGGATATCGGTATTGCCGTAAAAGGAGGAAGTAAGATGAAACATTTACTGGAAATTTGTGTGGATTCGGTAGAATCTGCCAAAAATGCTGCCCAAGGCGGCGCCGACCGTTTGGAACTGTGTGCCAACTTGATAATCGGAGGAACCTCGCCCGACCCCGCGATGATTCGCTTGGTTCAGTGCGAAGTGCAAATTCCGGTGCGGGTTTTGCTGCGTCCGCGCTTTGGCGATTTTTGTTTTACCGATTATGAAAAGGAAATGCAGCTGATGCAGATTGAGCAGTGCCGCAAGCTGGGCGTGGATGGCGTTGTCATTGGTGCGCTGATGCCTGACGGCCATTTGGACGAGGAATTTTTGCGCCGGTGTGCCGACGCGGCAGGAGAGATGGGCCTGACTTTGCACCGCGCTTTTGACGTTTGTGCCGATGCCGAACGCGCTTTGGAAGCGGCCGCTTCGATTGGATTTGACACCATTTTAACGTCGGGACAAGCGGCCAAGGCCATTGAGGGGCAAGCGTGTTTGGAGCGCCTTTGCAAGCAGGCAAAGGGCCGCGTGACCATCATGGCGGGCAGCGGCGTAAACCCGGACAACATGCCGCAGCTGGCAAAAGCGGGCATTTGCACCTTCCACTTTTCGGCAAAAAAACGCGCCGAAAGCCCGATGGAGTACCGCGCCGAAGGCATTCCCATGGGCTTGCCGGTAGCGGATGAATACTTGCGCGAATATGCGGACAGCGCCGAGGTGGCGCGTGCAAAACGTGTTTTGACACAGCTGTAACCGCCCGGCCTAAGTTTGGGAAAATAAGCCGTGAAGGATACATGAAATATACATAAAGTGCGTAAAATTTTGTAGTTTGCACAAAATTCTGTCATTTTTTATATGGAAGTGTCTAAAAAATAAGGCGAAAGCGGTTTTTTAATTGACATTTTACACAAAGATTGCTACACTGTAAATAGACAAAACAGTGGGTTGTTACTGTACGGCAGGCAAGACCATACCTTGAGCGTTCGGCTGTATCACAGCTGCTTTGGGTGTGGTCTTTTTTAGTTTCCGGCAAGAATTGTCTTTGAGGAGCATACATAATGAGAGTGACAAAAACAATCAATAACAACGTGGTATGCTGTGTAGACGATGCCGGGCGCGAGGCAATTGCTATGGGGCGAGGGCTGGGCTTTATGCTGCGGGCAGGCGCAGAGCTGGACGAAGCACAGGCGGAAAAGATTTTTCGCATGGAAACCAGTGAAGAACAGCGCCGCTTGAGCGAATTGTTTTCCCGTTTAGACCCCCAGCAGATTGAGCTGTGCAGTAAAATTGTGGACTACGCTTCCGAGGAGCTGGGCAGGCGGCTCTGCGCCAGCATCTATTTAACGCTGACAGACCATTTGTGTTTTGCTTTGGAACGGCTGCGCAATGGGGAGGTGTTTCAAAACCCGTGTAATTAGTCAGGTAGAATGAGAAAACAAGAGTTCAGAGACTTTAAAAAGCTTTATTTTCCGAAAAATCGCGCTACAAAGCCGTTTTTTAGGTGTTGAGATGTAGAGAATTGCGGGAAAACGGTGCATTTTAGATGATTTGTTAAAATGAGAAAAGCGGCTGAAAATGGCCGCTTTTTTGTGTTTTGGGAGAGATTTCAGAGGGGAAGGATAAAGCGTTGCAATATCGTTGCAAAAGTATTGTTTGAGCATTGCAAAGTGATTTTTGAAAAATCCGAAAAACCGCGCTACAAAGCCATTTTCAGGGTTTTGCAAAGCTTTGCAAGCTGTTTTGCAAAACAAAAAACGCCTGCATGATTGAGAGAGAAAATCTCTTGATTTTTTGCAGGCGTTTTTCATTTTTAATGCGCAAAACTTTGCGTATTAAAAGAATCATTGCGCATTAAGGAAAATAGCGGGTTTATCGAAATATCAGATTACACTAATATTGTGTAAATTGCGCATTAAAATATGATGGATTTATAGACTTTTGTTTCATTCGGTTTGTGCCGGAAGAACTCCAATTACTTTGCCGTTGATGCGGATATCCTCTGTCACGGGGATGGGATCATAGTGATGGTTGACAGAAATGAGTACCCCCTTCCCCAGCTTCTTGACGTAGCCGCAGCCGTCCATGGTTACAAGTGCAATATCGCCCATCCGGACAGGGCTGGACATGGAAACAAGAATGATGTCACCGTCTTTATACAAAGGCTCCATGGAGTCGCCAGATACGGGTACGCCAAAATCGGCGCCATTGACCGCTTCTGCATTTACCATGTGTTCTGTAAAACCGTCTGGCCCGAGGTAGACACCCGTGCCGGCACTGGCGGGCTGATCTGAGATACGGAAAGATACTGTATATGAGTTGTTTACTTTTTTATTAGATCCCCCTAATACGCGTGACGAAATAGAATTACAGCGCTCCAATTCTATGTCAATTACAGAAAGAACCAACTTTTGAGATAAAGTATCTAGGCGACGATACCTTTTTACTAAATTATTCATTTCTTCGGGAGAGGCTGTTTCTTCGTGCATATCCGCCATTTCATCCTGAAATAGATAATTGGCATCACATTTTAAGACCTCAAATACCTTGAATAAGATTTCTGCTTTAGGCGAATTTAGTCCCGTTTCGTAGTTCCCGATTGCACTCTTTGTCACACCCAGTATATTTGCAAGTTCTGCTTGTGTAAAATTCATTCTCAACCGTTGTTCTTTTAACCGGGATGCAAAGCTCATAATAAAAACGCTCCTTTCTTAACTCTTTATATTTTACTTGGTTATTCCATAAATCACAATATAAAAGTACAGGAAAACTGAAAATTTACTATTGACTATACAGTATATCTGTGCTATTCTCTTGATGTGACCAGTATTTCTGTACACGGAGGTGAAAAGTATGGAATGGGATGAAATTATTAGAGCAAATATCCGAACTATCATTAAGGAAAAAGGTTTTTTGCAAAAAGCTGTGGCAAGTCGTGCTGGTTATAGTACTCAGAAATTTAATAATATGCTCACAGGTCGACGGAATATCCGTGCTGATGAAATCCCGCGTATTGCAAATGCTCTTGGATGTTGCAGTGAGGACATATTTGCACCCAAATTAAAAACAAAATAATAAAGAACTTCAAAGTAAAGTGTTGCCTGAATGATGGGCATTAAACACGGAAAGGAGCAGAAAATGGAGCAGTTACAGGTATTCACAAACGAAGACTTCGGGCGGGTGCGCACCATCCGGGAGGACGGGAGGGTGCTTTTCTGTGGGACAGACATTGCAAGGGCGCTGGGATATAGCAATCCGCGCAAGGCTGTCCGCGACCACACTAGGGGAGGAACGAAACGTTCCACCCCCACCGACAGCGGTTTTCAAGAGATGACTTTCATCCCGGAAGGCGACGTGTACCGCCTAATTGTGCGAAGCAACCTGCCGAGCGCGGAGCAATTTGAGCGGTGGGTATTTGACGAAGTGTTGCCGACGATCCGAAGAACGGGCGGATACCGGAGCGGACAGGCGCTGGATATGGAGACAGTGCAGACAATCATTACACAGACGGCAACGGCGATTTGCGGGGAACTCGTGAGACAGCTTGCGCCACTGCTTCAGGAATCACCGGAGGATGAATACATGATTCTTTCCGACCTGCCGCGCCTGAGCCGAAAACGGAAGTCCGTGAGCATCATATCCCGCCTTGAACCGGCACTGCGCGGCAAGGTGGAGGACATGATCGAGAGCGAACGGTATACGTACCGGGAAATCAGGAATTTTCTGGAGATGCAGGGTATCAAGATATCGACAACGGCAATCGGCCAATACGCCAAGAAGCTATACCGATTTTAAACGAAAAAATAAAGGGGCGTAACGGATGAAAAAAGAACTGCTGGCACAACCGTTAGGGTTGGGCGAAGTGTATGCAAGCGGCAACCGGTTATATCTTATTTTAGGCATTGATGATGATTGCCTGATGCCGAGCGTTCGATTGCGCAGGTTAAAAGACGGCTACGAATTTGATGCGGCAGGAGCGGCACTGTACCGCACCGATCGCGGGACAGAGCTGTTATGGGACATAAGCAAAAACGGATGTTTTGCACATTGAAGGGAGGGATGCAAATTGGATGGAAGCTGCCCCGATTGGGGATGCTGCTGCGACCACGAAAGAGAGTGCTGCGGCTACGTCAGAGGTACGGGAAACTCCGACCACCTTGGAGAACGCGGAGGGTGCAAGTACATTGACGAGTTTCAGCAAGACGAAGAAAATCACAAAAAATGAATACAAATAAAGGAGAATCTGTTATGAGAAAGTTAGAACTTCCCTGTGAAATCGGTGACCTTGTGTATGAGGTGTTTTTTGATGAAGAGCTGAAACGTGCTGTGATGGTGCCGCCCCACAAGGTGGAGGATGTTTCCGTATATTCGATTTTGATTGCCGGAGACTGGACGAGCCGATCGGAGATTGGCAAAACGGTGTTTTTCGAGCCGGAGGAAGCGGTAAAGGCCTGCGCGGAAATGAACGCAACGAAGGGAGAAGCCATTCAAATCGGCGACTTGGTATATGAGGTAGTTTTTGATGAAGAGCTGAAGCGTGTTACGCTGGAGCCGCCCCGCAAGGTGGAAGACATTTCCGAATATTCCATTTTAATTGACGGCCGTTGGGTAAGCCGATCGGAGATTGGGAAAACGCTGTTTTTTGAGCCGGAGAGGGCAGTTGCTGCTTGTCTGAAAATGAGTTACGGAATTGGGTGGCTTAACATTGTAGCTGATCTAGAGAGCGGTGAAACGCACGCAAAGGAGAATGACGATGCGAGTGATTTTGATTGAGCCGGGGGCGGCGCCGGAAGTTAAAAATATTGAGTGGCACGGCAATGCAGATGAGCTTTTAGGAGGCTTTGCAGGGCTGATGCAATTCCCTTTCGACGCGGCAGGCGTTTTGCATGACGCAGACGGGGCACTGAAAGGGAAACCGCAAAATCGGATGTATCGAGGACAATGGCTGCACGGGCGTGCAGTCATTGTAGGAGTAAAAGACGGTACATACTGCGACCTCTCTCCCGAGCAGGAGGTGCTTTATGCACAGCGTTGGAAGAATACCAAGATACCCTATGAGAAGATGCGATGGGACAGATGTTAAGACAGCCGAAACGGCTCTGCAAGGGGCCGTCGTGCAGGGGGTGACTGCCCTGCGCCTGAAGATGGCAGGTCAAACAAAAAGCCCGCACTGGGCGGGCGGAAAGGAGAACCGTCTATGGAAAAAAGGCTTTGGCTTAGCTGCGATGGAAAAGTTATGATAGGCAGTCAAGAGCTTCCACGGTGTCGGGTTCTTTCAATAGAGCCTCAACATGAACGTCGTGATGCTCGCGTTACATTCGAGGTTGAGGTTAATGAACTTGATATACAGTTTCAAGCAAGGGGACTAAACAAAGAAAGCGGCAATCCCACCGACAAGTGAAAATGCGGAAGACAGATAATTGAGGACTTCCTGCAACCCGGTTTTAAAGCGGTTTTCCATGTAGACGAGCGCACTGTGAGAGAGCAAAAAATTCCCGCTCATATCTACATCCAAATCAAAGGCGGCATTCAGCTCATGCAAAATGTCCCTGTAGTCACTATCCGAAAGGTCGGGAAACAGCTTCCCTCTCCATGCTTCAGAGACATCAAACGCCATTGCATCCGTGCGAGGCATCCCTTGCTTAACACGTTTCAGGTAAACCGCGTACACTAGACAGAGAAATTTGTCGGCGGCTTTTGTCAACGTCATATCAATTCACCCCCTTTTTATTCAGTATAGTACATAAAGGGAACCCGAACAAGGAGGATGACCAATGAAGTTTACAATACGAGATGATGAGATTACTCCCGGAGGGCGGAACGGCTTTTTGGATCATGTTCCTATCCCGTGGAATTTCGGAATTGACATTACAGAAATTCGACCGACGGGGCGCGCTAAGGTGCGTATTGAGTGCCGGCTTCCGATGGGCAATGATGCCGACAAGCAAGCAGACAACGGTGAACGCCCAGCAGAAAGATGTCAAAAGCTTTGAAGTATTGAACCGCGGTATTTTCAAGTGATGCAGAAAAGAATAACAGCCGAAACGGCTCTGCAAAGAGCCGTCGTGCAGGGGGTGACCGCCCTGCGCCTGAAGATGGCAGGTCAAAGGCAGGTGAGTTTTTTGGAAATAAAACTGAATCTTCGACAGGTTGCAGAATTGCTGAACGTTTCACTTAGAACTATTCAGCATAAAGCTAAAACGGGACAAATTCCCGCGGAATGCACACTAAATTCGCTTAACCGACCTGAATATACAGTGCTTTTATCCGATTTGCCGGCAGACATTCAGCGCCGCTGGTACGAGCGCAACGGAGAGCGTGCAGAGGTAACGGAGCTGTTGGAGGAGGCGAAGCAGAAGATTGACAAGAAGCCAGCCAGCCGAAAGGAGCTGGACCACTACACGGCAGCAGAGCGCGAACAAATTGCGTTTTGGATGGATGTGGTGGACGAATGGCGGGCATACCGCAGCGGCGATGGACGCGCAGCGGAACTGGACGAGGATTTTGTAGAAAGACTGCGGGCGCGCTATCCTGACAAGCAGATCAGCAAGCCGACTCTATATCGAAAGTGGCAGGCGATTCGGCGGGATGATTGGGATAGTCTGATCGAGAACCGCGGAAAAGGACGCAAGGGATACAGCAGCATTCACCCGGAAGCATGGGAAATCTTCAGCGGTCTTTATTTAGAGGAAACAAAGCTTGGGATTGAGCGATGTATGGAGCTTACAGAAGAATGGGCACGAATTAACTGCCCGGGAGCGCTCCCTCTGCCATCGCCGCCCACTTTCCAACGCGCCATTCAGAAAATCCCTCCAGATGTGAGGTACTACGCCAGAGAGGGCCCACGGGCTTGGTGGGCTAAGTACAGCCCGTACATTACCAGAAAATACGACGAGATGGTGAGCAACGAGGTTTGGGTTGGGGATACGTACACCATGGATATTGTGACCATGGCTGAAACAGGACAACTGCACCGTATGTACTTATCAGCGTGGGTAGACGCACGAAGCGGGATCTTTGTGGGATGGAGCATCAGCGGAGAAAGCAAAAGTCAGAACAGTGTGAATGCTTTACGAGATGCCTGCATCCGACAAGGCACGCTGCCATTGCTCAATCTATACACAGACAACGGACGTGAATATTTAACATTTGACTTCGGCGGGCGCGGACACCGCGCAAAAGCGATTCTTGCAAACGGAGAAGCGCCGTTCCAGCCGCTGACGATTATACAGCGAATGGAAGTGAAAATGATCAATGCCATTCCGAAAAACTCGCGTGCTAAAGTGGTGGAGCGTTCCTTCAGGGCACTTAAAGACAGAGTGATGCGTCTGTTCCCTACTTTTACAGGCGGCAGCCCGGCAGAAAAGCCGGAGCAGTTAAAGGGGATTTTGAAAGATGGCAAAAATGTGCCGACGGATGAACAAGCCCGGGATATTCTGGACAAGCTGATTCAATATGACCTGAATTATTCCAAATACAATGGTTCGGTTGTGAAGGATCAGGGAAAGCGAAAAATTGACGTCTACAACGAGTATTGCGTAGAAGAAAAAGTGGCAGCCAGCGAAGAGGTTCTGCGGCTGATGCTGATGCGTTCGACACGGCCTATCACAGTTAAGAGGGACGGCATTGTGACGTCAATTAACGGAGTGCCGATGAAATTCTGGTGTGAAGAAATCAGACACTATGTAGAGCGTAAGGTTTACATTCGGTATGATCCCGCTGACTTGTCAAGTGTGCGTATGTATGATGCAGACAAAGACAATTATCTGATGACTGTAGGACGCAGCCCGCTGGAGGCAAGTTATCACGAAGATCCAAAAGTGCTGGCGGCACTGATGAAAGCAGAACGCCGCGTGGAACGCGCTGTGCGAGAAGATGTGAAAACACGCCGAGAACGCGGTAAGGACGTGAATCCGGTTGAATATGCACTGAATTTGGCCGCCAGAAACGCTGCCGGACCAGTGGCGAAAAAGAATATCAAACGCACAAGGATTTTGTACGATCAGGAAACAGGACGAGCACCGCAGCTTCCCATGGCGGTGGGCGACAGTGACGATTTAGATATCGCACTGATGAACCGAAATCGGATGAAGAGAATGAAAGGGGCAATCGATGATGGAGAAGACATTTAATGCTGAATTACAGGAGCGGACACGAGAGTATTTAGCCACAAGCGGTGTGAGCCAGGCAAAGCTTGCACAAAAATTAGGAATGAACGGAAGCACCACACTGAGCCGATGGCTGAGCAGTTCATACAGCGGTGATGTAGAGAAAATCGAAAGAGCGTTAGAGGAGTTCTTTCGAGTGGAGAGTGCCACAGATGCGGCGAAGGAAAAGGCCGCCCCCTACCGCCCCGCCGGTGATTATGTTCCAACCAGTATCAGTGAAGATGTGTATGAGGGAATCAAACACTGCCAGCTGCATCGGTGTGTGACGGTACTGCATGGAGATGCAGGCGTTGGCAAAACGAAGGGTGCAGAAAAGTTTCTGAGAGAGAATCCTTCCAGTACGATTTACATTACACTAAGCCCTGCTACAAGCGACCTGAACGCTGTTTGCAAAAAGCTTGCAAAAGCTTTGAAAGTGCCGGTGCGCAACAGGGCGGATATGATGGAGGAAGTACGGGCGCGCCTTGCAGGAACCAATAAGGTCATTGTGGTGGACGAAGCCCAGTTTTTAAAGCTGCCGGCAATCGATGAGCTCAGGACATTGAGTGATACGGACATTGAAACCGGCACACCGGGCAACGGCGTATGCTTTATCGGAAACAGCGAAATACATGACAGAATCCAAGGAAAGGCACAGGCTGAATTTGCACAGCTGTTTACTAGGATAAGAATGCCGAAGCGTTACTTAGCGAGCCGGATTACTGTGGAGGATATACGCAAGCTGTTTCCTGCCTTAAACGGCGAGCCGGAGCTGGAATTCCTGCTCGGAATTGCACGCAGTGTATATGGAATTCGGATGGCGCAGAATATTTACGAAAATGCCATTGATCTGGAGGATGTAAGCTGTGAAGGTTTACGCAGGGTGGCAAAAGCGATGAGCGTAGGCAGTACAACATAAGGAGGAAAAATGGAGTACAGACATATCATTGAGCTTCGGCTCTGCGAATCACCCTGTCAAGGGCAGTCCTGCTGTGACTGCTGTGGTAAAGCCCCTGCCATACATTTGGCAGGGGCGGACTGCTTTCCGTTCCAACGATGGGATGACGGGAGCTGCTGCCGTCGAAGCCGCGGGAAAAAGCCGGATGAATGTATGCATTTGAGAGGACTACTGCGGCGAGAATGGCTGAGCAAAGAAAAAGATTCGTTATAAGGGGGAAGTTCCCCCGTCGTAATGCAGCCACGCAGAAGTGTGTGCCGGTCACAAGCCCGGAAAAATGCAGAGTGAGGACATCAAGAAAGGACGGAACGATATGGCAAGAAAGACCCTGAAAAGTGAGCCGGTACTGCGAGACTGGGCGGCAGTAGACGGTGCACTCAAAGACATTCGGGAATTACAGCACACATTGGCAGAGCTTCAAATTGAAAAAGCTCGAAAAATGGATGCAATCACGGAAGAGTACAGTGAGAGAAGCGCTCCATTGGAGAAAAAAGTGAAGTCAATTGGAAAAGATGTTAAGGAATTTGTAGATGCACATCGCCTTGATATGGAAGGAAAAAGCCGACGTCTGCACTTCGGCTCGGTGGGATATCGTGCAGGAAGCAAGCTTGTTCTCAGCAACGAAAAGGTTAAGGATGCCATCGCCACACTGAAGGCACTGGGGTTTGCGAGCTGCATTGAAATTAAAGAAACTTTGAAGCGAGATGAGGTAAAAAAGCAGCCGCAGGCGGTATTGGATCAGATCGGTGCGTACATTAAAACAACGGACGAATTCTACTACGATATTTCCGACCGTGCCGTAGACGAATAAAAGAAAGGAGGCGGCCGGGATATGGGCGCGATGAATGTTGGAAAAGGAACAATTCAAAATATTTATGCTCTGGGTGCTCGGCTGGGTATGGTAAAGCAGGGCGGCGGGCATGAGGATGCGCTTCATGCGCTGGTGTGTGGGATGACCGGTAAGGAAAGCGTTTCAGCCCTAACCCCGGCTGAAGCACAAGCAGTGCTGGCGGAGCTGCGCAGACGCAGCGCCCCGGCTGGGCAGTGCAAAAGAAAGAGGAAGTATGAAGAGCTTCCGGGAGGAATGAGCGCAGCACAGCAGAAAAAGGTGTGGTTTTTGATGTTTCAGCTGGAGAAGTTTGACCCCGCGCCAAAAGGTGTTCAGCTTCATGATCGGCTTTGCGGGCTGATTGAGAAGCAGTTCGGGGTGACAGCCTTCTCCTCCCAACCATTCCGGTTTCTCACACGCGCACAGGGCAATGCGCTCATTGAAGGACTGAAAAGCTTGACCGAGCGCAAAGAACTGGAGTATCTGCACAGCGAACGTTACCGACAGAATCGGGAGGCGGAAGATCATGCGCAATGAGCTGATGAGAAATCTAAGTCTGGAGGACTTAGAAGGAAATGCGCGGGAGCTGGCAGAGCTGATCGGGATGGAAGGTTTTATCCGAGTGGTAGAGGTGTACGGCGGAAGCAGCAATCTGTATATTCCTAAGGCTGAACAGCTGGTAAGACCTCTTCGCGATGACTGCATTCGCAGAGAGTTTAATGGCAGCAATATGTCACAGCTTGCGCGAAAGTGGGGGCTGACGGAGCGATACATTCGCGAAATTCTAAAAAACAATATTAGAGGTTTACACGAGGCTCAAGTCGAAGGACAGTTAAATTTATTTGAAGCTTCAAACTGCGAAGAAAAAAAGTGAAACAGAGCAAGTGCAGCACTGATAGAAATACAAGGTATGATTGTCTCAAAGAGACGGTCATACCTTATTTTTTTACAGGGGGAAACAGTGTGACATTTGATGCAGGAACATGGTGGCTTGTCGGTATTTTACTGACGTCACTGCTTGGAGTGGTAGGCGGACTCGTAAGCCGTTCGATTTTCAAGCAAATTGACGAAAATCGCAGTGATATCAAAGAGGTGCGGGAAAATTACACAACACGCAATGCACATCAAAAGGATATTGAAGCCGTTCGCAATGACATGAAAGAAATGCGAGCGGAGGTTCGGACGGAGATTCAAACGATGTCCGGAGATGTACGAGACATCAAGGAAAACTGCATCCGCAGAGAGGAATTTTTGCAGAGCCAGCTGAAGCTTGAGGGAAAGCTGGATAAATTGATGGACTATGTCATGAAAGGGGGCATGAAATATGACTGAGTGGGAACTCCGAAAAAAGATTGAGTCCGGGGAGCTGGCATCGAACAACGGTACGGTAATGAGGACATTGGCGGTTGCCGGAAACGATTACAAATACCTGAAACTGAAATCACTGCTTTTGGTGCTTGCCGGAGAAATCAGCCGCAGCGCATTGTGCAGCAGCATCAACTATCTGGCGGACAGCGGCTATTTGCATGTGCGGCAGATTGAAAGCAAATGCGATGCCAGTGTTTCGGATGTAGACTTAGAAGCTCTGGAAGTTAAAATGACACCGCAAGGCGTGCAAATACAGAGATGTGTAAGGCAAGACCCGCTGGTCAATATGTAAGGGGGGCAGAGCATGAGACGGCGGAAAAACAGAAGTCGAAGTAAAATCAGCCGTTTGCCGCCTGAAATTCGCAGCACGGTAGATGCAATGATACAGGCCACAGCCGATTTTACTTACAAGGATATTCAAGAATATCTTGCCGAGCAAAACGTCGATGTAAGCCAATCGGCGATCGGAACCTATGCACGAAATCTCATGGAAAGCTTAGAAGCACTCAATATGGCACAGGAGTCTATCAGAGCAATGATGGACACTGCGTCGAAAATTCCCGAGGTTGACGCTGTAGAAATTATCAACCGCATTGCAGGACAAAAGCTGGTTCAGGCGATTATCAGCAAGCCGGAAGAAGAATGGACGGAGCTTCGTCTTGACAAATTGCTGAAAGAAGCAAACGGAATGACGAAGGCAGTAGCATATAAGCAGCGCATTGATTTACAGAACAAGGAAGATGTAGAGGCTGCTGCAGACGAGCTGAAAGCAGAATTTTTTGCGGCTCTGAGTGCAGAAAATCCGGAGCTATATCGTCAAGTAGTGCAAGCGCTGAATCGACAGGTAAAGGGGATGCAGGAATAATGGCATGGTATGTACTGCAGGTGCTGACAGGCCAAGAACGGAACGTGTGCGAGGCTCTGCGCCGTAAGGGTGTGAAGGCTAGGGCTCCGGCACAGCACATAGAGATTCGGCGTCAGGGGCAATGGAAGAGTGAGGAACGGTTGCTTTTACCGGGCTATGTCTTTGTCGGTGTAGAATACAGTGCATTACTGTTTCACCTTGTTTCTCCGATTGCCGGCGTTATTCGCTGGCTTGGGATGGAGCACGGGGAACCGCAGGCGCTGGATACGAGAGAAGTATTGCAGTGGAAACTGGATAGAGCAGAAACACTCGAGCCGAGCAGGGTTCTGTTTCTGCCGGACGGTACATGGCATGTGCTTGACGGACCGCTGCAGGATTTTGCTTCTGATGTGATGCGCATGGAACGCAGACAGCGCCGGGCATTGGTGTGTACCCGTCTGGGCGGCAGCATACAGCGCATTCGGTTTGGTATTACCCCAGTGAAAGGGGGTGCGTGATGAAACAAAGAGAGAGCCCGCGCCGAAAGTTGATTCGGAAGATTTCTGGTGCGAAGCTGAAAGAACCGCCGGAACTGTGTGTACGCTGTGTGTGGGCTTTGCGGGAAAGCGGTCGGTCGGCTTGCCCTTTCCCCCGCTGCGTTATGATGAAAAAAGGCTGGCCGCTGCAGCCTAAATAATATTGTTTTGCAATGGTGTTTTTCTCACTTTGCAAAGCGTACAAAGAAGCCGGGAGCAAAACGGGGTTGATTCGTCCCCCGCAGCGTGATCGGTGGGCATAGAGAAATCAAAAACCGGGCTAAAAGGGTCGGATGGCGAAGCATGCCCGCTAAAATATCTCCCCTATTCTCCGGTGCGCACAAAATACCCTCTACAATCGGCTGAAAGCCTTTGCAAAACGTTGCAAGACCAAAGGTAGTATCCATGGCTATCAAAGGTCTTTTTTCATTCTAAGGGCAAATTAAGGGCTATTTTGAAGAAAACAAATAGGAGGCTATGCCGATGAGAAGCAAAACAGAGAGCGCTGAGGAACTTTTGCGAGGTATTGAAACGGCAAAACAACAGAACGAATACCATTTTGCAAAGGATTTGAAAATGCTGCTTGAAGCATACCCTAAAACCAGCAAGAAAAACTATTTGGCGTTGATCCAGGGACTGATTGACAAGTACACCGCGCAGGAAACAGCAACTGTGCATGCGGTTCTTATGCGAAAATGCCAGTCGGGAGACATCGATGCGATAAGACTGTGGATGGACATTCAGAAAGAAAGCGGGAGCGGCGCAGCGGAGGTGAACATTGTTGACAGCATTTAACGGCACTTCCTTGACAGTTGACCTGAAGGACGTGATCGGCCCGGCATTTTATGAATCACACCGGGCAATCCGAAGCGGGACAGCAGATACAGTGATTGAAGAAGGTGGACGCGGCAGCTTAAAAAGCTCGTTTTGCGGTGTTGAAATCATTCTGTGGCTGCTGCGCTGGCCGCGCAGCCATGCGCTGGTGATGCGGCAGGTTGGCAATACGCTTGCAGACAGTGTGGTTGCGCAAATTGAATGGGCCATCGGTATGCTGGGTCTGACCCATTGCTTTCAAGTGAAGAAAAGCCCGTATCAGATTATTTATAAACCGACAGGTCAGCGCATTTACTTCCGTGGCTTGGATGATAAAAACAAAATCAAAGGCATCAAAATGCCTTTTGGGTATATTGGAGCATTATGGTTTGAGGAGGCGGATCAGCTGCGCGAAGGTGAGGATGCAGTGCTGAGTGTGCAGCAGTCGGCTTTTCGAGGAACGGAAGGCAATCCTACCCTAACGCTGATCAGCTTCAACCCTCCGGCCAACAGCCGTAACTGGGCCAATCGATACGCTCGTGAGCGAGCGGCTCGCAAGCTCGTTCACCATTCGTCTTATCTGGAAGCGCCGAAAGCATGGCTGGGCGAACGGTTCCTGGCAGATGCCGAGTATCTGCGTAAGAAAAAACCGCTGAAATATCGACACATGTATTTGGGCGAGATGGTGGGCAGCGGTACGCAGGTATTTGACAACATCGTTCAGCGAAAAATTACTGCAAAAGAAATTGCAAGCTTCGGAAATATCATATCCGGCGTAGACTGGGGTTGGTATCCCGACCCTTGGGCTTTTAACAGGACGTATTACGAGGCCTCAAAACGCACACTGTATATTTTTGATGAAGCGCGGGCAAATAAGCTTACAAACCATATCACAGCGGGAATTGTAAAAGGCAAGGTGGCACCGGGAGAGCTGATTTTGGCGGACGGAGCAGAGCGTAAGTCTTGTGCGGACTACCGAGCCGCCGGATTGCGGTGCCAACATGCACGCAAACCACCGGGCAGCGTAGAGCAAGGTCTTCAATGGCTGCAGGGACTGGATGCTATCATAATTGACCCCGATCGCTGTCCATATACACTTCAAGAATTTGTGGAGTATGAGTATGACACAGCGCCGGATGGTACAGTACTGGGTACCTATATGGATACAGACAACCATCATATCGACGCAGTGCGATATGCCTGCAGCCGCATTTGGCAGAGAAAGGGTGCGTAAAAGATGACGCTGAAAGACTGGCTGCTGAAGAGATATCTGCCCAGCTGGGCAGTGCTCGAGTACCGCGATCGACTGGAGGCAGCACAGAAGCGTGTGCAGGAGTTGGAGACGGAAAACCATACCTTGCGAGCGTACATCAACGGAGTGGAGCGTGGGCTGCGGGCAAAGCAGGCGAAAATTGTTTTGAGAGGAGGGACAGCGGATGAACGCGATCGTGAGGGCGTTGTTTGACGACACTGCCATTACAGGTGAGCAGACAGCCGGCTTGAAGGATATCAGCACATCTGCCATGCAGGCGGCGGTGAGAGAATGGTTCGAGCTTTTCTTTATGCGAGAAACATCGAAAGACAAGGAAGAAGACCCGGCTCAGCGCATTCCCTATACCATCATCAACAAATTGACAAAAGCCTGTTTTGCGGAGTACGATTCCGGCTTTACAGAGAACAGCACAGGAAAAACGGTGTGGCTGGACGGGCAGCGCAGCCTGATCGACGCCGTAAAGCAGGACGTGCTGCAATGGGTCATGGTGGGCGGAGAAGGATTTTTGAAGCCTGCGCCGGATGGCGCGGGCAGTTTTTCTTACCGTGTAGTGCGGCGGGATCGGTACAGTGTACTCGCGCGGGGACCGCATGGCATTACGGATGTGCTTTTGAGCGAACGCAGCCGGGTGGGTTCCAGCTACTATACCTTACTCGAGCGCCGAAGCGTAGATGAAAGTGGCTATCTGACAATCCGATACAACCTGTATATGTCGGAAAGCAGTGAAACGCTGGGCCGCGAGGTGCGGCTGGACAGCCTGCCCCAATACTCGCAGCTTACGCCGGAGCACACCTACAGCATGCCGTTCGGCGGGCTTGGCATGACGTATATCCGCATGCCCATGGCCAACAACGTGGACGGAAGCCTCGATGGGGTGAGTGTGTACGAAGGCGCTGTGCAGTTGATTCACAATATCTATAGGAACGAGTATCAGTTGGGGCGTGAATTCGAGCTGGGGCGCAGCAGAATCGTGGCAGGAGCGGATATGCTGGTGATGCCGCGGCCGGATGGCGGTGTCATGCAGATTAAGGACGATATCTTTGTCGGTTTGGATGGCAGCGGCGATACAGGTTTGACAATCTTTTCCCCGACGCTGCGTGATGAGAGCTTTGAACGCCGCAAGCAATCTTACCTCAAAGCGTGCGAAAATATTATCGGGCTTAAACGCGGAATCTTGTCGGATGTAGAGGCAGCAGAGCGTACCGCAAAGGAAATCAGCAGCAGCGAGGGCGATTACAGCCTTTCAATGATTGACCTCCAGCGGATGTGGTACGATGCACTCATGGAAACGCTGCGTATTACAGATTTGTGGGGGCAGGCCCTTGGGCTGTGTGACGCTCAGACGGTGGATTTGAAGAAGCTGGTGAGTGTAAGCTGGGGCAATGGCGTATTGTACGACGCGGACAAAAATTGGCAGGAGACGATGGAATTGGTTCAGGCCGGGATGCTTAAACCTGAGCTGGCACTGGCGAAGAAGTACGACCTGCCTTGCGAAACTCCGAAGGATTTAGCGGCAATTCGTGAGAAGTATATGCCGGAAATGGCGCAGCTGACCGCTCATGCAAGCGTGAGGTGATATCATGGCATTGACACCGGAAGAGATCGACGGACTGCGGGAATTGATCGTGTCCATTTACGGCCCTATCGCAGAGGAACTGCTGCGCGACCTGTGCCGGTGCATCGCTGCGGCCGGTGGGGTGACGTCCGGCGCCGAGTATAAACTGCTGCTGGCAAAAAGTCTGGCCGGAGCGGATAACGTGATTGAGGACACGCTGCGCAGACAAACGGATCTCACCGATGAGGCGGTGGAGCAGCTGATGCAATGGGCGGCTGAGAAAACCGCGCCGCTAGAGAATAGCGAGAGCCTGCGGAATATCGCCGACGCCTATGTCAAGGTGACGCGCAACGAAGTGACACATGTGTTGGGCGAGTTGGCTGCCGCAGACGTGGACGGCCGGGTATACCCGATCAAAGACGTATACCGGCGCACGATGGACTATGTGTTCCGACAGGTTTCCAGCGGGGCAAAGACACCGGAGCAAGCCGTGCGCCGTGCGACTCTGAGACTGTGGCAGCGGGGCATCCGCACCATTGAGCGCTCGGACGGGCGGAGTTTTTCCGTCGAATACATGGCAC
>JFBN01356870.1_pt1 | contig 18899 bp, 17 predicted proteins | sample 768741 | NCBI WGS metagenome assembly JFBN01 (sample SAMN01983846, study PRJNA193217) | chicken gut metagenome | biome: terrestrial biome; isolation source: ceca of Broiler chicken | host: Gallus gallus | place: United Kingdom: England | collected 2010-09-07
GCTATGCCGCTGAGGGTGGCGGTCACGCTCTGTATCAGTTCGGGGCGTCCCTGTGTCACTTCCAGTTCCAGTTGCAGGTCACGTACACGCTGCATCGGAACGGCATTGACACGCAGCGTGTCGTCAGCTGTTACGGTTATCTCCTGACTGACGCTCTTCAGATAGCCCGGCAGGGGAATGACCGAGGTCCCGTCCGTGTGGGCATTGACCCGTGCCGTCCGTCCGTCGAAGGTGAAACCTTCCACGCGGTTATAGACCACCATACGGTATGTTCCCGGAGCGAGCAGGTCGGGGTAGGTAAAAGGCGAGCCGGTGATGTCGGCCACCTTCCCGTCGATGTCGACTGCAAAATCTTCGTCGGCCGACACTCCCGTCAGACTGACGGTGACAGCTCCCTTGTCGGGGTGCGGCGTGTCATAGAGCGTGTCCTTCACGCAGGAAGAGAGCAGCACGGCGGCTGCCATTCCCATCATATTTATATAGTGTCTTGCTTTCATATTCGATTCCTCCACGGTTAAAAGATTTTCCAAACCAGCGTGACACCGGCGTTGATGGGTCCCCACCAATCTTTTGTCTTGTTGCCGCGGCGCACGCGCACACCGTCGATGGTGATGTATTTCTCATAGTCGGCATTGAGGTAGCCCAAGCCGAGGTTGAAGTCGAGCGACAGGGCCCGGTTGAGCCGCAGCTGGTAGCCGCCGGTGATGCCGCCACCCATGAGGTCGCCCTGGCGGCCGGTGCCGCAGAGCTTGTAGTTGAACTGCCCGACTTTGTAGAGGAGGCCCAGGTAGCCGCGCTTCTGCTTGCCCAGATACCAGCGGAGCTCGGGCGAGACCTCCCAGAGGGCATAGCGGCGGGCGTTGTTGTCCCAGGTCCACGAGGTCCACGAGCCGTTGACCATCAGGCCCCACGACGGGCAGATGCGCCATTCGATGCCCAGGTCGGGTGTCAGGGTAGCCCAGCGCAGCAGGTTGGCCCGCAGAGCGAGGTGGTAGGAGTCGTGCGCCGGGTGCGAGGCTTCGGTGCGTTGCTGCTCGGCGGCTTGTCGGGTCTGCTCGGCTTCGGTCTGTTGTTTCTCAGCCACCAGCCGGGCCTGTTCGGCAGCGATACGTTGTGCTTCGGCTTGCAAGCGATCGGCCTCGGCCTGCTGTTTTTCAGCCGCCAGCCGGGCCTGTTCGGCCTCTTGTTCGGCGGTGGCTCGTTGAGCTTCGGCTGCCAGCCGTTCGGTCTCGGCCTGTTGCTCCGGCCCGGTCTCGGAGGGTGAGGTCGGAATCACGATTCGCACCGTCACATAGTCGCCGCCGGAGGTGTGGTTGCGGGTGGTGAAGCAGGTTTCGGTGAGCCCCTCGCGAGTGATGAGTTCGCTCTTCACCCGGTTGGAACGGATACGGGCCGTAGCCCGGGCTTCCGTTTCGTCGTCGAGCGAGTTGCAGTAGCCGTCGACCTGAATAGGGACGGTGCCGGCGAGTATCGCCTCTTTGTTCTGTACTACGCACGCGAGCAGACGGCTCAGCTCGGTGCCGTTGTTTCGGTAAGCGGTATAGAGGCCGTCGTTCCCCGGCTCGAACCGAAAGTGGTAGATGGTGTCGCCCTGTGTCTGTGCCACGAGTGGCAACATCAGGAGGCATAGCATCAGGCTCGTTACGTATTTTTTCATGGAGATGTAAATTGTGAAATCTACTCAAATATAATATTAAAATTCGGAATTGCAAGTTATGAATAGGTTATGTTTTTAATAATGTAGGGTCAATCTGTTAATATTTAACTAAAATGACCGGGTAAAAGGGGTATTCTTTTATTTTAGAGAGAATATAAGGTGCATATTTTAACAGATTGGAACTCCTTTTTTGGGGACTCGGGGAATGTGGATAAATCGATTGGCAAGAGCTTAGGAAAGAAATAATTGAGTAGAAACTTTCCCGGGTTTGTCCTCTGAAAAAAACGGAGCGGGTGCGGGAAATCATTCTTCCCGCACCCGCTTGTTACAGGGCCTCCTTATATGCTGTTATCAGAATTCGGAGGTGAAATGGAATTTAATCTTGGGGAAATCGTTTTGAGCCATTTGCAGCACGTAGCTCGAGTCGGCCATGAAGACGTCGCGTCCGTCGCGATCGACACTCATGAACTGGTGCTTGCGTTTCTTGAAGGCTTCGAGAGCCTCGGGGTCGTCGCTCTCGATCCAGCAGGCCTTGTAGAGGCTGATGGGCTCCCAACGGCATTGGGCACCATACTCGTGCAGCAGGCGGTACTGGATAACCTCGAATTGCAGCTGTCCTACGGTGCCGATGATCTTGCGGCCGTTGAACTGGCTGATGAAGAGCTGAGCCACGCCCTCGTCCATGAGCTGGTCGATGCCCTTGTTGAGCTGTTTCGACTTCATGGGGTCGTCGTTCTCGATATATTTGAACATCTCGGGCGAGAAACTGGGCAGACCCTTGAAGTGCAGCTCTTCGCCGCAGGTGAGGGTGTCGCCTATCTTGAAGTTGCCGGTATCGGGCAGACCCACGATGTCGCCGGGGTAGGCTTCGTCGACCACCGATTTCTTCTGGGCCATGAAGGCCGTGGGACTCGAAAAGCGCATCATCTTGTTGCTGCGCACGTGCTTGTAGTTGGCATTGCGCTCAAACTTGCCCGAGCACACCTTGACGAAGGCGATACAACTGCGGTGGTTGGGGTCCATGTTGGCGTGAATCTTGAAGACGAAGCCGGTGAAGTTCTCCTCCTCGGGACGCACCACGCGCTCCACGGCCTGGACGGGGCGGGGCGAGGGGGCTATCTTCACGAAACAGTCGAGCAGCTCCTTCACACCGAACATGTTGAGTGCCGACCCGAAGAATACCGGTGCCGTGCGGGCGGCCAGGTAGTCGTCGACGTTGAATTCGGGGTAGACCCCTTCGATGAGTTCGAGGTCGGCCCGCAGCTTCTCGGCGTCCTGTTCGCCGATGTACTCTTCCAGTTCGGGGCTGTTCACGTCGTCGAGCTCGATGCGCTCGGTCACCACCTGCTTGTTGGGGGTGAAGAGGTTGAGGTTCTGTTCGTAGATGTTGTAGACTCCCTTGAACTTCTGGCCGATGTTGATGGGCCAGCTGAGCGGGCGCACGTTTATCTTCAACTCCGATTCCAGTTCGTCGAGAATGTCGAAGGGGTCGCGCCCTTCGCGGTCGAGCTTGTTGACAAAGACAATCACCGGGGTGTTGCGCATGCGGCACACCTCCATGAGTTTGCGGGTCTGGGTCTCCACACCTTTGGCTACGTCGACCACGATGATGACGCTGTCGACCGCGGTGAGGGTGCGGTAGGTGTCCTCGGCAAAATCCTGGTGACCCGGGGTGTCGAGAATGTTTATCTTGTAGTCTCCGTAGTTGAAGCCCATGACCGAGGTGGCAACCGATATACCGCGTTGCTTCTCGATCTCCATCCAGTCGGAGGTGGCTGTCTTTTTGATTTTGTTCGATTTCACGGCACCGGCGATGTGAATGGCGCCTCCGAAGAGGAGCAACTTCTCGGTAAGAGTGGTCTTACCGGCATCGGGGTGGCTGATGATGGCGAATGTTCTGCGTTTACTGATTTCCTCTGTAAGTGTACTCACGATGTTAATGGGTTTCTTGTAATAGGTTTATGCAATGCGACAGGCTTTCGTACCAGTGCGGCAACGCGAGCCCGTAGGTCTGTTTGATTTTACTCTTGTCGAGCACGCTGTAAAAGGGGCGTCGGGCCCGGCTGGGGTACTCGTCGCTGCGGATTGGTTTCACCCGGCAGGTGGTGATGCCGGCCAGCCGGTGAATGGCCACGGCAAAGTCGTACCAGCTGCATGCCCCCTCGTCGGATACGTGGTAGATGCCCGGCACGAAGCGGTCGGCCAGCAGTACGGTTCGGACGACAAGGGCCAGGTCGGCGGCACAGGTGGGGGTGCCTATCTGGTCGGCCACGACGGTCAGCTCCTCGCGCTCGTGCCCCAGCCGCAACATGGTCTTGACAAAGTTGTTGCCGTAAGGCGAGTAGAGCCAGGCGGTGCGGAGTATGACGCTTTGGGGACAATATCGGGCGAGCAGCTCTTCCCCTTCGAGTTTGGTCGAGCCGTAGACCGATTGCGGGTGGGGTGGCATCGTCTCGGTGTAGGGGCGGTAGCCGTGCCCGTCGAATACGTAGTCGGTCGAGATGTGTATCATGCGGGCCCCGCAGGCAGCGGCCGCCCGGGCCAGGTTGCCCACGGCCTCGGCGTTGATACGGCGGCACAGCTCCACGTTCTCCTCGGCCTTGTCGACCTGGGTATAGGCGGCGCAGTTGACCACATAGTCCACCGGAGCCTCGGCTAGCGCCCGGCTCACCGCTTGGGCGTCGCAGATGTCGAGCTCGGCCACATCGGTAAACCGGCACTCAAAGCGGCTGTCGTCGGCCAGGAGGTTGCGCATCTCGTGGCCCAGTTGTCCGTTAGCGCCGGTGATCAGTATCTTTTTGGTCATGACTTGTCTCTCCCGTATTTAATCGTTTTCGAGTTTCAGCTCGCCCGCCTTGTCCTGTTTGTATTTCTCGGCCAGGAGCGAGAGAAACGTCGATATCTGTTCAATCGCCTTCAACGTCTCGGGCTTGATCTCTTTCTTCTGCAACCGCAACAGCAGCACGCCGTAGAGGGCGTTGAAGCAGGTCTCCAATTCGCCCACCTTTTCGTCGCCCGACTTGGCCCGCAGCTCCACGATGTAGGGGAGGGTCTTGAAGAAGGCCGCCCCGTAGAACGGTTCGCGCGGCGATTTGAGCAGGCGAAGGTGCAGGTCGGTGAGGTCGATGAGCACGTTTTTGTTCAGTTGCAGATGCCCCTTCTTTTCCACCCCCTCGGAGCGCATCATGTCGATGAGCGATTCGTACCATTCGCGCATGCTCTTCTTCTGCGCTTCGGGCAGGTTGTAGGGGTCGATGATCTGTTGCTGTATGCGGTCGATGTCCAGCCCGTAAGCCCGTATGAGGTCTTCGATTTGCCACATGTACAGCAGATATTCGGCGATATTCTCTTTTTTCTTTTGGCTGGCGATAATCATGTTGTTACAATTTTTTCGAGGAGAGGCCCTTCGGGAACGGCCGTTGAGTCGGGACCGGGAGGAGTCTTCCCCAAATTGTCGGCAAAGTTAATACAAATCGTTCGCTGTCGCAATGTTACCGGGTAAAAATAAACGGCAGGGAGCCGGTGCCGCGGGGTGGGGAGCAGTGGTGCTTTGTCCCGATGGAGCGGGTATCTTCCCGGTAGTACCGATCCGGTAGTGCCGATGGCAGTCGCGTCTTCCCCAGGAAAAAAGAAAACCGCCGTTGAACAAAAATGTACAGCGGCGGTTTTTGATTATTGACGAATAAGTTTTGTCAAATGTTCCGGATTCGGGTTTTTGGCGATGATAACACCCTCGGGCGAAATCAGATAACTGGCGAATCCTTTGTTCAGACGGTAGTTGCCGAATATATCCGACCGTGATCCGTCTTTGTCATAGAATTGGGTAGCTGCGTTCAGGCCGTCTCGTTTGATGGTCTCTTCAAAGACCTTGCGGTTGGTATCGAACGATACCGAGACGAGTGCGATGTTTTCGAGTCCGCTCTTGTCGATTTCCCGGGCAAATCGTATGTTCTCCATACGCGAGGGGGCATCGTAGCCTGCCCAGAAGTTCAACAATACGTAGCGGCCTTTCAGGGATTGGAGCGACACGCTATCTTCAGCGCTCTGCAAACTCAACTCCGGAGCCTGCTCTCCCTCTTTTAAACCGGTCTTTACCGGATTGAAGGCCGACGAAAACAGTAAAATCAACGCCAGCATACCAATAACTGACTTGGTTTTCTTCATACTGAAGTGTTATGGTTCATACTAAATCTGACGTTGGGGCGTCACACCGAAACGGCAGACCCCGCTGATTTTCAGCGGTTAGTTCCTCTTGCGCGGGACGCTTCCTTTGCTACCGGGAACCCATAAAATCGACGGCAAAGTTGAGCGTTTTTAGGGAATTAACCAAATATTCCGGGTGTTTTAACATTGTGTAATCTGTAATATGTTGTAATATATATATATACGAAAATGTTAATAGGGCCGGTGTCTTCTATTTTGAGTGCTTTTCCCAGCCGGATTTTAGGCTGCAAATGAACTCTGTCGCTGAGGAGGGGGAGGGGCTGTGTATGGTGTGGCGCTTGTCGGGGGTGCGGTGGGCGACAAAGATGGGGCGGCCGAGTAAAGTCTGAGAGCGAAAATATTTGTTTCTGCCGCCGATTGCATTATCTTTGTGCCGGATTGATAGCTGGCGGTTCGATTCCGATTGGCGGGGCGGACAGCCCTGCTTGACAATCGGGAAATTCTGCTAAAATGATAGATGCAATAGACATGAAACCGAAGACCGAAATTATTTTGATCAACATATCGGGTGATGATAAACCGGGTGTAACCACGGCGCTGACCGAGGTATTGGCGCGATACGACGCGTTTATTCTGGATATTGGTCAGGCCGATATTCACCACACCCTTTCGCTGGGTATCTTGTTCAAGACCGACGAGACCAAGTCGGGCGATATTCTCAAAGACCTGCTGTTCAAAGCCTATGAGCTCGACGTGAATATCCGCTTCTCGCCCATCAGCGAGGAGGAGTACACCAGTTGGGTAGGTTTGCAGGGCAAGAACCGCTACATCATTACCATATTGGGACGCTGCATCACGGCCCGTCAGATAGGCGAGGTGACTCGCATCGTGGCCGAGCAGGGGCTCAATATCGACGCCATACAACGGCTCACCGGCCGTATACCCCTCGACGAGACGGTGCGCTCGCCCAAGTCGTGCATCGAGCTCTCGGTGCGGGGTACGCCCAAGGACCGGGTGGCCATGCAGTCGGCCTTCATGCAGCTTTCGTCCAACCTGGGCATCGATATCTCGTTGCAGGAGGACGGCATCTACCGTCGTTGCCGTCGGTTGATCTGTTTCGATATGGACTCGACTCTTATCGAGACCGAGGTAATCGACGAGCTGGCCATGCGGGCCGGGGTGGGTGATGAGGTGAAGGCCATCACCGAGTCGGCCATGCGTGGTGAGATAGACTTCTGCGAGAGCTTTACCCGCCGGGTGAGTCTGTTGAAGGGGCTCGACGAGTCGGTGATGAAAGAGATTGCCGAGTCGCTGCCGGTGACCGAAGGGGTAGACCGGCTGATGCAGGTGTTGAAGCGGGCCGGTTTCAAGATTGCCATTCTCTCGGGTGGATTCACCTACTTTGGCAACTACCTGAAACAGCGCTACGGCATCGACTACGTCTATGCCAACGAGCTTGAAATCGTCGACGGCAAACTCACCGGTCGCTATGTGGGCGACATTGTCGACGGCCGTCGCAAGGCCGAGTTGCTGAAACTTATTGCTCAGGTCGAGAATGTGAATATTGCCCAGACCATTGCCGTGGGCGACGGCGCCAACGACCTGCCCATGCTCAGCACCGCCGGATTGGGCATTGCCTATCATGCCAAGCCCAAGGTGAAACAGAATGCCAGCCAGTCGATTTCGACCATCGGTCTCGACGGCGTACTCTACTTTATCGGGTTTAAAGACTCGTTTATCTCCGAGACGAAATAGTCGGGGTTACTTATACGTGTTGCTTGCAAACGTTGCGATTGACGATGAAACGGATTTTGCTGCTGCTTTTGGTCTCGTTGTGCGGCTGGGCTCAGATGTCGGCTCAGACGGTGGGGCTCGTGTTGAGTGGCGGCGGCGCCAAGGGTATCGCCCACATCGGCATCATCAAGGCGCTTGAAGAGAACAACGTGCCCATCGACTACGTGGCCGGCACCTCGATGGGGGCCATCGTGGGGGCCTGGTATGCCATGGGGTATACCCCCGACGACATGTTGAATCTGATTCTTTCCGACGATTTCAGCCTTTGGTCGCGGGGTATCTTCGATGAGCGCTACGTCTACTACTTCAAGAAACCCGACCCTTCGCCCGAGATGGTGAACTTCAATATCGCACTGCAAGACTCCTCCAAGTTCGAGACCCACTTTCTGCCCAACAGCCTCATCAATCCGTTCCCCATGAACTACGCCTTTATGAGTCTGTTCGCGCCCTATACGGCGCAGTGCGACGGCAATTTCGACAAGCTCTTCATTCCCTTCCGGGCCGTGGCCTCCGACGTCTACCACAAGCGCGAACTGGTTTTGCGCGATGGTGATCTGGGCGATGCCGTGCGGGCTTCGATGAGTTTCCCGTTCGTCTTCAAGCCTATCGAAATCGACAGCGTGCTGGTTTACGACGGCGGAATCTACAACAACTTCCCGGTCGACGTGATGAAAAACGATTTCAATCCCGATGTCATCATCGGCAGCATCGTGGCCGCCAAAATCGACAAGCCCAAGGAGGACGACCTCATTAACCAGATCGAAAACATGGTCATGCAGAAGAGCGACTACACGCTCGACCCCGAGGACGGAATCCTGATGCGCTTCGACCTGAGCGACGTGGGTCTGCTCGACTTTCCCAAGGCCCGGCAGATTGCCAAGATAGGATATGATTATGCCATGGAGCTGATGGACTCGATCAAGAGTCGCATTCCTCGCGAACTGTCGCAGGAGACCCGCCAGTTGCAGCGCATGGTGTTCAAGAGCCAGACGCCCGACCTCGTATTCAACAGCGTGTCGGTCGAGGGGGGAAACCACCAGCAGCAGGAGTATATCAAGCGGCAGTTTGAGAGTGATGAACCTTTTACCGACGAAGATGCCAAAGCCTCGTACTACAAGACCATCTCCGACGGGAAAATCTCTGACCTCATACCGCATGCCCGCTACGACAAGGCGAGCGGCATGTTCAACCTCGATATCAAGGCCAAGGTGCACGACCAGCTCTCGGTGGGCATGGGAGGCTTCATCTCGTCGACCAGCTCCAACCAGATCTGTATCGGAGCCCACTATCGCACGGTGAGCCTCAACTCGCTCGACCTCGATTTGACGGGGCAGATCGGGCAGTCCTACACCTCGGGTATTCTCTCGGCCCGCTTCGACTTGAAGACCGCCATACCCATGTATCTTAAAATGCAGGCTGTCGCCTCCAAGCAGAAGTTCTATCAAAACGAGACCCTCTTCTACTCCGACCGCATGCCCTCGTTCGTCACCCAGTCCGAACAGTATGTCAAGCTGCGGTTGGGCTTGCCCTTCCTCACCAGCTCGAAAGCCGTCGTGTCGGTAGGCTACGGCTCGATGACCGACCGCTATTACCAGTCCAATACCGTCGACTTCTCGTCTAACGAGCAAGACCGCAGCCGCTACAACCTATTTGTCGCTTCGATGAAATTCGACCGCAACAACCTCAACAGCTACATGTATCCCACGGCCGGTACCGACTGTTCGGTACTGGGGTTGCTCGCATACGGCAAGGAGCATTTCACCCCCTACAATACCGATTTGCAGTCCAACAGCACGCAGACCCTCTCGTGGTTGCAACTCGAAGGGAATATCCACACCTACATTCCGCTGGGTAATAAGTTTGTGTTGGGACTCCGTGGAAAAGCCGTCGTGTCGAGCAAGGGACTGTTGAGCAACTACACCTCCACTCTGGCACAGGCGCCGGCCTTTACCCCCACGCCTCACAGCCAGACCATCTTCAACCCCGCATTCCGTTCCACGCAATATCTGGCTGCGGGCGTCATACCCATTTGGAAAATCCTGAACAACCTGCAATTCCGCAACGAGTTCTATCTCTTTGCCCCCTTCCGTCAGATTTACGAGGGGGAAAACTACGAGCCCTATTACGGTAAGGCATTTACCAAATATCACTTCATGGGCGAGAGTTCGCTGGTGTTGAACCTCTCGTTTGCCTCGATCAGTCTTTATGCCAACTACTACGACTATCCCGCTCGCAACTGGAATTTCGGTATAAATATTGGTTTATTGGTATTTAGCCCCAAATTCCTGCAATAAAAAAAGTAAGGGCTATGGCCTTGAAAATAGGTAGAATAGCAAGTTTTTTGAGAATGAGTGATAAAAAAATGGACAAAAAAGATACACACGAATAAAATTATTTCTATCTTTGCAACCGCAAACGGCTCCATAGCTTAACTGAATAGAGCATCTGACTACGGATCAGAAGGTTACAGGTTTGAATCCTGTTGGAGTCACAACATCGGGCTACCCAAGCGAGGGCGGTCGAATATGAAAAAACAAAATGAAGGATTGGCTCCATAGCTTAACTGAATAGAGCATCTGACTACGGATCAGAAGGTTACAGGTTTGAATCCTGTTGGAGTCACCACTCTGGGAGATAGTTGCCACACAGGCGACTATCTCCTTTTTTTGTGCCTGTACTTGTGGATTGTTTCGCACTCCGATAGAGTTAGTGTGTCACCCTGCTCTCGATGCGGGGTTCAGTGGGTGTCACCCCGCACTACGATGCGGGGTCCAATGGGGGGATCTGCGGATATAGATATTAATCGTTGGAGTCGGTATTCTCTTCCTCCTCTTTCGGGGCCGGTTTGACCACCCAGGCACTGATTTCGTAGAGGGCATAGAGCGGAATAAAGACTACCGACAGGGTGAAAGGGTCGCTCGACGGGGTAATGAAGGCGGCCAAGATGAGCAGAATGACGATAGCATGCCGCCGGTAGGTCTTGAAAAACTGCCGGGTAATGAGCCCCATGTTCGAGAGTATCCAGCAGAGGAGCGGCAACTCAAATACCAGCCCCATGATGAAGTTGAGCGTGAGGAAGTTGTTCATGTAGGAGTCGAGCGAGATTTGGTTGGGCACCATTTCGCTCACCTGATACTCGGCCAGGAATCGCAGGGTGAGGGGGAATACCAGGAAGTACCCGACGGCGATACCGATGAAAAACATGATGTTCCCTGCCAGAAAGGCCCCTCGGGCGTGGCGCTTCTCGCCGGCGTAGAGTCCCGGGCTGACGAAGCTCCACAACTGGTAGATGACATAGGGGAAAGCTACCAGCAAGGCCAGCCACATGGAGGTACTCATGTGGATAAAGAACTGGGAGGCCAGTTGTATGTTGATGAGTTTCACCTCGAACTGGTCGTTGCAGAAATCGGGGAGAATAGCCATGTGCTGGTTAAGGGCACACAACCAGCGGTACAGCACGAAATCGGAGTGGCAGGGAGCCAGAATCACGCTGTCGAAGATGTGGGGCATGAGGGCGAAAAAGACGATGGCCAGTAGAATGATGGCGCCGACCGAGCGCAGAATGACCTTGCGCAAGTCTTCGACGTGTTCCCAAAAACTCATCTCTTTCAATTCGTTGCTCATAAAAAATATGGGAGTTCAGCCTGTGAGGTCGAGCGGCGGGTAATGCCCCCGATGCAATCCCACGGCTGTGTTCGATTCATCTCGACAGGCGGCAGCGAGGCCGTCGGTTCTATTTTTTCTCTTCTTTCGATTTCTCTTTATTATCGGGAGCGGGAGGGGTATTTATCTCCTCTTCGATTTCGTTCATGCCCTTTTTGAAACTGCGCACCCCTTTTCCCAGGCCGTGCATCAGTTCGGGAATCTTCTTACCGCCGAACAGGAGCAGAATCACAACAAAGATAATAATCACCTCGGTGGTTCCCAGGTTACCAAAAAGCAGCAATATCGCAGCGAGTGTATTCATTTGTGTATGTCTGTTAGTATTTGTGGAACAAAATAAGAAAGAATATTTGTATAATACAACAATTCCATATCAAAATTGATAAACGCTTTGACCTGTAATTGGGTTTAATTGCAGAGAAGAATTTCGTTTGTGGTGAAATCAATTTCCCAATGTCCCGTCTTACTGCTTTTCCATTGATATTTCTCTGCCATTCGTTTCCACCAACTGTCAAATTGAAGGCTGGTTTTTCCCATATCGGTGACTAGTTTTTCATATAAGTCTTCGTTGTCGGCTGTTATAATTGTAGCCAATTCGTTTAGGCCATTACGTCGTTCAAACAGTTTTTGAATTTCGATTTTTTCTTCTTCGGTTACTTGTCCTATTATAGTTTTCATTACTTTTCTATGTTGTTAAATGGGTCTAAATAATTGATTTTGGTGATTGTCAGTTGTGGCATAAATCCGTTGTTCCGTTGCAAGGCCAGTAAGAGGTTGCGTGATGCGTTGCGTTCGAGGTGTGCGGCCACACATTGTTCGTGCGAGGGGGTGTTTACTTCGAGAGTGGTGCGACGGTTCAGCCACACGCAGCGGCGACATTGATAAGCATCGCAGCGGCGGCATAGCGGGGCATGATCCAGTTGGTAGAGTTGCCTGTTTTTTATGTTCAGGCCCGACCCGAGGTCGCCTATGGCTTCACCTTCCGGGTCATAATAGAAGGCGGGACAGATGTAGAACTTTCCGTCGGGAGCCAAGGTCACGCTTTCGACCCCGGCGTTGCAGTTGTTCATCTGATCGAGCAATAGTCGGTCGGACAATAGGTTGAGTTGAGGTGCTACACCCTCTTCATAGAGCATACACAACTGCTCGGCTAAAATGTTTAATGCCGAGTTGTATCGGCCGAAATCTTCAGTCGTGAAAGTGTCGATGTCGGCAATGACTACATTCAGTCGTTTTACTTGGCTCAGTATCTTGGTTAATAGAGGATAATGTGTAAAAAAGTCGGCTTTCGAGGTATTCCATACATAGCAGCCTGTTGAGTTGGGGATAAAGCCGTCGAGCAGATTGGCGGTATCGATAACCGACACGTCGGTTGTCTCATCGCTGCTCCAGGGTTTTATATCGGTGTGGTCGACCGATTCGATGATGGTGTGATAGGCTTCGGGTAGGGGACTGCCTGGATAGACCAGTTGAAGGTTCAGATTCTCGGTCATGGCAAAAAATATTCCCTTTTGCAAAGCCTCGATGGCAATAAGTCGGGATTGTTTTGTTGTTGTATGGTAGTGGCAAAACGACACGGCGGTATCGTCGAGCAATATAATCAGGTATTTAAGCATAATGGGGTAGATTATTCGGCAGACTCTTCACTCCTCAGTTTGTGATACAGTTTGTTCCAATAGTAGTTGTTGGCTCGTACTCGAGCCTTGTGCATGAGACAGATGGCTGTGGCTCGTTGATAGATGGTAGGGGTGTCGGCTGCATCGTAATTTTCTCCTTGGCACCATGCGCATCCTTCGGCTACTTCGCAGTCAATACATTCTTGGGTGCTTTGTGTACAGCGATCTAAGGTGAGGAACGGACGTAGTTTGTTGTGATTGATACCGTCTCGCACATTGCCTATAATCCGAGCCTTCTTGCTTCTCAAGGAATATTGAGCAAATCGGGTGCATGGGTAGAAATTACCCTCGGCATCGACGGCTAGCATTTTGCCAGCTCCACACCAATTTTGATTCTGCAGGTGACAATCCAAGGGTCTTCCCAACTGCTCGGTAAAAAACGAGCAGGTATAGTCCGAGTAGTAACCTTTGTCTATAATCTCGTCGGCAAGTTGTATGAGTTGCGCTTCAAATCGTTTGTCATCGCCGGGTTGCCACACATTCTCAAACACGCAATTGATATTTACTTCATGTATACCTAAACTGTACAAGTGGAGTACACTTTCGTAGATATAGGGAATATCTGGACTGCTTATTGTTACTTTGGTTCCACCATTTGGAAACTGATTGAGCCAAAGCGGAATATTACGCACGACATCGTCGTATGAGCCTCGTTCGCTGCCTTTGTATATGCGGTTCAAGTTGTGTTTTGTAGGCGTGCCGTCGATGGTGATACCTATGCTTAGGTGGTTGATGTTCTTTTTGATGAATTTTTGTACTTTCTCTTCGTGGTAGTTGATACCGTTGGTTGAGAAACTGAAACGATAGGAATCGAACCAATGATGGTTACGACGGAACATCTCGGTTTTCAGATAGTCGCAAATGCGATCTATTAGGTCGATTTCGAGAAAAGGCTCTCCCCCAATAAAATCCCAGATTACCGAAGGTTCGGTAAATTCCTCTTGCTCTAATATATAGTCTATGGCTGCTTTGGCTATCGTCCAAGGCATACGCTCTTGGGTATTTTTCCCTACTAAGTAGCAATATCTACAAGCAAGTTGGCAGTCCTTGGTGACGATGAACGTGATATTTTTAGATAAACCTTTTTGGAAATCTTGATTTCGCTCTTTTATAAAGTTCATGGAATGATAGCTTTTTTTAATAGTAGCTACTACTCATAGCACAAGAACCTTTACATGACCCCATGCAACTCCCTTTGCATGCACCTTCGCATGAGCCAGCGCAACTATTTTGGCAACCATAAGAACAAACACGTCCACAGCCTCCTTTACAACCTTGGGAGCAACCCCAATCACAACCGCTCTCGATATTTTCCTCTTCAGAGCTCTTAGAGAACAATGCTTGAGGTAATGCTATAGCGCCTAAAATAGGTAAAGCCTTTTTTGCTACATTTTTGAAGAATGTTCGACGTGATTGAAGATCTTCGTTTTTGTCGTTCGTTTTCATAATCGGAATATTTTAGTTATACAAAGAAATATATATTTTGAATGTATAGTGGGAAGAGACTGTCCCCAATAAAGAGACATGTAAACCAATTGGGGACGGTGACGGCGGGGGCGAGAGAATAAAGTGAAATTTTGGGGCACAGACTATTTCTGTCTGGCTTTTATTTCATTGGAGTATTCTACAAAAAAATCGTAGTGTAGTATAATCGAAATACGCAGCAGTACCCCGGTATCGATGGTGCTTTTATCGAATAGTTTGTAGATATTGGTGCGGCTGTATGAAAGTTGGCGGGCAAGCCATACGACCGATTGTCCCCTTTCTGTAAGAATATCTCTGATGCGGTTGCCGATGTGCATAGTCGATAATGCTACTTTGCCGACAGATTCCCCGAATCGGTTTATGTCTTTCTGAAATATAAAAGGCGTGAGAATCTGTACTTTGTTTATCCCCGAATCGAGGCTCTCGCATGCCCTACCGTAAGAATAAACTTGTACGTAGCCCACGCCGAGATGCTATACCGATAAACACCACACCTGAGTGTAATGTTTATTATATGCACCAACAGCAGGGCATTTACACATGATTATCTTTTACGGTATGAATTTGCGAGATTCCGATTCGTATAGATATTGCGTAAACGCCTTTTCTAGTAAATATGTGATGAGCCTTATTGGCTAACAATGCAAAGATGAGAAACAAATTTCAATCTTGCAAATGACTTGATGTAACTTCTTTCTTTTTTTTATCTGTAAAAAATAACTTATATAGACAATTCTTCTGGTTAAAAATGATATTGGTATGTAAAAGTTTGCTCATACTGATAAATTGATTTAACTTTGCAACGATTTTTGAATAAGGAAAAATTTCCGTAATTAAAAACAAATAGAAATGAAAGCATTTGTATTTCCCGGACAAGGGGCCCAGTTCGTAGGTATGGGTAAAGACCTCTACGAAAACAACCCCGTAGCCAAAGAGATGTTCGATAAGGCCAACGAGATATTGGGTTTCAATATCACCGACCTGATGTTTAACGGTACCGATGAGGACCTGCGTCAAACCAAGGTTACTCAGCCTGCTATCTTCCTGCACTCGGTCATTCTGGCCAAGACGATGGGCGACGCCTTCGACCCCGACATGGTTGCCGGTCACTCGCTGGGCGAGTTCTCGGCTCTGGTCGCTGCCGGAGCTCTCTCGTTTGAGGACGGCGTACGTCTGGTTTCGGCTCGTGCTCAGGCCATGCAGAAGGCTTGCGAAGCCCACCCCTCTACCATGGCAGCCATCATTGCCCTGCCTGATGAGAAAGTAGAAGAAATCTGCGCATCGGTAGCCGCCGAAGGCGAAGTTTGCGTGGCCGCCAACTACAACTGCCCGGGACAGATTGTGATTTCGGGAAGCATTGAAGGCATCAACAAGGCTTGCGAACTGATGAAAGCCGCCGGCGCCAAACGTGCCCTCCCGCTGAAAGTGGGTGGTGCCTTCCACTCGCCGCTGATGGAGCCCGCTCGTGCCGAATTGGCCGACGCCATTGCTCACACCAACTTCCACACGCCCAAGTGCCCCGTTTATCAAAACGTAAACGCTCAGCCGCAAACCGATCCCGAGGAGATTAAGAAGAACCTGATTGCTCAGTTGACGGCTCCCGTACGTTGGACTCAATCGGTTCAAAACATGATTGCCGCCGGTGCCGACACCTTCATCGAGGTAGGTCCCGGTGCCGTACTGCAAGGGTTGGTCAAGAAGATCTCTTCTGCCGTAACCACCTCGGGCGTACAGTAAGATACGATAGATTATCAACTGGATACGAGGGTGACGACCAAATGGTTGTCACCCTTTTTTGTTAGGACGAGAAACGCTTGCGAATGAGGCGGTTCAGCGGCTGTTCGATATATTGGTGGGCGATATAGGCAATAACCAGGGTGGCCATAAAAGCCAGGCCGAATTCTCCGGGGAGCGAGACCAACAGATGCAGATGGTCGAGAACAATCCTCACCCCTTGTATGGTCTGGAAATGAAACAGGTAGAAGGCAAAGCTGATATCTCCCAGCTTGACAAACAGCCGGTGGGAGAGGAAGCAGGAGATAGCCCCCCGGTGAAAGTAAAATGTAGCGATGAGCAATCCCATGGGAATCCAGTACCACACGCTTTGACGGAAAGATTCCGGTATGAAGAAAGCTAACCCGTACGCCGCCAGGAGAAGGAGCAGGGCCAGCCATTCGAGTTTCGTGTAACTGATGTGAGGGCGAGGGGTCCATCGGAGGCAAAGGTTATAGAGCGCAATGCCCAACAGGAAATCGAAGATGCGGAAAAGCGGATTGATGTAGAGCACCCAGTTGGCCCACGGGTGATCGCGCAGCAGATAGGCCGAGACGACAATGACGCACCCCAGCACGCTCCAAAAGAGTATGGTACCCCGGCGTCGGTCTCGGAACGTCGAAAAGACAATCAGGGGAAAGAGGGCGTAGAAGAAGGCCTCGTCCGAGAGGCTCCAACTCACGGAGTTGAACAGGAACTCCTGCCCCGGTATGAAGCTCTGCAACAGAAAAGTGTTAATACCCAAGTGGAAAAAGTCGGCCGGCGACGGGTGGTTGAAGAACTGCAAGAAAAAGAGTGCTACGAACAGGGCCAGCAGATGCAGTGGGTAGATGCGGGCTATACGGGCCACGTAGAATGAACGCACGGTCGCTGTGCCGTCGATGAGCCGTTGCTGGTAGGTGTAGGCCAGGATAAAACCGCTTAGCATGAAAAAGAAACTCACCCCGGCATACCCTTCGTAGAAGAGATGCCACAGAAACCCCGGTTCTTCATGAGGGAAGAGGTTCATGTGACTCATGAACACCAGAAAGGCAAACACGAATCGTAACGATGTGAGCGGTTTAATCATGAATAGTCTGCTTGTTTCTATTTGTCACTTGGCTCCTCCTTCATCGAGGCGTTTGGGCAAAAGTTGCACAAAAATACGAAAAAAGGTGAGAGTCGGGGCAAATGGGAACCAAGTTTTCAGGCCTGTCCATATCCAACCTGGCCGATTTGAGTCTGAAATAATGGAAGTCAAGAATTGAAGTATTCTTCGATACCGCATTGGGGGTGCGGTATGACGTGATGTCACCCCGCGCTACGACGCGGGGTTCAGCAGGGAGGTGTACTCAGATAATATAAGACAGGTCTTGTAAAAATTTAGAAGGATTTGGCCCCTTTATGTTTATCTTTAATTATCTTTGTGTTAGGATCGAGGTAGCTCTATCCAAAACATATTAGAAAAAGAAGAAGCGGTGGTATGCTTATCTTGTAAGTTGGAAACGTAGGAAATTTCGGACTTAGTACAAGAGATGGCATAGTGGTTCTCACGCCATAGCGTGGGCTGCTATTATCATATCTGTACTAAAGGTTTCCTACGACCTCCAACTTAGACGTGGTAGCATTGCAGTTCCACGCTTTCGCATTTTATAACCGCCTGTAAAGGGACTGACAGGCATTGAATAGAAAACATATATGGAACAACAGTTTTGCCAAAGTTGCGGTATGCCCTTGACAGATGAGAACAGAGGGACAAATGCCGATGGAAGCCGTCGTGAAGATTATTGCGTCTATTGCTACAAAAATGGTGAGTTTACTCAAGAGTTTACAATGACCCAAATGATAGAGTTCTGCCTGCAATTCTTTGACCAATGGAATGTGCAGGCTGAATGTAAGCTGACTCCCATACAAGCAAAAGAACAAATGCTCCAATACTTTCCACACCTGAAACGGTGGAAGGAAAAGGATGAACGGACACTGGCGGAAAAAGCAACGCATTTGCTTTCCCAATGCGAGAACGTTACCGTAGTTTCCATTGACGCCAACGGTTATCCTCGTCCTGTGCAGATGTCTAAGATAGGAGCAAGAGGGTTCCATGAGGTTTGGATGGCAACCTGTGCAGATTCCGTGAAAGTGAATGATTTTAAGGCGAACAACAAGGCAGGGCTTTGCTACGATTACTATGGGGATGGCGTTGCCATGCGTGGCACGGTAGAAGTGGTTACTGATGATGCTATCCGCAAGGAAATGTGGAAAGACTGGTTCATTCATCATTTCCCCGGTGGAGCGAGCGACCCCAATTATGTGCTTTTGCATTTCACCGGTACAGAAGCTACCTTTTGGATTAACGGCGAATATTCTCACTCTAACATCTAACAATGATTAAAGAAATAAATACAGAACGGCTTATACTGCGACCTTGGCAAGAATCCGATGCCGAGGCTTTATATAAATACGCTCAAGACCCTGCAATCGGGCCTATTGCTGGATGGCCACCGCATACTTCCGTGGAAGACAGTTTGAACATCATCCGTACCGTTTTTGCTGCTCCGGAAACCTACGCTGTTGAGTTAAAACAAACCGGTGAACCGGTCGGGAGCATAGGTATTATGTTCGGGGATGGTCTGCATAGTGCCGAAATGCAAGAGAATGAGGCGGAGATAGGTTATTGGATAGGCAAGCCGTATTGGGGACAAGGATTGATA
>JFBN01306856.1_pt1 | contig 18788 bp, 16 predicted proteins | sample 768741 | NCBI WGS metagenome assembly JFBN01 (sample SAMN01983846, study PRJNA193217) | chicken gut metagenome | biome: terrestrial biome; isolation source: ceca of Broiler chicken | host: Gallus gallus | place: United Kingdom: England | collected 2010-09-07
CCAGCCTCAATGCCGTCCCCACCGCCGAGGGCTGCCTCTGCCTGCTCATGCAGCTGCGGGACCGCACCATCTGGCAAAGCCCCATCCTGGTGCTGGGCTATGGCCGGGTGGGCCGCGCCGTGGCCCGGCGTCTGCAGGTGCTGGGGGCAGTGGTCACGGTGGCGGCGCGCTCGCCGGAACAGCGGGCGGGGGCCCGGTGCGCGGGCTGCCGTGCCGCCGACCTGACCCAGCTGCGCCGCCTGCTGCCCGGGTTTGATGCGGTGGTCAACACCATCCCGGCGTCGGTGCTGGGCAGGGAAGAACTGTCCTGCCTGCCCCAGGGAGCGCTGGTCATCGACCTGGCCAGCATGCCGGGCGGCACGGACTTCGCGGCGGCGAAGGCGCTGGGTGTCCGGGCGGAACATGCCCTCAGCCTGCCGGCTCGGTGCGCCCCGCAGACGGCGGGGGAGCTGGTGGCCGATACCGTGCTCAATATTCTGGAGGAAAGGGGAGAGCGTGAATGAATCAGCGTATGGATCTGCCGCACACCGTGGTGTTTGCCTTGTGCGGCAGTTTTTGTACCTTTGATGCGGTCATGCCGCAGATCCAGCGCCTGGTGGCGCGGGGATGGGAGGTGCTGCCGCTCCTGAGCTTCTCGGCGGGCAGCATGGACACCCGGTTCGGGCGGGCGGCCGACTGGCGCAAGCGGCTGGAGGACCTGACCGGACACCAGCCCATCGACAGCATCCAGGGGGCGGAACCCCTGGGCCCGGCGGGCATGGCCTGCGCCATGATCGTGGCGCCCTGCACCGGGACGACACTGGCCCGGCTGGCGGCGGGGCTGAGCGACACCCCCGTCACCATGGGGGTCAAGAGCATGCTGCGGGGCGGACTGCCCATCATTCTGGCGCCCTCCACCAACGACGGCCTGGGGGCAAGTGCAGGCAATCTGGCGGTGCTTTTGCAGCGCAAGCATTTTTATTTTGTGCCCTTCGGCCAGGACGACAGCTATAAAAAGCCCTGCAGCCTCAAGAGCAATATGAGCCTTCTGCCCGACACACTGGACTGTGCCCTGCGGGGCATCCAGCTCCAGCCGCTGCTTTTGTGAGCCGAAAGGCAAAAAACTTTGCAGCAGAGGGTTGTATCCTGTGTCCTTGCGGCGGCAGACGGCATATAGTGGAATGTTGAGTGCTTTCCGGGCGGAGACTGCCGCGCGGAATCAAACAGAGGAGGCGGTGCGGCATGGAGATCATCGAGGTGCGGGGCGGACGCACGTTATCGGGCAGCATCACGCCGCCGGCGGCCAAGAACAGTGTCCTGCCCATTCTGGCGGCGACGCTGCTGTGCGGTGGCCCCTGCCGGCTGCGGGGCATTCCCCGGCTGTCGGATGTGGACACCAGCCTGGCGCTGCTGGCCGCCGTGGGGGCGCGGGCCGGCTGGTGCGGCAGGGACGTCATGACATCGCCGGTCCCGCTTTTGCGGGGGGATATCCCTCCCGGGCTGGCCGGTGCCATGCGCAGCTCGGTCTTTTACCTGGCGCCGCTGCTGGTGCGGGTGGGGCAGGTACGCCTGCCGGTGCCCGGCGGCTGCCGTCTGGGCCCCCGGCCGGTGGATATCCATCTGGATGGGCTGGCAGCCATGGGGGCCCGGGTGGAGCTTGCCTCCGACGCGGTGATCCTGCGCCGGGCGGGGAGGCTGCACGGGGCGGATTTCACCCTGCGGCTGCCCAGCGTGGGGGCCACCGAGACGCTGCTCATGGCGGCCAGCTGTGCCGAGGGCACCACCGTGCTGCGGGGCGTTGCCTGTGAGCCGGAGATTGAGGACCTGGCCGGATTCCTCAGCACCTGTGGGGCACGCATCACCGGGGCAGGCACGCCGGTCATCGTCATCCGGGGCCGGGCAGGGGGGCTGGACGGCTGCAGCTATACGCCGCTGCCCGACCGCATCGCAGCCAGCACCTACGCGGCAGCGGTGGCGGCGGCAGGCGGGGAGATCACCATCCGGCGCTGCCGTCCGGCCCATTTCGGGACCTTTCTGGATTTTCTGCGGGCGGCGGGGTGCGAAGTGCGAAACGGCACCAATGCGGTGCGCATCCGCCGGGACCCCTCCCTCCCCCTCAAGGGCGGGCAGGAGATCTTTGCCTCTGCCTTTCCGGGCTTTGCCACCGACGCTGCCCCGCTGGCCGCCGCCGTGCTGCTGACGGCCGATGCTCCCAGCCGGGTGTATGACGGGCTGTTCCAGAACCGCTTTGCCTGCGCGGCGGGCTTTGCCGCCCTGGGAGCCGATGTCTGCGCCCGGGGACGGGAACTGCAGATCGCAGGCGGGGCCGAACTCACCGGCACGGTGGTCAGCGCCCCCGACCTGCGGGGCGGTGCAGCCCTGGTGGTGGCGGGACTGGCCGCCGCCGGAAAAACCTGTATCCTGGACGAGGGGCACATCCGGCGGGGCTACCAGTCCCTCCCCGCCGAGCTTGCCTCCCTGGGGGCGGCCTGCCGGTCTGCCTGAACCGTGCAAATCTTGTGCCAATGCGTTTTGCCCGCCCGGTGCGGGCAAATTTTTTTGCGTTTTTGCAGTGCCCGACAAGCTGGCAAAAAGCGCCAGCCGCGGCCAAATCAGGCCATGAAGGGGGCGGAAAGACCGCGAGGAAAGGTGGGCGATTTCTGCCATTTTGGCGTTCGGGTATTGAAATTGCGGGGCAAATTTGGTATTCTTATAATCAGTTATATGTACTATCCACGGACTAGTGTGCCCGATACAGCCCGTCAGTCCATAAAATCCAAAGGTTTAGGGGGATATTCTCATGGCGTTCGTTCTCGACGAAGAGATGCAGAATGTTACAAACATTAAGGTTATCGGTGTTGGCGGTGGCGGCGGCAACGCGGTCAACCGCATGGTGGAGGCCGGCCTTTCCGGGGTCGAGTTCGTTGCCATGAACACCGACCAGCAGGCCCTGATCAACTCCAAGGCCACCCAGAAGGTTCAGCTGGGTGCCAAGCTGACCAAGGGCCGTGGTGCAGGCGCCGATCCCGAGGTGGGCCAGCGTGCCGCTGAGGAGAGCAAGGACGAGATCGCCAATGCCCTCAAGGGCGCCCAGATGGTCTTCATCACCGCCGGTATGGGCGGCGGCACCGGCACCGGTGCTGCGCCTGTTGTGGCGGAGACTGCCCATGACCTGGGCATCCTGACCGTCGGCATCGTCACCAAGCCCTTCGGCTTTGAGGGCAAGCGCAAGATGAGCCTTGCCGAGCAGGGCATTGCCTCTCTGATGATGCATGTGGACAGCCTGATCGTCATTCCCAACGAGCGTCTGAAGCTCATCAGCCAGGAAAAGATCACCCTGATGAACGCCTTTGAGGCCGCCGACAACGTGCTGCGCCAGGGCGTCGAGAGCATCTCCAGCCTGATCAACATTCCTGCGTTCATCAACCTGGACTTCGCCGACGTGCGCTCCATCATGAAGGACGCCGGCTTTGCCCACATGGGCGTCGGCGTGGCCAAGGGCGCCGGCAAGGCGGAAAACGCGGCAAAGGCGGCCATCTCCAGCCCTTTGCTCGAGACCAGCATCGCCGGCGCGCGCGGCGTCATCATCAACATCACCTCCAGCCCCGACATCGGCCTTGACGACGTCGAGACTGCTGCATCCATGATCACCCAGTCCGCCCATCCCGATGCCAACATCATTTGGGGGACTGCTTTCGATGAGCACCTCTCCGATGAGATGAACATCACCGTGGTTGCCACCGGCTTTGAGAGCACGCCCTCTGTGGACGAGCCCATCCAGGCCCATATCCAGAACAAGACCGCTGCCCGTCAGGCTGCCGCCCCGGTCAACCCGGTGGAGCCTGCTCCGGCACCGGCGCCCGCTCCGGCACCTGCCCCGGTGGAGAAGCCCGATCCCGTCATTCCGAACCCCGTCTTCAACGAGGTGTTCGGCGCGGGTCTGGACACCGGCACCAGCAAGGCCGATGAGGACGAAGAGGATGACGGCGATTACTTCAACGATCTGCTCAGCATCCTGAACAAGCGCCAGTAACCCACTGCGGGTCAAAGCCCGCTGTGAAAAAGGCGGGATATAAAAACATCAGCCGTGTGTCGCTTTTCTTGAAAGGGAAAGGGGGCACCGGCTGTTTGATGACCGGCAGTGAAAAGGGGGTACGCCATGCCGTCGGGAGAACCGAAAGTGCCGGAGCAGGGATTCCGGCGCCGCGTGGTTGGCGGATTTGACGAGAATGACGTGCTGGCGTATGTGAATGCGCTTGTCAACGAATCGCAGCAGCAGCAGATGGAGTACGAGGAACAGATCAAGCAGCTGCAGGGCCAGATCGACAAGATGAAAAAGGAGCAGGCCAACGCCCGCGCCTGTGTGGAGAAGCTGCAGGATGAACTTTTGCAGCAGACTCAGCGTGCCGAGAAGGCGGAGAGCGATCACGCCGAGAGCGAGAAAAAGCTGGCCGAGAGCATGGAACAGTACAGCGTCTCGGAGAGCCGGGCCACCGGTTACCAGGGCAAGTACCGCCAGAGCCAGAAGACTCTGCTGGAATGGCAGACCAGATGCCAGCAGGCGGAGGAGGAGCTCAGCCAGCTCCGCGCCGAATTGGCTGCCCGCCCGGAAAAGCCGGCCCCGGTCCAGCCGGAGACGTCTGCGCCCGCTCCCGCCGCCCCTGCCCCCGAACCGGTACAGACGCCGGTACCGGCTCCAGCGCCGGAACCCGCGCCCCAGCCGGTGTCCACTCCCAGCATTGAGGCGCGCAAGATCCTGGCCGATGCCCGGATCTATGCCGAGAATGCCGAGCGCCGGATGCGCCGGGAGGCCGAGGAACAGAAACAGCGGATGGCGGAAAACGCCAAGGATCTGGCCGCCGGTGTGATGGTCCTGCGGGAGCGGCTGAGCCGCGTGGATGAAAAGCTGAGCGCCGCCGCCCTGGACCTGGAAAACGCCACCGCGGCCATCTATGCCGCCCTGGACCATACCGATGCCGATCTGGAGTCCCTGGGGGTCAGGCTGAATGATTTTGCCCAGGGTACACCGGAGACCGACCTGCCCGCGGATCCGGAGGAACCGGAACAGCCCGCTCCTCCTCCGCCTCAGCCGCCGGCTGTCCCTGTGCCCGCTGCTCTGGCTGCAGGAATGCCTGCAGCTGCACCGGCATCCCGCCCCGCCGAGCGCCTGCGCCCTGCGGCAGCACCGGCCCCGGCACCCGCTGCCCGCCGGGTACGTCCCGTGCCCAAGGCAAAGCCGGCCCCGCCGCCCCCCAAGCGCCTGCGCCGCAGCGTACATAACAGCGGCAGCAGCCGCCGGGCCGTCGCCCAGAGCCTGCTGGATGCCATCAACCGCATGAGCGGGGATGACAAGTGACCCCTTGCAAACAAATGGATATTCCACAGTAGAACGGTCGCCGCAGACCGTTTGAGTTGTGGCAGAACCGATGAACAGGCCGCAATGACTGCGGCCTGTTTTGTTTTGCTCCTCCCTTTGGGAGAAAGGAGAAGGATATGCCTTCGGTGTTCAAACGTTGCCGTGCCGCGCTGGCCGCTCAGCCACGCGGTGTCCGGCTGCTGCTGGGAGCCGCCCTGGCCTTTGTCTGCGTGCTGGCGGGCGGTGCCGTCACGGCCTACGGCGGCCTGCTGCTGGTGGTCTGGATGTGGCTTCTCTGCATGGGCGGGCTCTGCCTGCTGCTGGGTACCGCCTGGAAGATCGCCTTCCCCGGGGAGCCTCCCTTCCGGAAGGACAAGCCCTTCTGCCGCGCCTGGATCGGCGGGGCGGTGCTGGGTTTTGCGGTTATCGCCGGGCTGGTTCTCTACCGCCAGACCGTCTACGGGGAGGACGCCATCAACTACTTTGCCAAGCAGCAGCTGCTGTTCTCCACCTTTTCCACCAACGGGTTCTACGGCGTCCATGTCCTGCTGGAAAGCCTCCTCACCGCCGACTACAAGATGTTCATGAACCTGTTCATCAGCATCCCGTACCTGTTTCTGCCCCGGACCATCAACTGCTTCATGCTCTGTTACACCCTGACCTGCTTTGTGCCCATGTGGCTGGCACTGCTCATGGTGGCAAAGCGGGCGGCGGCATGGTTTGAGGGGGTGCACACCGCCCTGTATTACCCGCTGTGCATGGCCGCCATGGTGCTGTGGCCCATGTTTTTGTGGCCTGCCACCCACGGTATGCCCGATGCTTTCGGCCTGACCTTTGCCGCCGTCATTGTGCTGCTCACGGTGGACTACCGCTTCGACCGGCTGGAGGCAGCCCGCCTGATCTGCCTTTTCGCCGCTACCTTTGCCCTGGTGCTCACCCGCCGGTGGTATATGTTCTGGATTCTGGCCTATTACCTCGTCTACACTGTGGCGGTGCTGCTGGGGGCTGCGCGCCGCAAAGCCTTCGGCCGGGTGCTGGGCAATCTGCTCAAGTTCGGTATCCCTGCCGTGGTCTGCGTGGTGGTGCCGCTGCTGCCCACCTTTGTCACCGCCCTCACCACCGACTATGCCGACATCTACGGCGCTTTCTACGGGGGCGGCTTCCTGCCCAATCTCGCCGCCCAGTTTACGCGGCAGGGGGCACTCTTCTGCCTGCTCTGCCTGGCCGGTCTTGCGCTGGCACTCTCCCGGCGCCAGGCCCGGGGTCCCGCCCTTGTGACGCTGGTCTCGGCGGCGCTGGCCATGGTGCTCTTCACCCGCACCCAGTCTCTGGGCGACCACCAGAGCCTCATCCTGGCGCCCCTCTATCTGGGAGCCGCTTTCTGCGCCCTGGCAGGCATCACCTCCCTGCGCCGGACGGCTGCCCTCCGGGCGGGAGCAGGGGCCGCGGCGGTATTTTTCTGCCTCAACTTCGGCAACGCTCTGCGCATCCCCGGCGACTCTGCCGGCACGGTGCTGCTCAGCGATGAGTCCCTCGACCTCACCCGCCGCACCGACCTGGACCAGATGCGCGCCGTCACCGATTTTGTGCTGGAACACTGCACCGCGGAGGATACCGTCTACATCAACATCGACTCTGACGGATACAGCGGCAGCACCTTTGCGTACAGCGACCCCTCCCATGTGGAGCTGCAGAGCATGATTCTGTGGGAGAACAGCGTGCCCTCCACCCATGGTTTCCCCACCGGCATCTGGACCTCCAAATATGTCATGGTCACCGACGAGTTTGAGACAGGCACCCTGGTAGGGTACGTCAACCAGGCCCTGCGCACCGAGACCCCCGCGGCCGGTCACTATGCCTATGTGACCCAGTTCCCCCTGCAGAACGGCCTGACCCTCTACTGCTACGAGCGCACCTCTGCCCCCGATCAGGCCGAGGCCGACTATTTCAAGCAGCTGTTTGCCGAGTACGACGCCCGCTGGCCTGCCCTGTACAGCCAGCGCATCGACGAGTACATGGCAAACCTCAATGCCTGAACTTTCGCAGAGCACAAACAGAAACAGACCCCCGGCCAATGCCGTTTCCGGCAAGGTCGGGGGTCTGTTGTTGTCTGTGAAAAGGGACGGGAACACCGGTCAGTGCTGGTGGCCGTTCTCCACGCTGCTGGTGCCCTGCTCCATCAGATAGGTGGCGATCAGGTCGGCCGTGTGCAGCTTGACGGCCAGGGGATAGGTGTTGAAGGCATCGCTCACGGCAAAGCTGCCGCCCCGCACCGCGTCGTCAAAACCGCCCATGTGCCAGCGGATGGCAATGGCCTCGGCGGTCTTGAGGCGCATGAAATGTTCAATGAGATAGACGCTCTTTTCCCCGTGACCGTAGGGGAGCTGATCGGCCACCTGGTAGAAGGGAACCTTCTCCCACTGGCCGGTCTCGTCGTTTTTGACATTGCGGGTGCTGACCTTGTAGAAGTTGGCCTTGCACAGGTCGTGGAGCAGCCCGCAGATGGCAAAGCTCTCGGCACTGTCGCCCTCGGTGAAGAAATGCTGTGTCATGGCCTGGTAGACGTTGATGCTGTGCATGACCAGACCGCAGCGGCAGGCGCCGTGAAACCGGGTGGAGGCGGGTGCTGTGAAAAAGTCGGTGGTCTCCAGCCAGTTGAGCAGCCGGTCGGCACCGGGGCGGGTGATGTTGGCGTTGTAGATCTCAACGAACTGCTGATGATAGTCTTCCATTACAGCTCCAGTTCGTTCAGGACATCCTTGAGGATGACCAGCTCGTCGCGGGTCATGCTGATGCCCTTGCTCATCTTGCTGCCGTCGGGCGACCAGTCACGGATGTCGTATTTGGGCTCATGGTCGTTCCAGCTGATCATGTTCAGCTGGCGCTCCCAACCCTTGGCATTGGTGGACAAAACGGCGATACGCTCGGTAATTTCATACTTGAATTCAGCCATTCTTTCGATTCCTTCCTTACGCTGGGATTGCCCCGGCCGGGGCCTGGGTCAATGATAGCGGATTTCCACTGAAAAAGCAAGGGGAAAGGGCGCAGATCATACCCTGCCTGTGGGACGGTCAGGGGGATATTCGCCCTGCAATCTGGCTTCGATCCGGCTCAGACGGGCCTCCAGCTGGTCAATGCGCTGCTGGTACAGATCGGGCAGATCCTGCTGGTCCAGGTCGTCGGCGGGGCAGACCTTTTTGTTGTTGATGCGCACCACCTCGGCGGGAACGCCCACGGCGGTGCAGTTGGCGGGCAGGTTCTTGAGGACCACGCTGCCCGCGCCCACACGGACGTTGTCCCCGATGTAGACGGGGCCCAGCACCTTGGTTCCCGCACCGATGAGCACATTGTTGCCCAGGGTGGGATGGCGCTTGCCGGTATCCTTGCCGGTGCCGCCCAGGGTGACGCCGTGGTAGATGGTGCAGTTGTCACCGATCTCAGTGGTCTCGCCAAAGACGATGCCCATGCCGTGGTCAATGAACAGTTTGTGGCCGATCTTGGCGCCGGGATGGATCTCGATGCCGGTCAGATGCCGCGAAAGTTGACTGATGAGCCGGGCCAGAAAGAACCAGTGGCGGCGGTAGAGAAAATGGGCGATCTTGTGCGTCACCAGCACATGGAAACCCGGATACAGGACAATGACCTCCAGCACGTTGCGGGCGGCGGGGTCTTTGTCCCGGATATTTTTTGCATCTGCCCAAAGGCCCATGCGGTCATCCTCCCCCTCAAAGGTAAAGTCTTACTATACAGAATACCACGTTTCGACAGGGATGTACAGCAAACAGGAGGGAAAATCCTTTGCAGCGGGCACAAAAACGCCGCCGTACCCGGGGGCACGGCGGCGCGGATGGCTTTGTCAGTCGCGGTCGGTCTCGTAGTTCAGGATGGAACCGTCGGCGGCGTTGATCTCGTAGGAGTACTCGGTGCGGCCCACATCCCATTCCACCTCGTAGACCTGTCTGTCGGCGGCCGTCGTCCCGGTCCAGCTCCACCTTGAGGCGGGCGGCGTCGCTCTCGGCAACACCGGCATGCTCCAGGGCGATGCGCTTGGCGTCGTCGGAAGTGATCTGGGTTCCGGATGCCCCGGAGGCGGCGGGCGTGTAGTTCTCAGCGTCGTAGTCGTAGGACAGGACCTCGCCGGTGGCGGCGTCGATCTCGTAGTCATACTCGGCGGAGGCGGTGTAGAATTCCACCTCGTAGACCTGTCGGCCGTCGTCCCGGTCCAGTTTGCACTGGACAAACTGCACGTCGCTCTCAGCCAGGCCTGCGTGGGCGAGGGCGGCCTGCCGGGCGGCGTCCTCGGTGATGGCAGTGCCGGAGGCGGGGGAGGAAGCCGGGGTGCTGCTGCCCGAGACGGTCACGCTCTGGGTGGCGTGGTTGTCGGCGTCGTAGTCCATGGAGAGGATCTCCCCGCTGACGGCATCAATCTCGTAGTCATACTCGGTGGAAGCAGTCCAGAATTCCACATCGTAGACGGCCCGGCCGTCGTCGTATTCCAGGCGGCTGTAACTGCCGGAGAGGGCGTCGGCGGTCAGACCGGCATCCGCCAGGGCGATGCTCTCTGCATCCGCCTGGGTGATATACTCGGTGGAATCGGCACTGCCTGCAATGCCAGCGGTGGTGTTGCTGCTGGGGGAGCCGGCAGGGGCCAGGCCCGAGGTGTTGGCGGCGGAGGACCCCATGGCGGCGGCAGTGCAGCCGGTGGTCAGAGCCAGGGTCAGCGTCAGGGCGATGGGGGCAAACAGAGTCGTCTTTTTCATGATGGTTTCCCTTTCTTTCTCTATCTCTTGTGGTGTCGGCAGTCAGTGCCGTTGATTTCTGTGACTTTAGGATATCAGGTCAAGATTAAAGAAAGATTAGAAAAAGCGGATTTTTCAAAAAAATCTGAAAAAAGTCCGGGCAGGGTCAGTTGGGGTAGATCTTGGCCACCTCATACAGCAGGAGCTCCAGAAACAGATAGACAATCACCTGATCTTCAAAAAAGTTGTCGGCGTCGTCGTGGCTGATCCAGGGCAGGGTGAAGATCTGGGTCGCATATTTGGCAGCAGAAATTTTGGGGTTCATGGTGATGAGAAGGATGGGACAGCCGTTTTCCCGCAGGGAGCGGAACAGAGGGTCCCGTCCGGCCAGTCCCCGTCCGGCCACGCTGATGACAACGCACAGGTCCTTGTCGGTGAGAATTTCCGAGTCATCCGTCATGACGACCCAGTCGTCGGTGGCCTGGTTGAAGATGCCCAGCCGTCCCAGCCGGTGGGACAGCTGCTTGGCCGACTGAAAGGTCCGGTTGAACCCCCAGATAGTGATGCGCCGTGCCGAGCAGATGGTCTTTGCCGCCTTGCGCAGTTCCTCCTCGTCCACAAAATCGGGGAGCTGGCGGATATAGTGAATGTATGCCTCGATGGTGGTCTGCATGGGGGATTGGGCGTTGCCCTGATCGTCGCTGCGCTCAGCGCCCCGGGAGAGGAGGTACCGGTGCATGGAAAACTTGAATTCAGCAAAGCCCTTGAAGCCCAGCTTCTGGCAAAGGCGGACCAGCGCCGCATTGGAGGAATCCGCCGATTTGGCGATGCCGGTGATGCTTTCCCCCAGCACGCAGCGGGGATTGGTAAGGATATACTGTGCCAGTTTCTGCTCGGATTTTGTAAAACTGTCCATATTTTTCTGCAGCAGGGTGATCGGGTCCATCCTGTATCGCCTCCATATCTCAAATCCCGACGGGATTTTGGAAAGATTTCCATATATCTGTTTTCATCATACCGCACCGGCGCCGGAAAAGCAACCGAAAACGGGCTTCCCTCCCATAATTTAAAAAGAAAACCAAATCGGGGAACAACGTGTCAGCGTTTCTTTTGGTGAATGTGCGCAAAAAACAGGAAACATATTGAACATATTTCCGAAAATGAAAAACTTTTCAAAAATACATTGAAAAACGTTCCAAATGGCTCTATACTGAAACCGTAGAAAGTCGGTGCAGGCGCGCGGCAGCCGGCTGAGGAACCGATTGATTATCGCTAAAGTGAGGAATGCAATTATGATGGATAAATTCCAGGCGGCGATGGAAAAGACCCTGATCCCCCTCGCCAACAAACTGTCTGCCAGCAGAATTCTGCGGGCCATCAGCGGCGGCTTTTCGGCACTGCTGCCCATCATCATGGTGGGTGCCATCGCATCGCTGCTCTCCGGACTGAATATTGAGGTCTATCAGAACCTGATCACCTCCATCGGCCTCAAGCCGATCATCACCTATGTCACGACCTACACCACCAACATGATCGCGCTGTATGCGGTTTTCAGCATCGGCAAGGCCATGGCCGATCAGCTGGAGTGCAAAGATCAGTCGACGCTGGTCGCACTGACTACTCTGCTGATGTTCCTGCTGGTCATCCCCACCGGTGTGGGCGAGGGGGAGACTGCCGTGGCCTCCGCCATCTCCACCTCTTATTTCGGTGCGCCCGGTCTGTTCACGGCCATGATCCTGGGCTGTGTGGTCCCCATCATTTACAATCTGTTTGTCAAATACAACATTGTCATCAAGATGCCCGACGGCGTTCCTCCCCAGATTGCCAACGGCTTTTCGGCCATCATTCCGGCTACTGTGCTGACCGTGATTTTTGTCATCGTCCGCCAGCTCTGCACGCTCACCAGCTTCGGCACCCTCAACGACCTGATCTACGGCCTGCTCCGTGCACCCCTCAGCTCCCTGACCGAGAGCCCCATCACCTTTGTCATCCTTCTTCTGTTCTGCAATGTCCTGTGGTTCTTCGGCATCCACGGCGGCATGGTCACCATGTCCTTCCTGAGCATGCTGTACATGACTCCTACCATGGAAAACCTGGAAGCCATGGCGGCCGGCCTGCCCATGCCCAATCTGCTGACCAGCACCTGGTGGTTCACCTTTGCCCAGCTGGGCGGCTCCGGCGGCATCATCGGCCTGGCGGTCTGCATGTTCTTCTTTGCCAAGAGTGAGCGGTACAAAACGCTGGGCAAAATTTCCATTTTGCCTGCCCTGTGCTCCATTTCCGAGCCCATCGTCTTCGGCGTGCCCCTGGTGCTCAATGTCATGATGCTCATTCCCATGATTCTCAGCCCGCTGCTCTGCTTCCTGAGCTCCTACATCATGACCCTCATCGGCGTTCTGCCCTACCTCAACGGCATCCAGCTCTCCACCGGTACGCCTGTTTTCCTGTCCGGTTTCCTGACCGGCGGCTGGGTCGCGGCAGTCTGGCAGGCAGTCCTGATCGCCCTGCAGTTTGCTGTCTACTTCCCCTTCTTCCGCATGGTGGACAAGCAGGCGGTGGAGGAGGAAAAGGCCCTCGCTGCAAAAGAGTGATCCTGTATACGTAACCACGGCTGACACAGCCATGGCGGAATCTCCCGCTCCCGTGACGGAGCGGGAAATCCCGTCTGAAAGGGAGTAGACCTGATATGAGCAACAAACCCAATATTGTCTGGTTCGTGGCCGACCAGATGCGCTGCGATTCCATGGCGCACATGGGCAACCCGGCGGCCAGCACCCCGAACCTGGATGCCCTGGCACAGGAAGGCGTCAGCTTTACCAACGCCTACTGCCAGAACCCCGTCTGTGTGCCCAGCCGGTGCAGCTTTCTCACCGGATGGTATCCCCACACCATGGGTCACCGCACCATGCATTACATGATGCGCCGGGAAGACCCCAACCTCCTCAAGACCATGAAGGACAACGGCTATGAGGTGGTATGGATCGGCCGCAACGATTTTATCCCCGGCAGCTGGGCCAAGACCGACTACTGCGACAAATTCTACGACGGCACCGACCTTGTGGAGAAAAGCGCCGTCGAGGGCGGCAAGATGAATTTCGGCGCCGGTATGCATACCAAGCCGGAGGTCGCCCCGGTCATGGAGGGGGCAGCGCTCAAGTATTCCTTCTATATGGGACGCTTCCCGGAGCACTCCCTGGACGAGACCTTCGACTGGAACTGCGTCAACGCTGCGCTCCGCTATCTGGAGGAGCGGGCTGCCCGGCCCGGCGGCAAGCCGTTCTTCCTCTACTGTACGCTGAGCTACCCCCATCCGCCCTACGGCTGTGAGGAACCCTGGTATTCCCTCATCGACCGCAGCAAACTGCCCCCGCGCCGTCCCGACCTGGACAAGCTGGAGGGCAAGGCAGGCATCCTCCAGGGGATCCGTGCCAAGCAGGGTTTGCAGAACTGGACGGAAGAACAGTATAATGAGCTGCGGGCGGTCTACCTGGGCATGGTGGCGCGGTTCGACCATCAGCTTGGCCTGGTGGTGGACAAGCTGAAGCAGACCGGCGTCTATGACGACACCAGCGTCTTTGTGTTCAGCGACCACGGCGACCTGACCGGCGACTACGGCATCACCGAAAAATGCCAGAACAGCTTCGAGGACCCCCTTACCAACGTGCCGCTCATCGTCAAACCGGCGGCGGAACTGCCGGTCAAGCGGGGCAAAAACGACGCCCTGGTCCAGCTCAACGACCTGCCCGCCACCGTCTGGGAAATGACCGGTGTGCAGCCGGACTACATCCAGTTCGGCCAGTCGCTGTGCAGCACCATCGCCACCGGCGGGGCCCACCGTGACGCCGTCTTCTGCGAGGGCGGACGCATCCATGGGGAGGTGCAGGCCATGGAGCCGGAACACGGCCCCGATTCTCCCTACTGGCCCCGCATCTCCACCCAGCATGAGAGTGACGAGGCCCACACCAAAGGCTGCATGATCCGCATGGGAGACCTCAAATACATCATGCGGCTGTATGAGCCGGATCAGCTGTATGATCTGGCCAGGGACCCGGAGGAACTGGTCAACCTCATCGACGATCCGGCCTATGCCGAAAAACTGCGGGAACTGCGCGGCCGGATGCTGCGCTTCTACATGGAGACGGGGGACTTTGTCCCGACCCAAATGGACAAACGCTGAGGAGGCAGAAAAATGGAAATCAATCAGGATCAGTATGATGAGATGGTCATGAACCTGGTCGTGGAGGGCGGCAACGCCCGCAGCCTGGCCATGGAGGCCATCCAGGAGGCAAAAAAGGGCAATCTGGACAAGGCGGATGAACTGCTCAAGGAGTGTGATGCCGCCCTGGTGGAAGCCCACAATGCCCAAACTGACATGATCCAGGCAGAGATCCGGGGCGAGCATATCCCCGTCATGCTGCTGATGGTGCATGCCCAGGATCATCTGATGGACGCCATGGTCGTCAAGGACCTGGCCGCCGAGATCGTTGACCTTTACCGCAAATTGGCCGAAAAAGCCTGAAGGAGGATACCACTATGAAAAACATTGTTCTGTTCTGCGCCGCCGGTATGTCCACCAGCCTGCTGGTGTCCAAGATGCAGGCTGCCGCCAAGGAGATGGGCGTGGACTGCCAGATCGCGGCATACAGCCTGAATGAGCTCACCGCCAAGGGCGCCGACGCCGACTGCATTCTGCTGGGACCCCAGGTCCGCTATCAGAAGGACAAGGTCACCACAGCTTTCCCCGACAAGCCGGTGGCGGTCATCGACATGCGGCTGTACGGCATGATGAAGGGCAAGGAAGTGCTGGAGGAAGCTCTCAAGATGATGGGCTGATCCCGGCTGCATCACTGCACGTCAGATTCCCATAAAAAAGGGCGGGCACAGGGAGTTCCTGCACCCGCCCTTTTGGCAGGGACGGAAAGAATCAGAGGGAATCCGGCCGGGCCGGAGCATCCTTTGTTTCGAACCGGATCTTGTGCAGCGCCTCAATGAGCAGTTCCACAAAGGTGAAAAAGCCGATGGCGTCGTCCAGCAGATATTCGCTGGAGGCATGGCTGATGCGGGGGAGCAAAAAGACTTCGTCCACCAGTTTGGCGATGGGAGCCTGGGCCGTCATGGTGACCAGGGCCACCCGGGCGCCGCTGTTCCGGTAATGGAGGATCATATCCCGGTAGCTGTTCTGGCCGCTGATGGAAAAAATCACTACCACGTCGCCCTGTTTCAGGACGCTCTGATAGCCTTCCATCAGGGTGACGTCGTCCAGAGCGTTGCAGTCCAGCCCGAACCGGTTGAGGCGGAAGGCCAGCTGCCGGGCCGACATACCGGAATGAAGCAGTCCCAGCGCCAGCACGTGGTCGGCATGGAGAATGTCCCCGGCCAGCCGCAGCAGCGGCGGGGAACCGGCCAGCGGCTGCATGCGCTGCAGTTCGTCCAGATAGGTCTGCAGTGTGTCCCGGCCGGACCCGGCGGGAACGGAAGGCTCGGCGCGCAAGGCGTAGCGGAATTCTGCATACCCACGGTAGCCCAGTTTCTGGCACAGCCGGATGACAGCGCTGCGGGAGGACCCGGAACTCTCCGCGATCCCCTCACAGGTGGCGCGGTGCACATCGTTGGGATATTGCAGCAGATAGTCGGCCGCCCGGCGCTCACTTTTGGACAGCTCGGGCAGCATCTGCCGCAGGTTTTCCAGTACAGTCATGGCAAACTCCTTTCCGGCAACCGGTGCCGCGGAGCAGAACATCGGTGTCTGCTTCCAGTATAGCAGAGCGGTGCGGAAATGTCCAAACCCGGACGGCGCCGTGCCGCCGGAACAATGTCCAGATCCGGACGAAATTCCGCAGCATTCCGGGATGCGGCAGCCTCGGCCAGGGAATTGCAGCGTGCTTCGGCAAAGAATAAATACCCATCCATACAGTTCAACGAAAAGGCGACTCTTCCGGCCGGAATCCGGCCTGGTAATCCTCCCTTGCAATATGTCCAAAAATGGACAATGATACTTGTAAATAACGCAGAAAAATGGACTTTAGTCCAAAAATGAATTGTCATTTGCGCAGCTGCGTGGTATATTGAACATGCAAGGAAGGTTCCAGGGCCCGGAATCCAACGTACGGATCATGCGGGAGACGGTGTTTTGCCGCCCTGCATACACGACAGGAGGAGTTATATCATGCCGAAGAAGGATTATCCCGCACTGGCGGCATTTATTCTGGAACATGTGGGCGGCAAGGAAAACGTCGTCTCGCTGACGCACTGTGTCACCCGTCTGCGCTTCAAACTCAAGGATGAGGGCAAGGCCGACACCCAGGCCCTGAAGGATAAGGACGGCATCATTGACGTCATTCAAAAGGGCGGCCAGTACCAGGTCGTCATCGGCAACGATGTGGAGGACGCCTATGACGCCGTGGTCAAGGCGGGCGGCCTTGCCGGCGGCGGCGAGGTCCCGGCCGATGACGACGGCTCCAAGGGCAGCCTGTTCGACCGGGCGGTCAGCCTGATCACCGGTATTTTCACCCCGCTGCTGGGCCTGATGTGCGGCTGCGGTATCCTGAAAGGTCTCAGCGTCTTTCTGGGCGCCCTGGGGCTCATCAGCACCATCTCCGGCACCTACATCATCATCAATGCGGCCGGCGACGTGATCTTCTATTTCTTCCCCGTCTTTGTGGGCATCACGGCGGCCAGAAAGTTCGGTATGAATGAATTTGTGGGCGCGGCCATCGGCGCGGCCCTGATCCATCCCAACATCGCGGCCCTGTCTTCGGCGGAGACACTGTTCACCGCCTTTGAGGGCACCATCTTCCAGACCAACGTCACCACCACGTTCCTGGGCATTCCGGTGCTGATGATGAGCTATTCCTCCACCGTCGTTCCCGCCATTCTGGCGACCTGGGTCGGCTCCAAGGTGGAAAAATTCTTCAAGAAAGTCACCCCCGCCGTCATCAAGATGTTCTTTGTGCCCGCCATGACCCTGCTCATCATGGTTCCCCTCACTCTGCTGGCTGTCGGCCCCGTGGCTACCTGGATCAGCGATATCGTGGGCAATGTCTTTATGACGGCCCATGACCTCAGCCCCGTGATCACCGGTGCGCTGGTGGGCGGTCTGTGGCAGGTGCTGGTCATGTTCGGCCTGCACCAGGGCATTGTTCCCATCCAGATCAACAACCTCATGACCAACGGCTTCGAAAACGTCATCTGCTGCATGCAGGCAGTGCCCTTCACCACCTGCGCGGTGGTCTTCGCGGTGTTCCTCAAGAGCCACAACAAAAAGACCAAGGAGACCGCCCTGCCCGCTGCCATCTCCAGCTTCTTCGGTGTCAGCGAACCTTCCATCTACGGCGTCACGCTGCCCCTCAAGACCCCACTGTTCATCACCTGGGGCTGCTCCGCTGTGGGCGGTGCCATCATGGGCCTGCTGGATGTCAAACTGTATACCATGGGCGGCATGGGACTGTTTGCCTTCCCGGCCTACATCAGCCCCAACGGCTTTGATATGTCTTTCTACGGCGTGCTCATCGCCGTGGGCGTTTCCATGGTGCTGGGCTTCGTGCTGACCCTGATCTTCTTCAAGGACAAGGACGGCGTGGAAGTGCAGGACGCCAAGGAATCCAAGGCCGCAGTCAAGAAAAAGCTCGGCCGCTGATCCGCGCTATTTAAGGGAGGCTGCATCGCATGAGAACCATCCAGGTCATGTTCGACACCCTGACCCGCAAGTTTCTGCCCAATTACGGCTGCGGCTGGGTGCAGATGCCGAACTTTGAACGCCTGAGCCGGTACTGCGTCCGGTTTGACAACTTCTACGCGGGGAGTATGCCCTGCATGCCTGCCCGGCGGGAACTGCACACAGGCAAGTACAATTTCCTGCACCGCAGCTGGGGACCGCTGGAACCTTTTGACCGTTCGGTCTTTGAGACGCTGCGTGCCAACGGCGTTTACACCCATCTGTGCACCGACCACTCCCACTACTGGGAGGACGGCGGCGCCACCTATCATAACCGCTACGATACCTGGGAGGGCTTCCGCGGGCAGGAGGGCGACCGGTATGTGGCCCATGACATCAAGGTGCCGCTGCCTGCCGGCCGCAATCCCCTCAACAAGACGGGCATCTCCACCGACCAGCACTACCGCAACCGCCTGCGCCAGCAGACGGAGGAGGAAATGTCCGGCACAAAGACCTTTGCCGCCGGGCTGGATTTCCTGGCCGAGCACGCGGACCGGGACAACTGGTTCTTGCAGATCGAGTGCTTTGATCCCCACGAGCCCTTCTACGTGCCGCAGAAGTACCGGGAGCTCTACGGTCTGCCGGAGGAGGAGACCCTCAACTGGCCGCGGTACGGCCTGGTGCCCACCGGGGATTATCGTGAGGACCTGAAAAATGCCGCCCGGGAATACGCCGCCCTCATGACCATGTGCGACGTCCACCTGGGCCGGCTGCTGGATTTCCTGGACGAGCACGACATGTGGAAGGACACCGCCCTCATCGTCAACACCGACCACGGGTTCCTGCTGGGAGAGCACGACTTTTTGGGCAAGAACTTCTCCCCGCTGTATGACGAGCTGGCCCACCTGCCCTTCTTCCTGCACCTGCCGGGGCAGGGCGGCGGCAGGTGTGACGCTCTGGCGGCCACGGTGGACATCGCCCCCACGCTGCTGGCGCTGTTCGGATGTTCGCCCGAGCCCATGGGGGAGATGGACGGCACCTCGCTGCTGCCCGCGCTGGA
>JFBN01432854.1_pt1 | contig 18714 bp, 18 predicted proteins | sample 768741 | NCBI WGS metagenome assembly JFBN01 (sample SAMN01983846, study PRJNA193217) | chicken gut metagenome | biome: terrestrial biome; isolation source: ceca of Broiler chicken | host: Gallus gallus | place: United Kingdom: England | collected 2010-09-07
GCCCCGGGCGTAAACGCCCGGGGCTCTCGCTTGCCCGCTTCGACTGCTGTGCTAAAACCGATACGTATAGATCCGGTCGAAATCCTGCCGCGGATCGATCGCATAGATCGTCTTCCGCTTCCCATCGACACCTACCACCCAGAGGTTTTTCCGGTCGAAACGATACGCACCCAGCCCGCACCCTGTCCAATCGTACACCTCGACCACCACATCCCGGTCCTCACCCCGTACCAGTGCCGCCACATCCGTATGCGCATTGACCGCATAAACCCGGTCCGAATCCGCAAAAAGTGCCACGTACGACACCCGGCTGTGGCTCGGATCGGGATCGAAACTCTCCCGCTCGGGAGCCGGCTCGTCGCCCAAAGAAGCCGCCTGACGAAAACGCCCGTCTTTTATCTCGTACAGCGCCAAAGTCTGTGTCTCTTGGTAAGCGATGGCCAAACGCGACCCGCTCGCAGCCACCCAAGCTGTATTGCGGCCCATGTTTTCCCGACCGTCAAACGGAAGGGTATATTCGTAAAAATCGGTCAGCGAATCCAGCACCTCGCCGCTGCGCAGATCGACCAAACGCAAAACATGCCGCTTCTGCGGCGAATCCTCGATAAAGGCCCCGACCAGCAAACTGTCTTCCACCACCACGCAGGCCATCTGGTAATTCGGATCGAAGCCCCAGTCGCGGAACGAGCCCACTTTTACCAGTGCCGTATCCAGTGCCCGGTACAGTTCCATCGTCCGTTGCCCGCCCCGATACGTCCGTACGGAAAAAACATCTTCTCCTCCGGTTAGCATTGCGATCGGACTGAGAAACTCATCCGGTCCCTCCCCGCGGCGTCCCTGCGCATACCGAAAGTCGAAATCCGGCAATCCGTACACATAAAACACCGTATCTTCCAAGGTCTGCAGCACCATCCGATCGCCCAAGGGAAAAAACTTATGCGGACGGAATATCTCGTGGACCTCAAGGCTGTCCGCCATCAGGACCTCCGGCGCCGGGAGCGCTCCGGCATCTTTCTCACCTCCGTCGCAGGCGCACAATCCCAGCACGCCCAGCAGCAAGAAAGCCGCATTCGGTTTCATACTTGCGTATTTATTGACAAATTCCACAAGGGAATTCCCTCTAAAAGTCGTACGAGAAGGTATACACGTACTCGAAGTCTTTCTCCGGATTTATCGCGTAGATCGTCTTGCGCGACTCACTCACGGCAAAAGGCAGCTGATAGAAACCATCGTAAAACGGCATGCGCAACCGGGCGAGCAGACGTCCATCCCAGGAATACACCCGAAACATCTTCTCCGGGGCCGCATTGTCGTTTTTCGCTTTCTCCTGTTCGAGGGGGCGTCCATCCTTGTCCAGGATAAAGACATAGTCCCGGCACGCATACCCGCCTTCCCCGTAATAAAAGCGGATGTTCTCCAGGCTCGGCGTCTTCCACCGATCCCCGCCCGGAGGGTTTTCAGTATCCACCTTCAGGTAGTTTTTCACCGATTCCGGAAGCTCCGCATCGCCGACTTCCGCCACCAGTTCGATCTTTCCCTGGGGAGATACCCGGTAAAATTCGATCCGGTCCATCAACTGATACGACACCACGAAATGTTCCCCATATCCCTGCAAAGAATACCGGTTGAGCATCGTCGAAAGCGTGTACCCGATCCGGGTCGATTTTATGTAAGTCTTCAACCCGGGAAGACTGTCCGTTATCTTGCCCGAGCGCCCGTTGTAGGCATACACCCCTAACTCCTTCGTATTCCAATCCTGTTTTTCGAGTATCACAATGCTGTCGTTGACCACCGAGAGGACCTCGCACGGACGCATGTTCACCCGATATTCCCATTTCTTTTCAAAACCCTTGCGCGTCAGTTCGAACAGCCGCACGGTGCGTCCATAAATATCGTAGTAAGCAAACTCACTCCGGGAAGGACAGCTGACCATCGACCCCATCAGGAAATCGTCAGGGCCTTGCCCGCGGACACCCTGCTTGTAAAGAAACCGGAAATCCGGCAACCCGTACGCATAGAACACCGTATCGGTCTTCTGGGACAGGATCAGTGCTACGTCGCCTCTGACCGCTATCTGCTGCGGAGCAAGGATCTGCTCCACCGCGATCGAATCGGCCTGGAGCGTTATCGGTTCGGGAAGTTCTACGGAGGCATTGCCTCCCCCGCCGCAGGCGCACAATCCCAGCACGCCCAGCAGCAAAAAAGTCGCATTTGGTTTCATACTTGCAGGTCTATTGATAAATTCCACAAGGGCTTTTCTTCTAAAAGTCGTACGAGAAGGTATATACGTACTCAAAATCTTTCTCGCTGTCTATCAGATAGATCTTCCGGTGCTTTTCGCTCACGGCAAAGGGTCCTTCCGCCGGCAGCTGCAAACGGGCTACCAACTTGCCCTCCCACGTATAGACATCGAGCGGAAGGCCGAGCGTCCCGTCTTTTTCCTGTTGCTGCCATTGCAAGGGGGTTCGACCGGAGAAGTTGCGAATAAACAGGTGATCCTTCGTTGCATAAGCGACAAAAAGATAATACATCGGAGTATTTTCAAAATTCTGCATCTTGTCAAAAGACTTCTGCTGCTCGGCGTATTTCTTCAGCGTCTCCGACAAATGCTCTTCCGTCCCCACCGCCCGTTCGAACACCGCTTTCCCTTGGGGGGTGATCTGGTAAAACTCCATCCTGTCCATCAGGGAATACGCCAACACGAGGTGGGAACCATACCCTACACACAAATAATTGTTCACCAACGAACTGATGTTCGTCCCCAGGCGAATGGTACCCTTGTATGTCTGCAGCGGGATGCTGTCCGTACGCTCTCCGGTGGAGAGATTGTACACATACAGCCGAGGCTGGAGCGAAGCCTGCCCCCAGAAATAGTCCGCAACCACCGCGATCGAATCATTGATCATCATGCAGATCCCGCTTTTCTCCGCGCGGATCGTTTTGTATTCGGAAAATCCCTCCCGGTCTATCCGATAGAGGCCTACCTCATTTTTCATGATCTGACTGACCGCAAAAATGCTGTCGGAAGGATAGGGACATATCGCAGGATAGGAGAAATCGTCCGGACCCTCCCCGCGAATGCCCTGCTTGTAAAGAAACCGGAAATCCGGCAACCCATACGCATAGAACACCGTATCGGTCTTCTGGGACAGGATCAGCGCCACGTCGCCCCTCACCGCTATCTGCTGCGGAGCGAGAATCTGCTCCACCGCGATCGAATCGGCCTGGAGCGTTATCGGTTCGGGAAGTTCTCCGGAGGCTTTGCCTTCCCCGCCGCAAGCGCACAATCCCAGCACACCCAGCAGCAAAAAGATCGCATTTGGTTTCATAGTGGTCGTCTTTTAGTGCTTACAAGGTAAGAAAACTTCCCCTTGTTTTCCTCGATTTCCTGCCGTTTTTTTTCAGCAAAAAGGACACACCTCAAAACTCCCCGCACCCAAACAGCCTTCGCAGCGGGGAAACCCCGCCGGCAGTCTCAGAAGAATACGTACTTCAACATGAACAGCACGGCCAGCACATACATCGTAGGGGTAAGACGCTTGAAGTGACCGCACAGCACATTGATAACAACATAACTTATCATGCCGAGCAGGATGCCGTCGGAGATAGAATAGGCCAGCGGCATCATGACAACGCAGATGAAGGCCGGGATCGACTCGGCGTAATCCTCCAGCGGAATGTTGCGTATGGGGCTCAGCATGAACAGCCCCACGATCACCAGCACGGGAGCCGTCGCCGCCGAAGGGATTGCCAGAAACAGCGGGCAGAAGAATAGTGCTACAAAGAAACAGCACGCTACCACGAACGACGTCAGACCCGAACGTCCGCCCTGTGCCACGCCAGCGGCACTCTCGACATAAGTCGTAGTGGTCGAGGTTCCGAAGCAGGCTCCGGCTACAGTAGCCACGGCATCGGACATGAACACCTGCTTGACCCGCGGAATACGGCCCTGCGAATCGAGCATGCCGGCTTTGGTACATACGCCCACCACGGTACCGATCGTATCGAACATGTCGATAAAGAGGAACGTGAATATCACCACCACCATATCGAGCGAGAACACCTCGCTCCACTCGAACTGGCAAAATATGGGAGCGATCGAATGCGGTGCCGACACCAAGCCGTCATAGTGGGTGATGCCCATCGGGATACCGATCGCGGTGGTGAGCAGGATGCCGATGAGCAGAGCGCCGCGCACTTTCTTGACAACCAGAACCGAGGTGATCGCCAGACCGATCATGGCCAGCAGCGGGGCGCCGCTCGTGATCTCACCCAGCGAGACCAGCGTAGCATCGTCGCGGGAGATGACACCGGCATTCTGCAGACCAATAAAAGCGATGAAAAGTCCGATCCCGGCGCCGATAGCATTCTTGAGCGAGGCAGGGATGGCATTCACGATGGCCTCGCGCAGATTCGTAAGCGTAAGTATGACGAAGATGATCCCTTCGAGGAACACAGCTGTCAAGGCAAACTGCCAAGAATAACCCATGCCCATACATACCGTAAACACGAAGAAAGCGTTGAGTCCCATTCCCGGGGCCAGCCCGAACGGCAACTTGGCCCACAGCGACATGACGAGCGTACCCGTGATAGCGGCCAGCGCCGTTGCGGTGAACACCGCACCGGCCGGCATCCCTTCGAGCAGGCTGAACATACTGGGGTTCACCGCCAGAATGTACGACATGGTAAGAAAAGTCGTGATGCCTGCCAGTATCTCCGTGCGCAGCGTAGTTACCGACGGATCAAATCCGAAAATCTTTTTCAGCATATTTTTACAGCCTTCGCAGCCGTTCCCTGGACACCCCCGGGGAAAAACGACCGCCCTTTCATCTTTTTTATTCTTTTTTTGCCTCCACCGCCCCCTTGAAAAGAAAACCGGAAGGGCGACGACACATATATTATTTTCCCTCTTTGGATTTTCCCTCCTTGGAGAACTTGCTGCGCAGGCGCAGTGCCGTAATCACCCGCTTGGTGTACAACGGAAAATCCTTCTCCAGGATCCATCCCGTATAGCCCGGATCGTTCTCCAGCACCGGAGCCACCTTGCAGCCCTTGTACTTGCCGAAAGTGAAGATCTCGTCCCCATCGGCGTCGTACCCGATAAAACCGGCAAAATCCGCCGTACGGCGCTGAGCGGAATATTCCGAAAGGGCGCGCACATCGTTGGGCAGATCGGGATAGCGGTCGAGCTGCGATTTGAGCACCTCGTAGGTAGCCAAGGTATCGGCCTGAGCTCCGTGCGCCCCTTCGAGTTCCGCCCCGCAATAAAACTTGTAAGCTGCCGAAAGGGTGCGCGGTTCTTTTTTGTAAAAGATGGCCTGTACGTCCACCGCCACCCGGTTTCCCATATCGAAGTCGATCCCCGCGCGCAGGAGTTCCTCGGCCAGCATCGGGATGTCGAACCGGTTGGAATTGTACCCCGCCAGGTCCGAGTCGCGTATCATCTCATAGACCACAGGAGCTATCTGTTCAAAACGCGGAGCATCCTTCACCTTTTCGTCGGTAATGCCGTGGATGTCGGAAACAGCCTTGGGAATGGGCCGGCCGGGATTGACCAGCCAGGTCCTCACCTGACGGCTCGAATCGGGCGAGAGCTTGCACACCGATATTTCCACGATCCGATCCCGGGCAATGTCGATACCCGTGGTCTCCAGATCGAAAAAGCACAACGGGCGATTCAGTTTGAGTTCCATCTGTACGATTCTCTATGTTTTGTGTCGATGTAATTTTCTTCTCTTCCTCCCCTCCCTCTTTCCTCCGCCCCGCTCCCATGAGCCGGCCGAAGAAACAGAGCAAATACGGTTCTCCTGTTTGTTAAAAAAGCCCCGAAATTTTTCCCTGCGCGTCGATGTCCATGCCCAGTGCCGCGGGCACAGCCGGAAGGCCCGGCATCCGCATCACATCCCCGGCGATCGGCACCACAAAGCCCGCCCCGGCGGCAAACTCCACATCCCGCACATGGAGGGTGAATCCTTCGGGCGCCCCCACCACCGTCGGATCGTCGGAGAGCGACTTCTGGGTCTTGGCCATGCAGATCGCCAGTGAAGAAAGTCCCAAGCGATCCGCCAACTGCAATTTCCGTTGGGCGGCGGAAGCGTATTCCACCTCGCCCGCCCTGTATATCCGCCGGGCGATCGTCCGGATTTTCTCCTGCAACGGCATCTCCAGCGGGTACAACGGACGCAGGATCCCATCGCCCAGTTCCGCCGTTTCGACCACCGCCCGCGCCAGATCCTCGCAGCCCCGGCCTCCCTCGGCCCAGGCACGGGTACGTACCGCACGGATACCCCGCTGCGCACATAAACGCTCCACCGTCTGCAATTCCTCCTCGGTATCCGTATCGAAAGTATTGAGCGCCACCACCGCCGGAACACCGAAAGCGGCCGCATTGTCCAGATGACGGGCCAAATTGGGAAAACCGCGCTGGAGAGCTTCCGCATCCGGTTTTTTCAAATCCTGTGCAGACATTCCACCGTGATACTTCAAGGCGCGCACCGTAGCCACCACCACCCAAAGACGGGGAGCGATGCCTCCTACGCGGCACTTGATATCCATGAACTTCTCCGCACCCATATCCGATCCGAAGCCGGCCTCTGTTACCACGTAATCGGCCAGCGACATGGCCATCCGGGTGGCCAACAGGCTGTTGGTTCCCTGGGCGATGTTGGCGAAAGGTCCTCCGTGGATCAGCACGGGCGAACCTCCGAGGGTCTGCACCAGATTGGGTTTGATCGCTTCCTTGAGCAAAACGGCCATCGCTCCCACCCCGCCCGTTTCCCGGGCATACACTGCACGGCCGTCCCGGCGAAAACCGACCAGGATATTGCCCAGGCGCTGTTTCAGATCGTCGATCCCGCTGCACAGGCACAGGATGGCCATTACCTCCGAAGCGGGAGTGATGTTGAAGCCCTCCTGACGCGGCATGCCGTTACCCGTACCGCCCAGTCCGACGATCACCTCGCGCAACACGCGGTCATTTACATCCATCACCCGTTTGAACAGCACCGTACGGGGATCGATGCCCAGCCCCCCGGTTTTCAACTGAATATCATTGTCTATCAAGGCGGAAAGCAGATTGTTCGCTTTCTCTACCGCCGAAAAATCTCCGGTAAAATGCAGGTTGATGTCCTCCATCGGCAGCACCTGGGAATATCCTCCTCCGGCAGCGCCTCCCTTCAGTCCGAAGACCGGTCCCAGCGAGGGTTCCCGCAGGGCGGCTACGGCGCGCTTCCCGATGCGGTTCAGTCCATCGGTCAGCCCGATCGAGACGGTCGTTTTGCCTTCCCCGCCCGGGGTGGGCGACAGGGCCGTAACCAACACCAAACGACTGCGCGAGGCTCTTTCCGCATCGATGCGGGAAAGGGGCAACTTGGCAACGTACCGTCCATAGGGTTCGAGCTCCGCAGCCGGGACGGCGAGCTTTTCGGCAATCTCCGCAATGGGAAGCAGACGAGCTTGCTGTGCGATCTCCAGATCTGTTTTCATCTCTTTCTCTGTATTTTGACTTTGAGGAGCATCCCCGGTTGCTTTTCACACAAAAATACTTCTTTTGCCCGAAGCCACCACACGGTCTTTTCGGAAAAAAAGCGAAAAAAACGGCGGGCAAGCGAGGAGTCGGGCGCCGCCTGGCGCCCGACTCCTCGCTTGCCCGCCGAAGGAATCCTTTATCGCTTATTTATCCAGTTGTGCCGCAATCTCGTCGGCCACCTGCTGCATCTGCTCGGGGGTAAGCGAGAGTTTCTCACGGTTCAAATCCATGTCGGAAGGACCATTGAGCGGGAGCAGATGCACATGCACATGATGCACGTCCAGCCCCACGACCGAAACGCCCACGCGGATACAGGGAATAGCCCGTTCGATGGCGCGCGCCACCCGCCGGGCAAAGAGCATCAATCCCGTGTAGGTCTGCTCGTCGAGTTCGTAGATCTTGTCCACTTCCTTTTTCGGAATGACCAGCGTATGGCCCTTCACGACGGGGAAAGCGTCGAGGATCGCGATGTAGTTTTCATCTTCAGCTACTTTATACGAAGGGATCTCCCCGCGTATGATCTTGGTAAATACGGAAGCCATGGTGTATTCGGTATTTTATACGGTTCGACTAACGAGTGATCTCCAGCACTTCAAAATGCATCGTGCCACTGGGAACCTTGATTTCGGCCACCTCGCCCACCGACTTGCCCAAAAGGCCTTTCCCGATGGGGGAATCCACCGAGATCTTCCCTTGTGCGATATTGGCCTCGTTTTGGGCCACGAGCGTGTAGGTTACCTCCTTGCCGTTCTGCTGGTTGCGGATGCGCACCGTGGAGAGGATCAGCACCTTCGAGTTGTCCAACTGCGAAGCATCCACCACCCGGGCGCTGGCCAGGGTTTCTTCCAGTTTGGCGATGCGCAGCTCCAGCATTCCCTGTGCTTCTTTCGCAGCGTCGTATTCGGCGTTTTCGGACAAATCGCCCTTGTCCCGGGCCTCGGCTATTTGTTTTATCACGTGGGCTCGTTCCACGGTCTTCATATGCTCCAGTTCCGCCTTGAGTTTGGCATACCCTTCCGGAGTGTAGTACGATACGTTTCCCATTTTTTCTTTTTTTTTTTCGATAGACAAATCTTTTTCTCAGACACAAAAAACAAAGAACCCCGGAAAAGTATCGCGGTACCCTTCGGGATTCATGTCTGTCGTAAGGCAAATGTAGGCAAAATCCACCCCCATGTGCAAGTCCCGTCCTTTTTTTTCCGAAAAAAACATCGCGCGAGCCCTTTTGCTGATTTTAAGAGAAGAAAAGCTCCCGGAAAGTAAATTAACCTCATCCCCCACCGGGAAAAATTCCGTTTCCTTTCCTTACAAACCGCTCTGCAAAACCCTCTCGTTTGAATAGATAGCCCGCCCATGAAAAACATTATCCTCCCGACGGCCTTACGCTCGACTTTCCGCCTCTTTAGATAAGACAGGAGGCGCCTTGGCATATCCAAATCCGAAAACTTCGTTTTCGTTTGCCTCTACTCTCGGCTTTCGCTATCTTTGTTTTAAGAAAAAAACCAAACCAAAAAAATACCATGACCTATTCGCTGATCCTCGCGCTGCTCACCCTCTTTTTCATGGGCAAGACTTTTGAAAAGATGGGACACACCTTCTGGGAAGGGTTTATCCCCATCTACAACCTCTACATCCTGCTGGAAGAACTGGAGCGCCCCCTGTGGTGGATCATCCTGTTCTTTATCCCGGTAGTCAACATCATCTTCGCCTTCATGACGCTGAACGAACTCGCCCGACGCTTCTCGCGCGACTACCTGATGGGGATCCTCCTGACCCTGTTTCCGTTCATCGGATTCGGCATCCTGGCCTACTCGGACGAGGCTACCTACACCCGATAGACCCGCCCGCTCCGCATCCAAAAAAAACACAACAGACCTGCTCCCGCTTCGCACAAGAAGCGCGGATACAGAAACTTCGGTCTCTCCCGGGCTGTTTACCTCCCCAAGGGAGGCAAGGGGAAACCCTTTTCGCGCAGGATTTCTTCCGTATGGTCGTACAACCAGTCCTTGTGGCGGTGCGCCGCGGCAAATTCCCGGATCAGGAACTGCCTGCGGGCAGTATAGACCCGTCCGCCACCTTTCTCTTTTTTCGGGAAAAGAGCTTCGACCTGTTGGGCAGCTGCCGTATCGGGACTCTTGAGCAAAGGACGCACCAGGATGTCGAGAAACGGGTCGAGCCAATTGTGCATCGTGAGCATCTTGGTATTGACCCATCCGGGATTGAACGCATTGACCACCACGCCGGCCTGCTTGCCCAGTTTTTCGGTCAAGCTTTGGGTAAACATCAGCAAAGCGAGCTTGGAGGAGGCATAGGCCCTCATCCGGCGATATTCCTTGGGACTGACCTCGAAAAAGTCCATATCCACCCGACCGAACTTCACCATCGCCGATACCGTATTCATCACCCGGGAGACCCCTTCGGAGCGCAACAGGATAGGCATCATCAAACGGGTAAGCAGGTACGTCCCGAGGTAATTCACCCCTACCGTTTCCTCGAACCCATCCACGGTCTTTTCGCAACGTTTGCGCAACACCCCGGCATTGTTCACCAAAGCACGGACGTTGTACGCTTTCTCGTCCACCGTACGGACAAACGAAGCGATCGAAGAGAGCGAAGACAGATCGAGCGGCATCAGACGCACATCGCGGTTGGAGGTTATGTAACGAATGTGTTCGAAAACGTGCGCAGCCTTCTCCACATTCCGGCAAGCCATGATCACTCCATAATCCATATCGGCCAGGCGAGCAGCCAAACTCTCACCGATCCCGCGGTCGGCTCCGGTTACGATCACCCAATTGTTGTTCATCGGCGTAAAACGATTTAGAAATTCCGCATACCTCTTCAGTATGCCATTTTTACATTGTCCACCCACAGCGCATTGCCCAGGGCACCGGTATAGGCACCCAGGCTTCCGGAGGAAAACATCAGGATCAGATGGGTCGGCTTCACATCCTTGCCGCCCCAGCAGGTTTCCTGCACGGGGACCATCTTGCCCTTGCTGTTGAGCGCATAGAAGAGCCCTTGGTCCATCAACTCCATCGACGGATCGTAATCCGGCCGCTGACTCACATCGCCGTAGAGGATGGGCAAGCGGTAACCATTGACCCACTGGGGCACATCGCGACCTATGCGCATCACCGCTGTGCCGACACGTTGGGCATAGATATTGCCCTTGTCATCTTCCCAGCGACGCTGCAGAAAGAGCAGTACTTCGGCCTGGTCGCGCCCCTTGATTTTGGTCACGCCGCTGCCGCTGGCACGGGTTACCATCGTATCCTGCGATATTTTGGCCTTGTAGTCGAATACCAGCGCCTCGGGTGTCCCGGTAAAGGGGATACCCATGTCGAGGTTCTTGTACGGATCGCTTGCCCCCCGGATCGGTTCGAGGGTCTTCCCGAGGAAAATACTCCCCGAGGCCAGCACCGAAATATTGACCACTCCCAGCACCTTGACCTTTTCCAGTTTCGTGTCCATCCGCACGCAGTATCCCTTGCCGCGTTTTTCCGGGAAGACCGTCACGGAAGTCTTGACGATACCCGCCACCTTGGCCATCACGTTGGACGAAGACCAGGGCGAAGCCGAACGGTTGACATACGGCTGAGGCCCTACCAAGGTATCGACCGGAGCGATCATGTACACCAACGACTCCCGCCCTCCGATCACGGACGACTCCTTGATCCGGCGCACGAGCCACTGATCGAAATCGCCGAAGGGAATCGGGCGAAGCGTATCCTGCTGGGCATGCAACCCAGAGGCACCCAACAGGCAGGTCAAAAGGATTCCGGCTATTTTTTTCATGCGATTCTTTTCGTTTTCGTGTTAAAAGAACAATAATTTTTCTTAATGAATTGGTAAAGATAAGCAATCTCCCGGCAAGAAAAAAGGTCGGAAACATTTTCCGACCTTTTTGACGGTATTTTTCTGCCCTATCAAGGCCCCACGCGGAATTTTCGCCCCTTTTCCCCGTCCGATCGTCCGGCAAAAACGGTGCTTGTCCGTCCCTTTCTCCGCCCCTTCGCCGCATTCGCCAGGAGCGATCACGCGTCGATATTGGCGTACTTGGCGTTCTTTTCGATAAACTCGCGCCGCGGCGGTACATCGTCCCCCATGAGCATGGAGAAGATATAGTCCGCATCGGCCGCATTGTCGATGGTGATCTGCTTGAGGATACGGTTTTCGGGATTCATCGTCGTTTCCCACAACTGGTGGTCGTTCATCTCACCCAGACCTTTGTAACGCTGGATGGTAACGCCCTTGTCGCTGCCGCCGCCCATCTCGCGCACCAGCGCATCGCGCTGGTCCTCGTTCCAGGCATAGGCCTGCCGCTGTCCTTTCTTGACCAGGTACAACGGCGGAGTGGCGATATAGACATATCCCTTCTCGATGAGTTCCTTCATGTAACGGAAGAAGAAGGTCAGCATCAGTGTGTCGATGTGGCTGCCATCGACATCGGCATCGGTCATGATGATGATCTTGTGGTAACGGAGCTTTTCGGTGTTGAGTGCCTTGGAATCGTCCTCGGTACCGATGGTTACCCCGAGTGCGGTGTAGATGTTGCGGATCTCCTCGTTTTCAAACACGCGGTGCTGCATTGCTTTCTCCACGTTGAGGATCTTACCGCGCAAGGGGAGGATGGCCTGGAAGTGGCGGTCGCGCCCCTGTTTGGCGGTACCGCCGGCGGAATCTCCCTCGACGAAGAAGATCTCGGACTTGGCCGGGTCGTGTTCGGAGCAGTCGGCCAGTTTGCCCGGCAGACCTCCGCCGTTCATCACCGTCTTGCGCTGCACCATCTCGCGCGCCTTCTTGGCCGCAGCACGGGCTTTGGCTGCCAGGAGCACCTTCTGCACGATGATCTTGGCTTCGGAGGGGTGTTCCTCCAGGTAGTTGGAAAGCATGTCGCCCACCAGCTTGTCCACCGCGCCGAGCACTTCCTTGTTGCCCAGTTTGGTTTTGGTCTGCCCCTCGAAAAGCGGTTCCTGCACCTTGACCGAGATCACGGCCGTGAGCCCTTCGCGGAAGTCGTCGCCCGAGATTTCCACCTTTTCCTTGGCCAACAGGCCGGAATCCTCGGCGTATTTCTTGAGCGTACGGGTCAGTCCCCGGCGGAATCCCGCCAGATGCGTACCTCCCTCGATGGTATTGATGTTGTTGACGTACGAGTGGATGTTCTCGGTGTACGAGGTGTTGTAATGCAAGGCGACCTCCACCGGTATGCCGTCCCGCTCGCCGTCCATGTGGATGATGGTCTCGATCAAGGGTTCGCGCGCACTGTCCAGGAAGGTAACGAATTCGTCCAATCCCGTAGTGGAATGGAAACGTTCACTCCGGGGAGCACCCTGCTCGTCTTTTTCCCGCAGGTCGGTCAGGCAAATGGTAATGTTCTTGTTCAGGTAAGCCAGCTCGCGCATACGGCTCTGGAGGATGTCGTACTGATAGGCCGTATCGGTAAAGATGGTCGCATCCGGATGGAATGTTACGATGGTACCGGTATCGTCCGCCGTACCGATCTCACGCACCGGATAGAGCGGTTTTCCGCAGGAATACTCCTGTTCGAATATTTTTCCCTCGCGGTGCACCTCGACCCGCATGTGGTCGGAAAGCGCATTGACGCACGACACGCCCACTCCGTGCAGACCGCCGGAAACCTTGTACGAATCCTTGTCGAATTTACCACCGGCGTGCAGGATGGTCATCACCACTTCGAGGGCGGATTTCTTTTCCTTGGGATGGTAGTCCGTGGGGATACCGCGCCCGTTGTCGCGCACGGTGATGGAATTGTCGGGATTGATCGTTACATCGATGCGGGAGCAGTAACCGGCCAGTGCCTCGTCGATGGAGTTGTCCACCACTTCGTTGACCAAGTGGTGAAGTCCGCGGGTACTGGTGTCGCCGATATACATACCGGGACGTTTGCGCACAGCCTCCAGACCTTCCAGCACCACGATGCTGTCGGCCGAATAGCCCTGTGCGGGATCTGTCGTCTCACTCATTTCTTCGTAGTATTTTATCTCTTGCTTTGCTTCGTTTTCCAAACAGACAAAGATACGATTTTCCCGGGAAATACCCGCGCGCCCGTCCGGGGAAAAACGCGCCGTTGCCCCATCCCCGGGATCAAAATCCCACCCGGATTTTCCCGCCGCACAGAAAGTACGTACCTTTGCCGCAAAACATCCATTCTCGATGGCAAAACCGATGCCGGAAGGCAATTTTCAGATGGTGGCCAAGACCTTCTACGGACTGGAGGACGTCCTGGCCGAGGAACTGCGCAACCTGGGCGCCATGCGGGTAGAAACCGCCCGGAGAGCCGTATCGTTCTACGGCGACAAGGGTTTCCTGTACAAGGCCAACCTGTGCCTGCGCACGGCTCTGTCGGTACTCGTGCCCTTGAAGACCGACAAAGTCGCCTCCGATACCCAACTCTACCGCTCGGTGTACAATCTCCCCTGGGAACGTTACCTCACTTCCCGCGACACCCTGGCCGTGGACGCCACCGTCGCCTCGGAAATATTCACCAACAGCCACTACGTCACCCTGAGAGTCAAGGACGCCATCGTGGACCGCATCCGCGACAAGATGAACGCGCGTCCGGACATCGACCGCGACACCCCCTCCCTGAAGGTAAACGTCCATCTGGCCGACCGTACCTTGACCCTCTCGCTGGACAGTTCGCTGGGTCTGCACCGCCGGGGATACCGTCAGGCGACCAACATCGCCCCCATCAACGAGGTATTGGCCGCCGGACTGGTCCTGCTTTCGGGCTGGAGGGGACAAACGAACCTGATGGACCCGATGTGCGGATCGGGCACGCTGCTGATCGAAGCGGCGATGGTCGCGGCCAACATCCCGGCCTGCATCCACAAAAAGCGCTTCGGGTTCGAGTCGTGGAAGGATTTCGACCCGCAACTCTTCGAAAAGATCAAGGAAGTCTCCCTGCGCAAGATGCGCGATCCGGGCATCCGCATCCTCGGGCGGGACAAAGCCCCCTCAGCGCTGGCAAAAGCCGCGGAAAACATCACCGCAGCCGGTCTGGAAGACTTCATCGGACTTTCCCGACAGGACTTCTTTCACTCCCGCCGGCCGGAGGAAGGCGCCTGGACCCTGCTGTTCAACCCTCCGTACGGGCAACGCCTGGAGGTGGACGAACGGGAGTTTTACAAACGCATCGGCGATACGCTCAAGACGGCCTACCCCGACACCATAGCCTGGATGATCACCGGATCGAAAGAGGGACTGAAATCCCTCGGGCTGCGCACCAGCCGTTCCATCCCGCTGATGAATGCCAACCTCGAATCCCGCCTGGTGAAATACGAGCTCTACACCGGTTCGCGCAAAGCCTCGAAAACATCTTCGCCGCAGAGGCCGGAAGCCGGGACGCAAGCGTAATCATTCCCCTTTCTCTCCCAAAGCGGGCAAGCGCCAGTGCGGCAGGGGAACCCTTCCGCACTGGCGCTTGCCCGCTTTGGAAACAGACGCCCCGGACGTATTATTCCTCGGCCATGATCACCGTACCGCCCATCGTCGTACGGCCATCCACTTTGGCCGGGCCCTTGCAATAGACCTTTCCCCCCATGCCAACCCGCGCTTTGGTCGTCTGGGTGGCATAGATGTACGCCGTACCGCCGGCCGTAATGGTCGCCTCGGCATGGTCGGCCACGAGTTCGTAACCGTTGAACTGTCCGCCTGTCTTGATGCTCACATCCACCAGCGTCACATCTCCGCCGGATTGGATCTGTCCCCCGGCGGCAATGGAAGCCCGCAGCGTATCGGCCGTCACATTGGCTTGAACGAAGGCTCCTTTGCTGGCATCGATCCGGATATTCCCGCCTTTGAGCACATCCTGCGCCAGGATCTCACTCTCGCCCGAAGCGCCGAGATAAGTCAGCGGCGCCGCGTAATACACCGTAGCCGGCACCGGATCCGACCCGATCGCCTTGGTCGATTTGAAGCGAATCACCACGCGGTCGTTCTCCTGCTTGACCACAATGTTGTCGATCTGGCTGCCTTCGACCACCACCCGGCTTTCGTTCGAAGCCACCAAACGCGCCTTTATCTTGGTCTGGACATCCACCTGCGAAAAATCCGAAAGCTTGTACGTCTTCTCCTGTGCCTGAAGCGACAATTCGCCCACGAGCGACAAAGCCGCCAAGGCCAAAACTTTACCCGTTTTCATATCTCGATCCGTTTTATCGTTATTTCCCTATCCGCAGATGCACGAACCCTTCGTCAGTGAGTTCGGCATGGTCGTAAATATTCCGCCCGTCGGCCACCACGCGTCCCCGCATCAGCGCCCGGACCCGTTTCCAGTCGGGCAAGCGGAACTGTTTCCATTCCGTGAGCAGGATCAGCGCATCGGCCTCCCGAACCGCCTGGTACATGTCCGGAGCGTACTCCACTTGCTCCCCCAAACGGCGGCGGGCCTCCGGCATCGCGATCGGGTCGTAAGCCTGTACCGATGCGCCGGCAGCAAGCAGTTTCTCGATCATCACCAGCGAAGGCGCCTCGCGCATGTCGTCCGTCTCCGGTTTGAAGGACAAGCCCCACAGCGCCACTTTCTTTCCGCGAAAATCCCCATCGAAGACCTTCGATACCTTCTCGAACAGGATGGCCTTCTGGCTGCGGTTCACCGCCTCGACCGCCTCGATCACCCGCATGTCGTACCCGTACTGCCGTCCCGTGCGGATGAGCGCCTGCACATCCTTGGGGAAACAGGAGCCTCCGTATCCGCAACCGGCATACAGAAAGCGGCTGCCGATCCGTCCGTCCGAGCCGATCCCCCGGCGCACCATATCGACATCCGCTCCGGTGCGCTCGCACAGGTTGGCTATGTCGTTCATGAAACTGATGCGGGTAGCCAGCATCGCATTAGCGGCGTATTTGGTCATCTCGGCCGAAGGAACGTCCATGAACAGGATGGTGCGGTTGTTGAGCAGGAAAGGCCGGTAGAGCTTTTCCATCAACCGGCGGGCATTTTCACTTTCCACGCCTACCACCACCCGGTCGGGATTCATAAAATCCTTGATGGCGGCCCCTTCCTTGAGAAATTCGGGATTGGAGGCCACTTCAAAGGGAATGTCCTCTCCCCGGGCGGCGAGTTCCTCGCGGATCACCGCCTTGATCTTTTCCGCCGTTCCCACCGGAACGGTGCTTTTGGTCACCAGCAGGGTGTATTTCTTCATATGACGGCCCACCGTGCGCGCCACCTCGAGCACATACCGCAGGTCGGCACTGCCATCCTCGTCCGGCGGAGTACCCACAGCGGTAAATACCACCGATACGCGATCCAGCACCGGCACCAGATCGGTGGTGAAGTGCAGGCGGCCTTCCTCGACGTTCTTTTTGACCAATTCTTCCAAACCGGGCTCGTAGATGGGCATTTCCCCCCGGGTGATCTTCGCGATCTTCTCCCGGTCCACATCCACGCACGTGACGTCGATGCCCAATTCGGCAAAACACGTCCCGCTGACCAGACCTACATATCCTGTGCCTACTATCGCTATGTTCATCGTCTTTTCTTGTCTCTCTTTTTTCTCGCGCGCGAGACCGCACGCCTGCCAAAGATACAACACAATTTCCGGAAAAAAGCACACGGGGGCAAAACGGCAGGACCGTTTCCATTTTTTAACGCGACTTCTTCTTTTTTTCCCGGAAAATGACTAATTTCGTTTTTCGTCTCAAACACAGAGAAAAACACATTCAAACAACCTGAAAATTTTTATCGTATGAAAATCCGAGAAAAAAGCATCGAGCTGCTCAACCGCGCAGTAGCCGACGAACTGACTGCCGTACACCAGTACATGTACTTCCACTTCTATTGCGACGACTACGGATACGATCCGCTGTCGGAAATCTTCCGCCGCACGGCCATCACCGAGATGATGCACGTGGAGCGCTTGGCCGAGCGCATCCTTTTCCTCAAAGGCGAAGTCGAGATGAAGCCCTCCCAGGAAGTGGAAAAGATCCACAACGTAGAAAAGATGCTCAAAAAAGCCGCCGAAATGGAGGAAGAAAGCGTCAACCTGTACAACGAATGGGCCAAGACCTGCGCTGAAAATTCCGATTCGGTTACCAAAAAGATGTTCGAAGACCTGGCCGGAGAAGAGGAGCAACATCAGGATATTTTTGAAACCGAAATGGACAACCTGTCCAAATTCGGCGACAACTACCTCGCCCTCCAATCACTCGAACGCAGCAAAACCCAAGCTGCCGGTAACGCTGCCGCCGAATAACTCCGTGCATCGGTCTGCATTAAAAAAAAGCGAAGTGCCGGGAAAATTTCCCGGCACTTCGCTTTTTTAAGCGGACTGCTCACTACAAATCATAATGCCGGATGTGTTCGTTCGGCTCGTCGGCATAGATCTGCCCGTCGCGCAGACGGATGATCCGATGGGCATGTTCGGCAATGTCTTCCTCGTGCGTTACGATGATGATGGTATTGCCCTGCTCGTAGATCTTCTGAAAGAGCTGCATGATCTCGATGGACGTCTTGGAGTCCAGGTTACCCGTCGGCTCATCGGCCAGGATGATGGAGGGATGGTTCACCAACGCCCGGGCTATGGCCACACGCTGACGTTGTCCTCCGGAGAGCTGGTTGGGCCTGTGCTCCATCCGGTTGGCCAGACCGACCGAAACCAAAGCCTCTTCCGCCCGGCGCATCCGCTCGGACAGTCCCACGCCGGCATAGATCATCGGCAAGGCCACGTTCTGCAGGGCCGTAATGCGAGGCAGGAGGTTGAAGGTCTGGAAGACAAAACCGATCTCCTTGTTACGTATTTCGGCCAACTCACTGTCCTCGAGCGAGCTGACATCATGTCCATTGAGGATATACTCCCCCGAGGTAGGGGTGTCGAGACATCCCAGGAGGTTCATCAAGGTGGACTTTCCGCTGCCCGAAGGCCCCATCAAGGCTACGTATTGCCCGCGCTTGACACTCAGGCTGATGCCTTTGAGTACTTTTACAATCTCTGTTCCCAACGGAAAATCGCGCGTAATGTTGCGCAGAGTGATCACTTCGTCTTCCATCCTTTTTTCGGCAGGTTTTGTTGTGTGAGAGACAAATTTAGCACAAAAAGCCGACAATATTTCCTTCCCGTCCCGTTATTTATTCCACCGGCATCCGCTCGAAGAAAACTTCCTCGCCTCCTCGTCAGAGAGGGCATGCAAGCGGGCGGCTGCGCCGCCCGCTTGCA
>JFBN01305375.1_pt1 | contig 18679 bp, 15 predicted proteins | sample 768741 | NCBI WGS metagenome assembly JFBN01 (sample SAMN01983846, study PRJNA193217) | chicken gut metagenome | biome: terrestrial biome; isolation source: ceca of Broiler chicken | host: Gallus gallus | place: United Kingdom: England | collected 2010-09-07
TATTCATTAATAACGCAAGTGACAAAACAAAGTTAAAAGATTCGTAACCGGGGAAATAGTTTTATGCTTTATCTTCTTTAATAACTTCCTCCATTCTTAAGAAAACGGCATCATTGATAGAAAAACAGGTGAAATTTATAAGAATAACCCCTATTCGATGTCTGGCTGGTTATTTTTACGAAATTTCAATAAACAAAAAATTAACAACTTTTCACAACGTAACTATATAAATTTGTTGGTAGTTTTAACGATTAAGATTGCAAAAGCAACAGATAGAACGGTGTTTGCTCATCAAGCGAACATAATTAATACTGACTTGTTTTGCGTGATAAAAAAACAGATGTTCTCACGCTTTTAATTATTTAGCAGGTTATCTGAACGCGAAACATTATTGCCACATGGATAATAAAGCGGGAAATAATTTTCCATTAATAAGACAGAGTAATGTAAACGAAGCCGGATGATATTAACGATCATCCGGCTTTATTGACTTACGAAACTAACATCCCGGTAAACACATACGCCTGCAACAGCGTGATAATGCCGATCACACTGGCAATCAGACTGTGCTTCACGGTGTAGCGGAACAGTTCAGATTCTCGGCCCACCATGCCCGTCGCGGCGCAGGCCACGGCGATAGATTGCGGGGAAATCATCTTGCCAGTTACGCCGCCGCTGGTATTTGCTGCCACCAGCAGAGTGTCAGAGACGTTGATTTGCTGCGCCGTGGTCGATTGCAGTGAACCAAACAGGGCGTTAGAGGAGGTGTCCGATCCGGTAAGGAATACGCCCAGCCAGCCGAGAAACGGTGAGAAAAACGGGAACATCACGCCTGTACCTGCCAGTACCAGCGCCAGCGTGGTGGACATGCCGGAATAGTTGGTGACGAAGGCGAACGCCAGCACCATGCCAATCGACAATATCGGCCACTTCAGACTAATTAGCGTTTCGGCAAAGACGCCAATCCCTTTCTTGATGCCCATGCCGAGGATGAAGATAGAGATAATCGCCGCAATAAAAATAGCGGTGCCGCCAGCCGAGAGAGGGTCGAATTTAAACACCGCATCCATTGGCGTTGGTTGGGCGACAATGGGTGCCGCTTTCAACACTTGTTGATGCAAATGAGGGATCTGGAAATTAATCACCAGTGAATAAAACGCGCCGCCCGGAGCAAATAACGCTTTAAACGGCTTCATGGTCCAGATGGTGACCAGCACCGTTAAGATTAAAAACGGTGACCACGCACGAATGATTTGCCCCAGACGATATTCTGAAGGCACGGGACCGCCAGAAGACGGTTTATTCACCACCATCGCACCTGCGGATTGTCCCATGCTGATTGCCGTTTCGGTATTTTTCGGCCGCCAGACTTTAAGGAATAAAGCGAGTGAGACGATACTCACCAGCGCCGAAGTAATATCCGGCAGTTCCGGACCAATATAGTTAGAGGTAAAGAACTGCGTGACAGCGAAGCTTCCCCCAGCAACCAGCGCCGCTGGCCACGTCTCTTTCACCCCTTTCCAGCCGTCCATCATTGCTACCAGCCAGAACGGCACAAGAACCGACAGGAACGGTAACTGACGTCCCGCCATTGCGCCAATGTGGAAGGGATCGATACCAGTGACCTGCCCCGCAACCAGAATCGGCACGCCCAACGCACCAAACGCCACCGGCGCGGTGTTGGCTATCAGGCACAGCCCCGCCGCGTATAACGGTTTGAAGCCCAGTCCCACCAACAGTGCGCCAGTAATCGCCACCGGCGCGCCAAAGCCCGCGGCTCCTTCTAACAACGCGCCAAAGGAGAAACCAATCAGCAACACCTGCAAACGCTGATCGTCGGTAATCGAGATAACCGAGCTGCGGATAATATCAAACTGACCGCTGGCAACGGTTAATTTATAGAGGAATACCGCCGCCACTATAATCCAGGCGATGGGCCATAAACCGTAAATAAAACCATATCCCGCAGCAGCAAATGCCATATCAATCGGCATTTTAAAGGCGAATATCGCAATCAGGATAGATAATATGAGGGTTATTGCTCCGGCGACATGGCCTTTCAGACGTAATACAGCGAGTGCCACAAAGAAAAATATTATTGGAATTAAGGCGACCAGAGCGGATAGCCCCAGTCCTCCCATCGGCATATACATTTGAGTCCAGGTAACCATATTGTTCAGTCTCTTATTATCTTTATATGCTTGATATACTTAAGGTTGTAATAAGCAAAAGAGGACTGAACTGTAAAATATAGGCGTTATACTTTACAGCAACAGCACGCCGCTAACGCAATTGCTACCTCTGGCATAACAAGTATATCGGGTAAGGGTTTCTGTTCCGCACACACAGGCGCAGAGTATCGTTAAGATGTCCATCTTATTATTTTAATCCCGCTAGTGATGCGCTGCGGGTATTTAATATTGTTAAACCCTGATCATCGCTCCGGTTATTTCCGGGATAAATGCACTACCGCAGTAACTATAATAGCCCCGGCAGTAAAACTTGCCGGGGCTTTTTGACGCTATTAATGACTTTCTTTTTCGCGTAAACGCCAGGCATGTAATAACGGTTCGGTATAACCGTTTGGCTGTTTCACGCCGAGGAAGATTAAATCGCTGGCGGCCTTAAAGGCACACGAGTGAGCGAAATTCCCCGCCATCGGACGATAAGCCGGATCGCCAGCATTTTGCTGATCGACCACTTTCGCCATATTCTCCAGCGACGCCTGCACCTGTTCTTTGGTCAAAATGCCGTGGCGTAACCAGTTGGCGATATGCTGGCTGGAGATGCGCAGTGTTGCGCGGTCTTCCATCAGCGCTACGTTGTGAATATCCGGCACTTTTGAACAACCAATCCCCTGCTCGACCCAACGCACTACGTAACCCAGAATTCCCTGCACGTTGTTATCCAGTTCTTGTTGGATCTCTTCCACTGACCAGTTAGCATTTTCAGCTACCGGAATAGTCAGCAGATCGTCCAGCAGCGGCTCAAATTCGGCATTAAACCCGCTCTGGGCAATGTTAGCTTGCACGCTCTGTACGTTGGTTTGGTGGTAATGCAGCGCATGGAGCGTCGCGGCGGTTGGCGACGGAACCCATGCAGTGTTCGCCCCGGCGCGAAGTTGATCACCTTTCTGGCGGTACATGTCAGCCATCAGATCCGGCATTGCCCACATTCCTTTACCGATCTGCGCTTTGCCGCGCAGTCCGCAAAACAGACCAGACAGTACATTGTTGCGCTCGTAGGCTTTGATCCACGGTGTCGATTTCATCTGGTTTTTGCGCAGCATCGGGCCCGCTTCCATTGCCGAATGCATCTCATCGCCGGTACGATCAAGGAAACCAGTGTTAATAAATGCCACGCGATGGCGCGCCTGAGCGATGCAACTGCGTAAGTTCAGCGAGGTTCGGCGTTCTTCATCCATAATGCCCATTTTCAGGGTATTCGGTGCCATACCGAGCATTGTCTCAACGCGGGTAAACAGTTTGTTGGCAAACGCCACTTCCTGCGGACCGTGCATTTTCGGTTTCACAATGTAGACACTGCCGGTGCGTGAGTTTTTCTGCACTTTTAAATCGTAGAGGGCAATCGCGCCAGTCATTACGCCATCAAGAATGCCTTCCGGGATTTCATTACCTTCGCTATCCCAAATCACGGGAATAGTCATCAAATGACCCCCGTTACGGATAAACAACAGCGAGCGCCCGTGCAGAGAAACTTCAGAACCGTCGGCGGCGGTGTATTGACGATCTGCATTCAGCTTACGCACAATTTGCCGACCGTTTTTCTCCATTTTCTCTTGCAGAGTGCCCTGCATCAGGCCCAGCAGGTTGCGGTACAGCAGGATTTTATCTTCCGCATCAACCGCCGCGACCGAGTCTTCACAGTCGAGAATGGTACTGATAGCAGCTTCGACGATGACGTCGTTGATGTGCGCCGGATCGTCTTTGCCAATTCGCCCGTTGGCATCAATTTGCAGCTCGATATGCAGGCCGTTATTTTTCAGCAAAATGCAGATCGGCGCAGTGACGTCGCCACGGTAACCAACAAACTGCGCCGGAGTACGTAACGTGGTTTCCGTGCCATTTTTTAACCGGATACGTAATTGTTTATCGACCACTTTGAACGAGAGCACATCCTGATAACTGCCGTTTTCCAGTGGTAATGATTCATCAAGAAAGCGACGGCCCCAGGCGATAACCTGCTCGCCGCGCTGCGGATCGTAGCCGCTGACCATCGCCCCTTCCTGTGGGATAATGTCGCTGCCGTAAAGCGCGTCGTACAATGACCCCCAGCGAGCGTTCGCTGCGTTCAGCGCGTAGCGCGCGTTCATTGCCGGAACCACCAGTTGCGGCCCGGCCTGGCAGGTGATTTCGCTGTCAATACCGGTAGTTTCTACCATGACGTGATCCGGTTGCGGCACCAGGTAACCCAGTTCCCGCAGGAAGGATTTATAGGCCGCTTTGTCTTTTACCGGCCCCGGATTGCTGCGATGCCATTCGTCCAGCGCCGCCTGAATGCGATCGCGTTCTGCCAATAGCTGACGATTCTCTGGCGCCAGATCGTGAACGATCTCATCAAAATTGCGCCAGAATGCCGCAGCATCCAGTTCCACGCCCGGTAACACTTCTTCATCGACAAAACGTTTAAAGTCGGCGTCAATGCGTAAACGGCCCTGGGTTATGGTTTGACTCATTGTTTATCTCCTCGTTTTCGCTTATTTCGCCAACACCGCTGCCGCTGCTTTCGCGACCTGCGCATCTTGTGCTCCGGTTAAACCAGAAACGCCCACCGCACCAATAATTTGCCCATCAACAATAACCGGAACGCCACCTTCCAGCGACGTCAGTAACGGCGCGGTCACAAACGCGGTACGCCCATTATTTACCATCTCTTCATAGCCCTTAGTTTCGCGACGCCCCAGCGCGGCAGTACGCGCTTTCTCCTGGGAGATGTAGGCCGCTATCGGCGCGCAATCATCCATGCGACTTAACGCCAGCAGATGACCGCCGTCATCGGCAACAGCAATGGAAACAGACCAGTTATTTTTCTGCGCCTCTTCCTGACCTGCGGCAATAATTGCACTCGCCATTTGCTGGCTAAGAATGACTTTAGTTTTCATTTTGTTATTCCTTTTCAATGGCTTGTTCTACAATTTCAATCCAGTGACGCACAGAGGTACGACCGGCGCTCGCCAGATGCGTCTGGCAACCAATGTTGGCGGTGACGATCATTTCCGGTTTGCCGCTTTCCAGTGCATTCATTTTGTTATCCCGTAGCTGGCGCACCAGCTCGGGATGCGTTAATGCATACGTTCCCGCCGACCCGCAGCACAGATGGCTATCAGGGACATCGGTTAAGGTAAATCCAAGACGGAGTAACACTTTTTCCACTTCGCCGTTCAGCTTTTGCGCATGTTGTAGGGTACACGGGCAGTGAAAGGCCAGTTTTTTATCGCCGCGAATTGCCAGTTTTTCCAGCGGTTCCTCGCGCAGAAGTTCGACTAAATCGACCGCCAGCTCACTGACCTGACGCGCTTTATCGGCATATAACGCATCGTTTTTCAGCATCTGCCCATACTCTTTAACGAACGCGCCACAACCGCTGGCGGTTTGCAAAATTGCCTCGGCCCCTGCTTCAATCGCGGGCCACCAGGCATCAATATTATTTCGCGCCCGCGCTAACCCTTTCTCTTGCGCATTAAGATGATAGTCCACCGCGCCACAACAGCCTGCTTCGTTAGCTGGCATGACGCTGATCCCCAGACAATCCAGCACTCGCGCGGTTGCCGCGTTGGTGTTGGGCGAAAGCGTAGGCTGGGCGCAGCCTTCCAGCATTAAAACCCGACGCTTATGGCGCAGCGGTGGTCGCGGTTTAGCTTTCACCGTTTCGGCGGGCAGTTTTGCTCTGACCTGTTCCGGCAGAAACGGTCGCAGCACCAGTCCTACCTGCGTCAGCGCACGGAAGACCGCCGGACGCGGCACTACCTGGCGCAATCCTTCGCGCAGCATTCGCTCCGGCAATGGGCGTTTCACTTTCTGCTCGACAATATCACGCCCGATATCCAGCAAATTGTGATAGCGCACACCAGAAGGACAGGTGGTTTCACAATTGCGGCAAGTGAGACAGCGATCGAGATGTTCCTGCGTTTTAAGCGTAACGTCGTTGCCTTCCAGCACCTGTTTAATCAGATAGATGCGCCCGCGCGGCCCGTCCAGTTCATCGCCCAGAAGCTGATAGGTTGGGCAGGTTGCGGTACAAAATCCGCAGTGAACACAGGCGCGCAGGATGCTGTCGGCTTCCTGCGCCCGCGGGTTCTGGCGCATCTCTTCGGTTAATCGGGTTTGCATAGCCTGCTCCTTAAAGTTCCGCGTACATGCGACCGGGGTTAAACACGCCGCAAGGGTCGAGCTGCTGTTTAAGCCGCTGGTGATAGCGGAATAAAGGGGCGGATAGCGGGGCAAAGCCGCCATCTCCGGCACTAAAGCGGGTCGCATGACCGCCAGCGTTGCGGGCGATACGGTGGATTTGATTGTCATCGGCTGTCGATTTCAGCCAGCGTAACGCCCCGCCCCAGTCGATCAGTTGCTCGCCGGGTAAATCCATCATCGGCGCATCGCCAGGGAGTGAAATGCGCCATAAGGAGCCAGGTAATGAGAAAAACGGCAGTTGTTGTTCACGCAATTGCTGCCAGAACTGACCAGCCACCTCTTCGCCCCCCAGCAGTTCACGCGCCGCTTTTACCGATCCTTCACCGCCTTCAAGGCGAAACCACAACGCGCTGTCGAAGTAGCATAAACCGCTAATGGAGAGTGGCTGGAGTTGCCACTGAGCGATTTCGTTCACGGCTTCACGTAGGCTGATTTCCCGACGCAGGCTCAGGGAGGCGCGCGGTCGCGGTAACACTTTCATCGAGATTTCAGTGAGCACGCCAAGACAACCGTAGCTTCCGGCCATTAACCGTGAGAGATCGTATCCGGCAACGTTTTTCATCACTTCGCCACCAAAACGCAGATGTTTTCCAGTGCCGGTAATGATGCGCGTGCCGAGGACAAAATCGCGGACCGAACCACTCCACGGGCGACGCGGCCCCGCCAGCCCGCAAGCGACCATCCCACCCCAGGTGGCTTCTTCACCATAATGCGGCGGCTCGCAGGGGAGCATTTGCCCGGCGCTCTCCAGCGCTGCTTCAATCGCCACCAGCGGCGTTCCGGCACGCGCGGTTATCACCAGCTCGGTCGGGTCGTAATTAACAATGCCGCGATGACAACGCACATCCAGCGTTTGCCCGGTGACAGGGCGACCTAAAAAGGCTTTGCTATTGCTGCCCTGAATCACCAGCGGCGTTTTATCGCTAATCGCCTGATTCACCTGCTCCAGCAGCGCCTGGCTGTAATCACACTCGCGTAGCATCAGAAACGCTCCAGTTCAGGAAAAGGTAAATGACCGTGATGCACATGCATGGCACCAAATTCAGCACAGCGGTGTAGCGTGGGAATGTTTTTTCCTGGGTTCAGCAAACCATCGGGGTCAAACGCCGCCTTGACCGCATGGAAGGTCGTGATTTCATCGCTGTTGAACTGGGCGCACATTTGATTGATTTTTTCGCGCCCGATGCCATGTTCCCCACTGATGCTGCCGCCAACTTCAACGCAGAGTTCGAGGATCTTCCCGCCCAGTTCTTCCGCGCGGGCAAATTCACCGGGTTCGTTGGCATCGAAAAGGATTAACGGGTGCATGTTGCCGTCTCCGGCATGAAAGACGTTGGCGACGCGTAAATCATATTGCTGCGATAAACGGGCAATGCCTTCCAGTACGCCAGGCAGCGCACGGCGCGGGATGGTGCCGTCCATGCAGTAGTAATCCGGGGAGATACGTCCTACCGCCGGGAACGCATTTTTGCGACCGGCCCAGAAACGTACGCGCTCTGCTTCGTCCTGTGCCAGACGGACGTCAGTCGCACCCGCGTTCAACAAGATGTCGTTAACCCGCTCGCAGTCTTCCTGTACGTCAGACTCCACGCCGTCCAGTTCGCATAACAAAATCGCTTCGGCATCGACGGGATAACCGGCATGAATAAAATCTTCCGCCGCGCGAATCGACAGGTTATCCATCATCTCCAGCCCGCCGGGGATAATGCCATTGGCGATGATGTCACCAACCGCAAGTCCGGCTTTTTCTACCGAGTCAAAGCTGGCTAACAGAACCCGCGCCACGGGCGGCTTCGGCAACAGCTTCACCGTTACTTCGGTGGCCACGCCGAGCATACCTTCCGATCCGGTAAACAGCGCCAGCAGGTCAAAACCAGGCGAATCCAGCGCGTCCGATCCCAGCGTCAGCGCCTCGCCATCCAGCGTTTGCACTTCAATTTTCAGCAGGTTATGTACGGTTAGACCATATTTCAGGCAGTGAACGCCACCGGCATTTTCCGCCACATTGCCGCCAATCGAACAGGCGATTTGTGAGGACGGATCCGGCGCGTAATAGAGATTATACGGCGCAACGGCCTGGGAGATCGCCAGGTTACGCACGCCCGGCTGCACGCGCGCACGGCGACCAACGGGGTTAATGTCGAGGATCTCTTTAAAGCGCGCCATCACCAACAACACACCTTTTTCCAGCGGCAGCGCGCCACCAGAAAGCCCGGTGCCTGCGCCACGGGTCACCACCGGCACACGCAGGCGGTGGCAGACAGCCAGAATCGCCGTCACCTGTTCCATCTGCTTAGGCAGAACAACCAGTAATGGACGCGTGCGATACGCGCTCAACCCGTCACACTCGTAAGGAATGATCTCCTCATCGGTATGCAGGATCTCCAGTCCAGGGACATGCTCACGCAGTGCCATCAGTACCGATGTGCGGTCGACATCGGGTAAAGCGCCATCAAGACGCTCTTCGTACAAGATGCTCATGAGTAGGGTTCGCTTTGTTGTGTTGTGTGGCAGCTGATTTTTTCGCGCTGCTTCTGTGAACAGTTATTAAGCGGGCTTTTCGTTTTCGTCTATCTCTTTAGCTACCGGTCAGACCATTTTTTTTCCAGCTCTGTGACCTTGCTTTGGTTAACTTAATGTTAAATTGATGTAACATAATCACTTACGTGATGTGCGTGTTTTGCGAGTTAAGAACAGAAAAATTGGTCCTACCTGTGCACGAGGTCCGGGAATGAAAGATGAACGTCGCCCTATTTGCGAAGTGGTTGCAGAGAGTATCGAACGGTTAATTATCGACGGCGTACTGAAGGTCGGTCAGCCGCTTCCCTCGGAACGTCGACTGTGTGAAAAGCTCGGCTTCTCACGCTCCGCACTGCGTGAAGGGCTGACCGTGCTGCGCGGGCGCGGGATTATTGAAACGGCGCAGGGTCGCGATTCTCGTGTCGCACGGCTTAATCGGGTGCAGGACACCAGCCCGCTGATCCATCTGTTCAGTACGCAGCCGCGAACGCTGTACGATCTGCTCGACGTTCGCGCATTACTGGAGGGCGAATCGGCAAGGCTGGCGGCAACGCTGGGAACCCTGGCTGATTTTGTTGTGATAACCCGCTGTTATGAAAAAATGCTCGCCGCCAGTGAGAACAACAAAGAGATTTCGCTGATCGAACATGCGCAGTTGGATCACGCTTTCCATCTCGCCATTTGTCAGGCTTCCCACAATCAGGTGCTGGTGTTTACGCTGCAATCATTGACCGATCTGATGTTTAATTCAGTGTTTGCCAGCGTGAACAATCTCTATCATCGCCCTCAACAAAAAAACAGATCGATCGCCAGCATACCCGGATCTACAACGCCGTTTTGCAGCGTCTGCCGCTCATTGCCCAACGCGCTGCCCGCGATCATGTGAGGACTGTGAAAAAGAATCTCCACGATATCGAACTGGAAGGGAATCATTTGATTCGATCCGCGGCGCCACTGGAGATGAAATAGCGTCAAAGCCGTTTCTCATATAAGCGGTAACGCTTGTACGGTTCTGCGCCAATGCGCTCCAGCATGTTATTCATGCCCGCATTGGTTTCGAGGATCCATGACATCTCCAGCGCATCAATCTTCCGGCGGGCAAACGGATCGCGTAAGGCTTCAATCAATAACAGCGCAATCACCGGGCCGATGCGGCTAAACTGATACTCTTCGCGCACGCCCATTAGCGGCACCCGCGCAGTACGAACACCGCTGACTTTTAAGCGCCACAGCAATTTTGCCCAGCCGAAGGGAAAGAGCGATCCGTTAAGATCGGCAATCGCTTCATTGATGTTCGGTAAGCCGACAATAAATGCACAAGGAGCAGAATCTATCTCAGCAATGTAGATCATGTCATCCGGCACCAGATACTTAAGCTGATCGCCCATGGTCGCGAATTCATGTTCGGTAAACGGCACAAATCCCCAGTTGTGCTGCCAGCCAGAATTGAAAATCTCACGCAGGATCTGCATCTCTTCGGCAAACCGCTGGCGATTGATGCAGCGAATGGTCACTTTTTTGCGCACCTGATCCATCAGTTTTTTTAGCGCCGGAGAGAAAGTGAGATCGGTTCGCTGCATCCACCACGCCAGCAAATCAATGCCTTTGCGATAACCCAATTGTTCAATATGCGCGGCATACCACGGTTTACCGTGCGGCATCATCGCACAGGGTGGTGTATCGAAACCTTCGATCAGTAATCCGCTTTCCTGATTGATATTCAGGCTGAAAGGACCGCTGATCTTACTTGCACCTTGTGACTTCAACCACGCTTCCGCTGCGCCAAACAACGCGGCAAAAACCTGCGGATCATCAATGGCGTCAATCATACCGAAATGCCCCGTCTCTTCGCCGTAACGCTCGCGGTGCAAGGTATCAATTTGCGCGGTAATACGCCCCACGACACGCCCCGCTTTTTTCGCCACCCACGCCTGCCAGACGATATGCTCAGTCCCCGGATTCTTCGCCGATAAATGCTCATTGCGTTCAACGAATAAAGGCGGGATCCAGTTCAGATCATCTTGATATAGGGACGAAGGAAAAGCGATAAATGTTTGTAATTCATGCTTATTCATGACTTTTTCAATGTGAATCATTAGCGGCTCATATTTTTGTGGATATCAAATAATTAACGGAGGAAATACAAGCGGCAACAGAGAAATGCGAAACCGTAATAATTCTTCCATGAATATGCAAAAAGATAACAACATTCTCATTTATTACTACATGAAAAGTTTTGCCTAAATTACTACGCGAAATTTGATTTTCTTAGCACTAAATGCGTCAGCGCCGAGATCATTATTGATATATTCACCACATAACTTATTGAATCAACATTAAGTAATATTCACTTGATAAATATTATTCACTGAAAGATATTTATCATATCAATTTATTACTCAAACAAATATAAAATATCTGGTACGTGAAAATACTATCCCCTTTCTCTTTTATGCATATATAATCCACCGCATTATTGTCATTTTATTTTCTGATATCCAATTTTCTTGTGGTGTATATGTCTAACAGAATCTTTACGCATTCCCTACCTATGCGCTATGCCGATTTTCCAACGCTGGTTGAAGCTTTGGACTATGCCGCTCTGGGAAGCGCCGGAATGAATTTTTACGATCGACGTAGCCAACTCGAAGAAGAACTGGAATATCACACATTAAAAACACGGTCCGAAACCGGAGCCAGGCGGCTGTTATCGCTGAACCTGAAAAAAGGTGATCGCGTGGCGCTGATTGCAGAAACCAGCGCCGGATTTGTCGAAGCGTTTTTTGCCTGCCAGTACGCAGGTTTAGTTGCTGTCCCGTTGGCGATTCCAATGGGCGTCGGGCAACGTGATTCATGGAGCGCTAAATTACAGGGTTTACTGGCAAGTTGTCAGCCAGCCGCGATCATCACCGGCGAGGAGTGGTTGCCGCTGGTCAATGCCGCCACGCTGGGCAACTCTCAGTTACATGTTTTAAGCCACGCCTGGTTTAATGCTTTACCTGAAGCCGATATTGCACTTCAGCGCCCAGCCCCGGACGATATCGCCTACCTTCAGTACACTTCAGGCAGCACCCGTTTTCCGCGTGGCGTTATCATTACCCATCGCGAAGCGATGGCCAATCTACGCGCCATCAGCCATGACGGAATCAAATTACGTCCGGGCGATCGTTGTGTCTCCTGGTTGCCTTTCTATCATGACATGGGGCTGGTCGGTTTCCTCCTCACCCCAGTCGCTACACAGCTTTCTGTTGATTATTTGCGGACCCAGGATTTCGCTATGCGTCCGCTACAATGGCTAAAGTTGATCAGCAAAAATCGCGGCACAGTCTCTGTTGCGCCGCCGTTTGGCTATGAATTGTGTCAGCGACGCGTCAATGAAAAGGATCTTGCAGAACTGGATCTCTCCTGCTGGCGCGTCGCCGGTATTGGTGCAGAACCCATCTCCGCAGAGCAACTTCATTTATTTGCTGAATGTTTCCGTCAGGTCAACTTTGACGATAAAACCTTTATGCCCTGCTATGGACTGGCAGAGAACGCGCTGGCCGTCAGTTTTTCCGATGAAGCCTCTGGTGTTGTCGTTAACGAGGTCGATCGCGATATCCTTGAATATCAGGGGAAAGCCGTTGCGCCCTGCTCGCAGACACGCGCTATTTCGACCTTTGTTAACTGTGGTAAAGCGTTGCCACAGCATCATATTGAAATTCGTAACGAAGCAGGCATTCCCGTAACGGAACGCGTAGTAGGCCATATTTATATTTCCGGCCCAAGTCTGATGAGCGGTTATTTTGGCGATCAAACGTCACAGAATGAGATTGCCGCAACAGGTTGGTTAGATACCGGCGACCTTGGTTATCTTCTGGACGGTTATCTGTATGTCACCGGGCGTATTAAAGATCTGATCATTATTCGTGGACGAAATATCTGGCCGCAAGATATTGAATATATTGCTGAGCAGGAACCGGAAATTCACTCTGGAGATGCAATTGCCTTCGTTACCGCTCATGAAAAAATTATTTTACAGATCCAGTGCCGGATCAGTAATGAGGATCGTCGAGCTCAGCTTATTCATTCTCTGGCCGCACAAATACAAAGCGAATTTGGCGTAACGGCAGCTATCGATTTGTTACCACCACACAGTATTCCACGCACCTCTTCCGGTAAGCCTGCCCGTGCAGAAGCGAAAAAACGTTATCAGAAAGCCTATGCCGCTAATTCCCATATGCAGGAATCTCTCGCAGGTTTTGCGCAATGAATCAAACGGTCGCGGTAACTGGCGCTACTGGGTTTATCGGTAAATATATTATCGATAACCTGCTCAACCGCGGCTTTCACGTTCGCGCATTAACACGCACTCCTCGTGCTCACGCCAGCGATAGTCTTATCTGGGTGAACGGCTCGCTGGAAGATGCACATTCGCTTACTGAACTGGTAGCCGGAGCAAATGTAGTGGTCCACTGTGCCGGACAGGTGCGCGGACACAAAGAAGAGATCTTTACCCATTGTAACGTTGACGGCAGTCTGCGGCTGATGCAGGCAGCAAAAGAGAACGGCTTATGCCAACGATTTCTGTTTATCTCTTCACTGGCGGCGCGCCATCCTGAGCTTTCCTGGTACGCAAGATCTAAATATGAAGCCGAACAAAAATTAGCGGCAATAGCTGGCAAAATTGCGCTGGGCGTTTTTCGCCCAACGGCGGTGTATGGCCCTGGCGACAAAGAGCTAAAACCACTTTTCGACTGGATGCTTCGCGGATTGCTGCCGCGACTTGGTGCGCCTGAGACTCAACTCTCTTTTCTACACGTATCCGATTTAGCGCAAGCTGTGGGTCAGTGGTTGTGCGCCGATACTGTGCAAACACAAACGTATGAATTATGCGATGGCGTCGCCGGAGGCTACGACTGGCAACGGGTTCAACAACTGGCCGCCGACGCTCGTCAAGGGCCTGTACGGATGCTAGGCATACCCCTGCCACTGCTTATATGCCTTGCAGATATCAGCACAACATTAAGCCGCCTGTCTGGTAAAGAACCCATGCTGACGCGCTCAAAAATTCGTGAATTAACCCATACCGACTGGTCGGCAAGTAATAAACGTATTTCTGAAGATATTAATTGGTTTCCCGGGATTAGCCTGGAACACGCATTACGCAACGGGCTATTTTGATTGTCTTGTTAAAAGGTGTCTTAACGTTTCTATGGTAAATCGTGAAATAGTAATGGATTACATCCTTTCCTGTTTACAGGATTTGGTCGAAAACGGTGTAGAAATTAAACCGGGTAGCGATCTTGTCAACGATCTTGGACTGGAGTCGATCAAAGTGATGGATCTCTTAATGATGCTGGAAGATAGATTCGATATTTCCATTCCTATCAATATTCTGCTGGATGTCAGAACCCCTGTGCAATTAATGGAAACACTACTTCCATGGCTGGAGAATAAATAATGGGGCTATACGATAAATATGCGCGCCTTGCCACCGAGAGGCTGCAATTCAGTGATAACGGGTTAACGCCGTTTGGAACCTGTATTGATGAAGTCTATTCCGCAACGGAAGGACGTATCGGCGATAAAAAAGTGATCCTTGCCGGGACCAATAATTATCTCGGTTTAACCTTCAATGCCGAGGCCATTGCAAAAGGACAGTCAGCGTTAGCAACGCAAGGAACCGGCACTACCGGTTCGCGTATGGCTAACGGTAGCTATGCGCCGCACCTGGTATTGGAGAAAGAAATCGCAGAGTTCTTCAACCGCCCGACTGCCATCGTCTTTTCCACCGGCTATACCGCTAATTTAGGTGTTATCAGCGCCCTCGCTGACCACAACGCAGTCGTATTGCTGGACGCCGATAGCCATGCCAGTATCTATGATGCCTGCTCGCTTGGTGGGGCAGAGATCATTCGTTTTCGCCATAACGACGCTAAAGATTTGGAACGGCGGATGATTCGCCTCGGTGAACGGGCGAAAGAAGCGATTATCATCGTCGAAGGCATCTACAGTATGCTTGGTGACGTTGCGCCGCTGGCGGAAATTGTTGATATCAAACGTCGTCTTGGCGGCTATTTGATTGTCGATGAAGCTCACTCGTTTGGCGTGTTAGGTGCGACGGGACGCGGATTGGTTGAGGCTGTTGGGGTTGAGGATGACGTTGATATCATCGTCGGAACTTTCAGTAAAAGTCTGGCCTCCATCGGTGGTTTTGCCGTCGGTTCGGAAGCGATGGAAGTGCTGCGTTATGGCAGTCGTCCGTATATCTTCACCGCTTCGCCTTCTCCCTCATGCATTGCTACCGTTCGTTCGTCGTTAAGAACTATTGCGACACAGCCAGAGCTGCGACAAAAGCTGATGGATAACGCCAACCGTCTGTATGCCGGTCTGGAGAAACTCGGTTACGAGTTAAGTTCACACATTAGCCCGGTAGTGCCGGTGATTATCGGTTCGAAAGAGGAAGGGTTACGTATCTGGCGCGAGCTTATTTCTCTGGGCGTATATGTGAATCTGATCCTGCCACCTGCCGCACCTGCAGGCATTACGCTGCTGCGCTGTAGCGTTAATGCTGCACACAGTCATGAGCAAATTGATGCCATCATTCAGGCTTTTGCAACTCTGAAACAGTAATGCTGCCCCGCCGTGGCGTTATGCCATGGCGGATTTAATGTTTCCTGTCGTATCGATATACCAGAATTAACGCCGCCAGCATAAACGCGATCGGAAAACCGAGCGCTGTGACTGGTGCACTCAACGCAAATAACAACCCCAGATTGGCCATGATTTGATAGCTGATCCAGGTCAGTAGCCCAACGATGACGCCCACAGCAAGACGGCTGCCCATCCCGGGAGCGCGCGGCGCGCTAAAAGTAAAAGGAACAGCCAGTAAAATCATCGCCAAAGTTAATATGGGATGCCCCAGTTTTTCCCACAATGCCAGACGGTATTCACTGCCGGGTTGCCCGGTCTCCTGCAAATAATGGATGTAGTGGTTCAACTGGCGAACGGAAAAGCTGTTGCCCGGCATCGATAGTTCCTGAAGATTCATGCTGGTGAATGTCGATTGCCATGCCAGCTTATCTAACGTCTCCAGCGACTCCTTACCGTTGTGCCATTTTTTATGATTCACACCATGCAACATCCACGTTTTATTCTCTTCAATAGTGGCGCTACGTGCATAAATGTAGGATTCGAGCGAAAGATCATCCCGATAGTGAAAAATCTCTACGCCCACAGGTTGCCCCTGTTCGTTGAGCGATTTTACCGTCACAAATTCGTTGCCACGTCTGGCCCACAGCATATTCCCGGTAATGTCGTGGTCATCGCCCAACGCAGTGGCAGTAGATTTGATTTGCAGCGCATGTTGCTGCAACGGCGACGCCACCCACTCATCAATCGCCCCCAATGAAACAGCCCACAAAATGCCGGCAACCAGCACCACCATCGCAATACGAAAAATAGAAAATCCCGTGGTACGAATTGCAGTAAGTTCGCAGTTCTTCGACATTTGCCCAAGACCGACGATCCCACCTAATAAGGCAATAAATGGTCCAAGATCAATAAGTGTACGCGGCAGAGTCATTAACGCTACCATCACCGCCTGAGTCCAGCGATAACCACCGGGGCTAACGTCATCCAGCTCATTAATCAGGTTGAAAGTCGTGAAAAGCGGTAGCAGTAATCCTGCCGCAGCGGCAAAACCGAGAAAAACGTAACGAATTAAATAGCGACTGAAGATATTCATCGGAAGAATTTCTGCAACAAAGAGAAGTCGCGAGCGATTAGCATCAGCAAGCCGACTAACATCAGTCCGGGTATCAACCACAAACCAGGAATAAGGGGAATCGCCCCATTCGCCACCAGCGTACGGCAAACATCACCGCCATAAAAAATGGCGATAAACAGCAACGTCAGCGGCAACAACGTTGAAAAACGTCCCTGACGCGGTTTAACCCGGCTCAATGAAATTGCCAGCATGGCCATTAGTAGAGCCGTAACACCACGGCTTTGCCGCCATTGCAGTTCGGCATGATCGGCAGGAAAAACAGAGCGTGCCAGCTCTGTGACTGATTTCGCTTTACGCTTGACGTTCACGCTTTGATCCAGCGGATTAAGATGTAATTGCAGATTACGGTAGAGCTGTTCGTTGTCGTCACGCCCCTGATGATCGAGAACATAAGCCGTGCCGGTATGCAGCATGACGGTAGGTTTCTCTGGAGAAGGATCAACAACATCTACTGAATGAGCGCGAAAAATACGAGTTCGGTTGGCCGTCGAGGTATAAATCAGCGCATCAGTAAGATGGTTATTGTCTGGATCGACCGTCTGCGCAAGGATCATGCGTCCATTATCGTTAGTATTAAATTTCTTTGCCTGAAGATGGCGAACATCCAGCTCTGATTGCGACTGTTGCTCTAACTGATAAATTTGCGCATAAGCCCAGGGCCGACCATACATCGACAAAAGAGCAACAATAATACTCAGCGGGATCGCCAGATAAAGAACGGCTTTATACAAACGCGCAGGGCTGGCGCCAGACGCCGCGATAGCGGTAATTTCCGAATCGGTATACATCTGCCCAAGTGTTACGCCGACCGACACATACAAGCCGACAGGCAACAGCATCTCCAGTGCAATCAGTACCTTATAAAAAACAATATCCAGCACAACATTAAGAGCTAAAGTGCCATTGGCCGCTTCAGTCAGATAGCGCTGTGCAGAGTAGCTGGCGAAAATAAAGATCAAAAAACCAACGATGATCAACACTAAACGGCGCGTACCACACATGATGTAATGTTCAGCCAGCTTCATCTCACCAACGCCCTCAATCCTTTGAATTTATTCTTCATTGATCAGCTTATTCGCCAGTGCAATGACATAATCGACTTCTTCCGACGTCAAGCTGCCGTCCTTCACCCACTGAATTTTCCCGTCTTTACTCAACACCATGATGGTTGAACTTTGTTCCGGCAATTGCCAGGCAACGCGTCCCTGGCCGTTACCGTCGATAACGAATTGCGCCCAGGGATAATGGCGTTTATTTTTCTCAATTTTACCAACCACAAAATAACCAGAACCAAAGATGGCATCATCGGTGTTCACAATGGTGGTCGGCTGAAAACGATCCTGTGGGAAATTCGCCGCTTCTACTGCTTTGATTAACAGCGAGTTCTTTTTTTTTGCCGATTTCCTCCCGGCGATATACTGAATGATGCGTACTTTTCCTGTCAGTTGCGTACTGTTCCACTTTTGGTAGTGAATTTCGTCATCAGCGTTCAGCAGCAACTCGCCGCCGTCCTGGATATAAATCGGCGTCACCGGTTTGCCAGTAACAAAATTATGCGCCGCTGCACCGAATGGCAGGAACAAAAATGTCAGCACGATAATCAGACGAGATGGCATTATTTCTCCGGCTATACGGGAAAGCGCGAAATCAGCAGCTCTAAGCGCTGGCGAATATTGCTGTCGAGCGCTACCGGCGCGTCATACGACTGGCGGTTTTCCATATCGTCCGCCACCATCTCATCATGCTTGTCCCCCATCAGACCGTTAATTGCCGCCAGAAAACGGGAAATTTGCAGCGCCTCTTTATTTTCGGGATCAATCGATCTTAAGGTGTCGTAATAAGAAACCTGTTGGCTGATGATTTTACGCACATCATGAAATTCCCTGCCAGTCAGCAGTGGGCTGGAGACAATCTCTTTTAGCATGCGCATCTGTGCCTGACGGTAGGCGATAAAACC
>JFBN01306899.1_pt1 | contig 18627 bp, 16 predicted proteins | sample 768741 | NCBI WGS metagenome assembly JFBN01 (sample SAMN01983846, study PRJNA193217) | chicken gut metagenome | biome: terrestrial biome; isolation source: ceca of Broiler chicken | host: Gallus gallus | place: United Kingdom: England | collected 2010-09-07
GGCGGCGCGCCGAAGAGCTGACGCTGCCTGCCGCGGCCTCGGGTCGTTCGTTGTTTGCCATCTTCCATTCCTCTCAATCTGCGGGCCGCCGGGGCATCAATCCACCAGACTGCGGCACTCGTTGTAATATCGTTTTTCCTCCGCGTGGCCCATGCTGAAGGTCTTGCGCGGCAACACGCCGCCCAGCACCACCCCGCGGAAGAGGTCGGCCTTTTTCAGTCCCGGCATGAGCATGCCCACGGCGCCCTTTTGGGCCAGCTGCCGCACCGCATCCTCCCCGTGGACGTAGTCCACCGAGGCGTCGGGGCAATCGGCCAGCAAAGCGCTCACAAAGGCTTCCGCCGTGCCCACCGTCAGGGGCTCCAGGGCGCCGAACATGCCGACGGTGCGCTCCCCCTCCAGGCTGACCAGGGTAAAGCACTGCTCTCCCCCGTCTCCCAGGCGGATGCCCCGGCTGTCCGCCCAGCTTTGGAGCTTTGCCAGGACCGCCTCCTCCCCGATGCCGAAGAGCACCCGGTGGATGGGCTCGATCTCAATGGCCGGGGAATGCACGTTGCACACCTCCACCAGACAGTACCGGGCGGGGTCGGTTTCCCGCTGCGCCGGGGAAAGCGTCTGCTTGCGCTCCTCCCAGTAAGCCTTGGCGGTGGCCAGGGAGTGGTTGCCGTCTCCCACCGCCAGCGTCATGGGCGGCTGGCCGGCGGCCTCGGGCCAGCGGGCCGCGTAGCGGGCCGGGTCCCCCAGGCCTGCCACCGCCTGTTCGATCTGCGCGATGAGGGCGGGATCCTCCACCGCCCAGCCGGTGAGGTGCCCCCCTCCCAGCATGAGCTCCCCGTCGTACAAGAGGGGCAGGCGGGACGTTTCCCGGCCGATGGGCTCGATGAGGGTGCAGTCCTCGTCGTCGGCCAGCAGCATGACGTGGGGCGTCTCCAGCTCCGCCCCCCGGCGCACCCGCAGCCGGGGCGGGATGCGCTCCACCACCGTGTTCTCGCTGGGGCGGATAGCGGGGGTAGCGTTCTTTTCAAAGCTGTATGCCTCCAGGTCCACGGCACCCACCAGACCCTGGCGGACGGTTCCGTCCATCTGGATGCGTTCCAGGTAGACAAAGCCGTTGACCACCCGGGTCAGCAGGCTGCGGCGGTAGTCCGACATGGTGCGGCGGATGGATTCCAGCCGGGCCTCCTCCCCGTCGGTGCCCAGGTAGGCTTCCGGCAGGACGATGTGCAGGGTGCTGGGCTTGTCCTTGGCCAGGGCCTCGGCTTTTTGCCAGTACTCCGGCTGAGAGGTGAACTGATCCACCGCAATGCAGGCCCAGGGATCCAGCGGAGTGCCCGGGGCGGGCAGCAGAATGCGGGCCGGTACAAAGCACCGGGATGTTTGGTTGGACATGGGACATTTCTCCTTTTCAGGCGTCAGGCGGTGATGGAATGGCCCACCAGACCGTAAATGGCAAGGGACAGGATGCCGATGTAGATGAGGGAGCTGGGCAGGCCCTTGAAGACGCCGGGGACATCCTTGCTGCGCAGACGGCGGCGGCCCTCGTCCACGATGGCCACGGCAAAGAGATAGCCGATGCCGCTGCCCAGGCTGAAGGCGATGGTCTCCAGCAGGGTGAAGTTCTGGTTGGCGCAGATGAGGATGGTGCCCAGAATGCAGCAGTTATAGGTGGCAAGGGGCAGCTGTTCCCGGTAGGGGCGGCTGTGCTTGCCCCCGATGCAGAGGATCAGCCAGACCACCGCCATGGCAGCGGTGGCGCAGGTCAGATAGATAAGGGGGCGCAGGGCGGTGGCGGGCAGCCAGCCGGGCAGGTAGTCCCGGATCCAGGGGAAGAACCAGTCATGGGCCATCCAGCCCAGAGGGGCCGACACCAGCTGCACCAGAATGATGGGGATGCAGTATTGCAGGGTGCGGATGTCCCGGTTTTCCACCAGTTTGAGCAGGCGCGACACACCCATGCCATGGGTAAAGACGATGTTCTCGGCAAAGACGGCCATGACGGCGTAGCTGAAAAATTTCAGCACCGCCTGCAGCACGCTGAGCTCAGTGGTGACGTTGAGCATATTGGTGGCGCACCTCCTCGCGCTTGAAGTGGGTGTACGCATTGGCGATGCCCGTCCATGCCGCGGCGATGAGGCCCAGCAGGATGAAGCCGCCCGCAGGCTGCTGCACGATGGGCAGCGGTGCGGTCTCCATGACGATATTGCCGAAGGCCATGCCGGAACCCAGCAGTTCGCGCACAAAGCCCACCAGCAGCACCGCGATGCACAGGCCCACGGTGTTGTTGATGCCGCGGCGCAGTGCCTCGCCCAGAGGTTCCAGGTCGGGGCTTTCCATGCGCTTGACGATGGCGGACTCCACCGCCAGAAGCGGCAGATAAATGCCCAGCACCGACAGATCGGTGCCGAACCAGGCATACAGAATGCAGTAGGCCGGGATGTACAGGATCGCGGCCGAGTAGACATAAATCACCGGGCGGAACCGGTTGCCGGTCAGGTGGCAGACGGCCACCGCCAGCAGGCGGGTGGTGGTGAGCAGCAGCACCGCCGCCGCGCACAGCATGACGGCGTTGTTCCAGTTATAGGCCGCCGCAATGACCGGGGCCAGGCCCAGACCCCGCATCATGACGGGGTTGTTGAGCCAGAGGTGGTCGTCGTGGATCTTCTGATCCAGTTCCGCCTCCGCCTCGGCGCGGGTCTTGCGCCTGGGGGCGGCGGGCTTGGGCGCCGGTTTGGGCGTTTCCGCCGTGGTCTGGGCGGTCTGCGCCTGGCGCTGCTGTTCCGCCGCCATGGCAGCCTGCTCGATCTCCTGCTGGGTCTTGCCCTCCATAGCGGCACGGCGGGCGCTTTCCAGCATTTCGGGAGAGATCTGGGGGATGATCAGCGTCTGGGAGCGCTCGGGCTGCTGTTTGCCCTTGCCTGCCTTGCCGCTGCGGGGTTTATTCCGGTTTGGTGTGTTTTGCAAGACGCCGTTCCTCCTTCTTCATAAATCGGACGCGCTCGGCGCGGCGGGCAACCAGGTCCAGCCATTCGGGGATGGCGTTGACCAGCAAAAGCGCAAAGCAGACGCCGGTCTCATAGTCGCTGAAATAGCGCATGGCCGTGGCAAAGACGCCCAGGGCAAGGCCGTAGATGATGCGGCTGGTATGGCGGTTGGGCTGGGTGACCGGCTCGCTGGCCAGAAAGATGCCGCCGAACAGCATGGTGCCGGACAGCACGATATACTTTTCCAGATAGATGCGCTGCTGAACATACTCCCAGGGGAAGCTGAAGGACGGCAGCTCATTGAGGTTGGGCAGCAGCCAGGGGATGGCCACACAGACGATGAGATAGGGCAGGAAGGTGGACAGTTTCAGGTGTCCGCGGACCAGCAGATACAGCCCGCAGGCGGCGATGACCAGGATGGCACAGGTGCCGGAAGGTCCCGCCACGTTGCCGGTGGCCAGGTTGAGGGTGCTGGCGGTGGGCAAGCCGCCGCTGCTCAGGGTGGCGTTCATGCCGGCGGTGAGCAGGGTGTCGGAGGCGTCCCACAGGGGCAGGGGCGTGCCCGGCGTGGGGTAGAAAAAGACCTGGGAGGGCCAGGACAGGCCCACCACGGCCAGGCCGACGGCCGACGGGTGGAAGGGATAGTGTTCCTCGCCGCCGAAGGTCTCCTTGGCAAATACCGCCACGATAGCCCCGGCAATGACGATATAGTAGGGCACGCTGGCAGGCAGCAGCAGTGCCACCAGCACGGCAAAGCACTCGCTGGAGGGCTCATGGGGCTGGTAGCCGTGGCCGTGCAGCGGGGCCAGAACGCAGTCGCACAGATAGGCGGTGGCGGCGGCGACCAGACCCAGCAGGGCCGGCCGGGCGCCGTAGTAGTAGCAGCTCATGGCAAAGAGCGGCACACTGCACCACAGGATATCGGTGTAATAGGTATAGTTGGCGCTGCGTTCGATTTTGGGATGTCTTGGCATGGTAGCTCCTTTTGTTTACAGGGCGCGAAGCTCGGCCACAGCGGCGGCGGGATTGGCGGCGGCAAAGACCTGGCTGCCCGCCACAAGGATGTCGGCGCCCGCCCTGGTGCACAGAGCGCCGGTCTGGCTGTTGATGCCCCCGTCCACCGAGAGGTTGAAGCTCAGGCCGTGTTCCCGGCGGTAAGCGTCCAGGGCGGCGATCTTGTCCACGGCGGCAGGCATGAATTTCTGCCCGCCGAAGCCCGGCTCCACGCTCATGACCAGTACCATCTCCACCTGATCCAGGATGGGCAGGATGGCCTCCACGGGGGTGGCGGGCTTGACGCTCACGCCGGCCCCCACGCCCAGGGCATGGATGGCTTTGACGGCAGCGGCAGCGTCCTCCACCGCCTCCGCGTGGAAGGTGATGCAGGAGGCCCCCGCCTGGACAAAGGCCCCGGCATAGCGCACCGGCTCGGAGATCATGAGATGCACATCGTAGTAGGCGTCGGGCAGAGCCTTGTGCAGGCTGGCCAGCACCGGCACGCCCAGGCTGATGTTGGGCACAAAATGGCCGTCCATCACGTCAATGTGCAGCATATCGGCCCCGGCGTCCAGGACCTTGCGGCATTCCCGTCCCAGGTCGGCAAAATCCGCCGCCAGGATGGAAGGACTCAGCTGAATCATATACTTCCCCTTTTTCCCCTGTGATACAGGTCACAGAATGGTGATTTCCTTCGGATAGTGGTTGAGCACCCGGCAGCCGTCCTCGGTGACGAGGACCAGGTCCTCGATGCGCACCCCCACGTCCCCGGGCAGGTAGATGCCCGGCTCGATGGAAAAGCACATGCCGGGCTTTGCCTCGATGCGGCAGGCCGAGGAGACATCCCCGTACTCGTGGTCGTTGAGGCCGATGAAATGGCCCAGTCGGTGGTTGAAGTATTCCCCGTAGCCCGCCTTGGCAATGACCTCCCGGGCGGCGGCATCCAGCTCGCACATCTTGACGCCGGGGCGCACCAGCTGTTCCGCCGTCTCGTTGGCCAGGCGGACCAGCTCGTACACCTCCCGCTGATGGTCGGTGGGCTGGGCGGTGAAGAAGGTGCGGGTCATGTCGCTGCAATAGTGGTCGTAGACGCCGCCCACGTCAAACAGCACCATCTCCCCCTCTTTCAGGGCGCGGGTGCTGTTCTGGTGGTGGGGGTCGGCGGCATCGTCCCCGAAGGCAACAATGGGCTCAAAGCTGACCCCGGTGCAGCCGTGGGCCTTGTAGATGGCCTTGATCTTGTCCGCCAGTTCCAGCTCGGTGACGCCGGGATGCACGGCGGCGGCAAACTCCACCATGCAATCGTCGTTGACCTTGCTGGAGGCGATCATGGCCTTCTGCTCGGCCTCGTCCTTGACGGCGCGGACCATGTCGCAGCAGATGCTGCCCACCCGGTACTCCCGGGCCACGGGCAGTTCCTGCAGGCGCAGCAGGAAGCGGGCGGGCCAGTCCTTGTCGATGCCCAGGCCCTTATGGCAGTCCAGGTAGGGCGCCAGGAGGGCGGGGGCGTCGTCGGTGTCGTCAAAGCTGACGATGGGCAGGCCCACATCGGGGGTGCCGAACAGGCGGTTGATGAACAGCCGGGCGGAGCCGTCCGCCGACAGAAGCAGACAGTACATCCGCTCGCCGGGGTCGATGTGCAGGCCGGTGAGGTAAAAAATCGTGGTAGGATCGCTGACGATGAGCTGGGTCAGACCGTGGGCGGCCATCTCGGCGCGGACCCGCTCCAGCCGGGTCAGAGGCTTTTTGGGCATAGGTATGCTCCCCTTTCCTCAGACAGTGTTCAGATTTCAGACGGTATACTGGTTGACTTTGTCCTGCTGCACCAAAAAGCAGTTGAGGGCGCTCTCGATGACCTTGTCCATGTCGTAGTACTTGTACTCACCCCGGCCGCCGAACACCACATGGGGCTCGGCGTCGGCCATGGCCTTGTAGCGGGCATAGAGGGTGTTGTTGGTCTCGTCGTTGACGGGATAGTAGGGCTCGTCGCCGGGCTTCCACTCGGCGGAATACTCCCGGCTGATGACCGTCTTGGGCTGGTCGCCGAACTCGAAGTGCTTGTGCTCGATGATCCGGGTGTAGGGGGTCTCGGCGTCGGTGTAGTTGACCACCGCGTTGCCCTGGTAGTTGGGCATGTCCAGCACCTCGGTCTCAAAGCGGACGCTGCGGTACTGCAGCGCGCCCAGGCTGTAATCGAAGTAGGCGTCGATGGGGCCGGTGTAGATGACACGGCCGGCCAGCTTGTCCAGCTCGGCCTTGTCCTTCAGGTAGTTGACGCCCAGACGGACCTCGATGCCTTCCAGCATCTTTTCCACCATCCTGGTGTAGCCGCCGTTGGGAATGCCCTGATAGAGGGCGTTGAAGTAGTTGTTGTCGTAGGTGAAGCGCACCGGCAGGCGGCGGATGATGAAGGCGGGCAGCTCGGTGCAGGGACGGCCCCACTGCTTTTCGGTATAGCCCTTGACCAGCTTTTCATAGATATCGGTGCCCACCAGGTTGATGGCCTGTTCCTCCAGGTTTTTGGGCTCCGGCGTGAAGTGGGCAGCCCGCTGCTCCTCGATCTTGGCATGGGCCTCGGCGGGGGTGACCACGCCCCACATCTTGTTGAAGGTGTTCATGTTGAAGGGCATGTTGTAGATCTCGCCGTGGTAGTTGGCAATGGGCGAGTTGGTGTACCGGTTGAACACCGCAAACTGGTTGACGTAGTCCCAGACTTCCTTGTTGTTGGTGTGGAAGATGTGGGCGCCGTAGCGGTGGACGTTGATGCCCTCCACAGTTTCAGTGTAGATGTTGCCGGCGATGTGGTCGCGCTTGTCCACCACCAGGCAGGTCTTGCCTGCGGCCTTGGCCTCGTGGGCAAAGACTGCGCCGTACAGTCCGGCGCCGACGATCAGATAATCATATTGCATCAGTTTTCTGCCTCCCTGAATCGAGCAGTGTATCAATCAAACGGTGCCGCCGCACCCCGTACAAAAAGCCGGGCCGCGGCGAAATCATGGGATACCGGATTTTGAGGGTCAGCGGCCGCGGCGCAGGGCATCCTGCTTCCAGCGCTCGGCCTCCTGCAGGCGGAACTCAAAGTCCCGCTTGTCCTTGCCCAGCAGGCTGGACAGGATGACGCCCGCCACAAAAAGCAGGAGCGCGGCGATCATGACAAAGCCGCAGACAATGAGGGTGGGGAACCGGGGCACCAGCCCGGTGACAAAGTACTCGGTGAGCACCGGCACCATGAACAGCAGGCTGATGAGGGCCAGGATCACCGCAATGGCGGTGAAAAATCCGAAGGGGCGATAGTTTTTGTAGAGCTTGAGGATGGTGCCCAGCACCCTGGCGCCGTCGGAGTAGGTGTTGAGCTTGGAGACGCTGCCCGCGGGGCGGTCGCGGTACTCGATGACCACGTTCTCCACCTGCATGTTGCGCTGCACCGCATGGATGGACATTTCGGTCTCGATCTCAAAGCCCCGGGACAAAACCGGGAAGGTCTTGACAAAGGCAAAGCTGAAGGCCCGGTAGCCGGTCATGATGTCCTGGATCTTGGCGCCGAACAGGCAGTTGATGCTCATGCGCACCAGGCTGTTGCCGAAGTTGTGGAAGGGGCGCTTGTTCTCGGTAAAGTAGGTGGAGGACAGCCGGTCGCCCACCACCATGTCGGCCTGATGCTCCAGCACCAGGCGGCACATTTCGGGGGCCGACTCGGCGGGATAGGTGTCGTCGCCGTCCACCAGGATGTAGCACTCGGCGTCGATCTCCCGGAACATCCGGCGCAGGACATTGCCCTTGCCCTGGCTGTATTCATGGCGGACCACCGCCCCGGCAGCCTCGGCCAGCTGGGCGGTGCGGTCGGAGGAGTTGTTGTCATACACGTAGACCGTTGCCTCCGGCAGGACGGCGCGGAAGTCCCGCACCACCTTTTCCACCGTCTTTTCCTCGTTATAGCACGGAATCAGAACCGCAATCTTTTCCATACCCTGATGTCTCCTTATTCCGCAGCGTAACGCTTGATCTGCTCCAGCCAGAAGGCCGCCGTTTTATCCCAACTGTATTTTTTCATCAGTTTATCCGGATCGGATACAGGCTCCGCCAGCAGGGCATCCAGATCCACCTCGTAATCGTAGGGATCGAAATACCGGGCACAGTCGCCGTACAGTTCCGGCAGGCAGCTGGCGTTGGAGAGCAGGATAGGTGCCCCCTGGCTCAGCGCCTCCAGCGGCGGGATGCCGAAGCCCTCGAACACCGCCGGGTGCAGAAAGGCTTTGCAGTGCTGCATCAGCGCCTTGTTCTCCCCGTCGGTGACATAGCCGGGATAGAACACGTTGCCGGTGTCTCTGGCCGCGTCGGCCTCGTCCTTGCCGAAGGCCGCCAGGTCGGCGCCGCCCGCCACCACGAAGGTTTTATCGGGGTTGCGGCGGGCCACCTCCCGGATCCACTTGTAGTTTTTGTGCTTGGCCAGGCTGCCCAGGGCGTAGAAATACTCGCCTTTTTTCACTTCCGGCAGTTTTTCAAAAACGCTCTCGTCGGGCTCCACGGCGTTCATGTGTTCCCAGCCGTTGTAGGTGACGCCGATTTTGTCCAGAGGGATGCCCAGCTTGTCCGAGATGAGGTGCCGCTGGTCGTCGCTGACGGTGTAGACCTCTTGGGCGAACCATTTGGTGGACAGGCAGTGCACCCAGAACTTGAAGCGGAAAAAGCCCCGGTCGGTATCCATGACCAGCGGGCGGATGTCGTGGAGCACCACGGCACTTTTCCGGGTCATGAGCATATCGCTGGCCAGGCCGACGAAAAAGGCATGGTTTTTGCGCAGGTAGTGGGGCAGCACGAACAGGTTGTAGCAGTAGCGCACCGAGTGCAGCGGCACCACCTGAATGTTTTTGAGCCCCGTCAGGTGCAGGGGGCGGCCGTCGTCCCGGTAAGCCAGACGGACGTCCAGGCCGGTGCCCTCCAGCAGTTTGTCCAGGCGGGAGACGACCTCGTACACATAGCGCGGGATGCCGGTGATGTTATCGCACAGAACCGTGCCGTTGATGACGATTGGCCTCAATTTGTTGTTCCTCCGTTCGTTTTGGCGGCAAGTTCCTCCCTGCGGGAGCAGGCGTACAGCTCGTCGGCCCAGTCCTTGCAGCGGCGGGCGCAGTAGTCCCGCAGCTGGTTCTCAAACCGCTCCTCCGAGAAGCTGCGGCTGTGTTCCCGGATTTCCTCCGGCGTAAAGGCAACGCCGTCGCGCTCAAAGCGCTGGATGCAGTCGGCCAGGGAATCCACCGTCTGCTCCTCAAAGAAGAGGCCGGTCCTGCCGTCCAGCACCGTCTCGCAGACACCGCCCCGGCCAAAGGCCAGCACCGGGGTGCCGGCGCTCTGGGCCTCCACCGGCGTGATGCCGAAGTCCTCCTCCCCGGGGAAGATGAATGCCTTGGCCCGCAGGTAGTAGCCGCGGACTTCCTCATCGCTCAGGCCGCCGCCCAGAAATTTCACGGTGGGCCCGGCCAGGGCGTGCAGGTGGGATGCCTCCCCGCCCCCGCCGATGACCACCAGTTTGCGGCCCAGCTTGGTGCAGGCCGCCACCGCCAGGTCAATGCGCTTGTACCAGGTAAAGCGGCCCACCACCAGGTAGAAATCCTCCTTGGGGCACAGCGGCTGCTCGTTGATGTGGACGCAGGGATAGATGACATCGGCGTCCCGGCGGTAATACTTTTTAATGCGGTTGGCAATATAGTGGGAGTTGGCGATGAAATAGTCTACCCGGTCAGCGGCGCACTTGTCCCACACCCGCAGCTTGTGCATCTGGTGGGGCATCACATGGCGCACCAGCCAGTTGGCGTTGTCCCGGTAGGTGTAGTAGAAGTCCCAGATATACCGGGTGGGGGTGTGGCAGTAGCAGATGTGCACCGCATCCGGCCGGGTGATGACCCCCTTGCTGCAGGAGGAGCTGGAGGAGATGACCAGGTCGTACTCCGACAGGTCCAGCGCCTCAAAGGCGGCGGGCATCCAGGGCAGCAGGGAGCGGTAGATCTTGGTGGCAAAGGGCAGCTTCTGGATATAGGTGGTGCGGATGTCGTAATCCTTGAACCAGGCGGGCATCTTTTCCCTGTCGTAGACCAGGGTGTAGATGACCGCGTCGGGGAAGACATGGTGCATGCAGTCCACCACCCGGTCGGCGCCCGCATAGGCCACCAGCCAGTCGTGTACAATGGCGACTTTCGGTTTTTTGTTCTGCATACAGGGTCCCTGCCTTTCAGCGTATCCAAGGGGCCGGTGCGGCCGCTCAGCTCAGTTTCTCGTTGTTGACCATCTTGCCGCCGAACACCGTGCGGAAAATGATCTTGATGTCCAGCGCCACCGTCCAGTTCTCGATATACCAGATATCGTAGCGGATGCGCTCGGCAATGTCGGTGTCGCCCCGCAGGCCGTTGACCTGCGCCCAGCCGGTGCAGCCCGGGCGCACCTGCTGGCGGACCAGATAGCGGGGGATCTCCTCCTTGAAATGCTCCACATGGAAGGGGATCTCCGGCCGGGGTCCCACCAGACTCATGTCCCCTTTCAGGACGTTGAAGAACTGGGGCAGCTCATCCAGGCTGAATTTGCGGATGAAGCTGCCGAACCGGGTCTTTCTGGGGTCGGCGTCGGTGCTCCAGGCGGTGTCCTGCTGGGTGTTGACACGCATGGAGCGGAATTTGTACATCATGAAGGGCTTTTTGTTCAGCCCGATCCGCTCCTGCCGGAAAAGCACAGGCCCCGGGCTGGACAGCTTGACGCCGATTGCCACCGCCAGCATGACCGGGCTGGTGAGCACGATGAGGACCAGGCTGCCCACAATGTCCAGCATCCGCTTGACAAAGGCGTTGGCCAGATTGTCGAAGGGCGTCTGCCGGATGTTGATGAGCTTGCACTCGCCCAGCACGTCGATGGTGGGGCGGGCGGGCAGATAGTCATTATAAAAAGGTACCATGGTCACCCGGGTGCCGTGCTTGTCGCAGGCAGCCAGGGCCGAGGTGATATGGCTCATATCGGCGGCATCCAGGGCGATGACTGCCTCCTCGATGACGGGGTCCTCCAGGCAGGCGTCCAGCTTTTCATACCCGCCCAGGTAGCGGCAGGCAAGGCCGGGATTTTCCCGGTCGGACAGATAGCCGTCCACCGCAAAGCCGTAGTAGGGGTTGTGTTCCAGGGCCAGCAGATACTGGGCAGCGATCTTGCCGCCGCCGATCATCAATACATGGCGAAGCCCCTCCCCCTTGTCCCGGCGGCGTCTGCGGTACCACCGCATGACCAGCCGTTTGACAAGGAGAAGGAAGGTTCCCAGCAGATAGAACAGCACCAGCACCATACGGGAGAAGTTGGTGAGGCGCATCTGGTACAATGCCGCCTGAAAGGCCACAACCCCCACCAGATTGACCACCGCAATGATGCGGCTCTTGCGCCACAGGCCGTAGAGGCGGGTGTCGTCATACAGGCGCAGAAGCCACAGCACCGCGCCGTCCAGCACGGCAAAGACCGCTCCCGCGGCCAGGGTACGCACGTCCTGGGCGATGTCCAGCGCAGGGCCGGCGCCGCCTTCCTGGAAGAAGCGGATGTAGTTGAACCGCAGATAGTTTGCCAGCAGATAGGCGGCAAACAGCAGCAGCATATCCCCGAGACAGCTGCATACCGCTTTGATTTTGCGGTTTTTTTCGATCATGCCGTCCTCTCCTTTTGCATTGCGTCCCTGCGGCAGGCCTTCCTGCTGCCGATACATAGGATAAGGATACCACATTCCGGCCCTGCTTTCAACGCCGGAGGGGACGCTTACTCGTAAAAATACTCCCAGTCGAAGAAGGTTCCGTTGACCTGGGCCGACGATACGGTGAGGTGGGCGGCATCCCCGGGCAGGGCCGTCAGGGTGATGGAACCCGACCCGTTTTCCATGGTGACGGGAACATCGTAGGTGTTCTTGTCCGACGGGATAAAGTAATCGCAGTTGGCGGCGCCGCTGCGGCCGGTGGACTCACACAGCCATTTTTCGGTGTCGGAGGAAACATGCAGGTAGCTGCGCACCCCGCCCCGCAGGCGGAAGTCGGCGTCCATGGTCTGGGTGTAGTTCAGGGTCACGTCCGCCACCCCGCAGAAGGTGGGGTCGTCGGCGGTGACGGTGATGGTCACCATATTTTCCGCCGTCTGGGTGATTTCCACGGTGGTGGGCACGCCCATGTCGTTGTCCACACCGTTTTTCTGCCAGAAAATGTGCATGCCGCCGCAGACGTAGGTGTTGGCCACCGGCACCCAGTAGCGGTAGAGTTCCCGGTAGAACCACCAGTTGGCGTTGCGGCTCCACCGCTCAAAGGAGGTCACCTTGTAGCTGGGGGTCTGCACCAGGTCAAAGCCGCCCGCCTGGAATTTCTGCAGGTAGGCCACCCGCTGGCTGTCGCCCAGCACATGGATGATGTAGTCGGTGCCGGAGGGCTGCAGCTGGCCTTCCATGGCTTCCAGGGCGCTGGCGTAGGTGCTCCAGACGGTGCGGCCGGCCAGGATGCTCTGCTCGGTGGCCAGCTTTTCCGCCTTGTCCCCCAGCCAGCCCCCCAGGGAATCCACCCGGGTATAGCCCTCTTCCCGGCCCTGGATGCGGGCGTCGATCTGCTGGTACACGCCCAGGGCCAGCACCGCACAGCCGAATACCGCCGTCACCGGGGGCAGGACCTTTCCCAGCAGCGCAAAGACCCGCTGCCGGTGTTTTGCCAGCCAGCCCAGGGCAGCCACGGCAAGGACGGGCACCAGCACGGCCAGCAGCGCCTTGGCACCGCCGTCGGGGCCGTTCTGGGCGGAGGAGAGCAGGCAGTAGAGGATGTTCCAGAAGGCCATGCCCAGGCACAGGGCGATGAGCCCTGCCGCCCGCACGGCATTTTCATCGGTGCGGGCGCGGAAAAGGATGACCGCAAAGACCACGGCCAGTGCCAGCATGACCCAGAAGCTCCAGTTCAGGCGCAGCTCGCTGAGGTAGTAGAGCTTTTCGTTCTGGCTGGAGGAGTAGTACCAGGGCTGATAGGCCGAGGCGCCCCGGGTCTGGCGCAGCCAGGACAGGGGGTGTCCCCAGCTGATGAGGGTCACCGACACCCCCAGGCCGATCACACTGACGAGGATATACTGTCCCACCCGCAGGGCCACGGCCCTGATGTCGGCGCCGTACTTCCGCAGCAGGAACAGGCCGTAGGCCAGGGAGACCGCCAGGTACATGGAAGCTCCCATATCGTTGCTCCAGGGCACCATGGCCCCGGCGATGAAGGGCACCGCCACCGTGGGGCCGAGGGGGAGATACCGCTGCAGGCCCCGGCCTTCCGCCCGGGGCGGAAAGGCCCGCCACAGGCAGAGGGCCACCCCGCACAGCAGCACCGCAATGGGCAGTGCGCCGGAGCGGATCATGCGGGCGCTGTTGCCGCTGGAGGAGGCATACCACAAAAGGCTCCGCAGCCAGTCCATGCCGGGCAGGTTCATCCCCTGCACCGCCAGCAGGCAGTAGGCGCACAGAGCGGCGGTCATGGCACGGGCAGCCCGTCCGGTGCGCAGCACGGCGCGGCAGACGGCCAGCACCAGCAGTTCAAAGCAGAACCAGGTCAGGAACTCGGCGGCAAACATGCTGCGGGCAAAGGTGTTGCCCACCACCATCAGGATGGCCGCCACGCCGTAGAGCTCCCCCGCCCCCAGATAGACGGTGAACTCGGCGTAGGGCGCCTGCCCGGCCAGCAGATGCCGCACCGGGTTGTAGTTCTGGAAATCGCCGTTGGTGATGTCGTAGTCAATGACGAAGCTGTCGGCCAGTCCCCGCAGGGCGGCAAAGCCTGCCAGCAATATCAAAAGCGCCGCCCAGGGCGCCAGGCGGCGCAATGTCTGTTTCGTGGTATCTTTCAAAACGGAACTCCCTTTTTCTTTGCCCGGTCAGCGGTAACGCTCCTGCAGCAGATCCAGTACCTTTTTCATCTCGGCGCGGACATCCGCCGGGCCGACGATCTCCACCCCGCCGGCGAATCCCGCCACCCAGCCGAAGAACTGCGGGCTGACCTGCACCGTGACGGTCAGGTCGAACCGCTCCCCGCCGGGGCAGGGCACCAGGGTGGGCTCGGTGCCGAACCGGTCGATCATGGCGCCGGCCAGACGGTTCTCACACCGCAGGGTCACCCGCTTGGCCGGGCCGTTGAACATCCCGAACAGCTGCTGGGTGTAGGTGTTGACGTCAAAGCCCTCGTAGGCGTCGGCGCCCTCCCGGGGGACGTCGGGCAGTTCCTCCGCCCGGGCCATCTTGTCCACCCGGAAATGTTTGAGCTGGCCGTCGGTGTAGGCGATGAGGTAATAGTTGCCGTTCTCCCACACCAGCGTCCAGGGGCTGACCTGATAGTATTTGCCGTCGTGGCGGGGCTCCATCCGCTTTTCCAGCGTCCAGTCGCAGTATTTGAACCGCACCTGCACCCCCGCCGTGATGGCGCGGTGCAGCGTGTCCACGGTATAGAGGATCTTTTCGTCCTGGCTCTTGATGCGGCCGGACACCAGGATGGAGCGGGACAGCTCCGCCTGCTGCCACCGGCTGGTGAACTGCCCCAGCTTTTCAATGAGGGCCTTGCTCTTGCGGGCAGTGATGAACTTGCTGGTGTACACTGCGTCCACCAGCAGTTTCAGCTCGGCCAGCTCAAAGGGGGTGTCGGTCATGTAATAGCCGCCGCCCCGGCCCCGGCGCTGCAGGATCTCATACCGCCCGCCGGGGAGGTTGTTGAGGGTATCAATGTCGGCATAGATGCTCTTGCGCTCGGCATCGATGCCGCGCTGGGCCAGCAGTTCCACCAGCCGCGGCACACTGAGGGGATGCTTTTCGTCGGTCTCCCTCTCCAGGATCTCGATCAGTGCCAGAAGCTTGAGTTTCTGCCCTTCTTTGCGGGACATATGGCGCCTCTCCTTTCTTGCTGCGGCCGGTCAATGGCCGGCGTCGGGCGTTTTTGCATCGGGCTTTTTGTCAAAGGCGGCCCGGCGCACCGTGGACAGGCGGAACATCTCCTCCAGTCCCTCCCGGTCGCCCTCGGCCAGGAAGGTGCGCATCTTCTGCAGGGCCGCGTCGAACATATCGATCTCCCCGATCAGGTTGTCCCGGTTCCACAAAAACAGTTCCGCCCACAGTTTCTCGTTGATGCGGGCAATGCGGGTCAGGTCCCGGAAGGAGTCGCCGGTGTACTCGGCCAGGCGGCTGTTGTCGCTGGCGCACATCAGGCTCACCGCAATGGCGTGGCACAGCTGGCTGACATAGCCGATCATGCGGTCATGCTCGGCCACGCTCAGGGTGGTGATGTGGGCAAAGCCCAGCGTCCTGGCCAGGTCCTCACACCAGGCAACGGCTTCCGGCGTGTTTCTGGCCGTGGGGGTCACGATGAAGTTGGCCGGGGCAAAATCCACCTCGGCACTGTGGGTGATGCCGCTGGACTCCCGCCCCGCCATGGGATGGCTGGCGATGAACTCCACGCCCTCCGGCAGCAGCTCCTGCACCGGGTCGACGACCCCCCGCTTGACGCCGGACACATCGGTGATGAGGGTGCCGGGCCGGATCAGATGCCCGTACTGCTTCACCCATTCCAGAAAGGCGGTGGGATACAGGGCAAAGACGATGCGCTGTGCCCCCGTCACCAGTTCCTCAAAGTTTTCTGCGGCGCCCCGGGCGATATAGGCCCGTTCCAGCGCCCAGCGCACCGCCTCGGGGTCACGGTCGATGCCCCAGACGGGGTAGCCCTTGCCCGAAAGCACCTGTGCATATTTGCCGCCCAGCAGTCCCAGGCCGACGATCAGGATGGTCTTGTCACGTTCCATCGTTCATTCCACCTTTGCACCCAGTTGTTTCATGGCATCAAAAAATCCCGGCCAGCTCTTGGCCACCGCCTGGGCTCCGCGGATGGTGGCGGGCAGTCCCGCCCCCAGCGCCGCCACCGCCAGGCTCATGACGATGCGGTGGTCGTTGTGGCCGTCCAGCGGCTCGGCCGGGGCATGGAGGGCACAGCCCTCCACTGTGACGGTGTTCCCCGCCGCGGTCACCCGGCCGCCCATCTTGGCCAGCTCGGCGCGCATGGCCTCGATGCGGTCGGATTCCTTGATGCGCAGCCGTCCCGCGTTGCGGATGACGGTGGTGCCGCTGCAGAAACAGGCCATGGCGATGAGCACCGGGCCCAGGTCGGGGCAGTCGGCCAGGTCGATCTCCACCCCGCGGAGCAGGCTGCGCTCAAAGTGCAGGGTGCCGTCGGCCTCCGCCGAGAACTTGCCCCCGCACCGGCGCAGGATGTCCAGGATCACCTTGTCCCCCTGGCGGCTTTCGGGGCGCAGGCCGGTGACGGTGACGCCGCCGGTCAGGCAGCCCAGCACCGCCGGGAAGGCGGCCTGGCTGTAATCCCCCTCCACCGAGAGGTCGCAGGCATGGTAATGCTGGGGCGCCGCCACCTGGAAGAGGGTCTTGCCCTCGGGGCCGGCGCTCTCCTCCACCCGGACGCCGAAGCGGCCCAGGGCATCGATGGTGAGGCCCACATAGCTCCTGCTCTCAAAGGGGGGCAGCACCTGGATGGTGCTGTCCGATTCCAGCAGCGGCGCGGCGAACAAAAGCCCGCTGATGAACTGGCTGGACACATCCCCCGGCAGGGTGAAAATACCCGGCAGCAGCCGCCCGAAGATGGTGATGCCGTCGCCGCTCTGCTCAAAGCGGAGATGCTGCTTTTCAAACAGGGCGCGGTAGATCTCCTGGGGGCGGGCGAACAGCCGGGGCGCCCCGGTGAAGCGGATCTTCTGGGCCGTCAGGCTGAACACCGGGATGAGAAACCGCAGGGTGCTGCCGCTCTCCTTGCAGTAAACCGGGCGGGTGACGGTGGCAAAGCCCTCGCCGCAGCCCTGTATCGTCAGGCTATGCTCCTCCCGGGTGATTTTGGCCCCCAGCTGGGCCACCGCGTCGATGGTGGCGCGGATGTCGTCGCTGTATTCAATGTTGTCGATGTGGCTGGTGCCGGTGGCCAGGGCCGCGCTGAGCACCGCCCGGTGGGCCGCACTCTTGCTGGGCGGCGCCGCAATGCTGCCGCCGATGCGGCTGACTGAGAGTTTTGCGTCCAAGAAAAATCTCCTTTCCCCCTGTCCGGGCAGACTGGCTTTTTCCCGGTTCAGTTGCCGGGGTCGAAGGTCTGTTCAAAGGCCTCCGCCGCATCCCGCACCGTGTCGGACAGGCGGCCGAAGTTGTCCACCGCCGCATCGGAACCGGCGCGGTAGAAGGGGGTGCGCTCGGCCTCCATCTTTTTCAGGCTGTGGCCGCCCATGGAGAGGGGCCGGCCGTTGGTGGGCAGTTCTTCCACCGGGCGGCGGATCCACAGCACCGGGCCGTTCTGGCGCAGCAGGCGGGCGTTGCCCGGCGTCTTGATGACGCCGCCCCCGCAGGCGATGACCTGCCCGTGCTTTTTGGAGCATTCCCGCACGGCGTCGGCCTCGTACTGGCGGAAAACGTCCTCTCCCCGCTGGGCAAAAATGTCGGGGATGGGCATTTTGGCCACCTGCTCAATGACGTCATCCAGGTCCACATAGTCCTTGCCCAGGGTGCGGGCCAGGGCGCGGCCCACCGTGCTCTTGCCGCAGCCGGGCATGCCGATGAGGGAGACGTTGGACACCTGGCGGCGGATATCCCGGTGGATCTTTTCCACATGGGACAGGTCCACCGGATGGTCCAGGAAGCGGGCCGAGGCATACACTGCCTGGGCCACCAGCATCTCCATGCCGCAGTAGGCGGGGATGCCCAGCTCCTCCGCCCGGAGCAGGATCTCGGTGCGCAGGGGGTTGTAGACCACGTCCAGCACCGCCTCCAGGTCGGGGAATTTTTTCAGGTCGAGAAGGCACTCGCCGTTATTGGGGTACATGCCTGCCGGGGAGGCGTTGACGATGATCTGCCCCTCCCCCGAGGCCTCGGCCTGCGCATAGGTGATGCCGCCGTTGGCACCGGTGCGGCTGACGGTGATGACCCGCTCGGCTCCCCGGTCCCGGCAGACCGCCGCCACCGTGTTGCGGGTGCCGCCGCTGCCCAGGATGAGCACCGTCTTGCCCCGGAAGCGTACCCCGTGGCGGCGGGCCAGGTAGGCAAAGCCGTCGTAGTCGGTGTTGTAGCCGTAGAGCTTGCCGTTCCGGTTGACCAGGGTGTTCACCGCACCGATGGCCGCCGCCCGGGGCTCCACCTCGTCACAGTAGGGGATGACCAGCTTTTTGTAGGGGATGGTCACGTTGACCGCCTTGAAGTCCCTCGCTTCCAGAAAGGCCTCCGCGTCCGCCTGGGTGGGCAGCTCCTTCAGCTCATAGCTGTACCCGCCGATCTCCTCATGGATCTGGCAGGAGTAGCTGTGTCCCAGTTTTGCTCCGATCAATCCGTATTCCATATTCGTTCTTCCTCCTTCCGTCCCGGCCGGTGTTGGATACCGGGCGGGTTCAGCGGTCCGCCCCCGGCAGGCCGTGCTTCTGCGCGGCGGTGCCGTAGCGGACCGTCCAGAGATCCAGGATGCCCAGAGCCGTCAGGGTGTCCTGCACCACCGCGGCCCGGGGTACGATACAGGGGTCGTGCCGGCCGTGGATGGTCAGCTCGGCGTCCTTTTTGGCAATATAATCCACCGTCTCCTGCTGTTTGTAGATGCTGGGGGTGGGCTTG